>Ga0315545_1000119_pt1 | contig 82036 bp, 80 predicted proteins | sample SalMarSW160210MG_FD_203096 | JGI IMG/M metagenome (GOLD analysis project Ga0315545, IMG submission 203096) | Salt marsh sediment microbial communities from the Plum Island Ecosystem LTER, Massachusetts, United States - Salt Marsh Sediment SW1602-10 ... | reverse complement strand
GGTGTCTTCATTTAAAGTTCCGCATAATTCTTCTTCTCTGGCTTTTCATTTTTATTTTGATGCTGAAGATAAAGAGATGATTTATTCAGGAGATACACCACTCTATCCTCCTCTTTTTCAAGAGTCTAGAGATATAGATCTTCTTATCCATGACTGCTGTGCCCCAGAGCGAATATTTAATAATTATCCTTATGTTCATACAAAGCATACTAATTCTCTGGAATTGGGACGTTATTCCCAACAATCCCATGTGAAATGCCTGATTCCCTGCCATTTTTTCGGGGAATTGGGTTATTCAATAGTTGAAGTGGAAAAGGAAATAAGGATAAATTATAAAGGTAACTTAATCATTCCAGAAGATTTAATGAGGATTTCTTTATGAAAAAGGAAATTGCTGATATTCTCCTTTTCAACGGAACAGTCTGGACAGTAAACTCAGCTCAGCCCTGGGCCGAGGCAGTGGCGATTAGAGGGGAAAAGGTTCTGGAGGTTGGCTCTAGCAAAGAGTTAAAGAAGATGATTGGGAGTAATACGCAATGTATAGATTTAAAAGGTGCTTTGGTTCTTCCGGGGTTTATCGACAGCCATACACATTTTTTAAATGGTGGATTTGCCCTCTCGAGTATTCAATTGAGGGATGTTACAAACCGCAAAGAGTTTATTGCCAGAATAGCGGAAAAAGCAAAAAATCTGGGACAAGGGGAATGGATTTTAAATGGCGATTGGGATCAACAGAAGTTTGACATTCCGGAACTGCCGAGAAAGGAATGGATTGACAGTATTACTCCTTACAATCCTGTTTGTTTGAACCGGCTTGATAGTCATATGGTATTTGTGAACAGCCTTGCTTTGAAAAAAGCGGGGATAACAAAATACACTTCTTGTCCTTCAGGAGGAGAACTACTCAAAGACCCTGTGAGCGGAGAACTTACAGGTATTTTAAAAGATGCAGCAATTAGCCTCGTTAAGCAGCATATTCCTGAGCCAAACCTTAAAGATAAGATAAAAGCCGCTGAAGCAGCTTTACAACATGCTAAGGAGAAGGGGGTAACTTCAGTTCATGATATGGGCTGCACTGCGAATTTTGAAGTATATCAGAAGCTTTTAAAGGAAAATAAGCTCACAGCCAGGATTTATGTTTATATCCCGATATCTGAGATGGAAATATATTCCAGGTTAAAATTAAAGGCACCTTTTGGAAATAATTTTTTAAAGATAGGCGGGTTAAAAGGATTTGTCGATGGATCTTTAGGTTCATCTACAGCCTTATTTTTTAAACCTTACATTGATAACGCTGAAAACAAAGGCTTACTTGCTTCTGATATGTTTCCAGAAGGAATCATGGAGAAGAGAATTATGGAAGCAGATGAAGCCGGCCTTCAAGTTGCTGTGCATGCTATCGGAGATGAGGCGAATCATATTATCCTTGATATAATGCAGAAAGTCATGACTGGAAATGCATATAAGGATCGGCGCTGGCGAATTGAGCATGCTCAACATCTCATTCCTGAAGACATCGAACGTATTGCAGTGATTAAAATTATCGCCTCTGTCCAGCCTTATCATCTTATTGATGATGGGCTGTGGGCAGAAGGAAAGATCGGCCAGGAAAGAGTCAGATATTCTTATGCTTTCAAATCTCTGAGGGAAAAAGGCGCAGTCCTGGCGTGTGGTTCGGATTGGACAGTGGCTCCTTTGGATCCGATAACAGGGATTTATGCTGCGGTAACGAGGCAGACTCTGGATGGGAAAAACCCAAGGGGCTGGATTCCGGAGCAAAAAATATCGTTAGAGGAGGCTATTAAAGGTTACACTCTTAGCGGTGCTTATGCAGAGTTTTCCGAGAATATTAAGGGTTCTTTGGAAAGAGGGAAACTTGCTGATCTTGTGGTACTCAGCCAGAATCTTTTTAAAATCCCGCCCGAAGAGATTATGGAAACAGAAGTGAAAATGACTGTATTCAATGGAGAAATTATTTATAAAAAGTAGCGCACTAAAATGATTTATATATATTTTATTTCTATGATTGTTTCTTTTACTGTCCTGTTTAAGTCTGCTAGTTTTTTTGTCGAAGGAGCCTCCAGCATAGCTAAAATCTTGAACATCCCTAAAATGATTATAGGGATTGTACTCGTTGGCCTAGCAACTACAGCGCCTGAATTTTGTGTTTCCGTATGGGCAGCCTTTTTAGGCCACCCTGAAATCGCGTTGGGGAATGCTGTTGGCTCTGTTATTTGCGATGATGGGATAGCTCTTGCTTTCGCCGCAATTCTTGCGCCAACAGCAATTCTTGTAAACTGCCGGATACTCAAAGCATTCGGGATTTTTCTGCTGTCAATTGATTTTTTAGCTTACTATTTGGCAAGAAATGGAATATTTGGCCGGATTGAGGGCTTTTTACTTATTATTATACTATGCTTGTATTATATCTTGATTCTTAAAAACCGAAAATATAGATTCGATAAAAACTATCAAAATAATAATGAGAGTTCAGGCGGTAATAAAGATAAATCCCTTCATTTAGTAAAGGCCCAGTTAAAACCACCTGTTTTGCTATTTCTCGCTGGACTTTCAGGTGTCATTGTAACAAGCTACATAATTGTTTGGGCAGCCAAAAACATAGCTCTCTATTTTTCTATTTCCGAAACATTTATTGGCCTTACAATTATCGCTATTGGCACTTCTCTTCCTGAAATTAGCATATGTATTACCGCAGCCCTTAGAAGAGAAGGGGAAATTGCAGTTGGCAACATTCTCGGAGCGGATATTCTAAATATTTTATGGATTATTGGGGTTGCTTCTATTGCCAGACCAATAAAGGTTGAATTAAATGTAGTAAACTTTTCATTTCCTTATATGATTTTAATTGTGGTCACCATGCTTTTAAGTATGCGGATAGGTTGCCGTCTTGGAAAAATGAAAGGATTCATTTTATTAGGGCTTTATATTCTTTATTTGTTCTTGACCATCTGTTTATTCGGTGGTGTTATTTGATTTTATTTCTTTTATCACGGCAGTGAATTTGAAATGTTTTTAATGTTTATGATTTATAATATTAAATACCAAGACCGTATGTACTGGAGATTACAATGATGCGTCAATCAAATCTGTTTCCTGTTGAAAAAGGGCACATTGGGACGGATGAATCTGGAAAAGGAGATTATTTTGGACCACTCTCAGTGGCGGGGGTTCTTCTCCCTGACAAGCAGCGGAAGGTTCTCAAAGAGCTTGGGGTAAAAGACAGTAAGAGATTATCTGACAATCGTATCAGGGAACTGGCTGATTACATCAGAAAGGGATATAAACATTCATTAGTTGTGATTGGACCTGAAAAATATAATGAATTGTATCAAAAACTAAGAAACCTCAACAAGATGCTTGCCTGGGCACATTCGCGTGTGATTGAAAACATTCTTGAAGAGGCTCCGTGTTCCCTTGCAATAACAGACCAGTTTGGGGATAAATTGTTTGTCCTTAACGCACTTATGAAAAAAGGACGGAATATTGAACTCATTCAAAAGCCCAAGGCAGAGGAAGATATGGCAGTTGCCGCAGCCTCAATACTTGCAAGGGCTGAATTTTTAAGGCGGCTCTATTTTCTTTCTCAAGATATAGGAATGGAACTGCCAAAAGGTTCCTCTCCTATGGTGGAGGAAGTGGGGGGGAAGCTTGTTATGCAGCATGGAAGACAGATTCTGGATAGAGTGGCAAAAAAACATTTTAAACTGACACAGCGTATTCTGGAAGCGGTTGGAGAGAGGCTTAAATGAGGGACGAGACCATACGCCTATATTTTGAAGACCAATACCGGGTGGAATTTGAGGCAAAAGTTCTGGATAGGCGCATCTATGAAGGAAAGCCAGCTTTAATTCTTGATCAAACCTGTTTTTATCCGGAATCAGGAGGCCAGCCTTTCGATAAAGGAACCATAAACGGAATCCAGGTCATAAATGTAATCGGAGAGAAAGGGAAAATTCTTCATGTTATTGAAGAGAATGTGGGATCAGAAAATATCAGGGGGAAAGTTGATTGGGATAGACGTTTTGATCATATGCAGCAGCATGCAGGGCAGCATATTCTTTCACAGAGTTTTTATAAGCTGTACAGAGCAAAAACACTTTCTTTCCATTTGGGGCAGGATTTTTCCACTCTTGAAATGGATTTGAGGAATACTACAGATGGAGATGTGGAGAAAGTTGAAAAATTGGCAAACGAGATCGTTTTTAAAGATGGGGAAATTAAATCATTTTTCATTCCAGAAGAGAAGATAATGGACGTTCCGTTAAGAAAACCCTCCAAAAAAAAGGGGCTCATTCGGGTTGTTAATATATCAGATTTTGATTATTCAGCCTGTGGGGGGACTCATCCGGGTAGAACCGGGGAGATAGGCTTGATTAAAATCTTGAAGTGGGAAAGGCTCAGAAACAACATAAGATTTGAGTTTGTCTGTGGAGAGAGAGCACTACATGATTATAAAATTAAGAATAGTGTAATTCGTCAAATATCTGTCCGGTTAAGTGTTGGTGCCTGCGAAGTAGTCCCATCGTTAGAAAGGCTTTTTGCGGATTTAAAAGATCAAAAGAGAAAAAATAAAAAGATTCAGGAGAGAATTTCTCAATTGGAAGCACTGGAAATTGTCAAAAATGCAAAGGAAAGGATAATCAAAAATATATTCACGGAAAGGACGCTTGAAGAAGTAAGACTTTTGGCTTTAAGCATCATAAAAAAAGGCGACTATGTTATTATCTATGGGTTGAGATTAAAAAACAGTGCCCATGTGGTGATGGCATCTTCCGAGGCTCTTGGTGTTGATATGAGGGAACTAATTCCTGTTGTTTCTCCTTTGATAAAAGGAAAGGGAGGAGGGCAGTCCTCTATTGTTCAGATTGTAGGAAAAGAAGTGAAAAATCTTGAATTGGCACTAGATAAAGCAGAGAAACATATCAAAACACTCTTAACTTCATAATTCCATCAGTTTCTCCATACTGTGAAACTGAAAATGCCTTTGGCCCTATCATTCATATCTTAGGCAAACAATAGGGTCTGTTTTGGCGGCTTTTTGGGCGGGAAAGATACCGAAGAATAAACCAACAGAAACAGATACAAAAAAGCCAAGAAATACTGACCATGGTGTTACTGATGCCGGCAGTGGAGTTACAGCCTTGACGAGAAAAGCGATACAGAAGCCAATGATTATGCCAATAACACCGCCTGTTCCGGTTAGAAAGATTGCTTCGATTAGAAACTGCCTGAGGATATCTGTGGGGCGGGCTCCGATAGCTTTGCGTATCCCAATCTCCCTTGTTCTTTCTTTAACTGAGACAAGCATTATGTTCATGACCCCTATTCCACCTACAAGCAGGCTGATGGAAGAAATAACAATCATAACAAGGTAGGCAGCTCCAGTAATCTGGTTATAAAGGTCAATTATAGTGTCCTGGGTGTAAATAGCGAAGTCATTTGGTTTTCCGAATCCGACTTTTCTCCGTTTCCGGAGTACATTAATAACCTGTTCAATAGTTTCCTGGATGTAGCCGTGCTTCTTGGGTGTAAGTGTAATCTCGATGTTTTCAAGATCATACGGGAAATATTTCATAAGGGTTGTAATGGGAATACCCACAAGATTGTCCTGACTCTGCCCGAACATTGACCCCCTTTTCTCAAGCACTCCAACAACTAAGAATTTTTCCGGACCTATTCTAATTTCTTTTCCAATGGCTTGAGTATGTGGGAATAGAGTCTCTTCCAGTTCAGCCCCGAGAACACAGACTCTAGTGCGGTGGGTAATATCGGATTCTGTTAAGAATCTACCTTCTCTGGGAAGATAAACAGAGAGGACCAGGGGCCATCCGTCGTTCATGCCTATAATTATGGCATCCTGGACTTTAGTATTCTGGTATTTAATGGTAATCTCTTCAAATATATCTACGGAAATGTCCACAGCTACGGCTTTAACCAGAGGGCATTCTTCTTCAATAGCCATCGCATCTTCAAAAGTGAGGTCTTTTCGCTGTCTTTCTTCTTCGGAAAGGTTCCCTGTATGAATTCCAGGTTCGTATTTGACCACACCGATAATGTCTGAACCAACAGATTCAAGTTGGCTGAGAAAAGAACGGTTTAGTCCCTGGATAATAGAAACCATCCCAATAACAGTCATAACACCGATAACAATTCCCAGCAGCGTAAGGAAAGACCGGAGTTTATGGGATTTAATAGAATCAATAGCCATCCGGAATATTTCTTTGATGATTCCTAGTCTCATTGTTATGCTCTGAGGGCCTCAACAGGATCCAGTTTGGCGGCTTTGTTTGCCGGATAAATGCCGAAAAATATGCCAATCGAACCTGACACCAAAATTGCAACAACGACAGAAACAGGATCCAGAGTTGAGGGCATTGAAGATAAAGCGGTAACAATTTTTGCCAGAATAAACCCTAGAAAGATGCCAATTATGCCGCCTGAAGCAGAAAGAATGACTGCTTCGATTAAAAATTGCAATAATATGTCCTTCCTCCGGGCTCCTACTGCCATGCGGATGCCTATTTCTTTAGTCCTTTCTGTGACTGCAACAAGCATGATGTTCATGACAACAATTCCTCCTACTAAAAGAGCAAGAGATGAGATTGCGATCACAGCAAAATAAATTCCTGTCGTTGCTGTTTTGTAAAATTGAATAAATGTATCAGAAGTCTGAAAAGCAAAGTCATCAGGCTTATTGAAAGGGAGATGGCGCTTAGAACGGAGGATTGTTCTTACTTCCTCCTGAGCAATTTTCATCTGGTCCTGGGAGGAAGTGTGAATATTGATATTTATGCTTCTTCTTGAGCCGAATATTTTATGGAATGTCGTAATGGGAATCCGCACGTAGTTGTCTTGAGTCATGCCTAGAATTTTCCCTTTTTTCTTTCCCACTCCAACAACTAGGAAATTATGATTGCCGATCTTGATCCATTTTCCTAAAGGGTCTAAAAAAGGAAACAGCTTATCCTTAATATCTGTACCAATTGTACATATTCTACGAGATCGGTCTTCATCTTCCTTCTGAATATGACGTCCTCTTTCGAGTTCCATAACAGACCCTATCATATGGTCAAGATATGTTAAGCCGTTAATGGACACATTATTTAAAGACTGATTTCTGAATTTTACTGTTCTGCTGGTTCCAACAGAAGCTCCTATTAAATCGCATGATTTGCAGTACCTGAGAAGGAGTTTCCTGTCTTCAGGGGTGATATCTTTCCGTTTCATCTGTTCCCGGAATTCTGCCAGGCTTCTTACGAAGGAAAACTTGGTGACAGAAAAGTCGTTTGCTCCATAAAAAGACATTTTCGTGTAGACATAATTGTTGAGGCCCTGGATTATTGAAACGACAGCTATTATTGCAAGGACACCTATGATGATACCTAATAAAGTCAGGAATGTTCGCAGTTTATTTTCCCAGAAAGAGCTCATGGCCATCCAAAAAGATTCGCCAACATGGATTCTTGCCATTTTTTTACCTTTGAGTTTACATTATATATGATACGTAAGAAATAAGGAAAGGTTTTTACTCTCTGCTCACCCAAAGGGTGAAAATTGCTGATAATAGATTTGGATAAGATGAATAATCTAGGTCAATATGTTAAACTGAAGCAGCTGCTAGTTGTAATGAGAATTAGGGAGAAAAAAATGAAAAGAAAATGGATGTCAATTTTGCTTTTTGGGTTTTTTATGATGTTTGCATCAGATATTTACGGACATGGTGGCTTTTATTTAGGTGTGCAGGCTGGGTATTCTGCTCAGAAACCGAGCCTTAATAGTGTTGAATTTAATACTGATACTACTTTTCTTTATGGAGCTCGGGCAGGTATTAAATTTATGATGATAGCTCTTGAAGTTAATTACTTCCAGGCTGCACATAATCTTGAACTCAAAGAATTTGGGACGTTTGACTGGGGAGAGAGACAGATCGATTACAGTTTCATTGGCTTGAATCTGAAATATTTTTTTCCTATTCTTGTTTTTCAACCCTATATTACTGTGGGTTATGGATATTACACGGTTGACATTCATAATATAGATAAAGATAAGGATAAAGGATTCAATTTTGGATTGGGCATGGAATTACACTTGGGGAATAAATTTTCTCTTCTTGCTGAGGGTAAGTACAATCAAGTTAAAGTGAATATTGATGAAAGAGATCTAAAATTAGGAGATTTTACGATTGCAGGGGGATTTAACATCTATTTTTAATTTTTTTATGGTTTAGGCGGTTTTGTGAATAATGCAGGTTAGATTAAATAAATTTCTCTCTCATTGCGGGATTGCCTCAAGAAGGGAGGCAGATAAAATGATTGCTGCAGGAAAAGTCAAAGTCAATGGCGAAGCTATCCAGATATTAGGCTACAAGATAGACACGGAAGAAGACAAAGTAGAGGTTAATGGAAAAATAGTCAAGGAGGATAAGGGTTTTAAATATTTGCTTCTGAATAAGCCGTCCGGTTATCTTGTCACTATGAAGGATCCCTTCCAAAGGCCTACAATCATGGACCTGCTTCCATCTCTTGGAAGAAGAGTCTTTCCTGTGGGCCGATTGGATTTTGAAACAGAAGGGCTTTTGCTTTTAACAAACGATGGAGAAATGGCTTATCGTTTAATGCACCCAAAATATAAGATAAAAAAAGTATATATGGTGAAAGTGAAAGGCAAGCCTGACCATTCCGGCCTTTTGAGATTAGAAAAAGGGATTTATCTTGACAGGAAAAGGACGGCTCCAGTAAAAATCACTCAAATCGCAGCTGATTCGAAAAACTCTCAATTCAGAATCGAGATCCATGAGGGCAGAAAGAGGGAAGTCAGAAGGCTTTTTGAGACTATCGACCACAGGGTCTTGAAACTCCGGAGGATAAAGTTTGCAGGTTTGTCTATAGATAAACTGAAGAAAGGGCATTGGCGCTATCTGAATTCTGTAGAAGTTTCAAGGCTCAAAATAAAAGTGGGCTTGTAAATTTAATCACCCAGCCTAGATTATTCTTGATCCTTTTCTCTTGAAGAAGTAAAAGTTTTCCAGCTTTTTGCGAGCCGCTGGAGTTCCTCATCAACAAGGTAATTTACCGTGCCCTCTTCAAATATTCCGTCTTTTTTTCTTTTTCCTGCTTCAGTACCTGTTAGAATCTCAATACCCTCATCAATAGTTTTGACAGGATAGATGTGGAATTTTCCTTGTTCTACGGCTTTTATTACATTTTTTTTAAGCATGAGATTCTGGATGTTTTGATGAGGAATAATTACCCCCTGGATTCCTGTCAGGCCTTTTGCCTTGCATACTTTAAAAAACCCTTCAATTTTTTCGTTTACTCCTCCAATAGGCTGAATCTCTCCTTTCTGGTTGAGAGATCCTGTTACAGCAATGTCCTGTCTCAAAGGCAGTTTAGAAAGACTTGAAAGAATAGCGTAGACCTCTGTGGATGAAGCACTGTCTCCATCTACTCCGGAGTAAGACTGTTCGAAAGCAATGCTTGCGGAAAGAGAAAATGGTCTATTTTGGGCATATTTTCCTCTGAGGAAGCCTCCCAGGATAAGAACTCCTTTGTTGTGTGTACGGCCGCTCATGTCTGCTTCCCTCTCGATGTTTATGACCCCTGCGCGTCCAACTGCTGTTGTTGCTGTGATACGTGTGGGCTTTCCGAATGAAAATCCTCCGGTAAAATAAACAGAAAGTCCGTTTACCTGTCCTACGACACGGCCTTTTGTGTCTATCATAATGCTTCCGTCTTCGATCATCTCCTGGATTTGATTTTCAATAAGGCTTACACGTTCGAAACTCTCTTCAATGGCTCTTTCCACATGCTTGCGGCTTATCAGCTTTTTTTTGTCTCTATTTGCCCAATAATTGGCTTCTCGAATGATGTCAGCAATGTTATGGAATCGTGTTGACAGTTTTTTTTGTCTTCCTGCAAGCCTTGTACAGTACTCGATAATTGCAGCGATGCCGTTTCTGTCTAGAGGATACAATTTGTCTTCCTCGGTTATTTTTTTTATAAAGGTTACGTATTCGAGGATAGTTTTGTTATCTTTATTTGTTTCTGAATTGAATTCAGCTTTAATCTTGAAGATTTTCTTAAACTCTTCATCCATAACATATAGATAATTATAAATATAGGCAGCTCCTATTAACACTACTTTTATATTGATTTTGATGGGTTGAGGTTTAAGCCGACGAGTTGTGACAAAATACATTGACATGTAATTTTGAATTTCAAAAATTTTATTTCTCAAAGTCCTTTTAAGAGTTTGCCATACTCCCTGCTCAGTAATAGCATCCAGGGCGTTCATGACCAGATATCCTCCGTTGGCTTTGAGGAAAGAGCCGGCCTTTATTTTTGTGAAGTCTGTTTGGAGTAGCCCGAGACGATTCATAGTTGACTCGATGGATCCAAAAAGGTTGATATAGTTTGGATTTGTTTCTATTACAACTGGAGCACCCTTTTGATCAGAGTTGTCGATGAAAAGGTTAACCTTATATTCAAGAAATGGATCGAGACTTACTTTTTCCATCATTTCCTTTGTGTCTGTTTTGAAAAGCTCGATATTTTTGGAAAGATTTGTCTCCACATCATCAAGATAATTGGATATTTTTGGATATTTGAATTTGGCTCTTATGTCGGAAATGGCTCCACGGATTACAGGGATCAGAGATTCCTCATCCCATTGTTTCAGTAATTGGTGAGTCTTTTCATCAGTCTCTTTTATCTGTTTGAAGATTTCTTCGAGTTTATCCGCCAGTTTGTCGTATTTCGTCTTTAGTTCTTCCAGAAGTTTTTTCGGGAACTTTTTTTCCCTTACTAAAGCTTCCAGTTTATTAAATGGAGTGGGCTTTCCTTTTATTATTGGGACAAGATCAGGCTTGAGATAAGGCCCCATCTGTACCTGAATGACTGAGAATCCTTCTTTTATGACTTTTTCTTGAAAATTATCAAATATTGCCTTTTGCTTTTTCCCCTGGTTCTCGATGATACTATCTCTTTTTTCTGAATAGTACTTACTCTTTAACATTTCTGGGATATTAGTTTTTAGCATTTCTATTAAACGTCTCATTGCTTCTCTGAAGAGCTTCCCTTTACCGGCAGGAAGAGTTATAAGTATAGGTTCATCAGGAGTTTTGAAATTGTTGACATATAAAAGATCATCGAGAGTTTCTTTTTCCTTATCGAGTTTTTCTAAAAGTTGCTTTATTGTAGTAGTCCGTCCTGTTCCTACCATTCCTGAAATAAAAATATTAAACCCACGGCTCTTGATATCTAATCCTGTCTGGATCGCTTTGAGTGCTTCTTCTTGACCAATGATTCCTTCACACACCTTACATTTATCGCTAGTGTCATAGGGGATCTTTTCAATATCTAATTTCCATGTGAGTTTCTCCGGTGGCATTTCTTTAAAATGATCTGCTTTTCTCATATTAGTATTCTCCTTTGCTTCCCAAAGTATTAGTATAATGAATTTTTATCATAAAAAGTTGAGGCTGGCAAGAAAGCTAATGTTAAGAGTCCTTATAATTTTTATCATTTTTTTCTATTCTTGCCGGGTTTTATATTTGAGCTTTATTTTTTTATCTGATAGAATAAAGAAAATTTTGGAGGGCATAAGAGTGAAAGATATTCAGATAGAGAAAGTAAAAACAAAAAAAGACATAAAACAATTTATTCTGTTTCCATGGAAAGTTTATAAAGGTGATTCAAATTGGGTCCCCCCTCTAATCATGGATCTTAAAGAGAGAATTAATAAGAAAAAGAATCCCTTTTTTGAGCATGCAGATAAAGAGCTTTATTTGGCACGAAACGATGGTGAAATAACAGGAAGGATTGCTGCTATAATCGATGAAAATCACAATTCATTTCATAATGAGAAAGTTGTTTTTTTTGGTCTTTATGAGAGTTTTAATGACTTAGAAACAGCAAAATGCCTCTTGGATGAAGTGGCCAATTGGGGGAAGGAAAGAGGGATGGAGATTCTAAGAGGCCCCATGAATCTTTCCATGAACGATGAATGTGCATTTCTGCTTGAGGGTTTTGATTCTCCCCCTGTTATTATGATGACATATAACCCTCCCTATTATTTGGAACTAATGGAAAAATGTGGGTTGGTGAAGGCAAAAGACCTGTATGCTTTTTTCATGAAAAGTGACCATAAAACGGCTGAAAAGGTCAATACAATTGTTGAGGATATCAAGAAAAAAACCACTGTTACTTTGAGAACTATTGACATGAAAAACCTTAAAAGCGAGGCTGAAAAGATAAAATATGTATATAATCATGGATGGGAAAGGAATTGGGGTTTTGTTCCATGGACCGATAAAGAGATGGATCATATGGCAAAGAATCTTAAACTGATGGCTGATCCGAATATTGTGATAATAGCAGAAGATAAAGGCAAACCTGTGGGCTTTGCTTTTGGTTTGCCGAATTACAATGAAGTAATAAAAAGAATGAATGGGAGGCTTACTCCTCTGTCAATCATCAAATTTCTCATTTACCGAAGAAAAATCAAGGGGGTTCGTGCCTTAGTTTTCGGACTCGTTAAGGAATATCGACAAACAGGACTGAGTTACCTGCTCTATTCAAAGCTGGCAGAGAATGGGATTGCAAGGGGATATGAGTGGTGTGAGACGTCATGGCAATTAGAAGACAACGAGGCAGTCAATCGGTTTGTCACTTCTATTGGAGGAAAGATCTACAAGAAATACCGAATATTCGAGAAAAGAGTTTCTTGAGAGTAACTGCTCAGTCCTTTAAGATAATAGAGTCAGAATAGTAAGAGGAGCCAATTAGCATAAAGGTTCATTTTTTCTATTCCGGACACTGAAAAATGCAATTTTGTGAGGATGTGAAGACAAACTTATAAGGAAAATTGATGGAGAGAAATATGGAAATTTATCATGGAAAGCTTCAGGCAAAAGGCTTTAAGATCGGAATCGTTTTAAGCCGATTTAATCAATTTATTTCTGAAAGATTGTTAGATGGGGCAATTGATGCACTCAATAAGTTAGGTGCCGAAGACAAGGATATATCTATATATAAGGTTCCGGGTTCTTTTGAAATTCCTTTAGTAGTGAAAAAGCTTGCCAGGGCAAAAAAAGTTGACGGTATTGTTTGTCTGGGGGCCCTTATCAGAGGTGACACACCACACTTCGATTTTTTAAGCGCAGAAGTAACCAAAGGGTTAGCACAAATCTCTATGGAAGAGGAAGTGGCTGTATCTTTTGGAATACTAACAGTTGATACTATTGAACAGGGAATAGAACGAGCCGGCACAAAGTTAGGAAATAAAGGTTATGATGCTGTTTTTGCTCTCATTGAGACACTGAACTTGCTCAGGGAAGCTGGTCTTAAATAGGGCTGAATTACTTACCCTGAATAATTAAAGTTACATGGGGAAGAGGAGAAAATCTCGGGAGTATACATTACAGGTTCTTTTTCAGATAGAATTTAATAACTCAAAGCCTGAAAAAATACAGGAACAATACTGGAAGAACAAAAAAGTACCTGAAGAAATAAAGAAATACAGTGTCTGGCTGTTAAATGGTGTAATTTCTTACAGGGAGAAAATCGATGACATCATTCAATCTGTATCAGAAAATTGGCGTGTATCCCGTATGGCTGTGGTGGATCGCAATATCTTGCGCATAGCTGTTCTTGAACTTTTTTTTGGAGAGAATCTTGCACCGGCTATTGTGATTAATGAAGCAATCGAAATAGCTAAGAAATTCAGCAGTGAGAAGTCTGCTGCTTTTATTAACGGCATTTTAGATGCATTGAGAAAAGAATCAGATAAAATAAAAGTATCTTTGAAGGAAGAGAAAAATGGTTGATAAAAAGGATTCTGCTAATAAAATGACGTTAAATGAAGAGATGAAATCTGAAAAAAGCGATCAGGAAATAGCCCGTGAGAATAAAATGGAAAAACTTTCTAGGGAAGGGATTGAGCTTTTTCCACACAGAGTAGAAATAACGCATTCTGTTTTTGATATTGTTTCAGGGTTTTCTTCATTTTCTAATGAGGAACTCGAAGAGAAGAAGGTAGAAGTATTTGTACCGGGAAGGATTATTTCTATTCGTAAGATGGGGAGGGCAATCTTTTTTCACATTGCCGACAGCCGTACCAAAGTTCAAGCATATCTGCGTGAAGATAAAGTGGGCAAGAAATATTTCACTCTATTTTCCCTTATTGATATTGGAGACATTATTGCTGTCAAAGGAATTGTATTCAAAACAAGAACCGGGGAACTGACCGTTTTAGCTGATTCGTTTACATTTTTGGCAAAATGTCTTCACCCTCTTCCGGAAAAATGGCATGGCTTGCAGGATATAGAACTTCGTTATAGAAAGAGACATATTGATTTAATTGTAAATCCCGAAGAAAGAGAAGTTTTTAGGTTAAGAAGCACATTGATCGCACACATTAGAAAGTTTTTTGATCAAAGGGGATATATTGAAGTCGAAACCCCTATGATGCACAGTATTCCTGGAGGTGCTTTGGCAAAGCCTTTTAAAACGTTCCACAATGCATTGGGAATAGAACTTTATTTAAGAATAGCCCCCGAGCTGTACTTAAAAAGGTTGACTGTTGGTGGATTTGAGAAGGTCTATGAGATAAATCGAAATTTCAGGAATGAAGGAATCTCTTCTGAGCACAATCCTGAATTTACAATGCTGGAGTTTTATGAGGCATATAAAGACTATAATGATATGATGGAATTGACAGAAGAGCTTATCAATTATTTAAGCTTAACTGTTTTGGGCACGGAAGAACTAACATTTGGAGAGGAAAAGATATCTCTGAAAAGACCTTGGAAAAGGATAAAATTTATTGAGGCATTGGTTTACTACAGCGGCCTTTCTCCTAGGAAGTTCGATGATAAGACGGGAATCATTGAGTTTGCTTCAAACCTTGCATCAAATAAAGTGCCTCTTTCTTATGGGAAAGCCTTGGATGTTATTTTTGATAAATATGTGAAGCATAATCTTATTCAGCCGACATTTGTGATGGATTACCCGAGGGAAATCTCTCCGTTGGCAAAGACATCGAGAGAGAACCCAGAGGAAGTAGAACGCTTTGAACTTGTAATGGGCGGCATGGAGATTGCCAATGCATTCAGTGAGTTAACTGATCCCAAAGAGCAGGGGAAAAGGTTTAAACAGCAAGCAGCGGAGAGGGAAAAGGGGGATGAAGAGTCTCATATGATAGATGCGGATTATATAAATGCCCTGGAATATGGGCTTCCTCCAACAGGTGGAGAAGGGATTGGCATTGACCGCTTGGTAATGCTTTTTGCCAACCGGAAATCCATAAGGGAAGTCATCCTATTTCCGCTTCTACGGCCGAAATAATCACTGTATAAAAATTTTAAATTGTCGGTAGCCTTTAATATTTTATTCTTGACTCTTCAGTCTTATCTGTTTAGTCTTTACGATAATTATGAGTTATGAATTTTTTGTTGCTAAGCGTTACCTGACCGCAAAAAGAAAACAGGCTTTTATTTCTGTTATCACTTTTATTTCCATTTTAGGAATAACTATTGGAGTAATGGCACTTGTCATTGCCATTGCCCTGATCACAGGTTTTCAAGGTGATGTTCAAGATAAAATTCTTGGTTCGACTTCTCATATAATGGTTTCTGATTTTTCAGGTGAGGGATTAAAGGATTATGATCAACTTATATCTAGGATAAAAACAATAAAAGGAGTATCGAGTGCCACTCCTGTTGTTTATGATACAGTCCTTCTGAGTGGCCCATATAAGAATTCCGGAGCAATACTTAGAGGAATTGTTTTTGACCTGGAAAAAGAGTCGTCACCCTGGCTTAAAGAATTAGAACAGGGACATATACCTTTGACAGATACTAAAAGAGAGGGGATTCTTCTTGGCCGCAATATAGCTGTTGCTTTGGGAGCGGGAATTGGGGATTTGGTGACTGTGTTGACTTCTTCTTCTCGGTTATCTCCTGTGGGGCTTATTCCTAAAAGGAAAAAATTCATGGTGACAGGGATTTTTCATTCCGGGCTATATGAATTTGACTCATCTACAGCCTTGATCTCTTTAGAAGCAGCACAGGGTTTGTTTGGACTCGATAATAGAGTAAGTATGATCCATGTAAATATTGAAGATATTTTTAAAGCGCCAGAAATTAGTGTCAGAATCAGGGAAGTTTTGCCGCCAGAAACTTATACTACGACCTGGATGGAATTGAACAAATCCCTTTTCTCAGCTTTGAAACTTGAGAAAAAACTTATGTTTTTCACCATCACTCTTATTATACTTGTCGCGGCCTTGAATATTATTGCGACACTCATTTTAATGGTAATGGAAAAGACAAAAGACATAGGTATTCTTATTGCCATGGGAGCAACATCTCAGAGTATTAGGAAGATATTTTTCCTTCAGGGTGCCATGATAGGGCTGATTGGGACAGCTGTAGGCAGTGCCTTAGGCTTGATTTGGTGTTGGCTGGCAAATACATTTGAGATTATTAAAGTTCCTGTGGATATTTATCAGATTGCCTTTGTTCCTTTTCATATTAAACTTTTGGATTTGTCAATAATAATAGGAGTGTCCCTTTTGATTAGTTTTTTTTCAACTCTCTTTCCTTCCCAGAGAGCATCGAGGATAGACCCTGTAAAGGCATTAAAGTATGAGTAGTATATTAAGAGCTGAAAATCTATGCAAAGATTATCCTTTGCCAGAGGGGACTTTGCGTGTATTTGACGGATTAAACTTTGAATTGGAGAGAGGCGATCTTGTTGCGATCATGGGCGTTTCAGGAGTCGGGAAGACAACGCTCCTTAACTTATTTGGATCCCTTGACAGGCCGACTGGGGGTCGAATTTTTCTAGAGGAAAAAAATATTCTCGAAGGAAGTGAAAAAGAAAAAGCTGAAATGAGGAACATGAAAATTGGCTTTATTTTTCAGTTTTATCATCTTTTGCCTGAGTTTACAACGTTAGAAAATGTAAAATTTCCCCTTCTGATTAGAGGAATTGAAGGCAAAGAAGCTCAGAAGAAATCCGCTGAGGTTCTCAGGGAGGTTTCTTTAGAGGAAAAAATGCTGATCAGACCATGCCAGCTTTCCGGTGGAGAGCAGCAGCGTGTGGCTATTGCCAGAGCCCTGGTCAATGAACCGAAATTGTTACTGGCAGATGAGCCAACAGGAAATCTTGACTGGAAAACAGGGAAGAAAATTTTAGAGCTTATTCAGAACCTTCACCAGAAGAAAGGTTTATCCTCTATAATTGTTACCCATAACGAGAAAGTTGCTAGATTCTGCCATAGAACCTATCTTATGGAAAACGGAAGAATGGAACTTTTATCCTGGCTGTGAAGTTAAAAATAATGTAAAGAAGTAATATTCATTATTTAGCCTGAATTATTTTAAAAGTACAGATAATATGAAACAGCTAAATAACGGCATAAAAGAAAATAATGACAGAGTTCATTATTTTGAAAAATAGTGGTTATTATGGTATAAGGAAGAAGAAAATGAAGAACTTTATATTTGCATTAATTTTTATCTGTTTGCCTCTTTTTCTTTCTGGCCAGGAAATCGTGGAGAAGATAGAAATTGAGGGAAATGACCATGTGACGCGGGATACAATGCTTTATTATCTTTCTTCAAGAGAAGGAGACTACTACAATGAGGAGTTGCTGAGAAGAGATTTTAAAATTTTATGGTCAACAGGATTTTTTTCTAATATCAAAATAGAGGAAAAAGAAGGAAAAAAAGGAAAGATTGTAAAAATAATCGTAGAAGAGAATCCTATTATCAAAGATATTGTCTATAAGACAGGGAAAAAATTAAAAGAAGATGACATAGTTGAGAAGTTAAAGGAGGAAAACGAATACATACTCCCTTATTCTTACTACAGTCCATCTAAAATCCAAAGAATAGAGGAAACGATCAAGGAATTGCTGGTAGAAAAAGGCCTTACTGCTGGGCAGGTAAAAACTGAACTAAATAAGAGTGGGAAGAATGAAATAGGAGTTGTATTTCATATTAATGAGGGGCCGAAAGTCAGAGTGGGTGAGATTGTCTTTGAAGGGAAGGCCAAGTTGAGGGATAGTATTCTAAGAAGCGCAATAAAAGAAAACAAAGAACATGGTGTTATTTCGTGGGTATTAGGGAAGGATTCGTTTAAGCAAAATAAACTCAGCGAAGATTTAGAAAATTTAAGGAAGAAATATCAAGAGTTTGGATATATGGAGGCTGTGATTGGTGAGCCCAGGATAGAAAACCTTACAAAGAAATCTATTTTTTTCCGGAAGCAACAGATGAAAAGGATCGTAATACCAGTCAATGCTGGATATCGTTACTTTGTTGGGGATATTAATGTTGAGGGAAATAAAATCTTCAACTCGAAATACTTAATCTCGCTTGTTCACTACAATAAAGGTGATGTTTACAATACTAAAGTAAGAGAAAAAGCGGTTGAAGACATTTCAGAGCTATACAGGAATTTCGGCTATCTATATTCCCAGGTAATGCCAGTAGAAAATCTTGACCCTAAGAGAAAGCGTGTCAATGTAACATTTAATATTTATGAAGGCGAGATTGTATATCTTAATAGGCTTGAATTTGAGGGAAATATATATACAAAAGACAAGGTTATCAGACGCGAAATGCTTATAAGAGAAGGGGCCAGATTTAGTCTTGCCTTGTTTAAAGACAGCCTCTTGAGGATGAAGCAGCTTGGATTGGTTGAGATTGATAAAGAACCGGAGTGGAAACAGAATCCTGAGGACCCCACCCAGATGGATGTTAATATTAGAGTGAGTGAACTTCAAAGAAATAATATTCAGTTTACTGCAGGATATAGTGGTTATCAGGGAACTTTTGTAGCTTTAAGTTACGGTACTGTTAATTTTTTAGGAGCGGGAGAAAAATTAGACCTTACACTTCAGTATGGAAAAAGAATGAAGAACTATTCGTTTGGGTTTACTGAACCTTACTTTCTTGATCTGCCAATAAGTCTCGGTTTTACTATTTTTAACCGTTTTAATATTTATCCCGGCCTGTATGACCAGAAATCAAAGGGGGTTGACTTTCATGTCGGATCCAGAATTAAGGGATACTGGAGAGGAAGTCTTTCTTATAACTACCAATTAATGACCCTTACTGAACCTTCAGAAGAAGAATATCTTGGTTATTATGATTATTATGGAGGATCTGGGGGTTATGGTGGTAGCTATAATCCTTACTATTACGGTGGAATGTATGGCTTTGGAAAGTATAATGTAAGCAGCATTTCTCCGACTTTATATCGAAACACTGTAGACAGCCCTTTAACACCATCCAGAGGCTTTTTGTATTTGGTCTCATGCAAGTTTGCCGGAGGGATTCTTGGAGGGGATGTTGACTTGATTAAGCCCCGTTTTGAGTGGTCTTTATTCAAGCCAATTATTAAGAACCATTCACTCGGATTCCATATGGAGTATCAGTTCAATAAACATTTTGGCGACGCTGAAATTCCCTACTGGGAAAGGTTTTATCTTGGAGGAGAAAGGTCTATAAGAGGTTATAATATTTACTCCATAGGACCTCGCAATGAGAATGGGCAGAACCTGGGAGGCGAAAAGTCTTTCGTTTTTAATGCAGAATATATCATGCCTGTTGGAGGTCCTTTATATTTTATATTGTTTTACGATGCAGGCAATGCTTATGGGCCAGATCAGAAAGTTAGCATGAAGGATATGTATACTTCTGCAGGATTAGAAGTAAGAATTTTTATCCCTGCAGTAAGAGTTCCTTTCAGGCTTATTTTTTCTTATAACAATAAGAAAATATATGCTGACGATAACAACTTTGCTTTTCGTTTTGCAGTTGGAACTACATTTTAAATATAATAATGGTTTTCGAGTCATATTAAGGAGGCATAAGATGATTAAGAGGAGTACAAAGAAGAGCCTGTTTTTTGCTGTTCTAATTACAATTTTGTTCTCTTTAGGTTTTGCTCAACAAACTTCTAAGATTGGAATTGTGAATTCCAATGAGGTTTTAGAAAAATCTATTGAAGGAAAGAAAGTCATTGCGCAGGTAGAGGCAAAAAATAAGAAAAATCAGGAGGAATTAGCCAAGATAGACGATGATATACGCAAGTTGCAAACAAAGCTTAATACCCAAAGATTGACTTTGACAAATGAAGCAATGATGCAATTGAATTCAGATTTGCAGAGGAAACAGACAGAAAGAAAACGCTTCGCAGAAGATTCTTATAATGAAATGCAAGAATTTACAGGAAGACTTTTTCAAAGAGTTCAGGGTGAACTTCTTCCTATCATTGAGCAGGTTGGAAAGGAAAAAAACCTTGATTTAATCTTTGACCTGTTGAAAAGCGGGACGATCTATTTCAACCCGGCCATAAATATTACCGAAGACGTTATTAAGAAATATGATGCTTCAAAAGCCTCACAAAAGTAAAGATTCACTAAATATTAAGGAAATATTAGGCATCCTTCCCCACCGCTATCCCTTTTTGCTTATAGATAAGGTTTTAGAGTTAGATAAGGGGAAATCGATTGTTGCTGTAAAGAATGTTACTTATAATGAACCTTTCTTTCAGGGCCATTTTCCAGAATTTAAGGTCATGCCGGGTGTTTTGATTGTTGAAGCTCTGGCTCAAGCGGGAGGAATCCTTCTTTATAGCTCTATTCCTGACGCTGAGAAAAAACTTGTTTTTCTTAGCAAGATAGACAATGCAAAATTCAGGAAGCCTGTGGTTCCCGGTGACCAATTAAAGGTTAATGTGGAGCTTGTTAAACTCAAAAACAGATTTTGCCGTGTAAAGGGAAAGGCTTATGTTGATGGTGAAATTGTTCTCGAATGTGATATTATGGCATCTATAATGGATTTTGAGGAATTGAATGAGTAAGGATGAGATTTTTATCCATCCCACTTCAACAGTTCATCATAATGCCCGGTTAGATTCAGGAATCTATATCGGACCTTATTGTTTTATTGGAGAGAATGTTTCTATCGGCAAGAATACAAGGGTCGATGCAAATATTTTCATTAGTGGCCGGACTGAAATAGGAGAAAGCTGTCATTTTTCTTCTTTTTCCTCTATCGGAACCGAACCCCAAGATATAAATTATAAAGATGAAGAGACACTTGTAAAGATCGGGAACAGAAATATTTTTCGAGAGTTTATAACTGTCCATCGTGGTACGGTCAAAGGCGGAGGAAAAACTGTAATCGGCGATGGCAATTATTTCATGGCTTATTCACACATCGCTCATGACTGCAATGTGGGCAATGAAGTTATCTTTATCAATGCGGGAACCTTAGGAGGGCACGTAACAATAGAAGATTATGCAACAGTAGGGGCATTCAGCGCAGTCCATCAGTTCTGCCGAGTTGGGAAGCATGCCTTCATTGGTGGTTTCTCTGTCATTACACAGGATGTTTGCCCTTTCTGCAAGGTGGCAGGGGGCCGCCCGCCTCTCTTTATTGGACTGAATGCTATTGGCCTCCGGAGGAGAGGTTTTTCCAGGGAAAGGATCAAGAATATTAAACTCATATTCAAAATTATCTTTTACTCCCAACTGAATACAGAGGATGCTTTAACCAGGATTGATAAAGAGATTTTTCCAGGTGAGGATCGGGATGAGATTGTAAATTTTATTCGGTCTTCCAAGAGGGGAATTGTGAAAAAGACCGCGGAACAATGGAACGCAAACTTGGAATAATTGCGGGTTCGGGGGAAATCCCGTTTTTCCTTCTAAAGGAGGCAAAAAGACAGGGCTATGGTTGTGTTGTGGCTGCTGTGAAGGGGGAAGCAGACTCTTCCCTTCATAATAAGACGGATATCTTTGAATGGATTGATATGAGCGAGGTCATTAGAATAGTATCTTTTTTTAAGGAACATGGGATAAAGGAAGCAGTCTTTGCAGGAAAAATTGACAGCCGGATGATTTATGAAAAAGAGAAATTAGGTAAAGTTGCAGTGAAGTTATTGGCTGATGGGACAGACAAAACTCCCACTTCTATCATAAAAACCGCCATTGAATTTCTTGGTGATTGTGGAATCAAAATAATAGACCCTACTCATTTTATTTCTTCGGCTTTTTGTAAAGAAGGCGTCCTAACAGAGGTGAGACCTTCGCCAGATATGGAAGAAGATATTGCCTTTGGCTGGGAAATTGCAAAAAAGATTGCTGACATGGATATAGGTCAGACAGTCATTGTCAAAGATAAAGCTGTCGTAGCTGTCGAAGGTTTAGAAGGAACGAATGAATCAATAAAGAGAGGAGGGCTTCTTGCGGGAAAAGGAATAGTCGTTATCAAAGTTGGCCGTTCAAAGCAAGATGCAAGGATCGATTTGCCCGCGGTTGGACTGAATACTGTTGAAAGCCTTGTCGAATCAGGTGGAAAAGTTCTCTGCTTTGAAGCGAAGAAGGTTCCGTTTTTTCAGAAAGAGCAGGGTATAGCACTGGCAAATACCAGTATGATTTCTATTGTTGCCAGGTAGACTATGGCACTGGAATAAGCAAAGTAATATCTGGAGTAAATACTATGGATAAAGTAAGAGTAGGAATAATTGGAGTTGGATATTTAGGAGTACAACATGCCAGAATACTTTCCTATCTTGAGGAGGCTGAGCTAATAGGAGTTGCAGATATTGATTTTAAAAAAGCCATGCAGATAGGCAACAGGCATGGTGTTCAATACTATGAGAACTACGAGAATATGCTGGATGAAATTGATGCTGGCATAGTGGCTGCTCCAACGACAGAGCATTTTTCTATAGCTATGAAGTTACTGGATGCAGGAAAATCGGTATTGGTTGAAAAGCCCATAACCGAAACAGTAAAGCAAGGTGACCAGTTAGTTGCGGCAGCCAAGAAAAGCAGATCTATTCTTCAGGTTGGGCATCTTGAAAGGTTTAATCCGGCTGTAGAAGCCATAGAGAATTTAATCTCTGATCCTAAGTTTATAGAAGTCCAAAGGTTGGGCTCTTTTTCATCTCGATCTCTGGACATTGATGTAGTCTTGGATCTTATGATTCATGACTTGGAAATCATACTATCTTTGATTAAAGATGAAGTGAAAGTTATTAGGTCTTCAGGTATCCATGTGCTCTCTGATAAGATTGATATCGCTAATGCTCGTCTGGAATTCAGATCAGGCTGTGTGGCAACACTCACAGCCAGCCGGGTTCATCAGGGGAAAGTAAGAAAACTGCGAATTTTCGAGCCGACTGCCTATTATTCGATCGACTATATTGATCAGGAAGTAAAAATTTTTCCATTAAACGGGCGCCAGACTGACATAAAGACTTTGAGAATAAAAAAAGAAGAGCCGCTAAAAAAAGAGCTCAAGAATTTTTTCAGATGTATCCGGGATGGAAAAATAAGAAAAGTGAGCGGTACAGAAGGCCTGGAAGCTCTCAAACTTGCCTATAATATTCTCGAAGCAATTGAAACATAAGGCATATCGTCCGATTGATTCTACACAGGGAAATACACCTTACTCGGTCATTTTGAAAAGAGAGTCTTCTAAACCAGTATTGAATTTTACCTCAGTCACTGTCATGTTCATGAATTCTTCCCCATCTTGATATGTGATGAGTGAATGAGCTGTCATTATACCTTCGACTTTTCTGTAATCAGACATAATACTTTCCGCTTCTACTTCAACACCCATTTGATTCACAGTGGTTGTTTTGGACTTATGAGTAAGATATGTTTTAGAATCAATATAGATTGTTGCTGTATGGCCCTCAGAGTAGGTTTGTTCGAGAACTAGACAATCTTTTCCATCAATTTTTTCTGTCCCTTTATAAGAATAAGTGATTCCGTATTTTTCGGGATGGAGCAGGGAATCGTTCCCCAGAGCTTGCCTCGCCATGTCTTCTGCCGCTTGTTCTGGCATTTCTTCGGTGCTTCCAGTTTGCGGATTGACCATCCATGCTGTTGTACCGTCAAATGCTTGAGTGATTACCATCCCCATTATTTCTATATCCAAGCGCATCATGTTTGGTTCTTTCTGGTACATTGTTAGTGAGCCGCTCATGCCCATCTGGGTTAATTCCATGGAGCCGGAAACTCTACTATCTGTGATGTTCTCTAGGATTTTTCTCCCCCCTTGAGCCTTGATCATTTTATCCAGTATTTTAATGGCTTCAGGATCGGATTTTGCTTTTTGTCCCTTATTATTAAAACTAAAGCCAGGAATAGTTACCAGACTAATTAAAAAAATCGCCAGAATATAAAAAGAAAATGTTCTTTTCATTTGTTCCTCCTCGTGAATAATCCACATTATCATAGATAATCAAGATTATATAGATTTTAAAGAGTTTATACTAACAATTAAAGAATAAAGTTGCATTAATTATAGGGAATGCTTTTTTTACATGAAAGAGGCTTTGTTATTTTATTTTATTATAAAGAGTTTGCCGGGATATATTCAGTATTGCCGCAGTCTGGCTTTTGTTGTTTCCTGTAATCTTGAGAAGATAGTTGATGTATTCTTTTTTAAAATTTTCAAGATTAGGAAGTTCGTTTTTAACAAAGTTCTTGTTGATAAGAGTTATATAGTAATAAAGATATCGTGGCATATTCATTTAAGTAATCATCGTTTAGAGAATATTTTTTGATAAGTCATATTATTTTGATTGGGATTCATGAATCAGTCTGATGTTGTTGGCAACAATATAAGACATAGCAAAGTTGCTGATAAGACTGACAGCCCAGGCGAGTTTTCTATTTTGTTTATATAGTTTTTGCATCAGAAAATGGTTTCCTGCTGTCAGGCCGATCTTAACTGCTGCAAAAGCGAAATCGTTTTTTACAAAAGGTTTCATTATTGGGTTGGATTCTATTAAATTATTACATTTTAGGGCTTCTTTCGTAGAAAAATAATCTGCGACATTTAAGGCAGCTAATGTAACTAATGATGTTGTGAATAAGGAATTTTCTAATTTTTCTAATTTAATTTGTTTCTCAAAATATTTTGAAGCATCACTGTTGACTTCAATCTTTTTAGGATTAAAGGCTAATTTATTATTAAGATGATTGTTTTTGCTGTCTATATGCTGAAATAATAATTCTAGATTAAAGGATAGTTTGGATTCCAGAGGTGTGAAATAGGTAATATTATAAGAAGGATCATTGATGGCTTTTGTTGTTTTGTTTAAAACCTGTTCATTTTCTCTGTTATTTTCTGCCATTAAAGGGAGATAAAGAAATAATATAGTGGTTAGAGTAATCAATAAAAATGTTTTTAGTCGCCTGGAACCATTTCCTTGATGCATTCGTTCCTCCTGAGCCCTGTTTTCATAATGAATAATTAAGCAAGATAAGTGCCAGTCCATGAAAGTTTCTTATCTTGCTGATAATAAATAGGTTAGAAGGAATATCCTGGCGGTTTCAAAATATTGATATGTTCATAATTTGAACACTAAAATATTATATTGATGATAACATGTTGATAATAAATAGATTAAGTCTTTTTGATGAATGTGTTCAGAAAGTGAACAATTAGCTTTAGGTGTTATGGAAATAGCTCATGTAGAAATCAATGAGAGATATTGTATTTTTTCAGTTTACTATAAAGAGTGGTTCGCGATATGTTCAATATTTTTGCAGTTTTCCTCAAGTTATTGCGGCATATTTTTAAAAGGTAAATGATATATTCTTTTTCTAGTTCATCAAGCGTGGAAAGGTTTTCATTGATGATAAAGGGAATTTTAGAAGGTTGAGAGTCTTGAAGGTATTTTGGAAGGTCATTGATGTCGATAAATTCCTTTTTAGCTAACATAGAAGAGCTTTCCAATACGTTTTCTATCTCTCGGACATTTCCAGGCCAGTCATATTTCAGGAATAATTTTTGGACCTCCTGAGATATTCCATTTAGGTTTTTCGAAAATTTGTTATTGTAATGGTCAAGAAAATACCGGACTAATAATGGAATATCTTCTGGTCTTTCTCTCAGCGGTGGTATGTAAATCTCTACTTTGTTTAACCGGTGAAATAAATCCTCGCGAAAGACACCCCTTTTTATAGCGTCTCTCAAATTATGGCTGGTTGCAGCAATGACCTTTAAATTGACTTTTTTAATTATATTTGAACCTAAGGGTCTGAATTGATGATACTCCAAAACCCTCAGCAATTTTGCCTGGATGGATAAAGGAATATCTCCTATTTCGTCAAGGAAAATAATTCCATCAGCAGCCTCTTCAAAAAGCCCTTTTTTATCCTTGTCAGCTCCTGTAAATGCGCCTTTTGTGTAGCCAAAAAGCTCTGATTCAAACAGGTTTTCAGGTATTGAGACACAGTCACATATAACAAGATTCTTATTCTGTCTCTGGCTGAGGTTATGAATTGCCCTGGCAACCATTTCTTTGCCAGTGCCTGTCTCGCCAGTAATTAGAACACTCGTGAAATATTTGGATATTTTTTCTATTAGAGAAAAGACTTCGAGCATATAGGGATTTTTGCCTACAATTCCCTGAAAAAAGTATTTTTTTTCTAGCCGTTTCTCTAATAGAAAAGTTTCCCTTCTCAACTCCATTTTATCCAGAATAGCATTCAGAGTTTTTTGTATATTATTCAACTGCAGCGGTTTAGAAAGATATTCTGTCGCACCCAAATTGATTAAATCTATCAAGCTCTCAGGAGCTAAAGGTTTTCCAACCATTATTACATCTAAGAGGGAATCGAACTCTTTCAATTCTTCAAGGAGGATCATTCCATCTGCCCAGTTTTTATCGATATCGGTAATAACAACATTTATATCATTGTTTCTTATAAAAGAAAGGAGATCTTCCTGTTTCGCATAGGAATAGACTTCACAATTGTTCACAAGGGAAGATTGATTTACCAGATCGTAGAGGGACAAATCATCATCGATGATCAATAAATTAATGTTTGAACTCATTTCCTGCTCCCGAAGAAGCCCGCCTATTTAATATTTTTAGAATTTCCTTATTCCAGTCTCTTGGATTTTCGTTAATATTAGCAATTTATTTGAACTTTTACAAATTTGTCAATGATTTGGTTAGTCCTATTTATTTTTACTCTGAATTCTGGTAGACTGAGTCAGTTGTTATTTTTATCCATACCCGTCGAACAGAGTTTTAGAAGGGAAAAATGGAAGAAGAGAAAAGAGATTTCTACAATAAAGAAAAACAAGGAGGCCAAAAATCTGAAATGAAAGAGGAAGAAGAAAAAAAGGAAAAAGAAGGGGAAAAGGAACAAGCCTTAAAGTCTCCAAAAAAGGAAAAAGATGAAAGTAAGAAAAAAGTAGAAACGCAAGAAGAGGGTTCAGAGGAAAAAAAGAAAAAGACAGAAGAAAAAAAACCGGATGATAAACAGGTTGTAAAAGAGGAAGAAAAAGAAATAGAGCAAAAGGATGAAAAGAAAGAAAAACCTGAAAAACCAAAAATTGAGAAGGAGGCTGAAAAACCTGAAGAAGCACGTCCTGGCTCTCCCCCCAAGAAAAAAAAGATAAACAAAATGACACTAGCTGAGATTGATATAAAATTGAAGGAAGTAGAGGAAAAAATGGGAGGATTAAATTCTAAATATGCTCAACAACTGATCAAAAGAAAAGAATATCTTAGCTCTTAGAATAGATTAAAGAAAGCTGTGTGTGTGCTTGCCATATAATTAAACTAAGAAGAAGATGACTTTGTATCTAAGCAGCAGTTTGTTGTGTTTTTTTTGAATAATTTAGATTAGGTAAGCTTAAGATAATTAGAGATTTACATTCCTTTATTTTTCTGATAGCATAATGAATCGATTTCAAAGGAGAAATTTGAGTGCTAACTAAAGGAGAAAAAACTAGTGTTATCAATGATAATAGAATTAATCCAAAAGATACAGGTTCACCAGAAGTGCAGGTGGCTCTTATTACCAGCCGGATCAATTACTTAAGTGAACACTTTTCAATCCATAAAAAGGATTATCACTCCAGGACTGGTTTAATGAAAATGGTCGGACGTAGAAAAAGACTTTTGGAATACATCAAAAATCAGGATGTAAAACGTTATCAAAATCTGATAAAGAAACTGAAACTTAGAAAATAAACCGAGTTCTCGGAGATCATAATGTCATATAATAAAATATCTTTAGAAATTAATAATCGGACCTTATCTGTTGAAATAAACAAAGTGGCAAAGCAGGCTGATGGATCAGCCCTTGTGTGTTATGGAGATACCATAATGCTTGTTTCTGCCACCTCCAAAAAAGAAGTTAAAGGAAAGAAGCCTTTTCTTCCTTTGATAGTAGATTACAGGGAAAACACTTATGCCCAAGGGAAAATACCAGGAGGGTTTTTTAAAAGGGAAGGAAGGCCATCAGAAAGGGAAATTCTTAATTGTCGCTTGATCGACAGGCCAATAAGATCGCTTATGCCTGAAGGTTATTTTTATGATACCCAAATTGTTGCTCTTCTACTGTCTGCTGATGTTGAAAATGAACCCGAAACTCTAGGGCTTATTGGAGCTTCTGCTGCTCTCTACTTTTCGGATATTCCTTTTATTACCCCTATTGGTGCAGTAAAAGTTGGGTACATAAATAATAAATTTGTAATTAACCCAACGCACAGTCAGTTTGAAGAAAGTTCTCTTAATATGATTGTAGTCGGAACAGAAGATGGGATAGTTATGATAGAAGCGGAAGGTAAAGAAATGGAAGAGGAGAAAATTACAGAAGCAGCTTCTGTGGCTCAAGTAACAATAAATGAAATTATTAAAGTACAAAAAGAACTTTATAACCAATTAAAAATAAAAAAACGAGAATTTGTAGTTGAAGAAATAGACAAAGAAAAATATTCAAAAATTGAAAAGAATATTTCTTCTTCCCTGTCCGAAGCTATCATGGTCAAGGACAAAAAAGCTCGAGAAGAAAAAACAAAGATGATCCAGGATTCCCTGCTTGAAGATATTCCTGAGGAAAATGAGGATGAAAGAATAGAGGTAAAAGAGATTTTCTATCAGATACAAAAAAAGGTAGTAAGGGATTTAATTTTAAGCGAAAAAAAGAGAGCGGATGGAAGAAGATTTGATGAGATAAGACCTATATCTATTGAAGTTGGAATGCTACCGCGAACACACGGCTCTGCACTTTTCACACGAGGAGAAACCCAGTGTCTGGCGACAGTCACTCTGGGTACATTTGAAGATGTCCAGAGAATTGACAGCTTGGGAGAAGCGGCTGAAAAAAAATTCATGCTTCACTACAATTTTCCTCCTTTCAGTGTAGGAGAGGTTTCTTTTCTTAGAGGCCCCGGCAGACGTGAAATAGGACACGGAGCTCTTGCAGAGAAAGCTATCCGTCCTGCAATTCCTAATAATGAGGAGGATTTCCCATATACTATTCGTATAGTCTCTGACATATTAGAGTCTAATGGTTCTTCTTCTATGGCCACTGTTTGTGGAGGTGTTCTTTCTTTAATGGATGCAGGAGTGCCCCTCTCCATGACAGTAGCCGGAATTGCTATGGGTTTAATAACAGATGGCGAACGCTATGTTGTACTTACTGATATCGCAGGTCTTGAAGACTATGTTGGAGACATGGACCTAAAGGTAGCTGGAACCGAAAAAGGGATCACAGCTATACAGATGGATTTAAAAGTTCCATCCATTCCGATTCACGTGCTAAAAGAAGGGTTAGAAAAAGCGCGCCAAGCACGCCTAATCGTGCTGTCCAAGATGAAAGAAGCTCTTGGAGGACCCCGGCCAGAGATATCTCCTTATGCCCCCCGCATAATAAATATATTTATAAATCCTTCAAAGGTAGGTGAAGTTATTGGGCCGGGTGGAAAGGTCATAAAGAAAATCATTGCAGATACTGGCGCTAAAATAGAGGTGCGGGAAGAGGGCAAGATCTCTATCGCTTCCTTGGATATGGAAGCAGTTAAAAAAGCAAAAAAAATAATCGAGGATATCACGGCTGAGGCTGAAATAGGAAAAACATACGATGGTAAAGTTGTTCGTATTGAAGACTATGGAGCTTTCATTCAGATCCTCCCAAATGTGGATGGGCTTTTGCATATTTCAGAAATTGCGTACCACCGGATTGGAAATGTCAGAGATGTCCTTAAAATTGGGCAGATAGTCCAGGTTAAGGTTATTTCTATAGATGAAAACAGTAAAGTTAGGTTGAGTAAGAAAGCATTAGAGCAAAATTCTCACCCTTCTTTCAACGATGACCGGAAGAGGCAAAAAAAAGTTTTTTTCAAAAAAAACCATTATAAAAAAGATAGATTTTAATTTATATTGACTAAAGTCAATAATGATGGCTGAATTGTTTGTAAAGGAAAGGGGATTTACTTTAGTAGAGATGTTAGTGACTCTCACTATTTTAGCTATCATGGCCGCAGTCACAATACCATTAGCCAAAACAGCAGTTAAAAGAGAAAAGGAAATATCGCTTAGAAGAAATTTACGAATGATGAGGGAAGCCATAGATTCTTACAAAAAGCTTGCTGATGAAAATAGAATTGTAGTAGGAAAGGAAACAGAGGGATATCCTCCTGATTTAGAGACTCTGGTAAAAGGAGCTGAAGTAAGAAGTAATAAAGAGGGAGAAGATACAACCAGGATCATTAAGTTCTTACGGCGAATTCCTAAAGATTGCATGACAAATTCCTATGACTGGGGGTTAAGGTCATTTCAGGATGATCTTGATTCTAATATTTGGGGCGGAGAGAACGTTTATGATGTATATACAAAAAGTCCGGGAATTGGACTTGATGGGAGTAAATACAGGGATTGGTAGTGAACAGGTTTTTTAAAAAATGAATTATTTACACAGAAAGAAAGGCTTTACGCTGATTGAACTCATTGTTGTTTTCACGTTAATTGGAATTTTAGTAGGGTTAGGCATTCCTCAGTACAAGTATGCTACCAAAAGAGCCAGGGAGGCTGTATTAAGAGAAGACCTTTTTCAAATGAGAACATTGATAAATCAGTATTATACAGATAAATTAAAATATCCTTCATCTCTTCAGGCTTTGGTCGATGAAGATTATTTGAGGACTATTCCTATAGACCCCATGACAAAATCTTATGACACATGGACTGAGATCCAACAAACTCTTACTGAAGAAGATTTAATTTCAGGATTAATTCCAGGAGTAATTGATGTTTTTTCTGGTTCCCAGGAAATTGGATTAGATGGGACATCTTATAATACATGGTGACCTTTTTGTGCTCCCTTCAGAATTTGTTTAACCTGGATTATTTACGAGACTAGCTGCAATGACTAAACGAAGAAAGGGCTACACATTAATCATTCTTGTTTTCGCTGTTTTTGTGTTGAGTTTAGGGCTTTTAATAGCAGTTCCGGTATGGCAGACTCAAATCCAGCGTGAAAAAGAAAATGAACTGATATTTCGGGGAAACCAGTATGTTGAAGCAATCCGTATATACCAGATGAAACATCCAGGAGGTTTCCCTCACAACCTTGATGAAATGATAGATGAAAAGTGTCTACGAAAGTTGTACAAAGACCCGATGACAAGGTATGGAAGGTGGAATATTATTCTTCCTTATCAAGGGATGTCCACAAAGAAAGGAAATGCTTTAAGAAAAGTACTGGTTGTCCCACATGATGTATTGTCTTCAATAGAAAACTCCCAGATAATTGGAGTTGTTAGCCCATCTATACAGAAATCTAAAAAGATCTATCTCGGTCAGGAAACTTACAACAAATGGCTTTTCTTTTACGGGCAGAGCGGGGAGAATATTCCTGAGATCGTTTATTATGGACAAGAAGAAAAAGACTGATGGCTCTATTTTAATTATAGCCGGAGAGAATTCGGGGGAAAACTATGGTGCCGGCCTCGTACGTCAATTTAAGGGGAAAAATCCTTTTATCGAATTTTTTGGGATCGGCGGAAAACACATGGTGGATGAAGGAGTTGATCTTCTCTTTTCGATAAAAGAGCTATCAGTAGTCGGAATAGTTGAAATTATTTCTCATCTTCCTCGTATTAAAAGAATTTTCGCCAGGCTAAGAAAAGAAATAAAACATAGAAAGCCTTTAGCTGCTGTTCTAATAGATTCTCCCGATTTTAACCTTCGCCTGGCAAAAATCCTGAGAAAACTTTCAATTCCTGTGCTTTATTATATAAGCCCAACAATATGGGCATGGAGAAAATCAAGGCTGAAAACAATAAAGAAAAGAGTTACAAAAATGATGCTGATATTTCCTTTTGAAGAGGAAATATATAATAAATACAATATCCCAGCGGTTTATGTTGGACATCCTCTAAAAGAAAGGATTAAAACTTCTCTTTCTAAAGAAGAATTCTTTCGGAAATATGAGATAGTAACAGACAGAAAACTCATTGCGCTTCTGCCTGGAAGCAGAAAAAGTGAAATAAAATATCACATGCCAGTTCTTTTCGAAGGTCTTTCAAGGATTAAAAGGGAATATGATGTTCAATTTCTTCTACTACTTGCAGAAAATCTAGATAGAAGCTTTATATCAAATTTTATCCCATCAAACTTTGAAAAAGTAAAGATTATTTCAGAAGACAGGCATGAAGCTATTAAATTCAGTGATTTGATTCTTTCTTCATGTGGTACAGCTAATTTGGAATCGGCTCTTTTAGAAACTCCACTTATCTCTTTTTATCGTGTCTCTCCCATCACATTTTTCCTTGGAGTCCCGTTTGTCAAGATAAAGAATTACAGCATTGTTAATATTCTTGCAGGGAAAAAAATTATTCCTGAATTGATCCAAAAACATTTTACTCCTGACAACATTTTTAAGGAGACAAAAAGAATTCTTGATTCAGAGGAAATTAGGTCTGAAATGCTGAATCACTTCCAAAAAATAAAGGGTACTTTAGGCGAGAAAATAGCCTCTCAAAACGCAGCAGCACAACTTGAACAGCTTGTTTTTGAGATTAATCAACAATAATTTCTATTTTTCAGTTGGGTTTGTTTTTTATAAAAGAGTTACAGTTCTGTTTCAAGTATAAAATCGAGTTTGTCATACAATTCCAGCCCGTTTTCATTTACACTGCCAGCTTTTAGTTCCAGGACATACATTGCTGAGTATCTGGGTGTATAAGAAGGGCAAGGATCTCTTTTACAAGGAGGAACACATTCTTCGATATGAATGATTCTTTTATTCTTATCCAGCCAGAGAAGGTCAAGGGGAATTTTCATGTTTTTCATCCAGAATGAATGGATTCCTTCTTCTTCGAAAACAAAAAGCATTCCCTGGTCATAGTTGATTTTTTCCCGGAACATGAGTCCTAGCTGTCTTTCTTCATCAGTTATAGCAAGTTCGGCTGTAATAGAGGTTTCATTGGGTAAAAAAATCTGAACCAATTTTTTTAAAGGAAGATTTTGGGAAAAAAGTATCATGAATAATGTTATAAAAGTAATAAGAGTATTAATCATTTGTTTTGATTATACTCGATGCTTTGGAGAAATTCCAATTTTTCTATTGTGACTTGAGATAAATCTAAGTGCTCAATGAACACAAGATATTTTCATGCTCAGTGAGTTGATATCAAAGGAACAAAACGTACAGGAAGAAGCTTTTTCTGTTTATATTGTTCTTTTTCCCTGATAACAAGAATCAGTTCCTGAGAAATATTTCCAACAGGTATAATCATTTTGCCATTTATCTTCAATTGTTCCTGTAAGGCGTTCGGAATTCGGTTTGGTGCTGCTGTAACTATTATTGCATCATAAGGAGCATGTTCTTTCCATCCCAGGCTTCCGTCTCCAATCTTAAAATGAACATTTTTATACTCTAATTTTTTAAGGGTTTCCCTGGCCTTAAGAGAGAGCGAACTCTTTATTTCTACCGTATAGACTTCTTTGACAATTTCAGCCAGAATGGCTGCTTGGTAGCCAGAACCTGTCCCAATCTCTAAAACCTTCTCATCTCCCTCTAGATGGAGAATCTCGGTCATATAGGCAACGATATATGGTTGAGAGATAGTCTGTCCTTCACCTATAGGGAGGGGTTCATCATTATAGGCATAAGGTTTCATGTTTTCTGATACAAATTCGTGCCGTGGTTCTTTTTTCATTGTTTCTAGGACTTTTTTATCAGAAATCCCCCTCATCTTCAGTTGGGCATCGATCATTCTTTCTCTTTCTTTGTGAAAATTCTTGGCCATGGCATCGGTAGTTTTTATGAATAATCCACGTTAATAGGCTTTTGCGAAACACACTAAATTATCTGAATCTTTTCCACAAATAACACAGTTCCCTTTTGTTGCCTGCTTATCCTTTTTAATAGGCACACTCCGGATTGTAGACATAGTTTCTTGTTTAATCTTTTCTTCGCATGCAGAGCTGCCACACCAAAATGCGTTTATAAAACCTTTTTTTGACTCTGCAATTGTCTTAAATTCTGGATAGCTTTGGACTTCATGTGTGTTTTCGAGCTGAAACTTCAGAGCTCCTTCAAGCATGGATTTCTGAATATCTTTAAGGTTACTATCAACGACTTGTTTTAATGAATCAAAACAAACTTTTTCTTTTTTCATTGTGTCACGTCTGACTATTACAACCTGTTTTTCTTTTATATCTCTGGGGCCGATTTCGATTCTTAATGGGACTCCTCTCATCTCCCATTCAGAAAATTTCCATCCGGGAGTAAATTCTTCTCTTTCGTCCAGTTTTACTCTTATTCCAATTTTGTTTAACTCACCTTCGATTTTTCGAGCTGTTGGGAGGACCTCCTTTTTCCAGTTCCCAATTGAGATGGGAATAATGATTGCTTGGATAGGAGCTACTCGGGGAGGGAGTTTTAGTCCAGAGTCGTCCCCATGACACATGATCAAAGCACCAATAAGGCGGGTTGATACTCCCCATGATGTTTGCCATACATACTGCAGATTTTGGTTCCTGTCTTCAAACCGGATATTAAAAACTTTGGAGAAATGTTGACCCAGATTGTGAGAGGTTCCCATTTGGAGAGCTTTTCCGTCAGACATCAATGCTTCGATGCTGTATGTTGCTAAGGCTCCTGCAAACTTTTCTCTTTCTGTTTTCTCTCCTGATATCACCGGGATAGCTAGTTCTGATTCAATACACTCTTTATACAGGGAAAGAATAAGCATGGTTTCTTCTTGAGCCTCTTCGAATGTCTCATGGGCAGTATGTCCTTCCTGCCATAGAAATTCAGTGGTCCTTAGAAAAGGCCGGGTTACTTTTTCCCATCGGACGATGTTAGCCCACTGGTTTATCAATACAGGTAAATCTCTGTAAGATTTGATCCATTTGGAATACATATTGCCTATTATGGCCTCAGAAGTGGGTCGTACTGCAAGCCTTTCTTCCAGTTTGTCTTTACCTCCATGTGTCACCCATGCTACTTCAGGAGAAAACCCCGCTAAATGTTCTGTTTCTTTCTCAAGAAAGCTTTCAGGAATAAAAAGGGGAAAATAAGCATTCGAATGGCCGGATTCTTTTATCCTGTGGTCAAAGTGACTCTTTATATTTTCCCATATCGAATAGCCGTAAGGTCTTATGACCATCATCCCTTTTATTGGAGCATAGTCGGCTAGTTCAGTTTTTCGGATGATCTCGCTGTACCATTTTGAAAAATCAGCACTTTTAGCGGTTAATTTTTTTACATGTCGTTCGTCTTTATTCATTTCTTTTTTCACCTGTCAAATCTTTGGTCATTCTATATTCAGTCTTTTTTTTTGTCAATGGGAGGATAAGGATGAAGTACACTTTGGGAGAGCAATAATAGTAGAAGATTAGAAAAATCACCCCTGAATTCATCCAAAAGGGTGATTGACCGAAGGAAATAAAAATGGCATCTTAACATCGACATCCAAAAGGAAAAGGAAGTGACCATGTCAAGCAAGGTTTTTAGCGAAAGGACAACTTTTAACTCCTTACATGAAAAGGGTTTTAATATTCCTCTCAAAACCTGTATCGAGGGACAGGACAAATCAGGAAAAGAATTTAAAGAGAAGACGGTCCTCTCATATATCAGTCACAATGGCTCCTCTTTTTGGATGAATACATCAATTTCTTTAGGGAGCGAGTTAAAACTTATTGTCGACCTGCCTCCAAAACTTGGAGATGAAAAAAACCTTAAACTAGTTATAAAGGGGAAAGTTATATTTATCGAAGCTGTGAAAGGGAAGAATTCGAAAAAGCGTGTATCTGTTAAGTTTGATAATAAATACATTATTGAACAGAGCAAGTGAAGTAAATAATTTTAACTTAAAAACTTGTTCCTAGAATCCAATTTAAAAAGTCAGTTAGGATAGTTAGCCACAGATTAACCTTTTCAGATGAGAACAAATATTAAAAAATCACCCCATGATTCATCTTTAAGAGGGATTGATAAAGATTCTATCGTTTGTCACAATGCATAATAAAATGAGCTTTAGAAAAGTATTAGACAGACCTTCTATTTGGGATAAAACCGAAGCATTGAAGAAAGAACGAAGTTTTGAACTCTCTCTTCATGCTGTAGTGAAAGGAATCAATGCAGTCGGAAAGGAATTTAGTGAGGAGACCAGAATTACTTCTATAAGCTCCCAAATAGCTAAGTTTAAGCTTAAATCAAAATTGACAATAGGGTCTAGATTAAATGTGTCTCTTGATGTCCCTAAAACAATTATTTTGGAATATCCTTTTAATCTTTCTATTTCCGGGGAAGTAGTTTTTGTTAAGGCTGATTCAAATGGTCAAGGGAAGAAATTCATTTCAATAGAGTTAGATAAAAATTTTAAAATCCAAAAATATCAATCACTCTCATCCAGTATTGCTTGACTTTTTTCTAGTTTTCCATTAATCTATCACGTTATTGTAAAAAGAAAAACGATACTATATATTGTATAAATAAATTTATGAGGTCGAATATATTGATTTTTTTCTTGACATAGAGAACAAAAGTATTTTATAATCTTCTCCAAGCAAGTCAGTAAATGCAAAAATCACATTCAAAAAATGCAAAATACTGTATAGCTGTATTTCTCGCTGTGTTTTTTTTTGGAGGACAACCTGTTGAATTTGGAAAAGAGAAATCATTTTTTCAAGGATATTTAATACCGAAGCCAATAATAAGAATTGGTTTGGGTATTAATCTAACAGATGTAAAAATATCTTCTGCTTCAGGAATGAATATTTATGAAGTAAAGCCGAATTATAGACTTTTGGCAAATGATACTGATGAAATTTTCATAAAGAGGGATAGAGAAGAACTATCCAAGATTATTTATTTTATTCCGAACAGTCAACAATCCTATCTTTCTTATAAAGGAAGAAACTACAGGGGAATATTTGTTCTAAAGGCCAGCTCCAGAACTGCTGTTCTTATCAATATCCTTAACCTGGAGGATTATTTAAAATCAGTTGTACCGAGTGAGCTTTGTCCATATACTTTCCATGAGTTCGAAGCTCACAAGGCTCAGGCGGTTGCTGCAAGAACTTATGCCATTAAAAATTTGGGAATGAATGAGGATTTGGGTTTTGACCTATATGATACACCGAAGTCGCAGTATTATAAGGGTATGAATGCAGAGCATCCTATGAGCAGCATGGCAGTTGAGCAAACTCAGGGGCAGGTTGCTTTTTATAATGGTAAATTGATTGATGCGCTTTATACGAGTAGCTGTGGTGGGATGACAGAAAATGTTGAAGAAATTTTTGGAGGATTTCCATTGCCTTATTTGAGAAGTACAGAGTGTGATTATGAAAGGCAAAGGGAATGGCTTGTTAATTGTGATAATAGCGTCTTTCCTGTGAATACAGATATTCTGGGTCAAAATTCTTCTCCTGACAGTTGGCATGAAAACAAAACGAAAAAAGAACTGAAGAAAAGGATAAATCGATATTACCCAATTGGAGAGCTCAAAGATTTGATTCCTTTAAGAAGAGGTCATTCTAATAGGGTTGTGGAGCTTTTGATATCTGGATCAAATACTCAAATCATAATTAAAGGATTAAAAATTCGGAGAGTCCTGGGTTTGAAAGAAACTCTTTTTGTTATATACAGGGAGTATGATAAGGAAGGCAGAATAACTCATTTTATATTTAGTGGAAGAGGACAGGGACATGGTGTAGGGCTTTGTCAAGTGGGTGCTTACGGAATGGCCCTGGCTGGAGCTGATTATAAAGAGATCTTGAGAAAGTATTACCATGGTATTAAAATAAGCAAAATTTATTGATTTTGAGGAGGAATAAACGGTTGGATCAAGAGCTATCAAAGAAAAATCTCATAAGGATAATCAAAGAAAAGTCATTAAAAACAAATGTCAATCTTGTTCTTACATCAGGAAAGACAAGCAATTATTATATCGATGCCAAGATGACTACACTGGACCCTATGGGAGCCAGCATTTTGGGCCGACTGATTCTTGATGTTATAAAACCATATAAGATAGATGCAATCGGGGGCTACACCCTGGGAGCAGACCCTATTGTGTCTGTTGTGGCGGCCCTGAGTGCCGAGACAGACCGTCCTCTGCCTGCCTTTATTGTTCGCAAGGAGCCGAAGAAACATGGAGAAAGGAAGATGATCGAAGGCCCCTTCGAATCAGGTTGGAATGTGGCAGTTGTGGATGATGTTGCAACTACCGGCGGCTCTACCCTAAAGGCATGCCGTGCCGTTGAGCAAGAAGGTGGGAAGGTTGTTCTTGCAATAGCTTTAGTTGATCGCCTTGAGGGGGCAAGGGAAAATTTAGAAAAGGTTGGGTACAAATTTATTTCTATCATTACCCGGGATGAACTCATTAAATAAGACTTCCATTTTAACATTTAGAATTCAACCGGTAATAATAAAGACATAAAAAAGATACTTGGGGGTAACTTTCTTAGGGTTTTTAAAAAAGTATGTAGTGGTGAAAACAATTGATATGTTCCCCTGTTAATATTATGTTCATTCCATTTGCCTTTTAGTCTTTATTCAAGTAAAATCCTGTTTCTTTGTGAAAAAATTTAAAAGTGAGTAATAAAAAAAAAGAGATTAAATTAGGAATAGCCCTGATTCCTGTCCTTTTTCTGATTGCATCTTTGTCATTGGTTATCGCTGTTTTAAAACAAGAGCCTCATATTCCATTAATTTGTGCTGCGGCTGTGGCTGCTGCCATTGCTATTATCCATAAGCATCCATGGAAAGAAATTCAAGACGGAATGGTCCACGGTATTACTCTGGCAATGGGAGCTATCCTGATTCTAATGATTGTAGGCACAATGATTGGAACCTGGATTCAAGGTGGTATCGTTCCTGCCATGATTTATTATGGTTTAGAGACCATATCTCCAGGAATATTTTTAATGGCTACTCTGATTATTTGTTCTATAGTTTCATTAGGAACTGGTTCTTCATGGTCGACGGCAGGTACTGTGGGTGTGGCACTAATCGGAGTAGGAAAGGGACTTGGAATACCGGTTTCAATGGTTGCCGGGGCAATCATTTCCGGCGCTTACTTTGGCGATAAAATGTCGCCTTTATCGGATACTACAAACCTTGCACCCGCAGTAGCAGGAACAGATGTGTTTTCTCATATAAGACACATGGTTTACACAACGACTCCAGGATATATTATTTCTCTCATTCTTTATGGTTTGATAGGGATAAGGTTTTCTGGCGGTACTATTGATACTCAAAATATTGAGACAATTTGTAACACACTTAAATCAAATTTTTTTATACATCCGATCCTTCTGCTTCCTCCCATTCTGGTCATTGTAATGGTTATTAAAAAAATTCCTCCTTTACCAGCCTTGCTGGGAGGAACTGTCATTGGCGGTCTTTTTGCTTGGCTTGTTCAGTCCAGATCTCTGGTTGATATCATCCAAGCAGCTAAATCCGGATATACTTCCACGACTGGTGTAATGATGGTAGATGAGTTACTGACTCGAGGGGGGCTTGATTATATGATGAATACAGTGGCTTTGATCATGTGCGCTCTTTGCTTTGGAGGTATTATGGAAAAGACAGGAATGTTGGAAATCATAGCCAAAGCCTTACTTAAAAGGGTGAAAAGCACTGGTTCTTTGGTTGCCACAACTATTTTTACTTGTATAGGAATGAATGCTATTGCCTCAGATCAGTATATGGCAATCGTTATCCCGGGAAGGATGTATAAGAATGCATTTGATTCCAGAGGGTTGCATCCGAAAAATCTTTCTCGCTGTCTGGAGGACTCTGGAACTCTTTCTTCTCCACTTATTCCCTGGAATAGCTGCGGAGCTTTTATGGGTGCTACTTTAGGTGTTAACCCTCTTGTTTATCTTCCCTTTGCTTTCCTTAACCTTTCAAATCCTCTGATTTCAATATTGTATGGTTATACAGGAATTACAATGGAAAAACTGGAGCCGGAGGATAAGAAAAGTAAGGGATCCGGGGCAGACGGAAAGGAAATTAAAAACTAAAAAATCGTAGGGGTTTTTTAATACTTGAATTGCTGTAATATTTTCTCGAAGTGAGGATTTGCATCATGATATTCGGTGTGGGAATTGATATCATAGAAGTGGAGCGTATAAAGAAGCAGATTACAGAAAAAAACAACTTTAAGAAGAGAATTTTTTCTCAAAAAGAAATTGAATACTGTGAATCGAAAAAGAACAGGGCTCAAAATTATGCTGCTCGTTTTGCGGCTAAAGAAGCTTTTTTCAAGGCGATTGGAACAGGTTTGCGGGGTGGGCTTGCATTTAATGAGATAGAAATTGTGCAGGATAAAATGGGGAAACCTGAAATTGTCTTGTACGGAAATGCAAGAAGATTTATTAGCGAAAAGAAACTTTCAAATATTCATGTGTCTTTATCGCATATAGAAGATTTTGCGTGTGCAATTGTTATTATAGAAATGGCTCATCGCAAGAATGGACACTTTGGTAGAAGATAAGATGATGAATTTTAGTGGAGCGCAAACATCCCCTCAAATTCATCTGCTCCTACATACTTTATCTATTACTATCTATCTAGGTGCACATTAAGGTAATGAGACAGAGGAATAGATGGAGTCAGCTCTATTTAATAACTCCGTGTTTCTTTCCGATTTTTGTAAAAGCTTCGATAGCTTTATCAAGGTGGTGCTTTTCATGGCTTGCTGAGAGCTGAACTCTTATTCTTGATTGTCCCTTTGCAACAACAGGGTAATAAAATCCGATGACATAAATTCCTTCATCAAGAAGGTCATTTGCCATATCCTGAGAGAGTTTAGCGTCATTTTCAAATTTTCCGAGCATGATAGGAACAATAGGATGAACTCCCGGTGTAATATCAAAGCCTGCTTCTATCATTTTTTCTCTGAAATACTTTGTGTTTTGTTCCAATTTGTCTCTTAATTCTGTACTTTTAGAGAGTAAGTCAAACACGGCAATAGAAGCACCAACAACAACAGGAGCCAGGGTGTTGCTGAAGAGATAGGGTCTTGCACGTTGTCTGTAAAGGTCTATGAGTTCTTTTCTTCCGGATATGAATCCGCCTGAAGCCCCACCAAGAGCTTTTCCAAGCGTTCCGGTAATGATATCTACCCGGCCCATAGCTCCTCTGTATTCTGAAGACCCTCGTCCTGTTTTTCCTAGAAATCCTGTAGCATGTGCGTCATCAACCATAACCAGAGCATCATACTTGTCAGCCAGATTGCAGATTTCATCCACTTTTGCAATATCACCGTCCATGGAGAACACTCCATCTGTAGCAATCAATCTGTAGCGGGCTCCCTGGGCTTCTTTCAATTTGTCTTCCAAATCCACCATATCAGCATGTTTAAAGATGTATCTTTGGGCTTTACAAAGGCGTATCCCATCAATAATTGAAGCGTGATTGAGTTGGTCTGTAATGATAGCGTCTTCTGCTTTAAGGAGAGGTTCGAAAGCTCCTCCGTTGGCATCAAGACATGCAGCAAATAGAATTGTGTCTTCTGTCTGGAGGAAATTAGATATTTTCTGCTCAAGGATTTTATGGATCTCCTGAGTCCCGCAGATAAAGCGAACAGAGCTCATGCCGTAGCCCCATTCATCGAGGGCTTTATGAGCAGCTGCGATGACCTTAGGGTGACTTGAAAGTCCTAAATAGTTGTTTGCACAAAAATTCAGAACTTTTTTTCCGCCTTTGACTTCTATCTCCGGTCCCTGGGGAGTCATGATAACTCTTTCAGCTTTATAAAGGCCTGCATCATGAATAGATTGGATTTCTTTTGTTAGCTCTTCTTTTATTTTTCCGTACATTTCATACCTCCTTTAAGGTGCAATATATATCAAAATTGCTGCGGCACGTCTATACTTTTAATAGTTGAGTTTGCCTTCGGCATAGCGTTTGCTTAGAACTTCGAGCATATCATTTGTCATGGCTTCCAAGTCATAACTTGAATCCCATCCCCATTCCTCCCGTGCTGCTCGATCGTCAATAGTATTGGGCCATGAGTCTGCAATATCCTGGCGAAAATCAGGCTTATATTCACAAGTGAATTCGTGGATGTGCTTTTTAATTTCGGATGCTAATTCACCGGCAGTAAAACTCATTGCAGTAACATTGAAATCGGAGTGGTGTTTTAACCTGGAAAAATCGGCTTCCATTAGGTCTACAGCAGCTTTGAGGCAGTCAGGCATATACATCATCGGGAGCATTGTGTCTTCTTTGACAAAACAGGTGTATTTTTTATTTTTTACAGCTTCGAAATAAATGGCCACTGCATAGTCGGTTGTTCCTCCTCCTGGAAGAGTTTCGTAACTTATGATGCCGGGGTATCGGCAGCCCCTTACATCAATGCCGAATCTTTTGACATAGTAATCACAAAGGAGTTCTCCAGCAACCTTTGTGACACCATACATTGTCTTCGGCCTCAAAATTGTTTCTTGAGGAGTATTGTTGAGAGGAGTTTCAGGGCCAAAGGCAGCAATGGAGCTTGGGATGAAGATTCTTGTCATTTCATGCTCTATGGCTGATTCCAGAATGTTATAAGTGCCGTTCATGTTGACATCCCAGGCGATACGCGGGTTTTTCTCTCCAACTGCAGAGAGAATTGCGGACAAGTGGTATATGGTGTCAATGTTGTATTTTTTAACGACTTCTTCAATTGTCTCTCTCTTGGTGACATCGATGAATTCGAACGGACCTGACTCGAGAAGATCAGGGCTTGGTTTGGTTCTGTGGCCAGTAGCCAGGACATTGTCACTGCCATAGCTTTTTCTTAATGCTATTGTGAGTTCAGAACCGATCTGACCGACTGCACCCGTAACCATTATCTTTTTCATTTCCTTCGCCATTTTTTACCTCCGGAATTAATATTTTTTTCTTTATTTATTATCCTACTTTGTTGAGGTTTTACTTATATCTTGCATAGAAAAGGATGTCAACTCCAAAAAGTATAATAGAGAAAACATACCAACATCACGATAAACATAAAGGAAATAAATAAAAAATAGGACAAGTCAGGTTTTTGTTCAGGACTAAAATACAGTATAATAAAATGTGTGATTAGATAGAATAACAGTTCGAGAAAGATGGAAAATAAGATTACTCTTGTGACTGGAAGCAGCCGGGGAATTGGCAGAGATATAGCATTAAGAGCTGCTGATGTTTGTGCCGGGGTTGCAGTACATTATAGAAATGAAAAGCACTCTGCTGAGGAAGTTGTAAAAAAAATAGAGCAGAGAGGTAAACTTAGCGCTGCTTTTCAAGCGGATTTGATAGGGGAAAAGGAAGCTTCGAATTTGATCAGTAAGGTTGAAGAGAAATTTGGTAAAATTGATATTCTGGTTAATAACTTTGGACCTATCCTGGTTAAAGCCTGGCAGGAAGTAAAGCAAGATGAATGGGATTCAATTTTGCAGAGTAATCTTGGGAGTGCTTTATACTGTATGAAATCAGTTCTTCCCGGCATGAGGAAAAGAAAGTGGGGAAGAATCATAAACATTGGGTACAGCAGGGTTGAACAAATTGCTGCATTTCCAACCATTACTCCATATGCAATTGCCAAGACTGGGCTCCTGATTTTAACGCGTACTATTGCGCACTCGGAAGCTTCATCTGGAATAACTGTAAACATGGTGTCTCCCGGTCTTATGGAGGGAGGTGTCCTCCCAAAGAACAAAGACATTCCCGGCGGAAGATTGGGTAAGTTTGAGGACATCTCCAATGCGGTGTTGTTTTTGGCTTCAGAAAAGTCGAGTTTCATAACCGGGACAAATATTGTCGTTGCAGGAGGATGGAAACTCTAAAAGAATTAATATAATACCAAAAATCAAATTCTCCTAGATTATTCATAAAGAATGCCGATTATAATTAAATTAGATTCAATAAAGAAAACGACTATCTCAATCTTGCGAAAAATCATGCTGAAAAGCATATTTCATCAAGTTTAAATAAAGGCATCGGCATTCTTCATGAATAATCCAGGTAAGAAATTAAGCTCATATGGAAGAAATCTGACCCTTGAATTGTAAATTATTTAGTGATAAACTGCGCCTTCGAATTAAGCATTATGAATGAGCGATCATCGTGGATTCGTCTCTGTATCATAGACAGTCAAGATGCCGCAGTGCTCAAGGCTACGCAAGGTCTCATTATCTCTACCCTGATTATCAGATAGCGAACAATCCGAGGCTGTATGGCGTTGTTTTAACTAAAACTAGATGTGCTCGGAGGTGAGAAGCAAGTGTACAAAATACTGCTGAAACAAGACTTAGTACAGGGTGTCCACCTGTTCAAGGTCGAGGCACCGGCTGTAGCCAAGAAAGCCCGGCCGGGGCAATTTATTGTCATCAGGATTGATGAAAGAGGTGAGCGTATTCCGCTGACCATTGCCGATTGGAACGGGCAGGAAGGCAGTGTTACCATCATCTTCATGGAGGTTGGAACCACAACCCACCGACTAGGCCTGCTCAAGACTGGCGACTTTATTGCCGATTTTGTCGGACCACTGGGTTTGCCCAGCCATATCGATAAATTTGGCACAGTGGTCTGTGTTGCTGGAGGCTTTGCCGTTGCCCCCATAATGCCTATCGCCAGAGCTCTAAAAAGGGCGGGAAACAAGGTCATCTCAATCATGGGAGCACGAAGAAAAAAACTCATCTTCTGGGAAGATGAGCTGCGCAGTGTCAGCGACCGGTTGATAGTTACCACTGATGACGGCTCCTATGCTCGTAAGGGACTGGTGACCGAGCCACTGAAGGAAATACTTGAGAGTGAGAAGGTTAGCCGGGTAGTTGCCATCGGTCCAAGCATCATGATGAAGTTCTGTGCCAAGACCACTGAGCCTTTCAAAGTTAAGACCATTGTCAGCCTGAATTCGATAATGGTTGACGGTACTGGTATGTGCGGCTGCTGTCGAGTATCAGTTGGCGGTGAGACCAAGTTCGCATGTGTGGATGGTCCCGACTTTGATGGACACCAGGTGGACTGGGATTTACTCATGGCCCGACAGCGCATCTATCTTGATGAAGAGAAAGAATCCTTCGAGCATTGGCAGGCTAAGCACAGGAAGCGCTCATAAATGAAAAGCAGGGAGTAAACAAGTATGGCGAAACTGAATCTAAATCGAGTGTCGATGCCAAGGCAGGATCCCAAGGTAAGGGCGAAAAACTTCAATGAAGTGGCCCTAGGTTACAACATGAAACAAGCACGGGAGGAAGCAAGTCGCTGCATTCAGTGTAAGAGACCCCCATGTATAGAAGGCTGCCCGGTAGAAATAGATATCCCTGGTTTCATCCAGGCTATCTGCGATGGTGATATGCCGGAGGCGGTGAGGATACTAAAGGACAAGAATAGCCTGCCCGGAATTTGCGGACGGGTCTGTCCACAGGAGACGCAGTGCGAAATTAAATGCACTCTGGCTAGGAAGGGTGCGCCCATTGCCATCGGTCGTCTGGAACGCTTCGTGGCCGACTGGGAGCGAGCTAACAAAGAGGATTTAACTGTCCCAGCAGCGATGCCCAAACCAACGGGGAAAAAGGTGGCTGTAATCGGTTCCGGACCAGCCGGCTTAACTGCAGCGGCTGAACTGGCAAAACTGGGACACAGTGTTACCATCTTTGAAGCCCTCCATGTGGCTGGAGGAGTGTTAACGTATGGAATCCCTGAGTTCAGGCTGCCCAAGGATATCGTTCAAGCTGAAGTTGACTTTGTTGTTTCTATGGGGCTGGAACTTAAATTAGACTCGGTGATCGGTAAGATCGCCACTGTGGACGAACTGCTTGAAAATGGCTACCATGCTGTTTTCCTTGGCACTGGTGCTGGACTGCCTATGTTTATGAACATTCCTGGGGAGAACCTGAATGGGATCTATTCGGCAAACGAATTCCTCACTCGGGTCAACTTGATGAAGGCCTATCTTTTTCCTGGGTATGACACTCCGGTGAAGAGAGGAAAGAAGGTAGCGGTAATCGGCGGCGGTAATGTAGCTATGGATTCGGCACGATGCGCGCTAAGGATCGGTGCCGATGAGGTCTATATAATTTATAGACGCTCCGAGGCGGAAATGCCAGCCCGACGCGAAGAGGTTGAAAACGCCCAGAAAGAGGGAATTCAATTTAAGCTCTTGACCAATCCCAAGCGTTTCCTTGGTAATGATCAGAATTGGGTGGTAGCTATGGAGTGCTATCAAATGGAGCTGGGCGAGCCCGATGAGAGCGGCCGACGCCGCCCCATAGTCATACCAGGAAGTGAGTTTATCATTGAGACAGATGTGGTAATAGTAGCCCTGGGCACGACGCCCAACCCTCTAATCGCCCAGACTACCAAAGGTCTGGAAACAACCAAATGGGGAACGGTGGTAACCGACGGGAAGACGGGCAAAACGGTAAAAACGGCTGTCTGGGCTGGCGGTGATATAGTCACCGGGGCAGCTACAGTGATTAGTGCCATGGGGGCTGCTAAGCAGGCAGCGGTAGCCATAGATGAGTATCTGAAAGATTTACTTTAATATCTATCTGATTTTTTTTGATAAGCACAATTCCGTATTCGTTTTTATAATCTTTGAATATAAATCCGTTTTTCCTGTTTTCTAGGATTTTGAGGTAGGAATCCAGATTAGAGAGAATGTATTCGTATGCATCCTGGGCAGACCTTATATTTGGATAAGGTATGATGATCCGTGTACAGGATTTTCCGTTTGAATCCTTATATTCTCCGACAAGTCCGAATATCTCACCTCTGAGTTGGAGAATATCTCCTTTGCCGAAAGTAAATATTGATTGTAGAGAGAAAGGTCCTCTAATGAGAAGTTGAGAGCCGTTAATGAGGTTCTCTTCGGGCAGGGGGGCAAAAATATCTTGGGGGAGTCCTGAAGGAATTGAATCCAGTATTTGTAAATGGCAAGGACTTTTCCTATAGTTGTGGACAGGACATTTCCCATAGTGAGGGAAGGTACGTTTCCTATGGTCTTGGAAGGTAGTTTTCCTATAGCTTCGGAAAATAGAAATACCATTTTTCAGTGTGCCGGAAATGATTTAAACCTCCTTTTTTATATTTTTAATTCTATAAGACTCACCATCCAGGGTAAAGACTCTGGCGTGATGTAATAACCTGTCCAAAAGAGCTGTGGTCATAATACTGTCACCCATCATTTCTGCCCAGGCGTCAAAGCTTTTATTAGAAGTGACGATCAGTGATAATTTTTCATAGGTTTCACTGATCACGTTAAAAAATAGGTTAGCCTCTCGTCTCTCAATCGGCGTGTATCCTATTTCATCAATTATAATTGCGCTTGACTTCATTATTCTTCTGATCCTGTATTCAGATGTTTTCTGGATCTCAGAGGTTTTCAGCAGCTTTATGAGGTTGGTTATTCTTTCGAAACATACATTATATCCTTTCTCAACCGCAGCCACTCCAAATGCTATGGCCAGGTGAGTTTTTCCGTTATGGAAAGCTTTTCATAACGGGAATTATCGAAAGTTTTTGTTTATGGAAAGATTTGCAGAAAAGCACAGTTAATTTGAATATATTTTAATGAAAAGCTTTCCATAATCTTTTGGAATATTTATCTGCAAAAATCTTGCAGCCAATTCAAAAGATCAGTATCCTCATCCCAAACAGGGATATCCTGTGTCACAACCTCCATATACGCAGATTCCAATGCTTTTTTTTTAATTCTGTATTTGCTCTAAGATAGATTTCAGTCGTAGTAACATTTACATGTCCTAACAGATCTCTTATATAAATCAGGTTTACACCAGCCTCGAGCAAATGCATTGCTTTCGTATGACGAACCATATGGGAATGAAGACATTCAGGGAAGAGGACTTCCGAATGAGATTCCTTTGCCTGTTTCAAATACTTTTCCAAAATATATGTTATACCGGGTCTTGTGAATGGGTGCCTGCTACTATTGTAAAACAGAGGATGATCTTGATTTCCGTTTTTCATCAGCCGATTTTCCTTTATGTAATTCTCCAACAGATTTCGTGTTTTTTCCATAATGGGCACGCATCTTTTTTTGTTTCCTTTTCCTTTTAATGTTATAGTGGCGGGTTTCGTGAGTCTGACATCACCTGTTTTTAAATCAATTAATTCCTGTACTCGTGCTCCGGTATCATAAAGAGTAGCCATTATTGTTAAATCACGGCGACCTCTTTTCTTTGTAGTATCTGGTTGTTCCAATATATACTTCAGGCTTTCCTGTGACAGATAATCAAATATCTTCTTTTCTCGCTTTTTAAAGGGAATTCCTAAGATTCTTTGGCACTCTAACAGGATTACCGGATGTTCTGACTGGGTATAGCGGTAGAAGCTGTGAATTGCTGCCAGCCTCTGATTACGAGTATTAATGCTGACATTACGTTTATTTTCAAGCCAGTGTATAAAACATCTAATTGTTTCTGCTTTTATTTTATCAAATGTAAGGTGCTCCGGCTTGATGTTCAGTTCTAAATCACAAAATATCAGCAGTTGTTTGAACGTATCCCGGTAGGACTTTATTGTATTAGTGCTGACGTTTCGCTGACCTGGGAGGTAGTCCGAAAGAAAGCGTGTCAGTGTTCTTGCAAAATCAGTCTGTTTCATGGCATGACACCTCCGGTATTAAAAATGAAAAGTTCTGTTCCACAGAAGCTATGATTTCTGGATATAAATCAGCAGTCAGCCTTAAGTAATGCTGTGTACCTCTTAAATCAACATGCCCCAGATATGCAGAAAGATAGGGAAGGAGGCTCGTAAGGTCCTCTTTATTTGAAACCCATTTCTTTAAGCAATGAACTGAAAACGAGTGCCGAATATCATGTAACCTTGGACCTTTTCCACTATGGGAAATCCTTGCCTTCCAAAGTATCTTTCTGAACAGTTTATATATAGTACTTTCTTCATAACGCCCTCCATAGGGAGACTGGTAGAAGAAAGGATTACAGGACTCATAATTGTGCACTTTAACTGCATACTGACGGCAACGTTCTGTCAGGGTTTCTGCCATTGGAACAATCCGTTCTTTTCCGAATTTCGCCTCCCGTATAAATAAAGTCCCTTGCTTCAAGTCAACCTCATTAAGTTTTAGTTTTAGTGCTTCTGATATTCTCAAGCCGCACCCATATAACATACGGAAAAGAAGTGGAAGTATCTGATGCCGGTTGGGAGAAACATCAGAAACGGGATAACTGTCGCATATGGTAAAAATGTTTTTTAGATCTTTTTTCGAAAAAATGTAAGGGACATAGGAATATCTGTCAATAGTAACAGCGGCAGCCGGAAAAATGTATGCCTCATAATCAAGACGAACCATATATTTTGCAAACCCACGTATTATTGAGATCCTTGCATTTCTGTTACGTTCTGATTCATTAGGTCTTTTTTTCGTCCATAACAATACCAGTTCCTTCGGAAGTTTCTTTTCCATTAAATGTTCCTTGACGATAAAAGTGTCAAAATTTTTCAAAAGAGAGGAACTTTTTATATATTTGTAGCCTACAGCCCTTTTTTCCTCTATATATCCGGCAATTAATTCACCCAGAATACTTTCAAAAGCAATGGTTTTCTCACACATCCTTAAACACCTCCTCTGGATCAATGGCACATGACCGTAATCCTTCAATTCCTGTATGAAGATAGCCTACTGTAGATTTAGAATTGAAATGTCCAAGGATTTCAGAGATTATAGGCAAAGGTGTCCCCTTCTCAAGCAAAGTACTCGCAAGTGTGTGACGAAGCGAATGTAATCCGTGCCTCTTGCCCCTTGGAATATTTATTCCGGAAAGTCTGGTATATTTTGTGATTATGTTATGAAGATTGGCATTTTCTCCAAAGGCCTCATGAGGGGCGTTCATCCGTATAAATACAAAAGGAGAATTGCTAATGGGACGTGCATTTTTCAGATAATCAATTACTGCCCAACCTATATCATTTAAAATGGGATATGTGACCGAATTTTTTGTTTTATTCTGCCTTATTTCTATTGTTTTTAACTGCCAGTTTAAATCGGAGAGTGCCAATGATATAATGTCACCGACCCTTATGCCAAGCCTGGCAACTAAAAGCAGGATAGCATAATCTCTTTTTCCGGTTGGATTTCCTCTGTCAATGCTTTCCAGCATACGCATTACATCTTCCTTATTCCAGACAGAAGGAACAGCAGGATAATAATACTTACTCTGTTTTGGGACTTTTAAGGATAGGTCTTCATTCGTATATTGGTTAAAATAAAGAAACCTTAAAAATACCCTGAGCGTTGTTAAGATTGATGAAATACTTTTTTCATGATGCGCATAGATTGTTTTTACATAATCGGATATCATGTCCGGCGTAATATTATTTACATTCTGAACACCTCGGGCATCCAGATAATCTATGAAAAAAAATAACCGTTGCATCCGCGTGCGTAACCCTCTTTTTGAATAATCATTGCTTTCACATTCCCTTTCATAGGCTGTTAGCTCTTTTTCAAATTGCGAAGGCTTTACGTATCCGGGCTTTTTAACAATTCTTCGGATTATTACACCATGTAGTTGATAATCTCCCAGAATCCGTATTCTTCTGATAGGATTTCTGTATGGCTTTGGTATAGCTTCAGTATAATAGTTGATTGTGCAGTTGTACTTTTCCTTTAAAAATTCTCTTCCTAATTCTTCTGAAAAATAAACTTCCTCCTTCTTGTTGGCAAAAGCAATTACTCTCTTATAAAAGGCACGAAATCCACAAAGTGAGTTGTAGGAATAATTCAGCCTTTCAAGTTCTGCCAACACTTTAAAGACAAGCTCATTAATAGTTAGTTTTGTTTCCATAGGAAACCTCCTAAATTATTTTGTATAATTTATTGTGAGGTATTATGGAAAGAAATAAAAATACATTTCGTATAGAACAGGCATATATTCTTTTTTCTTTCCATAAACAAAAACTTTCGATAATTTCCTACTCCTGGAGGGCCAAAAAACAACAGGTTCTCCTGGTTGTCTATCCATCGGCAGTCAATGAGATTTACCGCCTCAGATTTACCTATGCCCTTTACCAGACCAAAATCAAAGTTATCTATTTTCTTTATTACAGGAAAATGAGCCGCAGTCATATTTCTCTCCATCCGGCGTTTTACTCTATAAGATATCTCAGTAGTAAATATGTTATTGAGAAAGGCAATATAAGATTCTTTTTTTATTTCTGCATCATTTATCATCTCATCAAGACTATTTGCCGCTCCTTTTAGTTTCAGGGTGTTTAAATATGTCAGAGTCTGTTCATATGCTTTCATGTGACTGCTCTCTTTTAATGATGATGTCTTTGTATATAGATAAGTCTCTTTGATTGATATTCAAAGGCTCATGGTCACAATGAAACTCCCCAGCCATAGTTTGTGGTTGCTCAAGCATATCTTTTGAGGCATTTTTCTCCCTCTGGAAATAGGCATAGGTATCTTTCAGATTTGCAAAACTCAGGGTATCGTTTTCAAGGCAGTATTTAAGAGCCTCATCCAGGGCGCTAATGTCTATATCCTTACCACCAAAGTATCTTTTTGCCTCCAGGCATTGGTCTCTTACATATCTGGAAAAGACTTTGAAATTTTTCTCTGTAAATTTCCTCCAGTTCTCTGTATCAAACATATGTGTGACTTGATCCTTGAGCTCTTTGGCTGTTTTTTCGGTTTCCCTTTTATACTCCCGTTTGCATATTAACTGCCCGGGAATAAGAGAGATATCATATGCAACTATCTCTTCTCCCGAATAAACGTCAAATATAAAAAGCTTATGTCTCGTCTCATAGATCTCAACTGTTTTATTCCTGTATCTTAAAGGCAGCTGATATAAACATGTATCTACAGATATTCGGGCCTTATCGTTTACAGTTCTATCATCTCTGCCCAAAAGGGATGATTTCCTGAATATTGAGTTTCTCAAAGGCCTCAGTGCCTCTCTTTCGTGTTCTATAAGCATGGCTGGTATTTTCATTGTAGCCTGAGATATCTTCCCATTTGCGCGTCTTTTAAGCCACTTAAAAACACTTTCATTTGCCTCATCTATAGTCAGAAAATCTCTAATGCTTAGGAAATTATATTTTACATACTTTACCAGGCTCTCAATTTTCCCTTTTGTCTCAGGATCTGAAGCCCGACAAACATACATCCGGATCTCCTGCTCCTCTATAAAATACTTAAAATCATCAGTATAGATTATATCCCCAGCATTTTCGCTCACTACCATTAACCGGTCCTGGTCAATGACCAGCTCCTCTGGCAAACCTCCAAAGTACTCATAACAGTTAAGCAGATGATCAATGACTTCCTTGGTTTTAAAGGGATGGTCCTGAAAAATTACATACTTATACCGGCTGGCCGATAAAACCCCAGCAAATATGAAAAGTTTAAGGCCGCTACGGCAGGTGTACTGACCAAAATCAAGCTGCATCTGTCTACCAAAAGGTAATTCCGGAACCTTCGTATAAGTCCTTATATTCTCATCCAAGCTAAGCTTTTCTGTCTCTATAAGATAGTTTACATAATTACGCAGGGTTTTCTCAGCCCAAGGCAGCTGACCATGTTTTTCCTCCAGAAAATCATATACAGACGTCATGTTAAGCTTCGCAAATTCATTCTGCTCATATACTTCTACAATGTCTCCTTCATACTCTGCAAAAACCTTATCGCGAAACATATGATCTTTCCTGTAAGCCTGGAACTCTTCTTCCTCCATTTGAAAATACTTAGCTGTGGTTTTAGGGTCTATTCCCAGCTCAGTCGATATCTCATTGCGGGAATAACCCTGCCTCTTAAAGCTTTGAATCTTTTTGTACATCTTTTTCCTTATCATTTCCGCTCCTGTAAAGTTTTCTCTAAACCTTACAGGAGCTTCCCTGAAAAGGGAATTCTGTCTTCCACGTCTATAGGATTTCTGCTTTCCATTACCATGGGAATTCTGTCTTCCATTACCATGGGATTTCTGTCTTCCATAGTACTAGGAATTCAGCTTACCATTTACAGTATTTTTTGTGCCAATTTAACCATTACAGGAATAAGTATTTTTTTCCCTTTGAAATTATTGATCATTAGGAAATAATTGTTCTTCAGGATTGAGAACTGAAATGTATCGGCCGAATTCCTGGAGCCTATCTCTGTGATAGGCGTCTCATGGCCGCACTTCATAAGGTATATTCCAAGAGCTGCTTCCGGGCTTTTCATGCGGTAGATGTCGATTCCGATCTCATGGCCATCCTTTTTGTAGTTTTGAACGAGCAGTTCCTCGAAACCAAACTCAAGGAAGAGTTCTGCGCCCCCGTCAATGTAGTTAAACAGGTTGTTTTCTGAAAACTTCAGCGTTTTATCCTGTTTTGTCCATCCATCTACAAAACCGTCTCCAGGAAGATGCAGTGTTTGTCCTTGAATTTGGAATGGCATCAGTATGATGAACAATATAATAATATTTTTTTTCACTTTTATTTTTGAGTCAGTCTGAAATCTTTATGCTTTTATATGTTCGATTTTATTAGGGTCAGAAATCCCCAGACCCAGACGCTGTGCGTAACGTAGATATTCTGTATATTTCGGGTGTTCATTTGTTTTGACTTTCATTTGTTTTCTTTTTTTTACGAGAAGGTTGTGACAGACCATATCCAGGGCAAACGGGTCAGTCGCAAAGAACAGCCTGTTGTAAAGATAAGTAAATTTAGATACAGCGATGGGGCCTCCGTCATACTGGGCTCTCAGCCCGTCGGTGATATTTAGAACCAGCTTGTCCCGGATAACCGGGAAAGCATGGACTTCGGTGTTTACATCGAAAAATAAAGGTTTGTGCAGCCTGTTAGTATTGCATATGGAGCCGTATCCGATATTTTTTGTAGCCATGGAAATGCCGGATCCAGTGTTCTTAAAAACTGGAATGTTGATGATTTTAGTCAGCTTTTTTGTTAGAAGTTTTCCGAAGTATGAATATTTCCCATTAAAGACGTGCTGGTTAAGATATGCTTTATCTTTAGGCCCTTCGACATCTGCCCAGTAATAATTATCCATGTCAAAATTACTCTCGCTGACATGCCTTCCGTTTTTGTTGAGCCAGGCACTGTCGTCTTTCTTTTTGCCTTAGGCAGCATCCTCATCCATTGTTTGCAATCCCTCAATGCCTATTCCTGGATAGCGTTCAGGAGTGAATCCTGCATCTTTGAGCATATAATCAAATCTATCCCATATGATAATATTTTCTCTTTTTAAACCTCCCTTGATTAACCATGCAATAACGGAATTTACAACTTCCAATCTTGTGCTGATCAGTCCGGGCCCTACCGGGTTAACTTTTATCCCTACTATGTCGCTTTTATCGAAGAGAAGAGAAAAACTCTTCTTAAGATTTTTGCCTGTGAGTTTTGTTATTCCTTTTTCAAACATCTCGTCTACTACGCTCTGTGCTACTTTATTATCCGCCATTGCCATGGGATCATGCGTTTCAACGACCCGTCCGGGGAAAGGACCTGGAAAAGATGTCTTTGTTCTAGGAACTGAGAGTGCTTTATTGATATTAGTCTTAATTCTTTCAGGAGTGTTATCATCGAGTGTCCATGCCGGAGCGGTTCCCAAGATTAATCCAGCACCAATGATTGATCCTACCCCGCCGCTTATCTTTAAAAACTCTCTCCTATTGACCCGATTTTGTGTTTCCATTGAAGTATAGCCTAATTTACTCACGTGTCTTCACCTCTTTTTAAAGAAATATTTTAGCTTATAGCATAAAAAAAAGCTAACCGAAATTAAAAACGTTTTTTGCTTGACAAAAGTGGAAAATGTATTTATCTTATAAAAGGTGAACAAAATGGTGAACAAAATATGCAAAGAATTAACCGAAAGGCAGAGAAAAGTCTTGAGAGTCATCGAGAATTTCATTCTTACCCACGGCTATTCTCCCACGATCCGGCAGTTGGGAAAACGGCTAAACATTGCCAGTCCGTCGGCTGTTTTTAAGCATATCCTGAGCCTGGAGAAAAAAGGTTATTTGAGAAAAGTTAAAGGAGAGTTAAAAGTTGCAAGCTTTCCGGCTTCTGCAGAGGCATGGGTCCGGGTGCCTTTAGTAGGTCTTGTCCCGGCTGGTTATCCGAAAGAAGTGTTTGATGTTTCAGGAGAGGCGGTGGATGTTCCGGACTGGATGGTTGGCCGAAAGAGGGGAAATATTTTCTGCATCCAGGTTGATGGTAAAAGCATGGTGGATGCCTATATCGATGATGGAGACCGGGTGCTTGTGGAAAGGACAAATTCGGCGAATTCCGGAGAAATGGTGGTTGCCTTTCTGGATGACGGTTCAGTAACTTTGAAGAGGCTGAAAATAGAGAATGGGAATATTTTCCTTGTTCCTGAAAGCCAGGAGTTTGAACCGATCAAGGTTAAAGAACTGAGGGTTTTAGGAAGGGTGGTCGGAGTTTTACGGAAATACTAACAGCCCTAGACTAACATCTAATATTCATCTGATGCGGCACAGTTGTCCGCTAAAAGTTAGGAGGTGATGGAGGTGAGCAAAAGGCGATGTGTTGTCCACGTTGATATCGATGCTTTTTTTGCGGCTGTCGAGGAGCTTCTTGACCCTTCTCTTAAAGGCAAGCCTGTCATTGTCGGCGGTCTGCCTAACGAAAGGGGAGTAGCTTCTACGGCTTCGTATGAAGCACGAAGATACGGTGTCCATTCCGGCGTGCCTCTGGCAAAAGCTTACCAGCTCTGCCCCAACGGTATATTCATAAGGGGAAATCACCAGATTTATAGTGCCTTTTCCAGGAAGTTTTTTCATATTCTCTCCCAGTACACTCCAGATGTAGAAAAAGCATCCCTGGATGAAGCCTACCTTGATTTTACCTGGTGCAGCCATCTTTATCCCTCTTTTTCCAGTACGGCCCGCGAGATTAAGCAGAAAGTGGAGAAGGAGTTGGGTCTTGCGGTTTCGGTGGGAATTGGACCCAATAAACTTCTGGCTAAGCTTGCAACCAATAAGGCTAAACCTGCCGGGCTGGTTGAAATCAAACCGGGAAGAGAAGAAAAGTTTCTCAAAGATCTGGGCATAGAATCCATGCCGGGCATAGGGCCCAAGGCACAGGGTATTTTCAGGATGCTCAATATACGTAAAGTCAGCGATTTGTGGGGATTACCCCGCGCAACGCTGCGGTCGCTCTTCGGTCTCAACGGGGAGGAGTTTTACCTTCAGTCTCGCGGGATTGACAGTCGTCCCATTGTCACAGCTTGTGTCCCTAAGTCTGTCTCAAGAGAGACTACTTTTTTAGAAGACATATGGGATCGACGTCTCCTTCTGGCCCACCTGGCATATCTCTGTGATAGGCTGGCCCTTCCTCTGCGGAAAGAGTGCCTTTTCACGCATGTCATCGAAGTCAAAGTAAGGTACTCTGACTTTAAAACAGTGGCCCGGCGGAGACTTCTTGTCTCTCCACTTCAGGAAATGGGGAAGATTTACAGAATAGCTCAGGAACTTTTCCTCCAGCTTTTCTCCACTTCCCGTTTGTCTCTGCGTCTGGTGGGGGTGAAAGCTTCTAACCTGGTCAGAGCCAGGCCTCTCTCTCTTTTTGAGCCTTACTCCTGGCGGCAGGAGGGATTGGGATCGGCCGTAGACCAGGTAAGGGAAAAATACGGATTTGGTTCGCTGCTTACAGCCAGGGAGAAAATGCTGGAAAGCATCTACAGTTTTGAGAAGGAACGAGGTTTTGTATTGAAAACAGCATCCCTGACGAAGTAAAGATGTTTATTCCACTGCGTGTTCATTCTGTCTACAGTAAAGGGAATGGAGGGATAACTCTGCAAGAGATGGCTCTCTGGGTTCGTAAGAGGAAGTTTCCTTACGCAGCCCTGACAGATATAGAAAACCTTTACGGTTGGGGCAGATGGAAAAGGGCTGCTTTAGAAAGCGGGTTTACACCGCTTTTTGGATGTGAAATAGGACTTCAAAAGAGGAGATTTTTGTTTCTTGCCAGAACCAGGGAGGGATACTGGAATTTGATGGAAATCCTCAACAGCAAGGAAATAAAACAAACTAAAGGCTTGATTATTATCTTTATTCCCCGGCCCGGACATGAAGCCCCACTGGAAAATCTGGAGTTTACGGAGGGCGAAGATTTTTATCTTGGATGCGATTTTTTTAACATCAAAAAAACTCGAGAATTATCTGAAAACCGCAATTTGCCGCTAGTCTGGGCCAATGCTCTGAAATTTGTGAGGGAACCCGAAAGACTCATTCTCCTTCATGCCATTCATAAAAAGATTCCTTTTCCCCCGGAAAAGAATAAATTGGAAGGCCGTATGAAATTTTTCGGACCGGACCAGGGAATTCTTGCTCTCAAGAAATTTGGCTCCGAAGTGAGGGAAATCTTCAAAAAGACATTTGAAATCGCTGAGAAATGTGAGTTTTCTTTTGAAAATATTGTTCCCGCTCTTCCAGAAGATCTTTTTTCCGCACCATTGCGTGATGTGGTGATGAGGAGGTTGAGGAGTCTGAAAAACCTTGGCTGGCAAGAAAGGCAGCGGGCCAGGATGGAGCTTGCTGTTGTCGAACGGTCTGGCTTTGCTCCCTATTTCCTGATTGTACATGATGTTGTCCAATTTGCCTGCCGCAACGGCATTCTCCATAACCTCAAAGGTTCAGGAGTCTCATCGTTTTTGGCCTATTTACTGGGGATTTCCCGGATCAGCCCGATCGAGTTTGACCTCTATTTTGAGAGGTTTCTGAATAATGGAAGAAGTGACCCTCCGGATTTTGACCTGGATTTTGACTCCAGGAAAAGGGATAAGGTTCTCTCTTATGTTCTTGAAAGATACGGAAGGGGCGAGACCGGAGCAGCCTGTGTATGCAGCCTTAAAAATTACCGTGCCCGTTCTGCCCTGTATGAGACAGCCCGTACTTTTGGTCTTTCTCCTGAGGAATCCAGATCCCTGAGCAAAAAGGCTCCATTTTTTGCTGAGCCTGACTTCCTAAAAAAGGATAAGCCCCGCCCAGGTTACATGGAAATATGGAAGGCTGCAGCCGGTCTGAGTTCTGTCTATAGTGAGATCTCTCTCCATGTGGGAGGTATCCTTCTGACGCCAGCACCCGTAAGCAGGTATCTTCCGTTGGCGAAATCTGCTAAAGGATATGTTATGGCCCATTTTGACAGGGATGCTGTCAAAGATCTCAAGCTCATTAAACTAGATCTCCTGTCTGTACGGGGGTTGGCTGCTATCTCAGAAACCAGAAAGAGGGTTAATGTCAAAAATGTTCCTCCTAAGGATGCAAGAGCTTTAAACCTGTTGAAGAGAGCGCAGACCATTGGTTGTTTCCAGGTGGAAAGTCCGGCTATGATGAATCTTCTTCGCCGTATGAAACCGGAAAATATTCATGATTTGACGCAAGCTTTGGCTCTTATCCGGCCCGGCCCGACCGAAAGCGGGATGAAACAAACCTTGCTCCGAAAACGGCAGGGTAAATCAGTCTGCAGGGATTTATTCATGGAAAAGATACTTCCTGAAACAGAGGGGCTTCTTCTTTACGAAGAACAGGTAATGCAGATTGCGGAAAGGGTGGCTGGAATGCCGCCTGAGGAAGGAGACTCGCTCCGCCGCAGCCTGAAGAAAAACGGGGAAAATTCAACGCTTAAAAGAAACTTTCTTAATGGGGTAAAAGAAAGAGGATATAGTGCAGGTGAGGCGAAAAAGTTGTGGGAGACAATGAAGAAATTTTCTTCTTATTCCTTTAACAAGGCTCACAGTGTCTCCTATGCTTATATGGCTTACCAGGCTGTTTATTTGAAGGTTCACTACCCGGTGGCTTACATGACAGCAGTGCTCAATGCCGGTGGAGGTTATTACGGTATGGCGGAATACATCGAGGAAGCGAAAAGAATGGGAATAAAGATTTTAGCACCGGATGTAAACCGCAGCCTATACCGGTTTGAAGTGGAAGGCAGGAATATTCGAGTAGGCTTGACTTCTATCAAGGGGCTATCGCTGAAGACAGTGGAAAGGATTATAGAAGAGCGGAGAAATGGAAAATACAGTTCGATTGAAGATGTTCTTTCCCGGGTCCATTTGACAAAGACAGAGCTTTTCTCTTTTATCAGGGCAGGAGTATTTGATTCTCTTGAACCTCAGAGAATACACCAGGTCCTCCGTTATTTTAGAGGGCTTAAGGGGATGGAAGATGTGTCCGACCTGGATTCAAAACAGAAGGAAAAGATGCTTGTCGAATCGCTGGGTTTTGACCCCGAAGGCGATTCACTCTCGTTTGTTGCTGTAAGAAGGCCGCCTCTCCGGATAAAGGATCTAGTAAAATATACAGGGCAGGAGGCAGAGCTTATGGTACGGGTGGTGGATGCGTGTAGGAAGGTGGTAAACGGAAGTGAAAAATATTTTTTTCTTTTCGAAGATGAAACAGGGCTTTTAGAAGGAGTAGGAGAGAGAAAATGTCTGATTTTTGGCTCTCCTTCCGCCTGCTGCTTGAGAGGGGTAATCAAAAAAGACGGCAGTGGAAGTCCGAAAATTTTCGACTGCACCTTTTATCTGGATTAAGCAGCGGTCAGATTCTTTTAGCTATGCCTTATTTGGAACTTATTTTTTCTGAAATTTAATCCGAGTGGCCCGACCTGCTCCCAGTTGAAATCCGCTAATTTTCTTTGCTTTATTTATTGACAATGATATATTGGGAAACATCTTTTCTTCGATGCAAATTAAATTAGCAAGTAAATTGAGAAAGCACTGCTGTAGGAGAATTACTCTGATTTATGTTGTTTAAAAGAATAACCTATTCCAATTCCTGTCCTGAATCCTCCTAACTTTATTTTCTCATCATAAGGTTTAGCATCAGCATTAACATATCTCACGAATAAATCGATATAAAATCTTTGTCCTAGGGTTATATAGCTTCCCATTTCAATGTGGAATCCAGTTGTTGAGTCGGAGGTGTTTCCTATCGGAGCGTTTTCTTTAAAAAAATAAAAATCTACTCCGATTCCGAGATAAGGGTTAAGATTTTTAATCTCAATAAATTTATACCTCATTCCAATAACAGTGGGGATTATCGAAAATTTTATCTCTTCTTTAGTTAATGTCGTTTTCCCTTTATCTTTGAAGTAACCCATTTCTCCTCTGAGTTCGATGTTTCTTGTCGCATTAAAACTGACAGATCCTCCGTATATCAAATTACCAGAGCCATAAGTATCTTTATATATAGAGTCTGCCACCGCGTAATATCCCAGTGAGCCTCCTACCTTGAATCCATCTGATAAAGCAAATAAATTTAAAAAAAACAAAGCACTAAAAATTATCAATAATTTTTTCATTTTGCCTTCCGTCTCTAAAGAGTTCATACCAAAAGAAAAATAAGATGTCAAAAAATATATTTACACTTGATTTAAGATTCTCGTATTATTGATAATTTTCAATGTTTATAGTTTTGTTGACAATAGGAATATTCGTCAGTATAAATTATATCAGAAAACAGCTGTGCAAACTAATCCTGATGATTATTTATATTCTTATGAAAATCCTTGAGGCTTCTCCAGAACGCTATGACAGGGGAATTTTCTTTCTGACCCATGGAAGATTAGATAAAGTTTGTGATAGCTTAGCATCCATGATTAATATAGGAGACATGGTCCTTGACATTGGATGTGGAACTGGAGCTTTGAGTCTCAGGGCAGCCCGTATGGGAGCCAGGGTCAGAGGGATAGATATCAATCCCCGAATGTTGGAAGTTGCACGTATTCGTGCTGAAAAAGCAAATCTCTCAGAACATGTTGAGTTCCTGGAAATGGGTGTTGCTGAGCTGGGAACAGAGGAATCGCTAAGCTTCGATGTGGTAATGAGCGTTCTTTGTTTTTCTGAATTAAAAGAAGATGAGATTTCTTTTGCTCTAAGAGAGGCAAGAAGAATTTTAAAATCCGGAGGCCTCTTACTTATAGCAGATGAAGTGAAACCCAGGAGGATTTATGCTAGATTAATTGGCGGGCTTTTCAGGCTTTTTTTAAAAGCATTAGTTCTATTAATCTACAGGTCAACGACAGGAACTTTGAAAGAATTTCCAGATAAAGTAAGAAAATCGGGCTTTCAAATCGAGTCGTTGAAAATAAATAATACACAAAACTTTATTGAACTGGTTGCACGGAAACAAGAATCCGAGGGATAATGAAAATCTTCGAATATATCATTTTCAACATTGTGGAAAGCCTTCTGAGGTTTTTCCCTGTTCCGTCCAAAACGGGCCTGGTGAAAATAGGCAATCCGGCAGAAGACTCGCCTGTTTTCCTTACATGTAATTATCATCTTACTGTACAAAGGGTTAAGTGGGCATTGAAGGGAAAGGATGCCTATCTTCTTGTTGCCAACAGCCGAGGCATCAATGTCTGGTGTGCTGTTTCCGGCGGTCATTTCACGAATCATGATGTAATTTCTGTCCTGAAAACCAGTGGAATAGAAGATAAGGTCAGCCATAGAAAAGTCATCCTTCCACAACTTGCTGCAGCAGGAATAGAAGCCAGGGTCGTTCATAAAAAGTCAGGATGGAGAATCATATGGGGTCCTGTCAATATAAAAGATATTCAAAAATTCCTGGGGAACAGACTCAATAAGTCACCGGAAATGAGAGAAGTGCAGTTTCCACTGTTAAAACGTATTGAAATGGCTGCTGCATGGGCTTTTCCAATGTCTATTGGGTTTTCTCTTATTACTTTATTTTTCTGGCAAAACACCGCAATCTCAGTATTTTTTCTTGTCTGGGTGCTGTCTCTACTGATTTTTGCCTGTTTCCCTCTATACTCGCCTTTACTCAAGCCTGGGAAAAGAGAGAATGCGCCAAAATTATTGGTTTTTAAGCGTTTTATGTTAATTATTCTCTTATTTACAGCCGTACTTACAGCTTTAATAATGTTCTGCTTTTTGACTGGGAATTCTTCTCTCGAATTTATTATTTTTTGGGGAATTGCATCTTTAGTCATGGTTTTTGTATTAAGTATAGATTTGGCCGGCAGCACTCCTCTTCTTAAGAGCGGTCTCTTCGAAGAAAAGTCTTTAAGTGTTGTCATTGATACAGAGAAATGTAAAGGTTCTGCTTTTTGCATAGACGTTTGCCCCCGGAATTGTTTTGCAGTGGATAAAAGTGGCAGGACTGTATCTATATATCGTGCCGGCCGGTGTGTTGGATGTGGGGCCTGTATTATCCAGTGCCCGTTTGACGCCATTTATTTCGAAAGTGCAGAGGGTGACAGAATAGATCCCGCGACGTTGAGAGAATTCAAGCTAAACATTTTGGGGAAACGCTCGATAAAAGTGAACAACCGCTAGAGTATTCATTATAGGAGAAGGGAAGTTCTATTTTCCCTCGAAAAGGTTAAGTTGCCCCCGTTTTATTTTCTCAATGATGTCATCGAGAATAGGATATTGTTTAAGAAGACTATTTGGGACATCGAGTTTTTCACCCGTCAGCATGTTTTTAATTTGAAGTGCATTTGCCAGTGCCTGTCCTCTATAGTGGTTGTTTGTAATGACAAAAACTTTTTTGCTTTTTTTACCAAGTTCTTTTATTTTTTCAATCCAGTCGTGCAGTTCTTCTTTAGTGTAGAGATAGTTGTAACGTTCGTCCCGGCCCGCGTTTTCTTTAAACCAGTTTTTATAATTCCTACCGTGAAGTCTTACATAGGAATATTCCGGATTAGTGCTGAGTGCACTGGGTTTGATAGAATTATGAAAAATCGGCTGGTCGATATTGCAGAAACATACTTTATATTCTGATAGAAGGTTGTAGAAGTCAGCCCTAGCCCAGGAGCCGTGCCTGACTTCAATGGCCAATGGATAACCAGCAAATAGTTTGAATAACCTGATTAAATATTCGGTATGAGAAGGCGTGTTAGCAAATGACCAAGGGAATTGTAAAAGTATGGCTGCGAGCCTGTTTTTTGCCTCTAAAGGCTCAATACCGAACTTAAAATTATCCACATCCTGTTGGGAAAACCCTTTTCTTTTGTGAGTAAAAACCTGGTGAAGTTTGACGCTGAAAAGAAACTCTGTTTGATTTTCCACTTTTTTTGTCCAGGAGAGAGATATAGAGATTGCTGGAGGTCTGTAGAATGTACTGTTTATTTCGATAATATTGATATACTGCGTCAGGAATAGCAAAGAATGAAAATTCGTCCCTTTTTTTTCGGGGTAAACAATTCCTTCCCAGTCCTTATAACTCCAACCTGCTGTTCCAACATAATATTGTGTCATGCTGATTCTATTTTATATAAATATTTATTAATATCAAATGCAAAAAAGATTGCTAAAAACTTATTTTTATATTATTATTTAAACTAATTTTTTTCTTCCTAATCGGGAAGGAGGGAAAGGTGATTTCGATCTTTTCCTTGTCAAAAAATGAAATTTAATATTTTTGTTATCAATCCAGGTTCTACTTCTACGAGAATGGCACTCTATGAGGACGAAAATGAAATATTTCTGGAGAATATATTTCACAAGTCATCAGAAATTGCTGGATATAGCCGTATTATAGATCAACGGGAATTCAGGAAAGATTTAATACTCAATTTTTTAGTAAATAAGGAAATCGAATTAAGTACTCTCCATGCGGTAGTAGGCAGAGGTGGTTTGTTAAAACCGATTCTCGGAGGAACCTATAAAGTAAATAAAAAAATGCTACAGGACTTGGAAACAGGTATTCAGGGTGAACATGCATCTAATCTGGGGGGCATTCTTGCTTATGAAATTGCAACTGTAGCTGGTGTACCTGCTTTCATCGTAGACCCTGTTGTGGTGGATGAATTTGATGATATTGCCAGGATTACCGGCATTCCAGAAATTAAGCGGCGGAGCATATTCCATGCTTTAAACCATAAATCATGTGCAAGACTTGCAGCCAAAAAGTTAGGTAAAAGTTATGATGAATCAAACTTTATTGTGGCTCACCTTGGAGGAGGTATTTCAATATCGGCATTTAAAAAGGGCAGAGCCATTGATGTGAACAATGCACTGAATGGTGAAGGCCCTATTGCTCCGGAACGGGCTGGGACCTTGCCGGCATGGGACCTTGTTGAGCTTACCCTGTCAGGAAAGTACAACAAAAACGAGCTTAAAAAAATAATTACCGGGAGAGGCGGTATGGTAGCTCTCCTGGGGACGAATGATATGAAAGCTGTCCTGGAGAAAATAAAAGAAGGAGATAAAAGAGCAAAACTTGTATTTGAGGCAATGTCATATAAAATAGCAAAGGAAATAGGAGCTTGTGCCGCTGCATTGGCCGGTAATGTTGATGCCATAGTATTGACTGGAGGGCTTGCTTATTGTAATAAGTTTATAGAGCAAATTAAAAAATATATATTGTTTATAGCAGAAATATTTGTCTTCCCTGGAGGAGATGAAATGAAAGCGCTTGCGCTTGGAGCTTTACGAGTCTTAAAGGGTGAGGAACAATTAAAAGAATATGTTTAAAAATACGGAGGAATAAAGATGGAAAAATTGGCCGATTTGGTAGCATTAGCAAAGGAAAAAGCAACTAAAACACTGGCTGTAGCCTGCGGAGAGGATCCTCATACAATAGAAGCCGTGGCAAAGAGTGTAAAAGAAGGTGTTATAAAGGCAACTCTTGTTGGAAATAAGGACAAAATAAAGAGTGTAGCAGCAACTTATGATGTTGACACTTCTTTATTTAGCATTATTCATGAACCTGTACCTGGAGAGGCTCTAAAAACAGCAGTTAAGCTGGTTAAAGAGGGCAAATGCAATTTTTTAATGAAAGGCTTGATGGATAGCTCCAAATATATGAGGGCAATTCTTGATAAACAAGAGGGCCTTCTTCCTCCTGGAAGGATCATTTCGCATGTTACACTGGTGGATTTTCCTGATTATCCCAGAGTGCTTATAGTATCGGATGTTGCAGTCATCCCAAAACCAGATCTCAAGCAGAAAATAGCAATGACGAATTACTGTATAGAAGTCGCACATAAATTGGGAATTGAACAACCTAAAGTAGCAATAATAGCAGCTGTTGAAAAAGTGAATCCAAAAATGGAGGAGACTATTCATGCAGCAGTTATTTCAAAAATGGCTGAAAGAGGTCAGATAAAGGGTGCAATTGTTGACGGCCCGTTGGCTTTGGATGTTGCGGTATCTAGTGAGAGCTGCGAAATTAAAGGATTGAATTCTAAGGTTAACGGAGAGTCTGATATTCTTATATTCCCGAATATAGAAACAGGGAATGTCTTTTTTAAAACATGTACAAGATTGGCTGGTGGTGAGATTGCTGCTGTTGTTGTAGGAGCAGAAGTACCTTGTATACTTACATCAAGATCGGATTCGGAAGAATCTAAATTTTATTCAATAGCATTTGGAGCTTTGCTTGCAGAGGAGGGCATAAAGTAATGGATACTGTTATCTTAACACTTAACTGTGGGAGTTCTTCAATAAAATACAGGCTTTATAATTGGACAAAAAAGGAATCAATGGCAGCTGGTATAGTTGAGCGTGTCATAGTGGGCGGATCTTTTTGTGTCCATGAAGTGCCTGGCCGGGGAAAAGTTACTATTGAGCAGGAGTGCCCTACACACAAGGAAGGAATTCAACTTGTGGTGGATACTCTTGTTCATCCAGAATATGGGGTTATTAAGGATTTGTCTGTGATCAAGGCAGTCGGGCATCGTGTCGTCCACGGAGGAGAAAAATTCACAAAGTCTGTTATTATTAGACCTGAAGTCTTAAATTCTTTTAAGGAATTGACAGACATCTGTCCATTACATAATCCCCCAAACATACTAGGGATCGAAGCATCGATGGAATTATTGCCTCATATTAAGCATATAGCGATCATGGATACAGCCTGGCACCAAACCATGCCTGAAAATGTTTATATATATGCAATACCTTATGAATGGTACAAAAAATACGGTGTAAGGCGGTACGGATTTCACGGCACTTCGTTTTTATATGTAGCAAAACGTGCGGCAGTACTGCTTGGAAAGAACCCCTTTGAATGTAATCTTATATTATGCCATATAGGCAATGGTGCATCAGCAAATGCAGTGAAAGATGGGATTTCATATGATACATCAATGGGTTTTAGTCCATTAGAAGGTCTTGTCATGGGCACGAGAGCAGGGGACTATGATTCAGCTATTTGCATTTATATTATGAGGAAGGAAGGGAAAACATTAATGGAGATGTTTAACATCCTTAACAAAAAATCTGGTATTTTAGGAATAACCGGTAAGTATACAGATATGCGGGATGTACAAAAAGGTGCTGGACAGGGAGACAAACGGTCTAAACTGGCAATTGATATTGAGGTGTATCGGCTTAAAAAATATATTGGAGCCTATGCAGCTTCATTAGGGAGAGTTGATGCAATAGTCTTCACAGCAGGGGTTGGTGAAATGAGCAGTGTTGTAAGGGCGAAATCACTTGATGGCCTTGAATTTATGGGTATTAAGTATGATAGAAGAAAAAATGAAATAGCAAAAACAAGGAATTCCGAAAGTGATATATCGGCACAGGATTCAAAGGTAAAAATATTTGTGATTCCAACAGATGAAGAAAGAGTATTTGTCGAGGATGTTATTGCTCTGCTTGAAAACAACTATGATGTACACACTAATTTTACTTATAGATTCCAGTCAAGAGAATATACAAATACTATGCGGGATATGGCTTTTGAAAAAGAATGCCAGGAAAGGCCTGAGCTGCGTGAAATAAAAGCGGAAATTCCTTAACTTACTAAGGTTTCTGAAAAAATGAAGAAAGCTTCTGTTCTTTTATTTTTATTTTTTTTTCTTTTTATAAGCTGTAAAAAGGGAAAACAAGATCTTTATACTTTAGGGATTTTTCAAGTCAATGATGCTCCTACTCTGAATGTTGTCCGAAAAGCATTTATTCGTGCACTGGAGGATAATGGCTTCACTGATGGGAAAAACATCCGGCTTATTGTAAGAAATGGTATGGGTGATATTCCTGAAATTCATAGAATTGCGCAGGAATTTGTTGAGCATAAAGTTGATATGATTATTGCTTTGTCAACTCCATGCCTTCAAGCTGCACTGAATTCAACACGAGAAATTCCTATCATATTTTCTTCTGTGGCTAATCCTTTTTTGGTAGGAGTAGGGAAGTCTCCAGAAGATCATTTGGGGAATGTAACCGGAGTTTCTTCCCGAGGGCCTATTAAACAAAGTTTGGCTTTTATAAAAAATGTCATGCCAGATGCAAAAAGAATTGGAACCCTTTGGACTCCTTCAGAACTGAATTCGGAATATTACCTTAGTCTCGCAAAAGAAAGCGCCGCTGAACTTGGGTTAGAAATTGTAGCTGTTCCTATTGCCAACACGAGCGAAGTTTTAATTGCTGCCCAGCGTTTAATCAACAAAAAGATTGATGCTATTTATCAGATATCGGATAATACGATAAATGCTTCTTTTGAAGCTTTAGGTAAAGTGGCAGAAGAAAATTCAATTTCTCTCTTTGGAGGGTTCCTGCTTTCTACTAGACTTGGAGCCTGCGCAGCAATGGGGTGGGATTTTTACAACATGGGCTATAAAACTGGTGAGATTGCTTTAAGAGTTAAGAATGGAGAGAGTCTGTTTGATATTCCTATTAAATACATGAATGATGTCAGACTTTATCTGAATTTGGATGCGGCAGAAAGACAGGGAGTGAAATTTTCCCAAGATGTCTTAAAGAGTGCAGATGAAATTGTGGGGGGTGAGTAGTTCTAACACTCGGAGATGTTACTTCTGTATCCTATCGATAGAGGCAAGAAATGAGGATTTGTGGGTTATTAAAAGAAAGTCATATTTTTCTTGAATTAAAGGATGGGGGAAAAAAAGACATTTTGCGTGAGTTTGTTCTTGGACTGAAAAAGAGAGGATTAATTTCCAATGATAAAATCATCCTTGAAGCTCTTTTGAAAAGAGAGCTTCTGGGGAGTACGGGGATTAAGAAGGGAATAGCAATTCCACATGCATTAATAGATGAAGTGAAAGAATCTTTTATAGCTCTTGCTCTGATGAAGGATGGAGTGAACTTTGGTGCAGTGGATAAAATGCCTACGTACATCCTTCTTCTTTTATTAGGGAATAAAAAAAATCCCGGACTTCAACTTAAGATTCTTGCCCATATGTGTCGTTTAGTAAAGGAAACAGAATTTGTAGAGAGACTAAAAAAGCAAAATTCGCCTCACGAAATTTGTGCAATTCTGGAAGATGAAGAAGGAAAAATACTGTGAAGCTTCTAATCTTGATTCTTAATAAAGTTGAAAAGCTCGAAGAAGTGCTTGAAGGATTTATTGAAATAGGAATAACTGGAGCAACGGTTATTGAAAGTGTTGGAATGGGCCAGATACTTTCAGAAGAAGTGCCGATTTTTGCCGGCTTAAGGTTTATGTTTGCAGGTGCCAAACCTCATAATAAGACGATCTTTTCGGCAATTAAAGATGAAAAGGAAAAATCTGTTATCAAGCTATTACAAAAGATATTAGGGGATTTGAATGATCCCGGGACAGGAATTGTTTTTACAATTCCTATAGAGAGAATTGAAGGTTTAATGTCTGAACTTTAGTTTTTTATGCATGCCACATATGCCTTTGGCATTCTCATTTTAATTTCTTTTCTTGGGGCTCGTTTTGTTTTCAGAAGAAAGAATATATTTTCCCCTTTAAATTATTTCTTTTCCTCTGGTCTAATCTATATTTTTTTAGGTCTCTATCTTGGAAAGCACGGACTGAATATTTTGAGTGTTCAGGTTTTGGAGGGACTTACCCCTCTTATCAGCCTCGGTTTGGGGTGGATAGGCTTCTTATTCGGCTTTCAGCTTGAGCGTAAATATTTACACAGGTTTCCAGGTAATTATATAGGATTTTCTTTTCTTCAGGCTTTATTTGTCTTTTTTCTTGTCTTTGTGGTTATTTTTTTAGCATTGAAACTTTTTTTTAATTCTTATTCTGTTTTTCTTCTTTATGGCATGGCTGTTGCCTTGGGGCTTCTTGCAAGCATGAATTCTCCTGCCCTTCTGAATGCTGCCTCATCAAAAATTCCAGAAAAAGGAAATTATTATTATTTGGCTCGATTCCTGGCCAGCATAAGCGCATTCTGGGGCATAGTAGGTCTTGCTTTCATATCTTCCTTCTGGCATTTTCCTTTTTTTGAATCAAAGATTTTTGAAAAGGGGCTTTTGTTTCTGCTTGTCTCAACAGCTTTTCCTTTTATCCTGGGCTATTTTTTTCATTTTTTAACTTTGAAAAAGACTTCTGAACAGGATCTGCTGGTTTATATTCTGGGATTAGTTTTTTTTGTTTCAGGTGCCGCTTTCTATTTTAACCTGCCGACTCTCTATGTAAGCATGGTAATGGGCATTACTTATTCAAATTTAACAAAGATTCATGAAAAGATATATCCTCTATTCCTGCTAACCGAGAAGCCATTGTATGTTGTTCTGCTGGTTCTTATAGGTGCTCTTTGGGATTTTAATATTAGTTATGAAGCAGCAATATTAGTAGCTCTCTTGTTTGTAGTGAGAATTATTGGCTATGTTTTTCCTCTCCGTTTATTTCAGAAAATTCTTAATTTTCCTTTTCCACTGCCAGCCGTTTTTGGACTTTGTTTTTTATCCTATGGCGGAATTGGAGTGGCATTTGCAGTAAGTATTAAATTGAGTTATCCGTTGGCATTTACGGATGTTTTTCTTTCTTCGGCACTGATTGTTATCATTCTTAGTGATATTTTAGGCCCATGGGCTTTAAAACTTTCTATTTTTAGACTCGATTCTGAGAAAAAAACATGATTTTGCTTGCGATAGTTGTTGTTTTGATGTTTTTTTTAAAGAGCCCTGTTTTACAGCCTTTTTCGAATCCCCTGCAAAGTTCCTCCATAGCCCTTGGATTTATCATGGTCTTCGCTTTTCTTTTTGGGAAAAAATTAAGATGGTTTAAACTCCCTCAAATTACCGGTTTTATTATCGCTGGGGTTCTCTGCGGCCCGTACGTTTTAAAATTTTTGAGTGTAACAGATGTGAAAAATTTGCAGCTCATAGATGGGTTGGCCCTGGGATTGATTGCCCTGACTGCAGGTGGGGAAATGCGAATGAAAAAGCTCAAGGGAAGTTTTAAAAGTATTTCGGCAGTTGTTTTTTTTCAGACATTCATCATTCTGGCGGGATTTGTTGTTTTAAGTTTTGTGGGCAGAGCTTTTTTCCCGGAGATGACACTATTTCAAAATGTTGCAGTATCTATCCTTTTAGGCACTCTAGCTACAGCAACATCTCCTTCTACTACAATAGCTATTATCACAGAATGCAAATCTAGAGGAAAATATACAGATTTTATTCTGAGTACGTCAGTAGTTAAAGACTTCTTTGTAATTATTCTATTTGCATTTTCCATTGCCATTTCAAAATCTTTAATTTCTCCAGTTAAAAGTTTTGACTTTGGTTTTATAGGGCAGACTCTGCGGGATGTGGGAGGCTCTGCAGTAATTGGCATTATTATTGGGGGAGGGATTATTCTATACCTCAAATTTATTAAAAAAGATATAACACTTTTTATTCTAAGCATTGCTTTTTTTACTTACCAGATATCCCGTAGCTATGAATATCATCCTCTTCTAATTTGTCTTATGGCTGGTTTTATAGTGCAGAACCTTTCTTCTCAAGGAGAGAGCTTAATATTAGCAATAGAAAAGATATCTGTTCCGGTTTATGTTGTATTTTTTGCGATTTCAGGTGCGTCACTTGACCTCGGAGCATTGAAAACGACCTGGTTATTAGCATTGATTTGTGTTGTTTGGAGAGGGGTTTTAAAGTTTTTCGGAACCTTTACAGGGGCTAAGTTTGCTAAAGATGACCCCGGCATTCAGAAGTATAGTTGGGCGGGGTTTATTTCCCAAGCAGGAGTTGCACTTGGCATGGCTGTTGTTATAGAGAATGTTTTCCCTGAATGGGGAGGAGAGTTTAAAGCTTTTATATTGGCTGTTATAGCTATCAACCAGATTATTGGGCCAATCCTGCTTCAGAAGCTTCTAATAAAAGTTGGTGAGGCTGGGAAGAGAGAATTAAATTTAGGCTAGAAAGTTATGATATTTTGCCCCTTACTGATCGTAATAGAGCTTCTTATGGCATCGTGTGTGAAGCCGCCTGCGAGAAAGCATGATTTTTTTAGGGGAATTTTGTTTGCCAGACAACATAAAACGGCAGATGAGAAAAAACATCCTGTTCCGTGGACATTTTTTTTTATTCTTTCTCTTTCGAAGGGATAAAAATTAGATCCGTTATAGAGCAAATCTATTGGAGATTCTGGGAGATGCCCTCCTTTGATTATACAGGGAATCCCGCTCATGGCAAAAATTCTCTGGGCGGCTTTTTTCATGTGCTCTGGGTTCTTGATATTGATTCCGGATATCAATGAGGCTTCTTCAAGGTTTGGTGTGAGTAAAGAAGCTTTTCCGGATATTGTATTTATATAATCGGAAACAGCTTCTTTTTCTATGAGCCAAAAACCTGAGCTGGATTTAAAGACTGGGTCCACTACCGTTGGAATATCCAGATTTTCAGATAGTATTCTGTCGATTATCTGGAGGTTGTTTTTACAGCCTACCATGCCGACTTTGATCCCGGAGAAATGAATATCTTTATGAAGAGTTTCGTATTGATTCCATATTAACTCCGGGAGAAGGCAGTGGATTTTTTTTACGCGCTTAGTATTTTGTGCTGTTATTGAAGTTAAGATTCCCATCCCAAGGAAGTGTCTATGCTGGAATACTTTCAGGTCGAGCAGGATTCCTGCTCCTGATGTTGGATCATATCCTGCAATCGAAAGAAGAACCTTTTCCATATCAATTATCCTGAATTATTCATAAAAATTGCTGATAAGTTATGACAATTAAACCTAACTTTAATCGTTCTCCAAGAAACTCTCATAACTACCTTGACCTATACGTTCTCTATAATAAATTTTAATTATATTATCAGCAATTTTAACCTTCCAGGCGAGCCGATCTTGCCGCATCTGCTGCGTTACAGCGCATTCGTGGTGAAGGACCACAACTTCATGCGCTGTGCCTTGCATCTGCAGCAACCTCGACTCGTGAATAATCCAGGTTAAATAGAATCCTATCAAAAAATAGGCATAAAGACTAGATCAAGAGGTTATAGACTTTACGATAAACAAGCATTGTGTTAATATAATTTTAATTTTCTATGAATTCAAGGGCACATATTTTTTTTTCGGGGAGAGTTCAGGGTGTATGTTTCCGCAGCTATGCGCAGGAGTGGGCTTCTTCTCTAAATCTTACAGGCTGGGTGAGGAATTTAGTCGATGGCAGGGTTGAAGTATTGGTCGAGGGGGATAAAGAAAGGATTGAAAACTTTGTCAGTATATTAGAAAATGACCATCCCTATGCAAGAGTTGAAAATGTGGAAATAAATTGGGGAGAGTATCAGGCAGAATTCGACAGTTTTCGAATTACATGGTAGTGAAGGAGGTAAAAATGTTAAAAATTAGCAAGAAAAATCAGCCGAAAGTTGAAGTTTTTAATGGGGTCACGCGCTATACTCTTGCTTGTGGTAAGGATATATTGATGGCAAGATTTGAATATGAAAAAGGTTCCATGGTTCCTTTGCACAAACATTCCTACGAACAGGTGACAACAATCCTGGAAGGTGAACAGAAGATCAGAATAAAAGGAGAGTCAAAGAAAGAAGAGTTCATTGTGAAAAAGGGTGATACATATGTTGTGCCTGCGGATTTTGATCATGAACAAATAACTATTAAATCATCGGTTACTATTGATGTGTGGAACCTTTCTCCTTAATTTAATATGATATGTTACAGAGTTGTAGGTTTGGTTGTTCTTTACTTTATTTTGTTTCCAGGAATTTTTGGCGGCATTCATTAGAGCAGAAATAATACTCTTTACCTTCATATATTTCCTTAATTGCATCTTCTTTAGGAAGATAAGTGTTGCAGATTTCATCTTTGACCATGACACCTGAATGATGTTTTGAAGCGGATGGTTTTTTACTGCTTTTTTTAATTGCCTGGTAAAAACGTATGAATAGATAGATGATATATGCAAATAAGCCATATAAGAGAATTCTAAAAAAACTTGAAACCATATCTTTATATTTAAACGATATTAAAAAATATGTCAATTAACCTGAATTATTCATAAAAATTGCTGATATATGAAACAGTAATAATCAGTTAAAGTCATATCAATCACTTTGGAAGTTCAATTGATATTTTTGTTCCTTGGTTTTTTCTGCTTGAGGCTATGATAGTGCCTCTGTGGGCTTCTATTATTTTTTTTGCAATTGACAGGCCTAATCCTGTTCCTGCGCTTTTAGTAGAAAAATAAGGTTCGAAAATCCTGTCCAGATAATCCTTTCTTATGCCGATTCCTGTATCTTTTATTTCAAATATGAGAGTTCTTTTATTGTCTACAAGTCTGATCTCGATTTTTCCGGAGTCATAAATAGAGTCAATAGCATTGTTGAGAATATTTCTTAACATAATGTTTATTTTAGATTTGTCTCCAGTAAAGCTAAAATCTTCCCCTTCATATTTTTCATCAAATATAATTCTTTCTGATAGAATTTTCCTGTATGGTTTTATTGTTTCCTTAATGATTTCTTTTAAATTAAGAGAGTCTTTGCGGAGTGCGGTTTCTTTTGAGGTTTCTAAGAACCCTTGAGCGATTTTTCGGAGGTTTTCGACTTCTTTAATGATGTATGAAGCCGATTCTTTTAAAGCTTCATCAAAGTTTTCTTTTTTATCCTCATAAACCTTTAATATATGTTCTGCTGACAGTTGAATAGGAGTAAGGGGGTTTTTAATTTCATGTGCTACTTTCTTGGCCATTTCTGCCCAGGCCACTTTCTTGCTCATATCAGCCAGCTCCTGCTGGTGTTGTTTCAGATTATTCACCATTGTGTTGAATCCGTCGACGAGTGTTTTCATTTCATCTTGATGTTTGTATGGAATGGATACTTCAAGATTTCCCAGACTCACTTCCTTAGTCCCCACAAGAAGCTTCTTTATGGGGGTTACAATCATTCCTCCGACAGCCCGGGCAAAAAGCAAAACAATGGCAATAAAAAATACAGAAATAAAGAATAAAAATTCAATTAATTCTTCTGTCGCTTTCGATATTTCTTGCTCTTCTAATGGAAAAGGAATTGAAATAAGAAGGAGGGAATCCTGGAGGGAATAAGGGATGGTTATCGTGTGAAATGAGTAGTCCCCGATTTTTTGAGTTTGGGTGTAAAAGGGATTGTTTTCGAACTGGATTTTGTAAAATATTTCTCCATTTATAAGGTCGGAAAGAAGACCATCATCAAAAAACTCCCGGCGGCTGGACGAAATTAGCCTTCCTTCCTGGTATAAATTTACATCATTGGATATGGTCGAGCTTATCCACAAAACAATATCGTCAGGGGGAAGTGTCAAGGAGTCCTGTTCTTTCTGTTGGAGGAAGATAAAGTCTTCCATGACTCTCTGAACAAAATCAGCATTAATTTCGGCTTTTTCAGTTATTTGCTGGGTAAAAATCCTTGAGAAGAAGCTTCGAGTGGAAAAAGTAAACAGGAGAAATGGAATTAATGCGATTGCAACAAAAGCTATATAAACACGATTCGAGAAAGACCAAAAAGGATTATTGAGTTTTTTTCTTCTAAATGCGATTGAGAGTAAAAATATGGAGAATAGAAAAAAGGCAAGATAAAAGAAAAAAAGCCTCAGGAATTCTACGGAATAACTTAAAAAGTTTTTTTCAGGAATAAATAATGAAAAAATTCTGTTGTTGTTTTTAAAATAAAAGCTTTTGAACTTTTTGTTTTTATCCCGAAAATATGACCAGATGGGATCTTTTGAAGAATGGATATTCAAGAGAATGTTTTTTGGGATGCCTGATGATATCTTATTTGGATTAAAGATTAGTTTTCCTTCTTGATTAAAGATTGCAAATCCCAGGTCGACCTGGTTAAGTGAAGGGATAGAAGTGATTCTTAAAAGTTCAAAATAGGGATTGGCTGAGTAAAGAAACGGGAGCATGTCGTAATCTATAGAAAGATATATAATCATTCTCCCGACATAGGATTCCTGTTCAAATATATCTTTATATCCTATAAGAAAATTTTTTTCTGTTCCCATATAAGAGATATTATGCTGTAAAAGAGACCATTCCTGGCTTAATGGGGGATCAAAATCAAGCCTGTAAAGTTCTGGAACATTCAGAGAAAAGCGTGAAAGCAGTTCCCCCTCAGTATTTAACATTTCGAGACTCGAATACCAGTTGAATTTTGCTATTAAAGTTTCTTCCCAAAGGAAGTGGGCAAAGTCAGCCGGTTCAGAATTATGGAAAAAGGAAATAATTGATTCTTTCTTATTATCAATTTCAGGGAGAGATTGATTAATTAGAAAGAGTCCCCATTTTTCCTGGGATTTTATGATGTTTTGAAGTGAATTTTGGAGGAGAATAGTATTTCTGCTGGAGTAGGCGCAATTGAGGGAAGAATAAATAAATAATGTGACAAGAAGAGAGACTGAGAACAGGACTTCTTTTTTTTTTGCGATTTGCGGGAAATAAATGAATGCAAGGATTAATGAGATAGTTAAAAATTGAAAGAAAAAAAGAAGATAATTTCTTTGTTTAAAAATAAATAAGTAACCTAAAAATTCCAGGCCTAATATGATGAGTGGATAAAAAATGTTTGGAGAGTACAAGGAAGCAATCCTGAATCCCATTAAACTACCGAGAAAAAAAATGAAGAAAAAAAGAAAAATACTAAGGTGGAGAAGATAAAAACAGGGGCTAAATGAAAACTGGAGTAAGTTCAAATTTGAATGGAAGACTAAACGAAACAAGACCTGTTGAAATATAAATATTAGGCATATAGATATAAGTACCGCCAGGGAGTTGAAAAAAAAGAACAATGGAAATGAAGATTTTTCTTTTTCTGTCTTAAAAAGGCCTTGAGAGTAGAATGCTAGGCAGCCCATGATTAGTAAAAGAAAGAATGCAGTCAGAAAAATATCGGCAGGGGATTTAGTAAGGTTCCAAAAAGATAAAAAGCTTGCGGATGAAGGGGAATAAAGAGGAAGAGACTGAATTTTTTCTAATTTGCTCAAAGGGAAGAAAAGCAACCTTAGTCCTGCTAATGTCAGAATGAGAACCAGGCCGGGAAGAAATTTTTTTTCTTTATAGAATGACGGAGATTTAACAAGATGGATTGCTAGAAAAACAAGCGAGATTATAAAAAGCAGGTAAAACGCAAGAAGAGAGGTTTCTTTTTTCGCGGACAACCTGGATTGAAGTGATGGAGAACTGAGAGTGACAGTCGCAACAATATTATTTTTTACATCCCTTAATGGAAAGAATATGGTTTGAATCTCATTTTGAAGGCTTGGCTGCCCTATGTATTCATCATTGTGTTTCGAGAAAATTTTCTCGAAACCAGATACATCTTCACGGAAATCCCAGTAATCGATATGACAATCTTTTAAAAGGTCTTTTTTTAAGAAATGATATTCTCTCAGGTAGGGAGTTTTGAATTGGGGGAGAAAGGCTAAAAGGCGGTAGAAAACAACATATTCATCTTTATTGACCTTGTGGAAGGAAATTAAGTATACAGAGGATTTATGGTGGATAAGGAAAGAGGCATTTTGTTCTTCAAAGAGAAATTCAGTGCTGTCTCCACTGAAAATTGTTTCCAGGTCTATGACTTGGCCAAGCCACAGTGTAGGGTGTTGTTCTTTATAATATCCGATTCCTTCTGTGTCGGTATTGATGTGTAGATGCTTGAAAAGTGCGAATATTTCATCTTTTTTTTTGGGAAAAGGGGAAGTAAGTAAAAGTTTCTTTTTTTTGTTTATTTCATCGATGACTTTCGCAAATTCATTCTTGATTAAAGAGGAATTATTTCTGAGTTGGCTGAGGTTTTTCTGGTAATAATTTGAAGAAAAAAGGAGGGGAAGCAGCAGAAAAAAAATAAGGGAAAAAGCAGAGAGCGAGATGCCTGTAATAAAAGCAAAGAGAGGTATGTTTTTTCTACCCGGAATTTTTAAAATATTCAAATTTTTTCTGCCTTAATTTCGGTTATTTTCCATAAATTCCCATGTTTTTGGTCATTTTCCTTCAATAAGAAAAAGAAAATATGAAAGACATATTGATTGTTGTTCTTCTTATTTTTAAATGACCATCTGGCTTTAAAAATATATGTTTCTTGTTCAGAAGATAAAGACTGTCTTTCTGAATAAAATTCGAAAGTTGAAAAAGAGTTGAATATTTTTTTAAAGAGAAAATAAGCCTGCTGGTTGGAAAGTTGATCCGAAAAAGAAATAGGCTCTGGAAGAGATATGTTTATATGACTCTTGGAAGAGAATTGAGAAAAGAGAATTTTTGGATTATTTTGGAGAAATGCCTTTTCTATGTTTTGGGATGAGGCAGAGAACAATAAACAGAGACTTGATAAAATATATACAATAAAATTTGCCACTTAAAAAATATTACCATAAATAGTGAAACACGTAAAACACAAAAGGAGTAATGATTAGGCTTTGCTTCTGTTTTTTTCAGTATCATCAAAGACTATTGTTTTAAGCTCTTCTTTGATTTTATCGATTTTTTCCAGCTTTTCTGAGATCTTTGTAAAAAAATCTTCATGGCCTTTTATACCTTCCTGAATGAGAAATGCGGCGCTTTCTGAACGGCTTTTAAAGAGGCCTGCTTCTACTAACATATTCATTTTTTTATTGCTTTCATCATTTACTCGAATTGTAAGCACAGTATTTCTGGATGACAGTGCTTTATCAATAACTTTTTTTATTGACTCTGCCGTCCTGGTGGCAAATTTTTCTACATGGTTGCCAAATTCATCTAATGGATTTTGGTGTTTTTTTTCTTTTTGTTCAGGGCCTGAATCTTTTTTGCTTTTTTCATCTTTCATAATTAATGTCTCCTGTATTATGTAACTCAATTACAAAATACAATATCACGAAATACATGTCAAGAAGAATCTGACTTTTGTGTAGAGCCAAGCACTCAAAAAAAGCAATGAAAACTTCCCCCTCCGCTTTTAGCCTGAATTATTCATAAATTATGCCGACACCAATATTTATTTTCCATTATATCTGCCAGTTACGTTGATATTTTCTTCAGCATAACATTCAACTCTTTTCCCTGCAATTCTTTTCCTCTATATCGGCATTCTTTACCCTATGGGCGAGCCGATCTTACCGCATCTGCTTCGTTACAGCGCATTCGTGGTGAAGGACCACAACTTCATGCGCTGTGCCTTGCATCTGCGGCAAGCTTGGCTCGTGAATAATCCAGGTTAGATAAAAGTAAATATAAGATCTTTAAACAGCAGTCAACTTAAATAAAAAACTTTAATAGTAAGGTTATATTATTCTATTATTTATTCTTCTTTTTTCTCCTCTTCTTTTTCTTCTGTTTTTGTTTCTTCTTCAAGTTTTTTTGTTCTCATTGCGTCCTTGATACCGCTGATCCCTGCAATAAGAGCAATAAGACCGCCGAAGAATAGAATAGGTGGAATACAACCAAAAACGAGTTCATAGAATTCCTGCCACCATACGAAGATAACAAGAATAATACCGCCTGCCATCATTACCAGGCCTCCAAGGATAGCAAAAAATTTTCCCATTAGGATATCTCCCTTAAGTTAGTTAAAAACAGATTCTATAAAAATGGATTGTAATATGTCAAGACTCAAAATATAGACCTTCTCTCTTCATTAGGTTAGAATAGAACAAAAATAATTTTGAAGAGGAGGAATTGTTGAGACTTAAAGGTGTTCTATTTGATCTGGATGGTACTATTGTGGATGTTCCGTACGATTGGAGCCGTATAAAAGAAAAGTTAGCCACTCAAGGCAAACCAATTCTTCATTTTATTCATAACTTGAAAGAACCGAAGAAAACTGAAAAATTGAAAGTGCTGGAGAAATATGAGAAGGAAGCCACTCTTCAAGCAGTTTTAAAAGAGGGAATGTTAGAATTTTTAGATTTATTAAAAGAAAAAGGAATAAAAAAAGCTTTAGTGACAAATAATTCGAAGGAAAATGTGTTATATATATTAAATAAATTTAAACTGGAATTTGATTGCCTGATTACACGAGAAAGTGGACTTTGGAAGCCTTCGGGAGATCCTATAATTACAGCAGTGAAAGAGTTGGGAATAAAAAAGGAAGAGTGCTGTGTGGTTGGTGATTCCCATTTTGATATTCAGGCTGCAAAAGAAGCCGGGATCAGGAAGGTTTTTATATTGAATGATGATAAAGAAAGATTTAATTTAACTTCAGTCGAAGTTTTTAACGATGTAGAAAGTCTCAAAATAAGAATAAAACAGCTTCTTTAAATAAAATGCGTTATTTGATTAAACCCGGAAGGAAAAATGTCCAGTAAAGTATATTTCATACCTGCTTCGGGTGAAGAGAGTCCCAAGCTGATCTCGGAAAAAACAGATAAGATTTTCCTCGAGCTTGGATTGAACGATAAAATTGAGAAAGGCTATTTTGTTGGACTTAAAATTCATTTTGGAGAAAAAGGTAATAAAGGCTATATAAAACCTCCCTGGCTCTTGAATATGATAAGCAGCATAAAAAAGAAGACGTCACGTGTATTTATGACCGATACAAATACTCTTTATGTTGGACACAGATCTAATTCCATTGACCATCTTAATTTGGCCTGGGGACATGGTTTCAGCCAGGCTGCGCTCGGGATACCGATTCTCATAGCCGATGGCCTCATCGGCCGTGATTATGGTGAAATCGAAGCAAATCTCTTCCGTATAAACTCAGCCAAAATAGGCAGTGCTTTTATTAATAGTGATATGCTTTTGTGTCTGAGTCATTTTACGGGCCATATGCTGACAGGTTTTGGTGCAGCCTTAAAGAATCTGGGGATGGGGTGTGCATCCCGTGCGGGCAAGCTTGAACAACATTCTGATGTTCACCCCAGGGTCAATGCTGATCTATGTACAAATTGTTCGACCTGTATTAATTATTGCCCTACAGGGGCTCTTATTCAAAAAGGGGATAGTGCTTTTATTTTGGAGGAAAAGTGTATCGGATGTGGAGAATGTCTTGTAGTCTGCAGCGTTGGGGCAATACGATTAAGTTGGGATGAAGATACAAGGCGTATTCAGGAAAAAATGACGGAGTATGCCTATTGTGCCTGGAAAAATTTTAAAGGGAAGATAGGTTTTATAAATTTTTTAATTAACGTCACTAGGAATTGTGACTGTATGGCAAAGGAGGAGCCCGCAGTAATAGAGGACATAGGTATTCTAAGTTCTCTTGATCCTGTAGCTATTGATCAAGCATCTGTTGATCTTATAGAAAAGCGGAATACCAAAGGCCTATCAAGAATAACTCATAATGTAGATTGGTCTATACAGATCAAACATGGAGAGAGAATCGGATTGGGTAGCACTGATTATGAATTGGTTGAAGTAGATTGAAGGCTTTCTACAATAATAGATGTCTGATTAGAAAGTAAAAAAAGTTTAAGATGGTCGGGGCGGTGGGATTTGAACCCACGACCCCAGCGTCCCGAACGCTGTGCGCTAGCCAGACTGCGCTACGCCCCGGTTTTATCCAATAAGCTGAATAATTCATGCCAATTATAACGGCAATCAAGAAATGAGTAAAGAATGAAAAAAAGCATAATTGTTATAGATTGAAAAAGTTTAATACGGAATTTTGCAAATAAAGCTATTTTGGAAGGTAATATAAAGGATGTTAAACCTCGAATTTTTTTGTATAAAGAGCAAAAGTAGCATAAAAGATGTGACAAAATGCGGCAAAATGCGACAAAAAAGGGAATTTGTTAAAAATTATTGACAATTCTTTTTTTTAGTTTAAATTAAAATTATAGAAAAAGGTGTGGATAATGTCGCAAAAGTATAAGGGGGGTTAATCATAGAGCCTGAGAGAGAAAAGAACAGCTATCTTTCAATTCCTAAATCTGTTTTTATCACATTTTTTATTGCAATTTTTCTTTTTATCTTGATTTCTATTTTATTTACAAGTTCCTGTGATGATAAAAGAAACCTAAATTCAAAGAATGATAATCTTTTTTCCCTTGTGAATAAGGCGGAAGGTGTCATGTATATTATCAAGTCAAGAGAAAATCTTGATAGCATGGATATTCATAGGGTACATATCAAAGTAGATATAGCTGAAAAGATGTCTCATGAGAAATTAAAAGCTGTAGCTCAAAAAATTGTTAAAGATACTATTGCACATGAAAAGTGCAATAGTATTGCCATTGATTTTGGACCCTACGGTTATGTAGATTTTGCCCCTTATGGAAATTGGCTCAGAATTTCCAATAGACTACCGAATGATTACAATAATTATAGATTTAAATATATTTTCTTTGAGTAAATTGTTATATATGCAGTTCTATTAGATCTTCATCCTGGAGGATGTAGTTTCGGTTGACTTTTTGCCCTGAGAATTTATTTTTCCCCCATATCCTGGCGAATTTCAATTTATGAAAAAAATCTATGTTTTTTTCTTTCGTACTTGATTCTGTTTTTAATTTTTTTTCGATTTCGAAATACTGCGGCGGTAGATTTGTAGGCATCCTCGCTTCTCTTTGTATGATTATATCCGAACATCATGCTATTTTCAAAATTTTATGTTATTAATCTGTTAAGTTTTTTGAGATGTCTTTTTAATTCAGAAAAAAGGCTTATTTCCCCA
>Ga0315545_1000118_pt1 | contig 82103 bp, 79 predicted proteins | sample SalMarSW160210MG_FD_203096 | JGI IMG/M metagenome (GOLD analysis project Ga0315545, IMG submission 203096) | Salt marsh sediment microbial communities from the Plum Island Ecosystem LTER, Massachusetts, United States - Salt Marsh Sediment SW1602-10 ... | reverse complement strand
CCAGACGCCGGGCCCGGAGTTTGAGCTGTGAAAGCGACTCCTCACCCGAGGCGTAAAGTACACGACCTGTGGATGAAAGCTGGGAAACCAACTGCATGGCAAGGGTCGATTTTCCTATCCCCGGGTCTCCTCCCAGGAGTACAACCGATCCTGGAACAAAGCCTCCACCCAGAACCCTGTCCAGCTCAGGATGCGAGGTAGGGATGCGTGGCCTTGCCTCAAGCTCGACATCATCCAGCAGTACAGGTTGAGCTGCGGACTTGGCTGGCTTGCCAGCGCTTCGCTTTGTTGGCGCACGTTCCTCGGCAAAGGTGTTCCACTCGCCGCAGGACGGGCAGTGCCCGAGCCAGCGTGGGCTTTCATGCCCGCAGTTCTGGCAGACAAAAATCGACTCGCGTTTGCTCAAAATACCTTTACTTCTACGTTCAAGTAACGCTCAGGATGCTCTCTTATATCCTGAATCAAAACCTTCAGTTCCTCTGAGGCCTCTTTGAGATTCACGTACACCGTATCATCCTCCATCAGCCTTCCCAAAGATCCTTCGCCGCGCTCAAGCCTCGTAAGGATAGAATCAAGACTCTGTGCGGCAGAGGCCAAATCGTCTATGGCTTCGCCCATCGCCTCACCGCGCTCGACCACAGGTTTGATACCACGTTTAGCCTCATCAAACAGATCAGTAATCCCCTCTTCAACAGCCGTCTGAATGCCCTCTATCTCCAGTTCGGAAAGCAGGGACTCTATCCGAATTAGCGTGCGTTGCAGGTGCTCCAGAGAGAAGTCATCTATATACATCCCTTTGAACACTATGTTCGTGTCCCTAGCCATGATGTCGGATTCACCTAAATCCACCTTAATATACTTTTCTCCAGTAAAGAGCGAACGGGTACGCATGGTAATGCGGGAGTCTATTGGGATATCGATGTCTTCTTCGATGTTCAGGGTAAGCATTATATCATTTTTGCCGATCTCTACATCCGTCACCTTTCCCTTTACGACTCCGGCCACGTCCACCGGATCGCTCATGCGCAGTCCACCTACATCCTTGAGGCACATCTTTACCTCGTAGGTTTTGCGTAACGACCAGTAATCCTTAAGCCAGCTGACACCGAAAAGTAGGATTAAGAGCCCGAAGAAAAGAAAGAGTCCTGCCGCTATCTCTTGACGGCGTTCATTATTCATAAAGTTCCTCCAATCGCGTGATACGACGCGGACGGCTCAAAGTATAGTTCTTTAGGAAGTAAATATCCTGTCCGGCGCGCCTGGCAAGTCCCATATCGTGAGTGACGATAAGGGATGTCACCTCCAGCTTTTCGCTGAGTTCAATAATGAGTTTTGTTATGCGCGTGATCATCGCAGGATCAAGGCCTGTGGTTGGCTCGTCGTAGAATATGTAACGAGGCTCAGCCGCAATCGCCCGCGCGATGGCCACAAGCTTCTTCATTCCACCTGAAAGCTGTGCCGGATACTTACGCCTCACCTTTCTCTCAAGCCCCACCATCTCAAGCTTCTCGTCAATGATCCGATTCTGTTCCTCCCAAGGAAGGTTTTTACTGTCAAGGGCTAAAGCGATATTGTCGGCCACTGAAAGGGAATCCAGAAGCGCCGATCCCTGGAACACATAGCCTATCTTCTGGCGTATGCGGGTAAGCTTCCTTTTGAAGCGAGGTTTTACCATGAGGGGGGTTATGTCCATTTCGTCTATGAAGATCTTCCCGGTATCAGGAACAAGCAACCCGAGTATGCACTTGAGGAAGACGGTCTTGCCTGATCCGGACTTGCCCAGTATGAACACCCTTCGACCATCTTGCGCCTCAAAATCGATGCCCTCGAGCACCTTCTGCTGCGAGAAACACTTGGATAGCCCAGAGACCTTTATCATCTGAACATCCAGAACGCGACTATGAAATCGAGTATCATAATCAGGGCTGCGGAGGTGACAACGGAAGCGGTAACGGATTTACCAACACCTTCCGCGCCAAGCTCTGTCTGGAATCCGTAGTAGACCGAAATAGAACCCATAGCGAGTCCGAAGAAAGGGGTCTTAAGCAAGCCCCCAAGCACGTCGTTGAGAGTTGCATATCGTTTAAGACCAAATATGTATTGCGGTATTGGAACGTTGACGATCACCTTGGCCGAGACCGCGGCCGCGACAAGCGATATGAGATCGCTATAGATCACCAGTGCAGGCACCACAACAATGCTGGCAAGTATTATTGGCAAGGCGAGGTAGTGAACAGAGTTGATGCCCATGGTTTCCAAAGCATCTATCTGCTCGGTGACCCTCATTGTGCCGATACGGGCGGTGATGTTCGAACCAACCCTGGCCACTACCAAGAGCGCGATCACCAATGGTGCAATCTCTATAAGGATGGTGCGACCGCCTGTAGCGCCTACGTAAAATTTAGGCACCCCGGCTTCTAACTGATACGATACCATAAGTGCCGTGACCATCCCTAGGAATATCGAGGCGAAAGAGATTACCGGCAGTGAAAGGAGACCAAGGGTGTAAACCTGCTTAAGTACAAGTTTGGGCCGACGAAGAACGTAGCCCATCCCACCGAAGGCGCGCATGGTAAAAAGCACATACCGACCAAGCTGACGGACCACTAGAGGTCCTCCTCTGTCACTCTGTCTATCTCTTCGCCAAGCTCCTCTTCCACACGAGCGATGTAACTTTCGAAACGCATGATCGGTTTGCGGAAAACAAGATCCAACTCGCCCGTGGGACCGTTTCGTTGCTTTGCGATAATTATCTTCGCAGGACTGCCTGGATGCCCCTCCTCCAATTTAGGATTGTAGAACCCAGGTCTATGTATGAGTAGCACGAGATCAGCATCCTGCTCAATCGCTCCCGACTCTCTGAGGTCGGCGAGCTGGGGCCTTTTATCCTCGCGCATCTCAGGCCGACGTGAAAGCTGGGACAAGGCCACCACAGGAGCGTTGATCTCCTTGGCCAGGGCCTTGAGAGATCTGCTGATCTCGGTTATCTCCTGTTGCCGGTTGCGCTGGGCTGCAAAACCGGCTGAGGCATCCATAAGCTGCATGTAATCTACAATCACCATCCCCAGCTCGCCTTCGGCGTGAAGCCTGCGGGCCTTGGCCTTGAGTTCCAGGATGGAAAGCGAGGGCGTGTCGTCTATGTAGACAGGAAGCTCGTTAAGCACCCCCATTACGTTGGAGAGTCTGGCATAATCCTCCATGCTCAATCTACCCGAACGCAACTTGGAAAGACTAACCTCCGCCTCCGAGCAGATGATTCGCTCCACCACCATCTCGGTGGTCATCTCAAGGCTAAATAGACCAACCTTTGTCCCTTCACGCTTGGACGCCTCCACCGCTATGTTGAGGGCGAGCGAAGATTTGCCCATAGAAGGACGTCCGGCGATAACCACAAGCTCGCCCCGTTGCAAACCGGAGGTCATGCTGTCAAGGTCAACGAATCCTGTAGGGACCCCGGTGACGTGACGTCCCTCCTGCTTTGCACGGTCGATAGCGCGCATGGCAGGAACCAGGAGTTCCTTGAGCGCCACGAACCCGCCGCGCAGCTTGGATTCCTTGATCTCGAAGATCAGATTCTCGGCCTTATCCAGCATCTCGTCTACAGGTTGTCTGGAGTCATATGCATCCTGAACGATCCGGGTGGCAATACCTATGAGTCGGCGCTGAACCCACTTCTCATACACTATGCTGGCGTGCTCCTCGACATGCGCAGGCGCCACCACGTTCTCGGCAAGGGAGGAGAGATACCCCAGCCCCCCAGCATCGGAAAGCTTCTTTTGCCGCTTGAGCTCCTCGCTTACGGTTACGAGATCGGCAGTCTCGTTGCGCTCGAAGAGCCCCTGCACCGCCTCGGCTATAAGCCGGTTCTTGCGGTCGTAGAAACACTCGGAGCGAAGGGTCCCGAACGCCTTGTACATCGCCTCCTGGGAGATAAGCATCGCTGCCAAAACCGCCGCCTCAGCCTCCGCCGCGTGAGGCGGAACGCGCAACCCATCTCCTGCTGAGGGCTCAGCCATGGCTTTCCTTACTCTGCAGTAGTTCGACGGTCACCTCAACCAGCCTTTCCGCCAGCTCTTCCTTGCTCGTGCGTGGAACCTCGACTCTTTTGCCGTCAGCATAGATAATCACAGCCTGGGTTTTTTCACTGCCTATGGCCTCAGCCGGGTTGGCCACTATAGCATCGAGATTCTTCTGATGGAGTTTTTCAACCGCTGCCTGCTCCCAATCCTCGCCGGTCTCAACCGAGAACCCGATACGAACGGTTGATGAATCTGCAAATGCGGACAGAATGTCTGGGGTTCTTATAAGGGATAGGGTAAGTTCTGTCTCCTTCAGCTTGTAATCGGCGCTCGCCTTCGGTGCGTAGTCTCCGACCGCTGCCGCCATGAGCAATACGTCTGTAGAGGGCATAAGGGATGTAAGCTGCGAAAGCATCTGGGCTACCGAGTTCACCCTGACGATCCGGATGCCACAGGGCAGTGGAACGCTCATCTCGCCTGCGAGGAGCGTCACCTCGGCTCCCACACGGGCGAAAGCCTGAGCGATCTGGACTCCCATCCTGCCGGATGAGCGGTTGGTAATGACCCTTACCGGATCGAGCTCCTCCTCTGTGCGACCACAGGTAACCACCACCCGTTTGCCTTTGAGCGCCGGATGCGCCCGCACCGCCCGCTCCGCGGCAAGCACTATCTCCTCGATCTCGGCCAATCTTCCCTTACCGACCATCCCGCAGGCAAGTTCGCCCTCGCCGGGTTCCACAAATCCTGCACCGCGCCCCTTGAGTGTAGCTATATTCTCACGGGTCGCCGGATTCTGCCACATGCCGGCGTTCATGGCCGGTGCAAACATGAGGAGCTTTGGATCTGCTGCCAGAAGAAGGCTTGAAAGCAGATCGTCGGCCAGACCATGAGCAGCCTTGGCGATGATGTCAGCGGTTGCAGGAGCTATGAGTACAAGACGGGTACCTTCAAGGAGTGAGATATGTGAAAGCGCTTCGCGCCGTGCCCACAGGTCATCGTAAACCCCTTCGGTGGTCAGCGACTCAAAGGTAACCCGGCCGATGAAGCGCTGTGCCGCTTCTGTGAGTACCACCGGGACCCGGAAACTCCTCCCCCTCAAAGCCCGCAGCACCAAAGGGGCTTTGTACGCGGCTATTGACCCGGTTACTCCAAGGAGAACTCTTTCGTTCATTCTTGCTTCTCTTCAGCCTCTCCACGCAGGGTGCGTGCCAGCCCCAAGCTATAGGGGTTTTCTACCACATCAATCCGTCCCTCTGCCACCTCCTCGATCAGGCGGCGTGCTTCCCTTGAGGCCATCGCCAGGAAGCGATACTTGTTTTCATAACGTTCCCAGATCTTCTCAAGAGAGATTTCTTGCATCAATCCTCCGTCAGTTTAATCTTTTTCGCTCGCGCAATGCGAGCGCGTTCCGCGTCAAGGATAGCCCGAAGCAACCACAGGCTTGCAGAAAGCGAATCGTTCACCACCGCGTAATCGAACTCCCCTGCCAGCTCGATCTCGGCCTCGGCCCGCGCAAGGCGCGCCTCGATCGTCTCGCGATCGTCCCGCCCCCTCGCGGTGAGCCTGCGGCGCAGCTCGGAAATGCTGGGCGGCAGCAAAAAGACGGTCACGCTCTCAGGGTAAAGCCTCTTGAGATGAAGCGCTCCCTTAATGTCCGTATCCAGCACCACGTCAAACCCTTGCGAGAGCAGTTCCTCGACCTGGACTTTAGGGGTACCGTAGCGATAACCGTAAACCTCCTCCCATTCAAGCAGGTCATCCTCTTTGATAAGACGGTCGAACTCGGCATCGCCCACGAAATGGTATGCCTTACCGTCTACTTCTTTGCCACGTCTAGGCCGGGTAGTCGCCGAAACCGAGTAGCGAACCTTGTCATCGCGCCGGACGAGTGCCTGGCACAACGTTGTCTTCCCCGCACCTGAAGGAGCCGAGAGTATAAACAAAAATGGATCTCTACTCAACATTCTGAACCTGCTCCCTTATCTTCTCCACCTCTTCTTTTATAGATATTACAAAGTGGGTAATCGCGGTATCGTTCGCCTTTGATCCGATGGTGTTGGTCTCCTTCATCATTTCCTGAGTGATGAAGTTCAGCCTTCGGCCGTTGGATTTAGGCTCGTCCAGTGTTTCCCTGAAAAGTTTGATGTGATTGGAAAGCCTCACGCACTCCTCGTGGATATCGAATCGCTCCGAGAAGTAAAGAACTTCCTGCAACAACCGGTTGCGGTCGGGCTCGATCTTCATCTCCTCTAAAAGCTCCAGAAGCTTTCTGCGTTTCTCTTTGATTCGGCCTGGGATCCTGCGCTTGATAGCACTCAGATTGCTGTTGATGACTTTAAGGCGTCCTCTTAGATCCTTCTCAAGGTTCCTTCCTTCGGCGCGGCGCATCCTTATTAAATCCTTAACCGCACGAGCAACCAAGCGCTTCGTGTATTCCCAGAGCTTGGCCGTCTCTACATCACGAGGCTCTTCCTTGATAAGACCTGGAATTCGGAAGAGCAGCTCAGGGGTTATTTCTTCAGATACAGACACCCGCTTTCGCAATTCCTTTAGAAGACGCAGGAAATCGTCAAGCACTGCCGGGGTAAGAACCAGCTGCTTGCCGTTGGACTCTTCAAGGTGGACGGTAACACTTACCGACCCGCGATTTAAGTTCTCTTTTATCACCTGTTTGATCTTTTCCTCGTAACCCGCCAGCTGATCAGGCAGCTTAACGCTTACCTCAAGGTAACGGTGGTTGAGCGAATGCACCTCCACGGTCAGGCACAGACCTTCAGGTTTGATAAGAGCAACGGCCCTTCCTTGTCCTGTCATACTGTTGACCATCACAGGGCTCCTTCGAATACGAACGTTACAGGGCCATCATTGACTAATTCAACCTCCATGTGCGCACCAAAAATACCTTCCTCTACGTTGACGCCTGAAGAACGCAAGGTATCTGCGAAAAGCGAGACAAGCTCCCTTGCTTCATCAGGACACATGGCCGGATCGAAAGAGGGCCGCAGACCCTTTGCAAGATTGGCGGCAAGGGTAAACTGAGACACAACCAGAATGCTCCCGCCGACATCTTTAAGTGAAAGATTCATCTTGCCGTTCTCGTCCTCAAAGAAACGGTATCGTGGAAGTCGCTCGGCGAAGCGGACGATCTGTGCCTTGCTATCCCCTTTCTCCACTCCAAGTAGAACCAAGAAACCCTTCGAGATAGAGACCTTTTGGTTTCCATCTACGCTGACCGTTGCCCGGCTTACGCGCTGAACTACCGCCCTCACTCCTCTTCCTTCTCAAGAAGAAACAACAACTTGTGCCCGAAAGCCTCGGCAGCACGAGGACCGGATGCGGTAACTATTTTACCTGAACATACCACGTCCTCTTTTACGTAATGTGCCCCGGTTGCCTCGAGCTCGGATGAAACCGAGGAAAAACAGGTGGCATCTACGTCCTTAAGCAGACCCGCTCTACCAAACACCACGGGCGCAAGACATATAGCACCCAGAACCTTATCGGCCTCTCTGAACTCGCGTGCCAGACGAGCAAGGGTCGTGTCCGCCCAGAGGTTTTTGGCACCCGCCCCGCCGACGATCACCAGCGCCTCATATTCATCACTCCGGGCTTCGGATATACGAAGATCCGGCTTCACTTTGGCACCCAGCATACCCTTCGCAACGCTGGTATCGGTTGACGCTATTACGCCGGCAAATCCACCTTCTTCCAGAATCTTCTTGGGGGTGGTAAGTTCCTCGTCTCGAAATCCCTGGTGGGCGATCACAAAAAGGACCTTGGATCGAGATTCAGGAAGGCTCACCGATTCGGTCTCACTCGCAGATGGTTTAGAGCCGCAGGCCAAAACCACCAACACTAAGACCGGCAACAATCTACGCATGAGCTTATCTCCGACCTTATGCAACCCCTCGTTACACTGACCTGCCACAACCTTACAGATAACCTTCTTCATACGTCCTCCTACACGTCAAAGACTACGCGTGCCCGCCAAAGATCCCCCTCTTTCCCATAGAGGAAATCCTGGTAGGTCACTGTCTTAACCTCGTGAAGTAGCCTATGGCGAACATCATCCAGCTTCTCGCCACAAACCACCGTCTCAGCAATATATTCACCCTCCTCTTCAGCAAGCCTCTTTACTTTCGCCCGTCTCACCAAGAATCCCTTTGTGAGATTCAGATACAACAGTTCACGCAGCCAGTTGAGGAAACGCTCCTCACAGCTTTCCGCCCTAATACGCAAGTTGCGCTCCTTTACGCACCTTACGTCTTCTAACTCGACTATCTGTGCAAGCAACGCCTCTGCTGCGTTGGCAAAAAGCTCCTCCTCGCTTGCTCCGCGGATAAGGAGCTCCAGGTCGCTTGTATGTTCAAGCGTCTCCCAAGCTAACTCGTTCACACCTTAAGCGGGGTAGGAAAAAGCACCCGATGCTGTTCTGTGTTTATGAGTGCGTAGCGGCCTCGGAACATGGGACCCGGATTAACTACAACCGTGGGACCTATACTGTCCTGTCCGGGCGTACCGTGAGCGTGACCGCAGAAGCAGAACGCAGGTTGATGCTTCTCTATCACCTCGTTTATTACCTTTGCTCCCACGTGATCGTTTACAGCGGGATCAAGGTCAACCATTGAGATGGGAGGGGTATGAACAAGTAAGATGGTTCGAGCAGGATCGCGGTCGAATCCGGAAGACAAACGCTTCTTAAAGGCACGCTCCTTGGAACAGTAGAACTCGTAATCCGTATCCACGGGTCCAACGACTCCACCCCAACCAATAAAGGTGTAGCCCGCCATCTCGAAGGGCTTCTCTTGAACGTTATGCGCGTTGGTAAAACCCTTCACCGTTTCATTAAGCCGGGCGGTTGGGGCATCCAGGTGCCCCGGAACGAACACAATCGGCACCCCGAATCCTGTAAGATTGATAAAGAACTCGCGGTAGACCAGCTCATCTATAACCCCGTCCTGTTCCGATTCCGCCTTGGGCTTGCGCGGGGCTTTACCGGTTGAGCGAACCTTTTGCCATTCGGCTTCGCGTTCCGCTGAATCTAAGATATCACCGGCAAAAACAATCAGGTCTAAACGTTGATCCTCCAGTGCCTCCTCAAGAAGAGGCCATACGCGATTTCCTCCATGATAGTCCGCAAACAGAGCGATTTTCATATCAGAGAAGCTTAATCGGGAATCGGGAATTGTCAAGATAACTGGTCACTTGACTCTACCCCATAGAGGTGTAGGATTGCGTATGGATATCCCGCGGCTCTTTCCCCGCACCAGTGACATCATCTACTTCAACCACGCATCCAGCTCCCCCTTACCCATGCCTGCACGCGAGAGGATGAAAACGCTCATAGATGAGCTGGCTTCTGGCGACAGGCCTTGGAACTTCTGGAGCACCGAGCTTTCCGAGTTCCGCAGCCAGTCGGCTGGACTTCTGGGAGCGCAGCCTGGAGAAATCGGCTTCATCCCCAATACATCTACCGGACTCCTGATCGCTCTTTACTCCATACCCTGGCGGGAAGACGATAATGTCGTCTGCTTAAAAGACGGCTTCCCTGCAAACATGGTGCCGTGGATGCATAATCTGCCACAGATAGGGAAGCGTCAGATAGAGATTAAAGGCGACAGACCGCTTGAGGACAGAATCCTGGATGCAATAGACGAACACACCCGTGCCGTGGCCATAGACTGGGTGGATTTCTTTACAGGTTACAGGGTTGATCTCAAAAAGGTTGGGGATTTCTGCAACGCTAGAGGCATCTTTCTGGTCGTGGATGGGATACAGGGCTGTGGTGTGCTTGAACTCGATCTTTCAAATGTCCACGTGGACTTCTTTGCGGCCGGTTCGGCCAAGTGGCTGTTGGGCCCGGTAGGGACGGGAATCCTTTATATAAACAAGAAAACCATGCGACGTTTGAAGCCAGCATTTGCGGGATGGATGAGCCTTTCCTGGAAGGAGTTCAACATCTTCGATCCACTTCCTCCTGTCAAACAGGGAGCGGGTCGGTTCGAGCCCGGCTCCTATCCCGGAGTGCCTCTCGTAGGTTTCGTTGAGAACCTGAAGATCCTGAACTCGGTAGGGATAGCAAAGATTAATGAGATGATCTTCCAGACTCACAGATTTCTGTTGCAGGGTCTAAAGCAATTGGATGCGGAGATTATTTCGCCAGAAAACGAGGATCACGCCTCAGGCATACTCACCTTCCGTATCCCTGACAAGGATTCAAAAGCGCTGTTCGAGGAACTGAGTGATGCCCGCATAATCGTCTCTCTTCGAAAAGGTACCATTCGGCTCTCCCCACACTTCTACAACACCCCGGATGAGGCCTCACGGGTATTGGCTGTGATCGGGGGGGGGTGTTAAATCTTGATCTTACGCATCTTACAAAAAGAAAGAAAGAGGCAATATTTACTTGACATTCCGAGTTTAATCCGTATCCTCAGCGAAGGAGGAACATGTGTCAAAGCTCCGAGTTCTTGCAGTAAATCCGGGTTCAACTTCGACCAAGATAGCCGTTTATGAAGGGGAAAAGGAACTTTTTTCGGTAAATCTTACTCACCCTGCGGACCAGATCGCGAAGTATGCAAAGATTATGGATCAGTACGAATTCAGACGCGACGTGATACTGGAGACTTTAGCCGAGAAGGGTATCGATACCTCCACGCTCTCCGCGGTGGTGGGCAGAGGAGGACTCATGCGCCCGATCCCTGGCGGAACCTTCGGGGTAAACGAAGCAATGCTTCGTGACCTTCGCGCCGGGCTTCAGGGTGAACACGCATCCAACCTGGGCGGACTTATCGCCAACGCGATCGCGGAGCCGCTTGGCATCCCGGCGTTCATCGTGGATCCGGTGGTGGTGGACGAGCTGGAGACCTTTGCCCGGTATACCGGTCGTCCGGAGATTAAAAGGAGGAGCATCTTCCATGCCCTGAACCACAAGGCAGCCGCGCGCAAAGCCGCCGCCGAGATGGGCAAGAAATACGAAGAGGTGAACCTGATCGTGGCCCACCTGGGAGGCGGTATCTCCATCGCCGCGCACAAAAAAGGACGAGTGGTTGACGTGAACAACGCCTTAAACGGCGACGGACCGATAGCGCCTGAACGTGCAGGCTCGCTTCCCGCCTGGGATCTGGTGTGCTTCGTATTAGACTCAGGCTACACCAAGAATCAGATGAAGAAGATGCTTGCCGGAAAGGGCGGGGTGGTTGCCTACCTGGGGACCAACGACATGCGGGATGTGGAAGAGCGCGTCAAGGCAGGGGACGAGAAGGCAACCGAGGTGCTGGGTGCCGTGGCATATACCGTATCGAAGGAGATAGGTGCTCGCGCCGCCGTGCTTGAGGGCAAGGCGGATGCCATAGTGCTCACCGGCGGGCTTGCTTACGACGAGCTTTTCGTGAATTGGGTAACGCAAAAGGTTAAATTCATCGCACCAGTCAAGTGCTATCCCGGAGAGAACGAGATGCAGGCATTGGTCGAGGGGGCGCTGCGGGTTCTCAAGGAAGAAGAAACTGCTCAGGAATATTAAAAAGAAAAGATGAATCCAAGGAGGCTTGATGCCCGTAAAGAAACTAGCTGAACTTGTTGAGAAGGTGAAGAGTCTGCCCCGAACGCGCGTGGCCGTAGCCGCGGGAGAAGACCCGCATACCATCGAGGCGGTAGGCCGGGGCGTTAGCGAAGGCATGATTGACGCCACCCTCACGGGGCATGAAACCCGCATCAAGCAGGTGGCCTCTGAGTATAAGATCGATCCTGCTATCTTCAAGATTATTGACACGCCTAACGAGAAGGTCGCGGCAGCCAAAGCGGTTGAACTGGTCAATTCCGGCCAGGCAGATTTCCTGATGAAAGGTCTTATGGGTTCTGCAACCTACATGCGCTCCATTCTGAATAAGGAAAAAGGACTTCTCCCCCCGGGCAAGACCCTTTCCCACGTGACCATTCTTGAGATTTCCACCTATCACAAGCTTCTCATCGTAACCGACGTGGCGGTTCTCCTTGCTCCTGATCTCAAGCAGAAGGTTGCTATGATAAGCTACGCGGTTGATATCGCCCACCGCTTAGGGATAGAGCATCCCAAGGTGGCTATCCTTGCCGCGGTAGAGAAGATTAACCCCAAGATGGACGCCACCATGGATGCGGCAATACTTACCCAGATGAACCGCCGCGGCCAGGTCAAGGGTTGCATTGTAGACGGCCCACTTGCCATGGACCTTGCGGTGTCAGAAGAGTCCAAACGCATCAAGGGCGTGGAAAGTGACGTAGCCGGTGACGCGGACGTCTTAATCTTCCCGGACATCGAAGCGGGCAACATCTTCTACAAGGCATGCGCCTATCTTGCAAACGCCAGCTTGGCAGCCATTGTCGTCGGCGCAAAGGTTCCTTGCGTTCTAACCTCGCGAGCGGATTCCGAGGATTCAAAGTTCTACTCGATAGCACTGGCGGCGCTGATGGCCGGTAAAGGAGAATAGCCTACCATGAAGTTCTTCCGAAGATTCAAGATCATAGGGACGGGTTCTTACTTGCCCGAGAAGGTACTGACCAATTTCGATCTTGAAAAGATGGTTGACACCTCGGATGAATGGATAAGGACCCGTACAGGTGTTGAGAAGCGCCATATCGTCCGTGATGATGAAGCCACATCCGATATGGTAATCGAGGCTGCCAAGGAGGCATTGAAAAACGCAGGGCTTGCCGCATCGGCGCTCGGTGCAATCATAGTGGGAACCATCTCACCGGATACCATGTTCCCCTCCACCGGCTGCTGGGTACAGAAAGGACTCGATGTTCCCGGCATCCCTGCGTTCGACGTCTCAGCGGCCTGCTCAGGATTCCTTTACGGGCTTGAGGTAGGCTCTTTAATGCTCTCCTCAATCGCGAAGCCCATCCTTGTCGCAGGCGCAGATGCCCTATCAAAGATCACCGACTGGGAAGATCGCGGCACCTGCATCCTCATGGGCGACGGCGCAGGCGTTGTCATCATAGCTCCTACGGATGAGGATCGCGGATACCTTTCGTCCATCTTAGGAGCCGATGGTTCATTAGGGGAACTTCTGGTTCAGCCTGCAGGCGGAACCCGCATGCCTGCCAGCCACGAAACCGTAGACAAGAGACTACACACCATTCAGATGAAGGGCAACGAGATCTTTAAGTACGCGGTTCGGACCATGGGGGACGCAGCGGTTGCCGCCATCGAGCAAGCCGGCATTAACCCGGAGGAGATAGATCTCTTCATTCCCCACCAGGCCAATACGAGGATAATCGAAGCAACCTGCAGGCGGGCCAGGGTGCCATTGGATAAAACTCATATCACCATCGGCTGGCACGGCAACATGTCGGCTGGAACGATCCCGGTAGCCTTCCACGATGCTATTTCTAAAGGCTTAGTTAAACGTGACGACCTGATGCTGTTCGCGGCGTTCGGAGGAGGCTTTACCTGGGGCGCTTCGGTGCTGAGGTTCTAAAAGGCTATCGTAATGATTAACGAACCGCAGATTATGCAGATTAACATGAATTAGAAAAGGTAAGCCATCTGGGTTACACTTAGTCTCTCTGTAGATCGGTGAATGAAATGCAAGAGGATCTTAGTTGAAAAGATTGTAACCTGTGGCGGAAAGAATCTCCGATTCTTTTCGCCACATAAATTAGGAGGATCGATGCTAGAGATCCGCTTCCACGGCCGGGGCGGCCAAGGAACGGTAGTCGCCTCCAAGGTGCTGGCGTTCGCCGTAGCCAGTGAAGGACGCTTCGTTCAGACCTTCCCGGAGTACGGCGTCGAACGCCGGGGAGCCCCGGTGGTCGCCTTCACGCGTATTGACGACCAAAAAATCTACATCCGATCGAAAATCTACGAGCCCGACCATCTGCTGGTGCTCGATCCTACGTTAATCGGCGCCATTGACGTCACCGAGGGTTTAAAACCCGGGGGCTGGATCATTATCAACTCCGACAAACCTGCAAAAGACTTCCCCCAGTTCGCCGGCTTCAAGGTAGCGACTGTGGACGCAACCTCCATCGCCGTCAAGCACCGGCTCGGTTCTGCGGCGGCCCCCATCGTCAACAGTGCCATCATGGGCGCGTTCGCCAAGATCACCGGATTCGTCGGCATCGAGGCGGTACGCGAGGCGGTACATGAACTCTCGCCGGTCAAGAAAGACGAGAACGTCGAGGCCGCCCAGGAAGCCTACGACACCGCAGAAGTCCCGAAGGAGCAATCATGAGCGAAGAGATCAAATGGGAAAGCCAATCCGACATGCCCTTGATGGCAATGTCGCTGGGACGGATGACGGTCAACAAGACGGGTTCATGGAGAAACCTGAGACCGGTTATCGACAAAGAAAAATGCATCAAGTGCGGCATCTGCTGGAAGTTTTGTCCCGACGTTGCCATCTCCATCGACGAAGAGGACTACCCGGTTGTGAATCTTGATTTCTGCAAGGGATGCGGTATCTGTGCGACAGAGTGCCCCAAGGACGCCATCGAGATGGTTAAGGAGGAATGATGCAGAAGGTAATGATGGGCAACCACGCTCTGTCATGGGGCGCGAAGCTTTCACGGGCCGAGGTTATCGCCGCCTACCCCATCACCCCCCAGACCGAGGTTGTGGAGCTTTTATCAAACATGTGCGCGGACGGGTCGCTGAAAGCGGAGTTCATCAAGGTGGAGAGCGAACACTCGGCCATGGCGGCCTCAATGGGTGCCGCCGCCGCAGGTGCGAGGACATTTACCGCCACCTCCTCCCAGGGGCTCGCTCTCATGCACGAGGTACTGCACTGGGCTACGGGCGCACGTTTGCCTATCGTGATGGGCAACATAAACCGCGCAATGGCTCCTCCATGGACCATCTGGACCGAGCAGACCGACTCCATTGCCCAGCGCGACACCGGTTGGATTCAGATCTACACTTCATCCATCCAGGAGATAATTGACTCGGTAATCCAGGCATACAAAGTTGCAGAGCAGATTTACATCCCCACCATGCTGGTACTGGACAGCTTCGTTTTGTCCCACACCAACGAGAACTGCGACATCCCGGACCAGGACAAGGTGGACGCCTACCTGCCCCGCTTCGAAAACGCCTACCGACTTAATACCGATAAACCTGCCGCATTCGGCGGGCTCACCGGTCCTGACTGGTACTACGAGCTACGCTACAAGATAGAGCGAGACATCCAGAAGGCCATCCCCCTGTTCACCGAAACCGGCAAGGAGTTCGGCGAGATGTTCGGCAGGGAATATGGCCTGGTTGAAACCTACAAGCTGGACGATGCCGATGTGGTACTCGTCGCCTCTGCATCCATCGCCTCTACTGCTCGACCGGTGATCGATGCGATGCGTAAAGAAGGTCACAAGGTTGGACTGGTTCGCATTCGTGTGTTCCGTCCCTTCCCATCAAAGCTTTTAAGAAAGCTCCTGGCCGGCCGCAAGAAGGTTCTGGTGATTGATCGCAACATAAGCTTCGGCATGTCCGGTGCGTTCTATGCAGAGACCAAGGCTGCGCTTTATAACGAGAAGAAAGCGCCTCCCATGTGGGGCTACATCGCCGGCTTAGGCGGCAGAGACGTACCCATGGACGTAATCAAGGGAATGATCACCCAGACCATTGCCGAGGATCATCCTGCCGAAGACATCATCTGGATAGGAGTAAAGAGATGAGATACACCATACCAGAACAGGAGATAATGTGTTCAGGGCACAAGGCGTGCCAGGGCTGCGGCGCGACCCTTGCCATGCGGTACGCGCTCAAGGCGCTCGGGCCTAAGACGATCCTCACCATTCCTGCCTGCTGCTGGTCGGTTATAGACGGCCCCTTCCCCTACTCCTCGGTGGGCGTTCCTCTGTTCCATACCGCGTTCGAGACCGCTGCAGCGGTGGCATCCGGCATCCGTGCCGGGCTGGCGATGCGCGGCGATACCGAAACCAACGTGGTGGCCTGGGCAGGCGACGGCGGAACCTTCGACATCGGCATCCAGGCCTTATCAGGTGCGGTGGAACGCAACGATGACTTCATCTACGTCTGCTACGACAACGAGGCCTACATGAACACCGGTGTTCAGCGCTCCTCGGCCACGCCCTGGGGCGCGGTAACTACGACCACCCCACCGCGGCACTTCAAGCAGGAGCGCAAGAAGGACATGATAGGCATCATGGCCGCACACTCCATCCCCTACACCGCATCGGCGTCAGTGGCCTATCCAGAAGACTTCATCCGCAAACTCAATATCGCCAAGGAAACCCCAGGGGCGAAGTTCATCCACATCCTTACCTCCTGCCCGCCCGGCTGGAAAACCGCACCTGAACTCGCCATCAAGCTTGCAAGGCTCGCTGTCCAGACTCACGTCTTTCCCCTGTACGAGATTTACGAAGGGCGCTACTACAAACTCTCGATGGATCCAAAGAAAAAACCCATTATAGACTACATAAAACCGCAGGGTCGCTTCCGTCATCTGACTGAAGAACAGGTTGCCGAGATGGACAAACAGGTTGACGAGCGCTACGACCGACTCAAAGAGCAGGCCGAGCGCTCCAAGCCGTGGTTCGAGAAACAGAAGAAAAATTAGTAAAAAGACGATACTTGGAGGGCGGCTTTAGCATGCCCCTTGGGTACTCCAAGCCGCCCTTTCTTTTTTGAACTCGTTTGGCGGACTAAGAGTCCGCCCTCCCTCCTCGATAGAATCAAACTTGCCTGACGGACTGAGAGTCCACCCTCCATACCGCCCTTTTTCTTTACTATATATCCCTTCAATAACACCCAACCCTGGTAACGATCTCCTGGCGCACAGACCCTCTTTGCTTGACAACAAAGGTTTCATTGGTATAATGGACGGAAAATAGGAGGACAGTATGCTTACAAAAGAAAGATCCCAAGCAACCTTACTTTTTGTTTCTGTTATAGTAATAGCCGCTATTACTATATCGTGCAAAAGGGAAGTATCTACGACAGAAGTGCCAAAACTCGGGGAGAAGCGATCTATTGTGATCCTCAAGGATGGAGAACTCGAATATGAGAAGGATATTTACGGCTGGAAGGAAGGCGAGTTTTTCCTTTTCTTCGAAGGTTATAGTTTTCCCTGGCAGGGCGAGGATTCTCTCGATTGTAGTGTGGAGAATGGTGAGTTCTGGGTTAACGGAAAACTTTGTGGCGTAGATTTGAGAAAGGTTCCGGTAAATAAGATCGAAGAACTTGCCTCACCTGTATCTGTTCTCGCGGGGCCTGAGCAGCTTCAAGAGCTACATAATTCCCCAAACATGATAGCCTTAGCGATGTATGATTTTACCGGAGATGATCTTTCCAGGCTTGCAGAACTAAGAGGTCTGCGTGCTCTGTCACTTCGACATGGGAAGGATGTTGCTTCTGCCCTTGTATTGGAAAAGAAGACAGACGTTACACCCAAGGAAGCCAAGATCCTTTCAGATCTAACCGAACTCAGAATGCTAGATCTTGCCAACTCCCAAATTGAAGCGGAGGGACTCGTCTGTCTTGGGGGTCTTTCGAAGTTGAATATGCTTTACCTAAGCAATGCTAACATAGGCAAAGATGGACTAGAGGTACTCAAAGAGTTCCCGGAGTTAAGGATTCTGAATTTGGCATCTACCTCTGTAAATGACCGAGATCTTAGACATCTTTCCTCTCTTGTTAAACTTGAGGAGTTGTCTTTGCAATACACCGAGGTAAGTGATGCTGGTTTAAACCACCTTAAGGGTTTGACGAACCTGCGGTTCTTGTTACTGACTGAGACAGAAGTTAGCGATTTTGGTTTGAAGGTGTTCATGAAGCTTCCTAACCTTAAGGTGCTGGATCTAAGTAAAACGAGAGTTACAGAGGAAGGCTTGAGACGGCTTAAGGAAGCTTTGCCGAATTGCAAGATTATGTACATGTCCAACACATAGTTACCACCCTCTGAAAGGAACAAAAGGAGGATATAATTCGAGGTCCCCGCGACGGGACGAAGTTACCCCACGGAACATCCTTTCCGAACCACGCAGGAAAGCACGGCAAAGGACCCGATAAGACCCAATCGCATTATCCAGGAAACTTCCTTGTGCTCTTCATGCCATTTGACTATCCTTAAGCCGGGTATGTGTTCTATCATACTGAGAAGCTCTTTTGGCCCCAGATAAGAGACTACCGGCGCCCCGATGTTGCTGAATCCCTTGCTGAGTTTGAGGATGTTGATCCTCCTCGAGGTAAAGCTGGTAATGAGCCTCTTTGTCCAGAACACCAAATCCATGGAAAGGGAAGGTGCAAAGACCGGTTCTAAGATAAGCAGGTAACCCCCGGAACGCAACAGCTTCATCGAGTTCTGCAGAGCCCTTCTGACGTTTGCCTTGGATTGATTCCTGGTAGAACCGATGAGGTGATGAAGAAGCCGAGCAAATAACACATAATCATAATCACATCCAACCGCTGCAGGCAGACTGCTATCGAGAACGGAAGCCCGGCAGACCTCGAACCCGTACTTGCTGGCCTTTTCCATGTACTTGGAAGATATATCTATGCCTACAAATCTTCCGATTCGGGTATTCTTCTTGAAAAACACAAGCACATCTCCTGCTCCGCAGCCCGCATCGAGGAACGAGTTAGCCCTCGACGAGCGTTCCTGCACAAACCGCAGCAGGAATTTAAGATGCCGTGTGGAGTACTCCGGGGTGTAGGAATTGAAGAAATCGACAGTGTGCTTCTCATAGACGGATTGAGTGTTTCCACCCGTCTCCTCTCCGGGACCATCTTTTTGCAGATGCGGTAGCCTGCGGCGGTAGTTGTCCCTGGCAGGCTTGGCTAAAGGTCTTTCCATGATCCATAGGTTATTAGAAAAGTTTAACTTGTCAACATTCAACCTGAGGATGGAGGGCGGCTTCTCAAAGCCGCCGGAGAGAAAAATAGTGGAGGGGGCTTCTCCAAGCCGTCTAAAGGACTGGCGGACTGAGAGTCCGCCCTCCATACCACCGTCCGTTGAGTATTAAAGCCCTTGACACGTCTTGCACGTCGTATACAATAGATTATGCCACAGAGAGGACGCGTGTGGGCTGAGATAGATATCGATGCCCTCGTGCATAACTACCGTCTTATCCGCTCCACGGTGGGCGATGCCAAGGTTCTTGCCGCGGTAAAGGCCGAGGCGTACGGTCACGGCGGGCGCGAGGTAGCCAGGGTGCTTGAGAACCTCGGCACCGAGTACTTCGGTGTAGCCAGCACTGAGGAGGCGATTGACCTCAGAACCAACGGTCAGATCAGGCGACCCATACTTATCCTCTCCCCTGTCCCCTACCGCGAGATACCGATGATATTCGACTACGACCTGATTCCGAATGTTACTGAAGAGAGCTTTGCCAAGGCCCTGGCCCAGGAGGCCAACCGCAGGGGCAAGAACCTGACCGTTCACGTGGAGGTGGATACCGGGATGGGCCGGACAGGGGTTAGTCCGAAAGAGGCACCCGCGCTTATCTCTCTCGTGGTCAACAAACCCGGGCTCAAACTTGAAGGGATATTCACCCACTTCCCTGCAGCCGAGACGGATAAGGGGTTTACAGAAAAACAGGTCTCGATCTTCAATCAACTTATCGAACGGCTGCACAGCGAAGGAATTAAGGTGCCTTTGCTGCACTCGGCGAACTCTGCGGCGATCTTCAAGTATCCGCAGGCTCGCTATGACATTGTAAGACCTGGTCTTGCGCTCTACGGAATCGAACCTGAAGGAATGGAGGGTTCCCTCGACCTTGCGCCGGTTATGACGCTTCGGACGCGGATCGTGAACCTCCGGCGTCTTCCCAAAGGCGCAAGCATAAGCTACGGCAGAACGTATGTTCTGGAACACGATACCCTTGTGGCTACTCTATCGGTGGGCTACGGGGACGGCTACCCACGGGCACTTTCCAACAAAGGCGAGGTGCTTTATGCGGGCAAACGCTACCCGATCATCGGCGTGGTATGCATGGACCTTATGATGGTTGATTTCTCAAAGGCTTCGGGTGTAAAGATAGGTGACGAGATAACGTTGATCGGTCGGGATGGTGAGGCGGTACTTTCGGCAGACGAGGTTGCAGGCTGGGCCGATACCATTTCTTACGAGATAACTACGCGTATAAGTCCAAGAGTACCACGCATCTATAAAACCTCTAAACGCATCCTTGGAGCACGCACGCTCCTTGGATCAACCACAGGCCTATGAGCGAAGAGAAAGAACATAAAGAAGAGCAGAAAAGCTCTGCAGAACAGGAGAAGGGATATCAAGCTCCGCGATTTCTGGAGCTGGTGCTTTCGGCGGCGGCGGGTGCGCTGCAGGCTTTCGGATTGGGGATACCGGATGAGGACGGCAAGAAAGAAAAACCCAACCTGGGGCTTGCCCGCTACTCGATAGACATGTTGGAGCTCCTCGAACTCAAAACCAAGGGCAACCTGGAGGCGGAGGAGGAAAGATTCCTACAAGAGATGCTGCATCAGTTAAGATTGAGATACGTGGAGGCCGTCAAACAATCGAAGGATGCGAAATGAGTGCGGATCATGCCGGGGATATTAATACCTTGAAAAGATTCTTCCCCTTCGATCGTTTGAAGAAAGAAGAACTCGAGGCTCTTTATGAATCGAGCGAGATCAAGGAATATTCCGCGGACGAGATGATCTTCAACGAAGGAGACGTCGGGGACTACTTCTGCATCATCCTTTCAGGCTCGATCCGCATCTCTACGCTTATCCCCGAGGTGGGCGAGGAGTCGCTCTCGATCCTGTATCAGGGCGACTTCTTCGGTGAGATGGCGCTCCTGGACGATGCGCCGCGTGCGGCGGCGGCTATCAGCCACACCGATGCAGAGCTTTTGATTATCCAGAAGAATGAATTTGACAAGTTAGTTGATCATAATAATCCGGCCGCCTACTGGATTTTGTGGGGGCTGGCAAAGAAGTTATCACAACGTTTACGTGAAACAGACCAGCGGCTCAAGGCCATACTGGTCCTGATCCGCCGATTCTAGGAGGTAATTGTATGGAACAGGAAGAAAAACCAAGTGCACAGCAACCCAAAGAGGTACGCTACGACTCCTCTGGCAAGAAGGTAATAACCTCGCCACGCGACAAGGAAACCGAAAGTGCAATCCTTGCCATCAACGACAAGCTTGATCAACTTTTAGGCATTCTTTCATCCACCCTTCCCACCAGACTTGGCTCAGAACTACGTGAAGCCGTCGCAGGAAGTCCGGAGACCCAGCGTTTGATAGAGGTTGTATCCAAAGAGCTCCCCGACCGTATCAAGAAAGATTCGGACCAGATCGTATTCGAGAAGGCGGAGATGCTTTCGATGGTTATCTCAACAAGCATCCAGCATCTTAACGACGCGTTTAAATCATACCAGGAGTCCATCCTCAAAGCCCTGGAAAGTCAGGCTCAAGCCCATGAGAAGACCGGCGAAGCACTGATTAAGATTAATTCCTTGCTTGCGGAACTTCACGCAGCTATTGCAGGAGGAAGCATGAAGAAAACTCCTGCAGCCCCTGTGGAACCTCCACCTGAAAAACCAGCCCCTCAACCTCCACTCTCAGCACCAACCTACCCACCGCCCTCCTTTGGGAAGCCGGAAGAAACCCCACCCGGAGAGAAGAAATCTGCACCACAAGGGCCTCCCGTTACCCACGAACCAAAGGAAGAAGAAAGACCGGATCTTCCCGGATGGCTACAAGCAAAACGTGATGATTTAGATTCCTCTTCTGGACCCCAAACGCCAGACTCACCAAGCGGGGTAAGTTAACCAAGTGCGTATCTACACCCTTGGGACCGAAAACCGATCCGAACTGGAGATCGTAAAGATCCTTTCCAAGTATCAGATTCAGGTCTTGGCAGACATCCGCCATTCTACCGCCTCTCCCATCAAACATTTAAGGCGAGAAAACATCCAGAATATCTGCAAAAACAACAAGGTTGAGTACATATACCTGGGCAACGAACTGGGATCTGAACGAGAAACCGGAAGAGTGGATAACCTGGACCCCGAACTCTACGAACGAGGGACCGCCCTCCTTAAAAGCCTGGCGCGTACCCGAGGGCTTTTGATACTGTGCTCCGAACGCACACCCGAAAGGTGCAACCGACGTTTAATCGCCGCCGAACTGGCAAAGGACGGTGCCGAGGTGTTCCATCTCCTGGAACTGGAGAAGCTCTGGACACCAACGATGAAGAAACCCGGCGCTTACGATAGGCGCTCCTCAAAACGAAAACGCTCCCGAGGTGATAAAGAACGAAAAGACCACAGACGAGCAAGATCAAAATCTTCAAAACCCGGCAAAGAACGCCCACTCCTCAAGAAGAAAACCTCCCGGTCCAAGATGGACAAGATTTCCTAACTCCCTCGCAAATCTTAGGTTATATCATATAGAGGGGATTGATTTTGAAGACCAAAGGATGAAGCGATTCCTACTGGTTAATCCATGGATACACGACTTTGCCGCGTTCGATTTCTGGCTCAAGCCGCTGGGACTTTTAAGGATAGCCGGTGCTTTAAGGAATGCGGGGGCAGAGGTATATCTTCTTGATCTACTTGATCGTAACCACCCCTGGCTTGAAAAACGCACCAAGACCGACGAGTGGGGCAGGGGCAAGTTTGCAGCCGAGGAGATAGAAAAACCACGGATACTTGAATACGTTCCCCGTAAGTTCAGAAGATATGGTCTGCCTTATTCGACACTTGTGCAAAGGCTCTCCGATCTCCCGGACGCAGATGCCATCCTCATAACCTCTGGTATGACCTACTGGTACACCGGGGTCAGAGAAACAATCGAGGTCCTTCACAAGAGATACCATGGGGTGCCGATAATCCTTGGCGGAATCTATGCAACGCTTTTGCCTGAGCACGCTGGTATCAACTCCGGGGCGGATATAGTCCTTAAAGGGAGCCTTGCGGAGATCAAAAAGAGGCTCGAGAAGCGCGTTGGTCTTAATCTGCTCGAAGAAACGCCCTTTTCTGCCTGGAACCTCTATTCGAAACTAGACTACGCGGTGATGAGTATATCAAGAGGATGTCCCTTCCGCTGCACCTACTGCGCCTCGCACCGGCTTGAACCCCATTACCTTTCCAGCAAGTTGGCGGATATCACTGCGGAGTTAAAGTACCTTGCCGATCTCAAGATACGAAGAATCGCCTTTTACGACGACGCTTTGCTCTTTCATCAGGATTTCAACGAGCTCATGGAAAGGGTAATCGGGATGGGTCTGGAGTTTCACACACCGAACGGGCTGCACGTGAACCAGATAACGCCCGAAAGAGCTGAACTTATGAAACAAGCCGGTTTCCGTTCCATGTACCTGAGTCTTGAGACGGTGGATGAAGAGCTGCTACGTCACACAGGCGCAAAACTTTCAGCAGACGCATTCACTAACGCCGTCCGGATTCTTAAGGATGCAGGTTTTAGTGACGAGCTTGGAGCCTACGTTTTATTCGGTCTGCCCGGACAATCGGAGGATAGCGTAAAAAGAACCCTCGATCTTGCACTCTCCCTAGACGTTAAACCTCATCTTGCCGAGTTCTCGCCGGTGCCGGGCACCCTGGATTTTACAAGAAGCGGACTGGGCGATGACACAGATCCCCTGCTTTCCAACAACACGGCGTGGTACAATCAGGAAAAGCTCAGGGATTCGTGGAGAAGATTAAAGGGCTATCTTGAGATAATGTTTGATAAGTCGTCTTAAACGAAAAACCTAGACCTCTGCCACCATCTTTACGAAACCTTCCCCATCCAGCCTCAACCGCTCGGTAATACGGAAGCCGAGCTTCTCGAATGCCCTTATTGCCCTTTTGTTATCGGCAGCGGTAAAGAGATAGAAAAGCTCCAGATCGAGGCGCTTTGCAGCCTCGGCAAGAAATAGCTTCGCCGCCTCGCTGCCGTATCCCCTGCCCCAGTAGGCGGGATCAAAGAGCACGATGGAAAACTCCGCCCGACGCTTCAGCCGGTCTATATCCGTAAGGCTTACCTCACCTATGAGGCTGCCCGCAAGGGTGTGAATCCACAACCGCCACTCTGCAGGCGAGCGCTTCTGCTCGGCAAACCGCAGCCTGACCTCCTCGAATGTGGGATTCGCAGGCCAGACGTCCGACCACCGTAACACCTCATCCTGAAACCGCTTGACGTAAAACTCACGCAGGAGCCTGGGATCGCGTGCGCGCAGCACGACCGACCTCCCTCTTATTGGAGTGAAGTTCACATCAGGCTTCATTAGATTCATTCTCTTCAATATTTCAGAAACGTCAAGGTCTTTGAGATCATCTGGATCGACCTGACAACCACAGCTTCTTTCTTGCGATAAAAACCATCCGTAAGGGTTATACCCTGACCACAAATATCTAGACTCAAAGACTTGACACCACCGGTGATTTGTATATACTAAGGCTGCCAGGAGGAGACGTAATGCTTAAAGAGTATTGTCAAAGCTGTGGGCGAGTCATAAATAATCCGGGAGGGTGGGGTACAGAAGCGGATGGTTCCTTAAATCATGATTTCTGCAGAGAGTGCTACGTAGATGGTTGCTTTACTGAGCCGAGACTCACACGTTGGCAGATAATCTCCAGGATCGTCCCTTTATGGATGAAAGAAAAGAACCTGACATATCGTGAGGCGTTGATTGAAGCCAACTACTTCATCTCCGGCCTGCAACGCTGGCAAACTACAAAGATGTGGACCTGAACTCAGAGCGGATCGAGAGATAAGCTTGACATACCACAGCCTCTCCGCATAATAATCGCCGAAGCTCTAAGCAGATAAATCCTAATCAAAGGAGATAGCATGCAAATGCCTGAAGGAGCGATATGCCAGAGCTGCTTTATGCCGATGGGGAAACCTGAGGATTTCGGCACCGAGGCTGACGGCTCGGCGAGCAAGGAATACTGCACCCACTGCTACCAAAAGGGCCAGTTCACCAATCCTGAGATGAGCATGGAGGATATGGTTGCCTACCTGGCTCCCAACTGGGGAGAATGGACTCAAAGACCCGATCTCACCGCTGAGCAGGCAAAGCCTGAGATCAGCGGAATGCTTTCAAACCTTAAGCGCTGGAAAGCGTAAGGAGGAGTGATGTCCAAGATAGTTCACATAGAGATCCCGGCGCCGGATCTCGAGAAGGCCAAGGAGTTCTACTCAAAGGTTTTTGGGTGGAAGGTCGATATGGAACCTGAGATGGACTACGCGGTGTGGTCCCCGCCGGATGAAGACGCCGTAGGCGGCGGGTTCAGCAAATCCGCAAAGCCCTCCACCGAGGGTGCCCTCCTGCATATCGGAGTGGATGACATCGGGGCCAAGCTTAGAGAGATAGAGGCCGCAGGCGGCAAAACCGTCACCCCAAAAACCAAGATCTCCGATGAGTGGGGCTACTACGCTGAGTTCCTCGACGTATTCGGCAACAAGCTCGGCCTGTGGTCTGAAAAATAGATTGAATGATCAAAGATAAGGGGTGCTGCTGGCACCCCTTATTGTTATTCTTGAAGATCTCTTATCTCGCCAGGATAGCCTTTACGGTAACCGATTCATTGTCGACGACAAGCTTTACGAAGTAGACCCCTGCCGGGACTGCTTTACCTGCGGCATCATGGCCGTCCCATGTGAGAGTGGGGTGCGATGAGTTAACCGAGAACGTTCTGACCGCACGGCCGTCAACCGAGTAGAAGGTTAGTCTACCTTGCATACCGGCGGGAAGGCTGTAGTTGAGCGTAGGGGTAGCCGAAAGGTTTCCGACTATTTCCAGAGTGAGAGAGGAAACCGTTGGGATTTCTGCTACCGCCGGGATGTCGTCCTGTTCGTACTTGATGGTACGGAAATCGTAGTCACTGCCGTCGTAGTAAAACCCTGTCACGTAAAGGTAGTGCGAACCATCCACCGCTATACCTCGAGCCATTTCATCATCACCTGAGTCAAAATCCTTCTCCCAGCTGAAGGTGCCTTCTTTGTCATAGCGAACAGTAAGAAAATCAACGTCAACGCCATTATCGCGGTAACCTGTAACGTAGACAAAGTATTCATCAACCGCTACGCCGTAAGCTCCCTCATGCTCGCTAGCTCCATACCTTTTCTTCCACTGGAAGTTGCCGTCCGTATCATACTTGACGGTAAAGAAATCGTAGTCACCGCCGCTGTTCCAAGAGCGGCCTGTAACGTACAGGTTCGCATCAGCATCTACCGCTATACGGTAAGCCTCGTCATTGTAGTTCTCGTTTCGAGCATCGCTCCACTGGAAGTTGCCGTCAGTATCGTACTTGATGGTGAGATAATCGTTATTGCTTCCATTGTTGGTGAGACCCGTAACGTAGACGTTACCTGCAGCATCTACCGCCACGTCGTAACCAATTGATCCGTTACCGAACTCGTCGTAAGGGTGGGACCACTGGAGGTTACCGCCTGAATCATACTTGATGGTGCGGAAACCCACACCACCGACATCGGAGCCGCCTGTTACGTAGACATTACCCAAAGCATCCACGGCTACGCCAGAGGCAAGATCATTAGACAGGCCGTCCCAGGGTTTTGCCCACACACTACTGCCGCCAGCATCGTACTTGATGACGAGATAATCCCAATTGGCTCCGTTCCAGGCCCAACCTGCGACATAGACGTTGCCCGAAGCATCTACGTCTACGTCCCAGCCGATGCCGATATCAATGTCGGGATCCTCGAAGAGCTTGTTCCATACGATGTTGCCGTCCGTATCATACTTGATCGTGCGGCAAGCAGCAGTGCCTATATCTCCATAGTAACCTGTGACATAGGCGTTACCCGCAGCATCAGCCGCTATGGCCAAGGGCTGGTCATTGCCGCCTGACTCGTAGGTCACGTTCCAAACCTCAGTGGGTGGCCCGGCAAAGGCCGCGGTCACCAGAACAAAGCTTGTCGCGAGGAACATCAGGAACGCTTTTTTCATACCGTCCTCCTTGGTTGGTTTGGTGACTTGATAGTTGCTATCAAGCCGCCTTTTACGATTAATTCCAGTATGTTTATAATACAGCGTTTCTATTGGATGTCAAGCTATCTCCGAGCAAAGGAATCAACCGCTCGGATTTAGCTTTTTTGATACTTGTAAGTCCCTCCGGTACGTCAAACACCTGGGGTCGGATTATTAACACTTGACGCTGAGGTTTACACATGTAGAATAACCTCATGGACGACGAAGTGCTCACGTGTCCCAAGTGCGGCTCAGAGGATTTGATAGACTGGGGAACAAACCGAAGGATGTGCCGGCGCTGCCACGAGGTCTTCGCCGTCACGGAAGAGGAAATCGAGAATAGGGAAAACAGCTTAAAAAGCGCTTCAGAGCGCGCCGAAGAGTTTCTTGAATCCTTACGCGCAGACCGTGAAAAGGCGAAAGAGGAATACGACCGCCAGGATGAGCTTTCCTTGGTATCGGAGGAAGGATCAGAAATCCCTTCGGAGCCTGAGGCTCCGACAGAGGCTCTCCAAGACGCAACCGCAGAACTTGAGGCGAGCGCTACCCGTGAGTTCAAGGAGTTCTACGCAAATCTCAAGTCAGAGCAGCGCAGACAAGCGGAAACGCACGCGGCAAGACCTCAGGTTCCTGCCCAAAAAAAGAAATCGTCTGCCAGGAAAGCAATAGTTTGGGTCGTTCTCACAGTGGTGATCTGGCTTGTTCTCGTAATCATCTGCAGCCTCCGATAGGATTATGAAAGAAAACTCTCAAGAAAAACAGAGGGAATCTCGCAGGAACACTTTGCTTGCGGTGCTTTTATTCATCCTTCTTATCGTAGGGATAGGAATAATCTTTGCGCTTGTAGATCTCATCTTCTCATTCTGACCCACAAGTAGTTTTTTAACATCCCTTGACAATTCTACAATCAGGGGAATCAGGGGTATGATTATTGCGATATTAGGAGAACAAGGATGATACGCATAAAAAAGAAGCTTACCTGGTGGGTAAAGCTGATGCGTTACTTCGGACGAAGTCTGGTAATCATCTGGGCAGCGTTCTGGTTGTTCTTTGTGCTAGCTTCGGTTGTCGGTGAGTTCTCGATTGCTGAAGGCAGTTGGCAGGGATTACTAATCGGTAAAGGCAGCGACTAAAAAGACTATTCAAAATGCTCGATAAAAGGTAGGGACGAGGCATGCCTCGCCCCTACAATTAATATCGGGTGGTGCTGACAAAAGGGTCTCAGCGTTCCTTGATCAAGGGCACAATGCCAGGTAACTCCTTGCCTTCCATGAACGCAAGGCATGCGCCGCCGCCTATAGATACGTGGGAGAGCTTATCCTTAAAGTTGAAGGCCCGCAGCATGGCAAGTAAGTCTCCGCCGCCGGTGACCGTGATTGCTCCTCGTTCGTTAGCGGCAACGACTGCTTTCGCCACCTCAAGCGAACCCTCGGCAAAAGCCGGCTCTTCAAAGGCTCCCAGTGGCCCGAACCACAGGATGGTTTTTGCATTGGAGACGAATTCGGCAAACGCCTTTCGGGTCTGGGGGCCGATGTCAAAGCCCTCGAGATCGTCAGGGAAGACGTCGGCTCGAACCACCTTTTTCTTCTCCGGCTCGGCATAGGTGGGCGCGGCCACGTAGTCTATAGGCAGTTTGACCTTGGGCGAGTCGGCAATGTCGTCTATCTCATCCACCAGATCCTCGTCCACTATGGATTGGCCCACCGACAGTCCTCTTGCCACCTGCATCGTGTAAGATGATCCGCCGCCGACAAGAACCTCATCGACCTTATCCAGAAGGAAACGGAGCGAGCGAACCTTATCCTGGATTTTTTTGCCGCCTATGATTACGATGAACGGTTTCTCCGGGGCGTGCAGCACCTTCGAGAAGTAATCGACCTCCCGTAAGAGAGAGAACCCTGCGGCAGGGTCATTGAACAGGGTTGGCAAGAGCGAGATGCTGGCGTGTTCACGATGCGATACCGGGAAGGCGTCATTAACGTAGTATGAACCGTAGTAAGCCAATTTCCTGGCGAACTGTGGATCATTTTTTCTCTCACCGGGATGGAAGCGAAGATTTTCCAACAGGAATATCTCACCCGCGTGAGCTGCCTCGATGCTTGCTTTTGTTACGTCATTTAAGGATTCGGAAAGGAAGTTAACCGGGTGGTTAAGAAGGGTCTGGAGCTCTGGCAGGACGCGTGCTAAGCTCATCTCAGGCTGGGGACCTCCCTGCGGCCTGCCCCAGTGCGAGAGGATGATTGGCACAGCCCCGCGTTCAAGCAGGTACTCCAAGGTATCAAGCGTTCCCTTGATACGGGCGTCGTCGGTAATCAAGCCTTCGGGGTTGACCGGAATGTTGTAGTCTACGCGAACGAGAACCCTATCGCCTTTCTTTATGGGCAACTCGGCTACGCTACGTAGAATCATAATCTTTCCCCCATGTAGAGCACTAGATCTTTTATTCGGTTCGCATAGCCCCACTCGTTGTCGTACCAGGCAAAGACCTTTACCAGATTACCGTCTACCACCGAGGTCAGGGGAGCGTCAAATACGGCCGACGCAGGATTGGTGGTTAAGTCTACCGATACCAAGGGTTCGGTGCTGTACTCCAGAATCCCTTTGAGATTCCCATCGGCAGCTTTCTTGAAGGCGGTGTTAACCTCATCCACTGTGGTAGGCTTCTTGACCACCGCCGCGAAGTCAACGATAGAGACATTCGGTGTGGGGACGCGTATAGCCATACCGTTCAGCTTACCGGCAAGATGGGGCATAACCTCGATGATCGCCTTGGCTGCACCGGTGGTTGTGGGAATCATTGAAAGGGCTGCGGCCCTTGCTCTCCTTAAATCCCTGTGCGGAGTGTCAAGGATACGCTGGTCAGCGGTGTAGGAGTGTATGGTGGTCATAAAACCCTTCTCGATCGTAAACGTCTCATCCAGTACCTTAACCACAGGGGCCAGACAATTGGTTGTGCATGAAGCGTTGGACACGATGTGATCGGAGACCGGATCGTAGGATTCGTGGTTTATTCCCATGACGAAGGTGGGCACCGTGCCCTCACCCTTGGCAGGCGCCGATATTATAACCTTCTTTGCACCGGCCTCAAGATGGGCAGAGGCCTTTTCGTAGGTTCGGAACAGCCCGGTTGACTCGACCACGATGTCCACACCCAGCTCTTTCCAGGGCAGGGCGGCCGGGTCCTTTTCTGCAAGCACCTTTACGTGTCGTTCCTCGATCGTGAACCCGTCGTCTTCGGAAACTGCATCAAGATGCTCGCCGCGGTGAACCGAGTCGTACTTCAAAAGATGCGCCAGGGTCCTGGCATCGGTGATATCGTTGACCGCAACGAACTCGAGTCCTTTATCCCTGAAAGCACTTCGGAAGAACAGACGTCCTATTCTACCAAAGCCATTGATGGCTACTCTCACCGCCATGTTTCCTCCTAGTTTTTCTTTTTCGCGCCTCTCAAAGCGCGAAGTACTTTACGAACTCAGCGGGAGTAGGATAGGACTCGATTTCTTCTATCTCTTTCTCCTTTGTTTTAATCCACTTATGGATTAACTCTTTGGGGAATAAGCCTTGCTCGGTGAGGAACGAGGCATCTACGTTGAGTGCCCCAAGTGCTTCGGTAAGGCTTGCTGGCAACCGCGGGAACCGGTCGTCGTCGGTCTCGGGCTGGTTTTTGATCAGTTCGCCGGGATTGAGGTCCTTACGGACCCCATCAAGCCCTGCCAGAAGGATTCCTGCAAGGGCAAGGTAGGGATTCGAGGTTGCGTCGGGCACCCGGTACTCGAAGCGCAGATCCTTTGCTCCCCTTACGTATCCTGGTACCCGGAGAGCGGCCTTTCGGTTGGCACGGGAGTGGAACACCTGGGAGGGTGCCTCCATCCCGCCTGTCAAACGACGATAGGAGTTGGTGGTCGGATTCGTAAAAGCACACAAGGCCCTCGAATGCTTGATTATGCCGCCCAGAAACATGAGTGCCGTTTCAGAAAGTTCGTTTTCGTCTTTCTCGGATGAGAACACGTTGCGGTCGTCCTTCCACAGCTGGATGTGGATGTGCATGCCGCTGCCGGCTTCATTGGCAAGGGGTTTGGGCATGAAGGTGGCGTATATCTCACCGGCTCGAGCAGCGTTCTTGATAAGATATTTGACGGTTTGAATCGCATCACCTGCTTGCGAAATATCAAGCAAAGCCGTTTCTATCTCTGCCTGAGCGTAGCCTCCCACCTCGTGGTGATGATACTTTACCTCTATCCCCGCTTCCTCGAGAAGCTTTACCATCTCGCTGCGCAGGTTGGCAAAGGCATCCGTTGGAGGCGTGATGTGGTAGGCGTTCTGCAGTCCCGAAGGGGGCTCTGTCTCGCACGAGGAAACAAGATAACCCGAGGCGGTGGTTTCCAGGTAGAACTCAGCCTCGTCAAACAGATAGAACTCAAACTCAGGCAGCACTAGTATGCGGTCGGCCACCCCTTCTTGGCGTATGAGAGCCACTACCTTTCGGAGTATGTTCCGGGGACAGGCGGAAAAGGGAGTTTTGCCGTCAGGTTCATAGATATCACCGTAGAGGCTTGCAGTGGGTCGCTCGTAGAACGGATCTATGAAAAGGTGTGAGGTGTCCGGTTTCACTACGAGGTCGGATTCGGCAACGTTACGGAAGCCGCCGAGTGAGGAGCCGTCGAACCCCACCCCATTGGCAAGAGCCGTCTGGAGCCTCGCAATGGGAAAGGTGATGTGGTGAAGCCTGCCTGAGAGATCTGAAAGTTTCAGATCCACAAATTCAACACCGCCTTCCTTCAACTCGTTCATCAACTTTTCCATCAGAACTCCTGTGTGATTTGAAACCGCACGCTTCTAGTCCAGCCTTCGACCGGGCCGGTTAAGATGTCTGCCAGAAGGAACTCCGCTCCCGTACCCTCGTAGATCTCCCACTTAAAAGATAATCCAAGATTCAGAACATCCTCTTGCCTTTGGGGATACACGGTTAACTCAGGAGTAATGCTGAAGACATCACCCAGCACAACGCCTGATACAGCGTAGAGATGAAAGGCATTCTCATCCAGTAGATCGTAGCCCGCTCCAAGGCCCAGATCAAACGCTACCCATCCTGCTGGAATCAGCTTCCCTGCAACGAGGTAGAACCCTGCCTGATTTATATCAACCGATCCCACCGGGTCCTGGGAATCGAATCCGACAGCGAGTGAGAGTGGGAAGCTTGCCTCATCAAGTATGGCTATCTTGACCTGCACCCCGGGAGGTAGTGGATACCACTCGATCGGCCCTGAGCCGATTATGTTTCCGCCTCCGTACGATAGACCGATCTGGAAGCGGTCGAAAAAACCTACACTTAATCCTGCAAGCAATCCACCCCCAGGAGCCAGATGCAGACCGACGCCGTAAGAGCCATGGCTAGCAACCCTTGCATCAGGACGGTGTACATAGGACTGCCCAAATGCCACACACCCCATTGCAAGGAGCAGAAGGGGAATAAAGATAGGCCGTTTCGCTTGGGGGTTCTCTGTGGCGAAGCGCTTACGGTTCATACCCCTATTTTATCCCTCCCTGTGACGATGTCAAGCTTTGGGTCAGAATGGGATGTGGAAAAAGAGGCTACGCTAGCGAGGTGGCAAAATCTTTCCCAGCTCCTTGATGCCAAAGAGCCTGGCGAGTCCAAAATAGATGAGTGCAAAAAGCACGAACCCCACCCCAAGCATGAGGAGGATCGGAAGAAATCCCTGAACTTTGTCAATAAAGTAGAAGCGATATCCCAGATAGATGGGCAGTAGCGCAAGCACCGCCGCGGCAAGCACCCGCAGACCGTAGAGCGGATGGTCGCCTGCCTTCCAGCCAGGCAACTTGCGCTTGAGAAGGACCATCAAGATGCTCATGGAGAAGAAGGAGCAAAACGTGGTGGCAAAGGCAAACGCACGGAAACGCCGGGTCCTAAGAACTACAAAGGCCAAGAGCAGGTTTAAGCTGATATTGAGCACCACGCTTACCAGGTTCACGAACATGGGGGTGCGGGAATCCTTGAATGCGTAGAACGCGACCGAGAGCGTCCGCACCGAAGCGGCAGCCCAGATGCCGGCCACGTACAGTATGAGAGCCTGGGCGGTATAGCTGGTGTCCAAAGATGTAAACTCCCCTCGCTGATAGATCACCCTGATGACAGGCTGGGCGAATGCGATCACAAAAAACAGGGTGGGGATCAGGAAAACCGAGATGGTTCTGAGAGACCGCCGGATGGATGAGGCAAGACCTGCAAGATCGCCCTCCGCCCTTTGCTTGGAAAAAAGGGTTAGACTTACGGTTCCCACCGCTGCGCCGAAAAGAGCCAAAGGAAGGTGCATCACCCGATAGGCGTATGAAAGCCATGAGACCGAGCCTTGCTCTAGAAGCGCGGCAAGAAAGGTGTCCACCGCCACCTGGATCTCCACAAGACCTAAACCTATTACCACAGGTATCCAGAGCTTAAGCACCCTGCCCAGATCAGGCGAGCGCCAGTTGACGTAAGGCCTGTACCGATAGCCCATCCTCCAGACCGCGATGTAGGGAATCAGGAACTGGAAGAAGACGCCTACCAAACCGCCCACAGCCATGCCTGTAACCGGATCCAAGCCCTTAGATATCCAGAAGTTGTAGGTCAGGTACGCGAGGGCGATCGAGCCGAGGTTGAAAAACGTAGAGCTTACCGCAGGAAGAAAGAAGCGGTTGTGAGCGTTCAGCACACCTGCAGACCAGGCCGAGAGCGAGATGAAGAGAAGGAATGGGAATAGAATTCGGTTGAGGAGGGTGGTGAGCTCAATCTTTCCAGGGATACCCTTAAACCCGTGCCCGATTACTGATACGATCTGTGGTGAGAAGATTATACCAAGCACGACCAGACCACCAACCACTATCAGTAGGGTATTGAAAAGGTTATTGGCCAACCGCCACAGATCGCGGCGATCAGAGGTTTGCATCTTCTCAACGAAGACCGGAACGAAGGATGCGGCCAGCGCGTTCTCGGCAAAAAAATCACGTAAGAGGTTGGGGATGCGGAAGGCGATCTCGAAGGCGTCTTTGGCGAACCCGGCGCCGAAGAGTGAAGCCATCACCACCTCCCGCGCCAGCCCGGTAAGACGTGAGATCCCGGTGGCTAGAGAAAATCCTACTACTCCGCGGCGAAAGCCTGCACTCTCCTTGGTCTTATTCAACAGATTAGTATACAGCGTGATTACTTAGACGTCAAGAAGGCATCACCTTGAATGCACCCGGAATAAATGCTCCTTTGATCCCCCTGAATCCCCCTTACCAAGGGGGAACTAAAGGGGGATTACCACCCCACGCATCTACTTCGCATCCACGCGGGGACCCCAAAAACGGAATCCCGTTAGCGTAGCACGACGACTTTTGTGTCTGCCGAGTAACCTCGGTTGAAACCCGTGCGAAATAAACCCCTGAAGGCAGGGAGGAGGGCTGGGAGGAGGGTATCTTCTGCGGTCTCTCTGCGATTTATCTGGCGATGGCCGGAGATTTAGTAGAGCCTGAGCAGGGGATTCACCAGTTGGTGTCGCCCTGTGAGGTCACCGAGAAGAAGTAGGAGTCTGCCGAATAGCCGCCGTCGGGTATGGTGTCGCTGCCTCCGCCAGTCTTGAATACGTCGCTCGTGTAGCACTCAAGGCCGAGCAGCATGGGCAGCGCGAGAAGGGGCAGGACAACCACAAGCCCCAGCTTTACGATCCTTCTGTTCACTTATGACCTCCTTTGAGGGCTGTCAGCGAATAGCCGTTTCATTCCACGATAAAGACCTCGGTCAAAACGCTCTGCCAGCCCCCTGACTGCTCGTTCAGGTTGCGGATGAATCGCTCGATCTTGTCTGAAGTAAGCCACGAGACCCCCTCCCGCATGGATAAGAGGCCCTTCCACTCCACCGGTTTGCGCGTGGCGATAACCTTGGTCCAGTTGAATCCTGCAGGGGGCACGGCCTGGAAGGCAACGTCCTCTGCCCGCGGGATGATTACCCGTCCCGAATATAGATTAGCTGATTCGTCAATCCCTGGATAGATAAAGTAAAAACCCTGGGTCTCGGTATCGAAGCCGATCACGTAAATGTAGGAACGCTGTTTAAGATCAACCTCGAGCTTGAACCACTCCCCTGTCTTTAACTCACGATTAGTGGGTTCTCTCCCCTTAACGGTAACCACCATTGCAGAATCGATAAGGCCTGTCTGTGGGCCGGGCTCGACAAACTCCGCATCGCCTCCCAGGTAGCTGGGCCGCAGATGGCCTCTTAAGTAAGCATCAAGGGTCTTCTTGGTCTCGTTCCTCCGGCGGGATTTCGTCTTCCGCTCTCTTGTACCTTATCGAATCGGGGTGAATCGGATATCGCGACCAGTTAGGGTGCGGTTCGTCTAGCCAGTACCAGTGACGTTCAACCCAGCGCCACCACTCGGATTTCGGACCAAGAAACTGAGGCTTGGCCTTGCATATGGCATGTATGCGGAACACAACACCCTTGCGTTCGAAGAAAACATTCGTCTCGTATTGCATGTGCCATTTAACCCCTCGGTATACGTAGGGCACACGTTGACTGAATACCCGCGCAGATCGTCCCTTGAAGGTGGCTGCGAAACTAGTATCCCACCGGGCTTCCTTGGATATCTTGAATCCTTCACCTGGCATAGACCCTGCTTTAAGGCCCTGACTGTCCGTCGGTAGGGAATCCCATATAATGATTATGCTGCCGTCAGGCATGCATTGATCTTCTCCCGGAGCCATCCAGTCAACGATGTATTCCACCGCTCCTCTTTCAGGGGTTCCAGCTATCGCTTCAGGAACAAGAAAAGGAGCGACTTCAAAATAATCATGAATTTCCATATCAACCGGGTGCATAATGCCTAAGGTGTCGGTGTCTTTTATCCAGAATGGACGAGCATGCATAAACTCGTAGAATTCTTCGTGTTCTGGATCAAGCTCGAAATCATCGGATGAAAAGCCTGCGATTTTTTTCTCTTCCGGAAGCGAATCCGTCTCCACAAGAAGGGTATCCCCTGACGATTCGGCACCTTCCTGCTTAGGTGCCTTGCACACCACGAAAGGCATAGTAAGAGCCAATGCCAACCAAAAACAAATAGTAGATTTCACATGTTTATTATAACCGGATATGTTCCCTGTCAAGAGGTGATCTGCCGGTCTACAGCATCCGGTAATCTCTCACGATCCATACACCCACTTCTGGTAAGCCTCAGGGCAGAAGAACCTCATCGCCTCCCAGGTTGCAGGTCCGCAGATGGCTTCTTCCCTTTCTTCCATCAATTGGTAAAGCACATCGGTTTCTTTGGGCAGCCAATACTCATGGTCTTCCCAATCCTTCGTATCCTTGGAATAGAGCCTGCGGTAGTAATGCTTGGTCTTATCCGTATCCTCAAGATTCTTAATGGCGTGATCCTGGAAATACCAAAGCAGCCGGTGAACGGTATCCTTGTTAAAAAGGCCCCAGTTAGGTTCGGGTGAGGGCCGATTCCTCCACTCCCACAGAATCCGCTGCATCTTCTCCACCCACCCGGGTTTCGAACGCCAACCAGGTCTTACCTGCTTGGTATCGAAGCTGGCGAAATGAAGCTCGGGCAGCCCCATGTGCTCCTGACCGACATACTCCCCTCTTTCTTTCTTCTTGAACTTGAAGAAGTCCACACCCGGCCAGATGGTAACCGGAATCTCAGTCAGGGGGTTCTTCGGACCGCCGTGGATGTATGCTGTAAGCATGAAATACTCGTAACGATCCTTCTGCCACCCCCGGATGTTTATGCACCCGGTTGAACCTTTGCCAACCTCCGTATTTTGACCGTAATGTATATTGGTGTAGGTGAGGTCCTCGTATATCTGAGCCGTTTCGTCTACGTAATGGGGTTGTTCGGCTGGTTTACGCCAACCTAGAGTTTTGTTCTCTTCCTTGGTGCAAGGATTAAGCGCCCTGTATCTTTTTTTATGTGCCCCACGACGAAAGGCATGTTGCCCCAGGCCCATCTGAGCGGTTTTCTTGTCTGCGCGATCGTAACCTGGATTAACCGTCCCAGGGAAGATGTGGATGTGATTGCCCGGGGTCAAAAAGTTCTGCTCCCATTTTCGTTTAACGTCCTCTGAGACCTTCAGGTGAGGATCGTTCCACACCGGAAGAGCGAGATCATCCTTGAGTAGTTCCATTTTTTCTGCAAGCTCGCCGGGCTTCGGCTTATCTTGCTCAGGCGCCATCCACTGTCTTACCCATTCCAAGACCTCTTTTGAACTGGGGATAGTGTACCTTAAAATCACAACGTCATCGAATCGGTTGAAGACGTTTTTGACCAACTTCAGCTTTCCACCCTTGTTATGCAGGTAGGCGTCTTGATTGGTGACCTTAACCCCCTGCAGGCACAGTATGTTGATAAAATACCCCTGATTCGAAGAGTAAGCTCCGATGTAACCCATGGAGCGGTCAAACTCCCAGGGACTCATCACCGTTTCCTGCTTGTATGCTAGACCGTAAACCTCGGGATCAAGCTCGGCGTCACCGGGCTTGTTTACGAACCGTTCGTCAGCCATATCTCGATTCTGCTTCAATATGTGAAGAGTGCAATAGAAACCTGACGAATCGTCACTCGATAACAACGTTTCCCTCGTGCGACGGGAGCAACCTTGACAACCCTCACTTCTTTCATATAGTTAGCCGTAAGGCGGCATAGCCAAGTGGTAAGGCGGCGGTCTGCAAAACCGCTATTCCTGTTTCCATTAAGCAATTGAGAAAGCTCAACATAAGCCAGAACTGACGGGATTAAGAGACTTAAAGAATTGTCTCTATGTTCTTCATGGTCTTCATAGTCTCCAAAAGTGTGCTAAAACTAGCACACTTGTTAGCACAGGGTTAAACCCTTGGTGCAATTTTGGTGCAAGGCTTTAGGGCAAAATTAGGGCAGGGTTCAACTCCCTTTGTTTTCACCCTTGACTATTGCAATTTCATCTTTGGTAAGATCGTAGAGTTTATAAACAAGTTCGTCTATCTTCTTTTGGAGGCTTCGGACTTTTCTAAGTAATCGTTTAGTCTCCTTCTCTATCTCTTTAATCCGTTCATTCAAAACCGATGTATCTAAAGATACGGGCAGGTTTTTAATCTCCTCCCACTTTGCGCCCTTCATATCTGTAAGAACACCTTGCAGGTATTTAAGGAATTCCTTCTTCCCTTTGAGGATAGCCTGTTTTTTGCCTTTGCCTCGAAAGGTGAGGACGTAACCCTCGACTATGTCCTTATCTATCTTGCCTGGACTTATAAGGATGAAGTTAGCAGCAACCTTCTCAACTGTGCTTAACTTGGGGTGAAGCTTCAGCGGTCGGCGTTGGTTTTGGGGTAGGTCTTTGCAGACAAGCACAGGAGCAGGTTTGCGGTCTTTCAAGTCCTCCGGCCCTTCCAGGCGGGTAAGGCGTGTTCCTTCGTAGTAAGGCGAGTATTGTGCAAGCTCCTTTTTGGTTTCAATCATTTCTTTTACTAACTCAACCATCCTATCATATCTTTGCACGTCCCGCTTGCTTGAAAAGTCTATCCGGCGTATGGGGATTCTTGCCAGCCTCTTTTGAGCGAACTCGAATCCTGAAGCCTTTTTCTTTAGATGAGTCGTATACCACTTGTCAAGGAGATTAGAATTGAGAATTCCCAAAAGATACAAAAGCGACTCCTCAGTGTTTTCGTTCAGGGTTATAAGAAAGTTCTCCATGTTGGTATAGCATGGACCGTGGGAGTAAAGAAAAGGGCGACTTTGTAAGTAATGTGGGCATACAAGCTTGCTTGATTCAAAGATATGTTGGTCTCGTGGCCAGTGTAAACTAAACCAAGGCATTCGACCTTGTAATGTTTCCCTTCTATTCGAAAGAATAGTTCGATATTTCTCAAGATGGCGTAGAATACTTGGGTAATTTTTTATGTCTGTCTCCCAACGAGTATAGATAAGATGCTTGAAAAATTGATTAGAATTACGCTCAATAACGTAAGAACTTATATCTACGTTTTTATAGAACGGTTTAATAATTTCCATTTCTTGTTCGGTCGGTGCAATTTCGGAAAGTTCTCTATCTGAAAGAACGAATATTCCATCCCCAACCTTAATATTTGACTCCTCGCGTTTTGCCTCTGGAACCTCTGAGACGTTTTGAGATGTGACTTGATCTGCACTACTTTGTATTCCGCAGTTAATAGAGGCAATTTCACCTAGACCGGCAGTGCTTTCTTCTCGCTTATCAAACAATTCCTTCTCACCACTAGTCATTATCAAAGCCCACGGCCCTTCATCCAGCTCACCCTGCTTGACAGGAGACCAGTAAACTTCAATGAACTCATCTTCGTAGGAATCCTTATTTATATGCTTCTGGATGTGCTCGGTCAAACGACCAAGCCTGGAAGGCTCACCGTTGCCCTTTGATTTGGGGATGTCCTTTTTAACCCTCACGATCTTGATGCGGTGGTTCCGTTTTTCTATAGTTGCCTCGGTAGGTTTAAACTTCTCGTCCAGGTGGCACTGTCCTTGCTGACGTTCAAGCACGAACACCATATTATGCTGGCCCGGAGCGTTATCGAATATGCAAATCTCTCCAAAGTCAATCATTTCAAGAATCAACGCGTTATCCAGGATGTACCGCCTGAGTTTTAACGCGCCATCTGCGGTAGGCCAGTAGTGTGTAGTAATGTAGCCTAGTTTGCCGCCCTCACGCAGCTTGGATAAGCCGAGGATTACGAACCAGTAGAAGTAATCCATCTTGCCCCGGTAGTAATCCCTCCAATAGCGGAAACGATCAAGGGTAGAGCGGAAAAGCTCCTTATGCCCCTTTTCTCCAATGTAAGGCGGATTGGAACAACAGTAATCATAATCTGTGCGGTTCTTGATTTCAAGTTTTATTCTAGCCTTTTCCCTGTCTATAGCATCGCCAGTGAGGTCAATGCGCCCATTCGACTCCCCAAGGTCTGAGTGAAGAGTAGTGTTTCTGCTATGCAAACCCATTGAGTCAGAAGCCACGGTGTAAAGCATAAGTTCAGGCGGTCGGTAGAGATGATTGTGCTGCTGCATTATGGCTTTGATGAGGGGAGTGAACTGGATGAGAAGGTTGACCTCGGTAATGTAATGGGCGAATACGCTCAACTCGGAACCCTGCAGGCTTTCCATAAGACATCCGAGTACGCTGGTCAGGGCTTCCAAATCCGCCGAATCATAGTGAGCATCTTCAATGACCCGGCGTGCAGCCTCGACAAGAAACCCTCCCGATCCTGTGGCAGGGTCAAAGATATAGCGGGGTTCGCGTTTGCCTTCCTCAAAACGGAAAAAGGCTTCATCCGAGGTGAATCCGACCCTGTCCCAAATAAAACGAATAATCTCACGCGGAGTGTAGAAAAGCCCTTTCTGCTTGCGCTCAAAACGGTCTTCTACGTATCGCTCATAAACGGTTCCGAGCACGTCGGTATCAAGCTTACCAAGGTTAAACTCGCTGAACTCATAGAGAGCGTCTATGACGGCCTCTTCCGACGGTCTGAACCACTCATAGTTGCACCTGGCATGGTACAGCCAGGGATAGTGCTCAGCGGCCAGACGAAAGGCATAGTTGAGTACCTCCCTGATCTTACGGTTGAAGTTCTCATACCATCTGTCAAAGCCGCCGTCATAAAGGGACTGGTCTATAAGCCTTACGTCTTCCCACACCCTGGCCAGGAGTATTCGAGTCATGGCAAAGTAAGCCACCCGGGCAAGGTAAACGGCAAACGCTTTAGATTCAGGTGTCCCCTCTCCCGCATGTATAAATTTCTTCAGGGTGCTATCATCAGGAAGTTGAAATTCTCTCCTGACATCCAACTGACAAGCAATCTCTTCTAACTCTGTAGCTATCTTTTTAGGCCGAGTTTTTTGAAGAGCTAAGAGTTCGGGCAGATGCGCCTTTTGGTCCCGCGCATCATCTATGAGTCTTCCGGTTACACGATGAATAGTTCTGTCAAGCTGAACAATATCCAGGGTTTCCCTGCCCGTCCAATTCTTGGCTTCACGTATAGCTTGAATCTTATCCTCTTGGGATACCTCACGATATTTGAATCGTTCACAGAAGTCAAGGAAGTGCTTTGTGTTGGGGAATTCCAGAACGTCTAAAGGCCTATCCTTATGATCCTGGTAGTGTTTATATAGTGCTGCGAAGCTGAAGGAGTAATCAGGTATTGGAGTTTGCAAAGGTGGATCGTAGACCTTCAACTCCCGCATATTGGTAAGCACTCCCCACTTAACCGAGTAGGCCCCAACGTAATCGGAGAGTTGTTTGAAGTGTCTGCTTAGTTCACGTTCATCCGACCCCTTGACCTCGAATACAAACGGATGAAGCCGCCGATGGATAGGGAGGAAATCCGGTCTTTCGCCCACAACATCAGTATCTTCCGGGATGAAGGCATCTACAGGAAATCCGAGAATCTCTTTGAGGAAATCGGCGAACATTGCCTTGATAAGCTTTTGCTCATCGGAATGTGTATTGTAGGCAAAGTAGGGCAGATATTTAGAATACCCCCCTTGCGAAAGCTGGCTGTAACGCCCGCCATAGCGGTCAAGTATCTCGATTGTCTTTTGAATCAACGCGAGGTCTTTGTTGCCCACGATGAACTATACTTTGTGCAGAGAGCTTGTCAACCTTCAGTTGCGTGTAGGAATGTGGCACCGACCTGCAGGCGTGAGGCGGGGCTGCCGCAGGGCGCGCAGGTTCGTTAGCCGCAGCCCACGGCGAGCTGCCTGCTACAATAGGGTGGTCGGGTGTGGTTGGTACAGTGAGCGCAGTGAAGCACAGCGAAACCGGAGCGGTGAGGTGCAGCGGGCGGATATGGCTTTGAGAGGGAAGGCTGACGAAGAAAGACCCCACAGCAAAGGTTACCGATGGCGCGCGCCCTTCTTTATTTTTGGTAGCTCGCCATTCAGTTAACATAATCTATGAGGGGAGGCTTTAATTAGTCTGGAAACCCTCCTAGATAGGTGAAACCGGGAAGTCTCACACAACTCGTTTAAGCGTCGGAGCAGTATTTCCACTAATGCAGAAGAATCACTCGCGAGACCTTACTCCCGCTGCCTCTCTTAATCTCTTGGATAAAGTAAACTCCTCGCGATCTTCCCTCTCCCCAGATGATTGTGCCGGATGGACTTGCAGAATGCACCTCGTCTACCTTGCGGCCTAGAGCGTTGAAGATTTGGGCGTGGAAGCCTTGGGGGTGGTCGGTGTAGCGCAGGGTGATTTGACGTCCGATCGAGGCTGTAATCTGCCAGTTGGATAGATGTGTTACGGGTGTTACGGGCGGCTCCTCAAACACAGCCGCTGTATCTCCATTCGCATCGGTCTTAATCAACCAAAGATCATGTTCTCCCGAACCGAAGGAGTCTGTACTTCCTGTAATTATATAACCATCATCTTCAGTCTGCTGTACACAAACACCCCAGTCTAACCCTTCTCCTCCGTAGGTACGTGTCCATATAGTATCGCCATCCTCATCGGTTTTGAGTAGCCAAAGATCCCATAATCCTATCCGGGCCTTTTTGATACCTTTTCTCGTAAGTATCAAGGACAGTCGACTTAAGTCATAACCAGCGTGTTTTTGAGACTTAGGGGATAATTACACTTTTTCCATGGAGTCCATTGTTTCCATTGATTCCATGACTTGGCACAAAAGTTGGCACACTTTTTGGCACAGTTGGAAATGGAAATACCAATATCACTGGCAGTAAAACGTGAAATTATTTAATGAAACATCATTTAGGGCTTGACAAAGCTTAAGAATCGATTATAATCATTCAAGAGGAATGTAAAGTGAGGATATTTCGTCATTCCGTATTACCCCAGAGTAAAGTTAAGCTATTGTAGTATATCGGCCCGAAAGGGGATGCACGGGAAGATGAATGTTCTCAATGCGCTCATCATCAACCGAGAGCGGCTTCAAGCGCTTTCGCAAAAGTAGAAGGAGGAGATAATGATTGGTTACCCTAAAACCAGCACAGCCATACGAAGGGGGCTACTTTGCGCCTTCCTTATCCTTGCCCTCTTTATTCCCGCAACCCTTGAAGCTGCTGAAGGCGACACCTGGATCGTCTTCGACTGCAACCGCAGCGGGGCATCAGGCTACTGGGACATCTGGAAGCTTGATCCGGATGGAGACGGGTCGCAATGGAATGATAGTCTGTTCGGCACTGCTTTAACCAAAGACCCTGCCAACGAGTGGGATCCTACGTATTCGAAGGAGGACAAACGCGGAACCAAACAAGGCGCTGTAGTGTTCGTGTCTGATAAAGACGGCTATCCGCATCTATACAAGATCAGCATAGACGGAGAAAGCTACTGGTGGCATCTTGCATCTGGGCCAGGCGATCCCTGGGCGGACGTGGACCCATGTTACAGCTTTGACGGGAAGAAAATCGCTTTTGCTTCCAATCGAACGGGCAACTGGGAAATATACACCATGACTTCTGACGGCCAGGATGTTACCCGCATCACGCAGAGCTTTTCCGACAACCGCAGCCCGTGTTTTTCAAAGGATGGAAGTAAGATCTACTTCATCGGCAATCGGGATACAGGGGCTATAGGCGATTGGGAGATATACGTGGTGAACTCAAGCGGAGGAACCCCGAGCAAAGCTATAGTGAACTCAAGCGGTCAGCCTTTACTTTTAGACTATACTGAGCATGACCCTTGCTGCAGCCCAACCGATCCAAATATCATTGTATTTACTACGAACGTGGCAACACCCACTTATGGTGAGCATCTATCTGAAGTAGATCGAATCAACTTCGAGCTTTTCAGCTATAACTTTGTTACCAAGGATACAAACCGCCTTACAGATAGCTGGAATGAATACTGGTCCAGCAAGGATAGCAAGTGGGTTCCCCAGCTCTGGAACAGCTCGATGCCGTGCTTTTCGCCGGACGGCGAGCGCATCGCATGGTCCGCGGATAACTGGACAGGTTTAACGTGGCAGCCAGATAATTATCCGGATGGTCCCTATAATCCAAGTTACTGGAAACCTAATGGAGGGCAAGGTTCTGTTCATCAAATCTGGACTCGAAGGCTGGACCAGCCTGATCACCACTATTGGTTCCCGCCTTCTTACTGGGGATATTTAGAAGGAGAAGGTCCATGGCCCTGGCCCCCAGGACATCAGCATCACAAGCACTACAACCCTTCATGGGATGAGCAGTCTTAGGAGGCCGGAATGAAAACTCGTTTTTTCCTGATTTTTGCCCTACTTGCCTTTACGTTACCTTCCCACACTGGTTATGCCTCATGGGAAATCCTTCAGCTACCTACTGATCGCGGTTTCACCGCAATCTGGGCCATCAATGAACATACAATCTTTGTAACAGGCCATGAGGGACTTTGGAAAACTTTTGACGGTTCAGTGTGGGAAATAGACTCTGGTTATCAAACAAACTCTATCTATTTTGCAGACGACACGCTGGGGTTCCTTCGGGGCAGCATTCTGACCATAGATGGGGGAAAGACATGGTTAAAAGGGGATACGATAAACGGCAACGTGGGTAGGATTAATTTTCCCAAAGGTCAAAGCTTAATTGGTTATGGCTTGGGTTACGATTACGTAAGCAAAACCACGGACGGCGGTTGGCATTGGAGTCAACTCCCCCCCTTACCAGACGTATATCCAGGTTTCGATGAGATAATTTCGCCTGACGATATTTGTTTTCCAAAAGACCCTGACACAGGCTACCTGACTGTGACATGCATTAAGCAGTTATCGGATGGTGAGATAGAGTATCACAACAGCTACTTCGAGACGCTTGACGGCGGTCAGTCCTGGGTACTGAACGAGGAAGGGCTTTGGAACGACGATTTCAATCCTCGCTACATCGATTTCCCGGTAAACTCGTCCGTAGGTTACATGTCAGGTGGTTACGAGAAAGGCACAACCTGGTTCGGTTGCCTTTACAAGACCACTGACGGCGGTGCTACGTGGGATACGGTGCTCAAAACTCCTGATGACTACCCTAACATCTACGACATCTGCTTCCCTGAAACAGACCAGGTAGGCTATGTGTTGAACGATACGATGATCCACAAAACCACGGACGGCGGCAAGACCTGGCAGACTTTCGGATTAGGGCAAGACACCGTTTTCCTGCGTTGTCATTTCCTGAATGACTCGGTAGGCTTTATCTCCGGCACCGGCACCACCGCCTACAATTCACTTAACCCTTATACTCCCGGCTTCGTTATGAAGACAACGGACGGGCTGCTGGGAATAGCGGAGGAACCGGTTGCCAAGCCTGCGAGGAATTGGCAGGTAATCTCGTCTATCGGTCGAGAGGTAGTTTTGCAATACTCCGACCTCCCTCACGGTTTCCACGCCTCCGTTTTCGATGCCGTAGGCCGCAAGATTGAGGAGTTGCATTCAACCAAGAACTCAGGTCAAATCGTCTGGGGGGAAGGTTATTCGTCCGGCGTTTACTTCATCCGAGCTAGAGGAACCGAAAACAATCACACCGCACGAGTTGTGATCGTGCGGTAAGGGAGGTAATATGCAAATACACCAGCACCACAAACACTACAACCCATCCTGGGACGAGCAGCCCTAGGAGGCGAGTATGAAACCACGTATACCTTTAATTTTTGTCCTTATTACCATTACATTATCCTCTTACACAGGCTACGCTTCATGGGAGATACTGGATATGCCTACCGATCGCGGCTTCACGGCAATCTGGGCCATTGATGAACAGACCTTATTTGTTAAAGGCCATTATGGTTTATGGAAGACATTTGATGGCATTAACTGGGTTTTGGATACAGCCGCAGGTAACGTTACTTTCATTTACTTCGTAGATGATACTTTAGGTTTCATCCGTGCGAGTACCATTACGACCGACGGTGGTAAAACTTGGGAAAGAGGAGATACTATCAACGGTTTGGGAATGGAGGATATTTCCTTTCCTCGCGCCCAAAGTCTTATTGGCTACGGTTGCAGATACGCTGATGTGTGCAAAACAACTAACGGTGGCTGGAACTGGCAAATACTACCCCCACTTCCTGAAGTTTACCCTGATGCTGACGAAGATGTATTACCTCAGTACATCTGCTTCCCCAGTAATCCTGATACGGGATATCTAACCGTTGACTGTTGGGAATGGATTTCTGATAGTGAGATTATTTCACGGGGTAGCTACTTCAAGACCACAGACGGCGGTCAAACGTGGGTGTTGAACGAGGAAGGTCTTTGGAATGATGATTTCAACCCTGGCTTGGTTGACTTTCCCCAGAACCCAAGCCTAGGCTACATGGCAGGTGGTGGGAAGGTCTACAAAACCACCGACGGCGGGGCAACCTGGGACACGGTGCTTGTGGATACCTCGATGTCCATGAACGACATGACTTTCCCTGAAACCGACCAGGTTGGCTACGTTATCGGCAGTAACAAGGCGTACAAAACAACTGATGGAGGAAATAGCTGGCGCAAGCTTGAGTTCGGACAGGACACCATTCTGCTTTTCTGCCACTTTGTTGATAACAGGTTGGGATTCATAACCGGCATCCACAACATAGAGCTTTGCCTGCCCTACGACCCCGGCTTCGTAATGAAGACCACTGACGGGCTGATTGGTATAGCTGAAGAGGATTGGGTTGATGTGCAGCCGTACCTGATTGAGCTATCTACTGCACCCATCTTTAACAACGATCTTGTACTTCACTACCAAACAAGAGAGTCTGGCCGAATGAGAGCGTCTGTGTTCGACGCCTCAGGTCGAGAAGTCCAGTCTTTAGATTGGCGAAATGTGAATTACGGAGAGAGTTCCATGAGCTTTAACGGAGCCTTGCTCCCATCAGGAGTTTATTTCATCAGGGTGGAGTTTGTATCCGCCCGGGGCAACGAAAATCAAACCTTACGGGCCGTGAAGGTCCGCTAAGTTACGTAGGAGGGAATAATGAATTCCAAGAAAGGTTTTAAGCTTCAGCCTATGGGATTGCTCACAGTCCTTCTTTTACTTGCCGTGCCTTTTCTCAAAGCCACAGCCGAAGACTACACCAAGCGGTTTTTGCGCGGTCCCTATGCGCCCATAGCACTTGAGCCTAACATCTGGCCGTATGGAAGTTCCTGGAGACAGGATACCAACTATTCCGATCTACGCATCAATTTCCTTTTCGGCTTGGAGAATGTGGACGCGCAGTGGTGCACAGAGAGTCTCTATTGCTGTTGTGAAGCTAAGGTGCAGGCAGCTTTGAATCTGTACGCAAACGAAAGCGGTAACTATACGGAACCAACGAATCTGTCGGAGTGGAAGAGTTCTATCAATAGTTATATTGCGAGTCCTCCCAATTGTATGGAGCATATGATTGCGGAAGAACATCCTGAGCTCTACGACAAGATCTACCACGATGGAGCGAACTACATAATTTCAAAGGAGCTCCCATCCGAGGACCTGGTAAGTATCGTGGGCAACTTGGGAGCGATTCGGCCCGATTTCTTCCTCCATGTGAAGGGGGTAGATGGCATCTGGGTCTACCCTTATCCCTTCAGACACTCTTATCACCCTGATCAGACCCCGTACGCAGCCTATCAAGATTCCATCCAGGCCAAGTGCGTAGACTACTACGATAAGGTAGCAAATGCTATCCGAATGTATCGGAGGTGGGGAATCTGTCCTGATCTCCAGATGAGAGTGTGTCCCCAGAGCTGGTTTCAGGCAATAGACCCCGACGATATCCCGGATGGAAAGGAAGACAGGTATACCCGAAAACCTACCCGTGAGGAGATGCTATTCGAAGGTTGGCTTGCCGTCTCCCGCGGAGCCAAGGGTCTGGGACATTTCCTTTACAAGAACGGCGAAGGTACCGGTTTTGTGGGGTTAGTCGACTCCAGGGGGAAACGTCATACCGATGACTACGAGAATGAATATTTCTATACCGACTCCGACGGAAATAATCATGGACCTTATAATTCCGAAATCAGTCCTGGTGGTTCATGGGATGGCGACGAGATGTTCGCCTGGACTGCAGAGTTGTTCGCGCAGTTGGAGCATGTGGATACGATACTTAAGAACGATTATGATTTTGTCAACGGTCTTTACGATCTGGATGTGGTTGAGTTTCGATCCGAGCAGGGGAACATGAGTTCCTTGGGTTTCGTATGGAGCATTGTCGTGACTGATCCTGAGGATAAGTCGCAAGCCTACTACGAAGTAAGCTATTTTAATTCCCCAAAGGAGAGGTTTTTCCTTCTGCTAAACCGTACGATGCACCTCTCTTCAGTGACCTATAACCTACAGATAGTTGTTCCCCATCCGGGGTACTGGCGGCTGGTAGATATAGTTTCCGAAACAACGTATCCTACTCGCAACTGTCTTAGTGGCACTTACTTCTGGGAAGGAGATATCACGCTGCAACCCTGCGAAGCAGCGTTGTTCGCGCTGGAATACATGGGTGGTGGAGAAGGCGTCGCTCTTACATCCACTTGTCGTGAAGCCACGGGCTACAGCAACGGCCGCAAAATAGCCTTAAGCAAAGAGGGAAATGATATCTACACCTACCTTGTTTACACGGACGGAACATCGACCCCACACATCAATTATGCATTCTCCGATGATATGGGGCAGACGTGGGAAGTCTGGGATCAATTGATTTGGCGCGCAGAATTCCCTACTATAGTTACGGCGCAGGGGGACTGGCCCATTATAGCTTATGATGTACCGGGCACAGGGGGTTCAAAAACCTATCGGATATACGATCACAGCAAGGGTCTTAATCCAAAGAACCCCTTGAGTCTTCGTACTTGCCACGGAGGAAGCCCAGTCAGTATGGCGATCCATAACATCAGCAAGACTGAGTACGAAGCTCATGTTGTCTTCCACGACATGCGAGCCTCTCGACTCTGCCATTACATCCTTAGAGAGGATTTTTACAGCACCGGTGACTATGAATACCATGAACTTTACTGGCCCGCACCGCCCGCTCCGCGCAGACCATGCGTGGTTTGCGACAGCACAGGAAGGCCCTATATCTTCTTCGCCTACGATGCCGACATACGCAACCATGCTAATGAAGGTTACATCTACCTTTGGGACGGGAAATCTGACGACGCGGTTAAACTTTCCTTTGCCGAAGGATGGGACGGCACGGCTTACATTGAGGATCCTAACCTCCTGTTAACATGGGTAGCTAAGGCTCAATCCACCTGGCCGCGTGGCAAGATTCATGCAAAGCGGGGACTCCTGAGATACGGCCACGGGGAGCCTCAGTGGGTTGGCTCCGGGGATTATGAAGAGGTTGATCCCAACTTCGACAAGAGTGAAGTCCAGCCCATGGGAGCTGATGCGGCTCTATGGCAGAGTCAATCTTGTGTATGTTTCTCAGCGAGAGACGAAAACGGTCGCAATCCATCCAACCCCTGGATTCCTTGCATTCCGCTGGATCACCCTGCCCGTTGCCCACAAAGCGCGTTGGAACCCGAACTCTTCACCTACGCAACCGCCTGGACAAAAGGTAACTCCGCTCCTTACTCTATTGAAGTAAACGTAGGCCAACTTAGCAATATACCTGGGGGTAACTGGGGTGCTGTCCACGTGCTTTCACCCAACGGCGGAGAATATTGGCATCGCGGCGAGACCAGAATCGTTACTTGGTCCAGTTCTATAATTAACACCACTTACTACATGTGGAAAATCTATCTTTCTACCGACGGTGGCAATACTTGGCCAGACGAACCTCAAAATGCCAGTAATCTGCATCGAGAGGGAAATCTGTACACCAGTAAGTACGAGGTACCTTTGGTTAACTCAAGTCAATGTCGCATAAAGGTTGAGTATTATCCCTCCTCTAAACCCTATGACATCTCCGACAAAGATTTTACAATCGGCTGGTGGGTGCCGCAAGTTCCCATTTACCCTTTCATCACAGGTATTCAACCTCCAGGTTCGAAGCGTAAAATCTACTGGGAAACCAGCAGCTTTACAAGTCTGGAGGGGATTGGCTTTCAATACTCGCTAAACAACGGTGGAAGCTGGAATCAACAAACCATGTTGTTCTCAGGCACCCTGTATACCCCGGATGACTCATTACTCCTGGACACCCTCATCTCCGCTGACAGCAGCGATACCGCCCATCTTTACAAATACTGGGGTACGATTGATTGGACCATTCCCAACGCTCCCACCTCGGCCGCCAAGATCAAGCTTACAGCCTACGACACCTTGGGCGCCAGCGCTTCCTCCATACAGGACAGTTCCTTTGTCATCCCCCTGCCCGGCGGATGGGAGCACAACACCTACGCCAACCAGAACATCTGGGGCCTTAACGACGCGGGCAACAAGCTGGGGCTCTTCTATATGGGCCGCAACCCTGCAGACACCTCCAAACCCATCATCTACTACACCGAATCTTCGGACGGCTACTCGCTCAATACCCCTGACTCCATAAGCGTCGGTCGCCTACCCAGCCATGAATGCGGTGAGAGCTTCTGGCTCTCGGTTGGACGTGATACTGTCTTCGCCTCGCATTGGAATGTCCCTGATTGGAGTGATCCAATTTCCATCTCAGGACAGTTACCGGAGGTTTATCAGACACTACATTCTCCTGTGGGAATAGCCATGGATGCGGATACAGTTCACGTGGCGTTTGAAAAATGGCTTTATGTGAATTACCCTTCCCCTGACACTATCCCTTTAGTGATTCACGCAAGGCTGCTTAAGGATGCCGGAATAATCCTGGGCGTGGATACGATTTTGGGTACAGTGGCTCTTGCGCAAACAACCCCAAGTGAAAGCCAGCCCTCTATTCAGACAAACGGCGGTGAGACCTACATAGCTTTTATGCAAGGCGGCTTATGCAACCTGGCTGTGGATTGCCAGGGAGCAGGATTTTCCACGGCACTTATTGGGAGTGGGACGCATCCCATGCTTGCTCTTTCAGAAGGTAACGTCACCTACAGTTATCTGGCGCCCGACGGTAAAGCTCTCATTCGTCTCTGGCGTTACCGTGACGACACCGCATGGGTGGGCTGGGACACCTTCGCGCTCGCAGACAGCACAGACTTCCTCTCAGGCGAACACGGCATCCTATACAGCACACATGTCGGCGGAGACTCAATCTGTAAAACCTATCTCTACGATCCTCTTGGTCAGAACCTTATACAACGTGCCACCGCCTATAGGGGTAGTTATCCGCATTCCTACCTGTGGAAGTGCTCGGATGACCAGTGGACCGAATGCTATACAGGCTACCTTGATACCTTCCGATTCGTCAAAACCGAAACCCACGATCTGAACGCCTTCTTCCCGTCGCTTTACCAGGAAGCCAGACTCAAACGCTCACCCTACACGACGCACCGCGATACCTGTGTGGAATACGATAACTGTACTGTAGACTACGGCGCGGACAGCCTGATCTACAGCTTTAACCGTCTGAATCCTGCCCTTACCTACGCCGTTATGGTGGAGTTCTACTTCGAGTCGGAAATCGACACCACGATCAGTGTTCTGGCCCAGGTGGGCGGTGTACTGGATACGGTTGAGGTTCCGAACAACTCCTACGTCTGGCATCGGGTACAGTTGCCCTCCTCAAGTTCCTCCTTCACCCTCAAGCTCTACCCGCTTGAATGGGGCTTCGTTTCAGTTTCCCGTCTTGCGGTAGGTCAGGTTGATGCTTCACTCCTTCAGTCGGCTGGGGGAACTGCGTTCGAAGAAAACCAGCCTCTCTCCTTCTGTCTGTATCAACCCTTCCCAAACCCGCTTAGTGACGCTGCAACGATTCGGTTCTCTGTACCTTATGCTACTCATGTTAGTCTGAAGGTTTATGACGTGGTTGGGAGATTGGTCTCCAGGCTTGTAGACGAAGAGGTTCCGCCAGGCGTGCATACCTTGCGGTGGACAGGTAAAGACGACATCAACCGGCGCTGTGCTTCCGGTGTCTACTTCGTGCGCTTTGAAGCTACGGACTACCAGGCGTCTAAGAAGATGGTTCTGCTGAAGTGACTTGAAGAACGAAATGTAAGTCGTCGGGGTCGTAAGGCTCCGGGGACTTGACTTTCGGATAAACGAAGATAGGATGAATCAAAAGGAGGAGAATATGCATAGAAGTATGAAAGTAGCCGCTATGCTTCTTTTGCTCCCATTGGTTCTGGGGGCTTTGGAAAGAGTGAATCTTTTAAAGAACGCTGGTTTTGAGAGGGAAGATGAGACATGGCACTCCTACACAGGTATGACAAGACCCCCGGTAGCTTATGATTCTGCTAAAGCCAACGCACATGATCCTGAAAGGGCATTCACTGGTTCCTTCTCCGCTTCCGTGGACACGCGTGCACGGCCGGGAGACGATAATCTTCCTTTAATGTTCTTTGACTCTGCTGTGGTCATTCAAGGGCTTCAAATCCCTAAGACGATGAGCGATCTCGATAGTCTAATATTGAGAATGAAGATGATCCCTCGCGAACTCAATTACAAACTTACGTTTGTGTTTGGAGTCTCTTTAAGCTTCGATCTTGGCGAGTCTTTTTGGAAATGGTGTATATACTCGTTCCATGGCCCGGCAGTAAATCCTGGTCTCGATGGAACTCATCGGAAGGTTTTAAACTTCGATGCCCCTGATGATACAAGCTGGCTTGAATATAGACGATTGCCATCAACCGACTGGCTGGGCAAAGGGATTCGTCCGACCTCTGTGCTCGACAGTATAGCCGTTGTAAGTTATGGTGCCCACGACTACTGGCTCGGGCAGAAGGTTTACTGGGATGATGTGCGCTTGATGGGATATGCCGACTACGACGTTGGGGTGAAGGAGATACTTTCAGGTGACTCCCTGAGGGAAGACACACCCTACATACCCCAAGCACGCATAAAGAACTTCGGCAGAGGGAACGCCGAGTTCTCAGTAGTCGCTGAGATTTGGGACGATGAAACCCAGGTATACTACGACTCCCTGCCTTGGTCGCTTGCCGGAGACACCGAGGACATCGTATCCTTCGCCGACTTTACTCCAGACCACCCCGCGCCATATATCCTGACCATCCGCACCGTGATGGAGCCGGACGAGTGCGATGAGGACGATCAGCTCTCTAAATTCCTCATCTACACAGGCATCGCTGAGCCCGTAACACACCCCGACGCCATCACCTTCGAGATAGAATCGCTCTCCACGATTCGTTACTCCCTGCCCTATGCTACGCACGTGAGCCTGAAGATTTACGACGTAAGCGGGCGTTTGGTCTCCAAGCTTGTAGACGGCGAGGTTGCACCTGGGGTACACGAGCTTCGCTGGACAGGCAAGGATGACGTCAACCGCCGCTGTGCGTCCGGTGTTTACTTCGTGCGGTTCACTGCAGATCAGTACAAGGCTTCAAAGAAGATGGTTTTAATCAAGTAAGAGATCGGGGTCCCTGCAAAGTAGCGAAGCGACTTTGTGGGGTGGAAAAAAAGATGGTGCTGATCAAGTAATCAAGCGAGAAGATGTGTAGGGGGGAAGCGTAAGCTTCCCCCTTCATCACTTGACAACAGGCCTGGAAGAGCGTATTGTAAACTTACTTAAAGGAGGCTAGTTATGAAGCGATTTCTGTTTTTGGCATCTTTACCGTTGATATTGTTTGCCCTTGAGAGGGTAAACCTGATCAAGGATCATAGCTTCGAGAAAGATAGCGAACTATGGCAAGTATATGCTGGAGGTGATGGAAATCAGGATTCTGCGATTGTGAATCGGCATGACTTTGAAAATGCTCACAGTGGGAGTTATTCGGCCTCATCCGATACTCGGAAACTTCCAGGAAACTATTGGGTTTTCTATGACGATTCTGCAATGGTGATGCAAGGATTCTGCGGTCGCAAACTCGTCTTAGATATCGACAGTCTTACAATAAGTTACTCCATTATTCCTGTAGAAGATAATTTTTTCCGGTCTGCGGCAATCTTCATAGCTGTGTATTTAAATGCCGGAAACTCGATTGCCGGATATTATCATAAAGGCTCCACCCTCGGAGATCCAACGTCCATACCTCCCAGAAGATACATAGGTGTTGATGATTTACCATCCGATACAAATTGGTGCACCTTCTCTTGGAATCTTAAGGCAGATTTGCTCAATGCAGGCATCTCGTCTTCTGCCTCTTTGGATAGTTTTCTCATTATGGGATGGGGTATTTACTGGCCTCCTTGGAAAGGCCAGAAGATTTACTGGGATGACATACGGCTTATGGGCTACGCGGACTACGATGTTGGGGTGAAGGAGATACTTTCAGGCGACTCCTTGAGAGAGGGCCACCCCTACACCCCCGAAGCACGCATCAAGAACTTCGGCAGAGAACCAGCAGACAGCTTCCTTGTAATCGCCGAGATCTGGGACACCTCCGGCTTGGCCTACTCCGACACCCTGCTGTGGTCGCTTGAGGGCGACACCGAGGACATCGCCTCCTTCGCCGACTTTACTCCAGACCACCCCGCGCCATACATCCTAACCATCCGCACCGTGATGGAGCCTGACGAGTGCGATGAAGACGACGAACTCTCCAAATTCCTCATCTACACAGGAATCGCGGAGGAGCCCGTAACACACCCCGACGCCATCACCCTTGATGTGCGCTCCTTCACCGATCCCCTGCGTGTATCTTATGCTTTGCCCTACGCCGAACCCGGCACCCTGACCCTCTACGACGCGGCAGGCAGGCGTATCGAGCGGATGACGGTGAGAGAATCCGGAGAAAAGAGCTTCTCTGCTTCTCTTCCCTCCGGTGTCTACTTCGTGCGGCTGGAAAGTGCTGACTTAACGCTCACAAGGAAAGCTGTCTTACTTCGCTAGCTGGGGTCCCCGGCAGGAAACGAAGTTTCTTGTTGGGGTAAAAGGAAAGCTGTAGTACTGAGATAGACTCTCCTGATGTCACAGGACATGGCACAAGGAGATAATCCTCAACCTCCAGGTCTCCGCAAGCGGCTGTATTTTTTAGTTTGACGGAAACTATTTAGATTGGACTACGCACTGTCAATCCGATGCTCCCTCTTGTCTTAACCCGTCGCTTATATCTAAGTTCAAAGACAGAGTACCTGGCAGCCGAACACCTTAAGTTATGAATCAGTTTCTCAAAAGGCTACTGTAACCTTGCATGTCTCATCCCTATAGGACAGCCCTGCCTAAAACTCTCCGGAGAAGTAGTAGCACCAGCGCACACCGGCCCGAAACACGTTCGCGCCCCAGCTTCCGTACTCGTACTGCAGCACAGGCGAGATACCCCACTTGATCTGGTAGCCTACCGTGCCCTTGAAAAACAAGGCGTCCTGCCCGCCTATATCCCAATTCACAAGGGTTTCTGCAAACGCTTTGCCAAGCCATACCTGGTTGAACGACTCGGCGCGGAAGGTGTTTGAGTAGACGTACCACGCATCGGCATGACCCAGCGCCTTCCACTGCAGGGCACTTGCGACTGCGAAAAGACAGAGGATGAGTATGAGTGTTTTTTTCATTTTAGCTCCTTTCGGTTTAGAATGGGATCCCCCCTTAGTCTCCCCCTTACTAAAGGGGGTATGGGGGATTGTTTTAAGAATTGCAGTTTCCTCTCCCTCACCCTTAATCCCTCTCCCAACGGGAGAGGGAAACTACTATCCCCCCTCCCCCTTTGGGGGAGGGGTTGGGGAATCCGTGAAATCTGCGTAATCTGCGGATAAAGATAAAACTGTCTTCTCCGCATAATCTGTGGTTAAGTTCGGTTGACTTTAGCAACTTTTTACGGATACTTCCAACGTGCCTGAAATCATCCGCGTCCAACACGTAGGCAAGACCTACACCGGGGCCAATCCGGTCGAGGCGCTTGCCGACGTGAACCTCACCGTTAAAAAAGGGGAACTTGTTGCCGTCATCGGCCCGTCCGGCTGCGGCAAGACAACCTTGCTCAAGCTCATCGGCGGGCTGCTCGAACCATCCGAGGGCACCATCCACATAGACCATCTCACAGCAGTCGAAGCGCGGAAGGCGCGCAAGTTCGGCTTCGTATTCCAGGACCCCACCCTTTTGCCCTGGCGCAGTGTACGCACTAACGTTCAGCTTCCCGGGGAGGTGTTCAAGGACGATTCTGTCAAGAACCGTACCCAGGAGCTTATTGATCTTGTTGGTCTTACCGGATTCGAGAAGGCTCTGCCTCACGAGCTCTCCGGCGGGATGCAGTCGCGCGTGGCCATAGCCCGGGCATTAACCTTTAACCCTGACGTATTGCTGATGGACGAGCCGTTCGGCGACCTTGACGAGATCACCCGCGACCGCATGAACTTTGAGCTTCTGCGGGTGTGGCACGAAACCGGGGTAACCATAGTAATGGTCACCCACTCTATTCCGGAAGCCGTCCTTTTAGCCGACCGCGTCGTCGTCCTCTCCGAACTGCCGGGAACGGTGAAGGAAGAGATGCCGATACCGTTAAAACGACCGCGAAGTGGAACAACTCGTACCCGGAGTGCGTTTATGGAAAAGGTGGAATTGCTGAGAGACGAACTGGAGTAACTCAATCCTTCTTTCCTAAACCAATATAATTTACTACCGCAGCTATAACAAAACCAAAGAAGATCGCTTCTAACAACCATACGATAGAAGATAGTATTGCTAGTACAGCTTCACTTTCCGAAAGTAACAGAACAAGCTCAGAATTAGTATATACCCTTCCGATCAGAAAGACGAAATAAACACCTGCAGAGTAGATAGGGTTGACAAAAGTAGCTATTATGCTCAAAAGAAAGAGACCACTCAAGAATAAAAACGCCAATCCCAAAGCTTTTAAAACTTTTTTGCATTTAGGGGTTAAGGGTTTATTGCTGAATACAAACAGGAATCTACTGCGTTTTCTAAGGATTTTGCTTCTTTGACGGAAGTATAATGCTAACCCTGCCAATACGAAAATAACCCAAAATCCGATCATCACCAGATTCCAAGCCGCATTTTCCCATCCCCACCACGCACTCCACCCTTCCCAGTATATAACATGAAGAGCTAATTGCCATCCCCCCCATAATTCGAGGAGAAAAATCACTATGAAGAGAAACAACATCTATCCTTCTTTGCTGATCCAATTCTGTCTCGCAAGTTGTCTAAATCCTAATGTGCCTTTTACAATCTGAAACGCTTCTATGTATCCTAAACCACTTCGCAGGAGTTCTAAAGTACAACAGATTATTGAATGGCGCGCGACTGACTGTAGGTCTGAAACTCGAAGCCATAGACCTAATATGAATCATCATATCATAGCGATCAGGGAAATAATCCTTGCTTATTCTTTGAATTATGTCTCTAAATATACCTTGGTTTCCATGCCTTGGGTAAATCGTAGAATCGCAGCATCCCCAATAGCCTATATTACGACCCTCGTCGTCTTGATTTCTGTCAAGGTCGCTCAGATAGTGAATGGAGAAGGCTATTTTATTCTGGTCGTCGCCTGCATCTTCAACAAGCGCTGCAATTCGGTACAGACATTCCTTAACCAACGAGTGGCAACCCTTTCCTTCACCATGGATTATTAGACAAGCAAGGCACCCTTTAAGCCTTAGTGCGTCCACTTCCATTTCGTAAAATCTCTCGCTGCGAATTTTCTCCATGTGCAGGATATCCGCTTCAAGCAACCTGAGAAGAAGGTAACAAAGTTCCAAATCAAGTCCTTCAACACGATCAGAAGCTACACCCTCCCATAACCAATTTGACTGATTAAAACCATTCGCCTTTCTAAAACACAATTCCCTTTTCCTTCGCCGTTCGGTCTCCTCGCCAAGTCGTCTGTGTAAGTAATCCCAAACCTTCTCCGCACACCGCCTTCTTTTTTGTAAGTCTGCTCGCATTATTCCCTGATCAAGCATTGTTACTCGGCTGGCCTATTGAGGCCGCAGATAGCATCGTCAATATCTAGTTGTTTGCCTAGGAGTACACGTTCGGTCATTCCCAACTTCTCTTGAATCTTTTTTTCAAACTCACTTACTCTCAATCTATCGCGTAATTTTTGTGTTATTTCAAAGCCTAGATAGCCTGTTTCAACATGCTGTGCAATATCTTCGAGGAATAAAGCTGCTTGTAATTGCAAACGGTAGAACTTCTTCTGGATTACCTTAATGTAGTCTGTATCTCCTTTGTGGGTTATTTCGATAAGAAGTTTATCTAGCAAAGCATCGAGGATAAGAGCAAAATGAACCTTTGCGATAAAAGCTTCAAGGGTGTTAATGATTACAGGGACATTTCGCTTAGTATTAAACCATATCTTAAATTCATCTACATTATTTACCGTGGTTGAATCTGGAGGTTCTTCACCAAAAAGGATAGCTAGAAGTGACCTCGGGGTCATATAACATTTAATAAATCGACTGTAAGAGGGTGTATCTATATCTATTTTAGCCAATGTTTCGGGTTGAGCTTTTAAAGAATCTGAGTAACGATTTTCTGTAATACCATAGTACTGGTGTGCCAGCGCCATGATGAACTGAATAACACTAGGGTCTGATAAAGGCTTGGGAATATATCTTCTCTTATCATTGATCCACGGATCAGGTAGTTTTGCCTCAAATTTATTCCACTGTTCTTTTGTTAGATAAAGAACTGTAAATGTAAAAGGCAACACGACCCAGGACTTACTAGGCAATGCACTAGCCCTGTCTATTAATAGAACTTCTTTATCCTCCCATAGTGATTCAATTCCTGCTTTGAGAACTTCGTGTTCAAAAAAGGTTTTAAGGTCTTTATCCAAAGTTCCAAGTGTAGTTTTAACGTCCTCAAATAGAGAAGGCTTATTCGAAGGTTGATCATCTTCAGGCACCCCCTCAACGTCAAGCTTGTCTCCTATTCTTGGTACCAATTTAATAATATCTTCTAACTGAGTAGCAATATCCTTATCTTGATTCGGCTCAGGTATGGTAAATTTATAAGTCAGTGTACCGGCCCCGCATTCTCGTATGGTAAGTGTCTTCTCTGTTGATGGTAGTGTTTCTTCACCTCCACCATCTAACGATTTAAGTTTTATTTCCAAATCATTTCCACTCCATTCAGCATGCGCTAAATGTTCGACAAGAGCCTTATAGGGTAATACCGGTGGATATCCTAGTCTGGTTTCAGGCAAACCCATACACCATTTCGGATTGATGTTTGCCGTCAAATTATGTCGGTTTTCTACCCAGCGTTCCAATGGCGAATCGCGTAAAGTAGCTGCAATCGATTGAAAATCAAAAACGAAAGGGTAAATATGATAGATATCAGCTCTGGAAAACTCTAAGGGATAAGGAAATTCAGACGGGTTACTCATTCTTCCTAACCCATAATATCTTTTTGCAGGACTCCAATGGACCTCCTCCAAAAGCCTCAATTGTACATTTCTTTATTTCCCTTATCTGCACTTCCGTTAGCTCCCTACGAGGAAAGTGAAGAAAGAATTCCAAGGTCTCACCTATACCTTCAGCCCAATCTTCTTTAAAAACTGCCTTGGAGCATGTAATTTCACTTTCGTATTTTATCCCTCGTTCGCGTAAAAGCGTCTCCAGGTTTTCAACGAAAAGCCTCTGCGGTCTCCCGTTTTGATGAGCTATTTCGTAAATGCGCCGCCTAAACTCTGCGTATTTCCTACCACGTTTATGCTCGTAAGAGAGTTCTACAATACAAAGAAAACCCTGATTGAAAAGACATTCTAGAAATTGATCAATGGCATCATTCCAGTCATCTATCCAAGCCAAAATGAATGAGGCTATAATGAGATCGAATCGTAATCCTCTTAGTCTATGGTAAAGTCTCTTGGTAGAGGGTGGGAAAACGCCAATATGTTTAAGAGAAACTTTAATTTGAGGAGGCAAATCTTGAAATCGCTTACGAGCGAGATTCAACATAGATAATGAAGGATCCGCTTCTACTAAGTGGATCCCCAAATCCGGGCGTAAAGCAATCACTCCTTTCAAAAAATGCTCTGCGAATTCCCCACCTCCGCATCCGATGTCCATTATACTAAACCTTTCCTCTTCCGACGATAAACGACTTAACCACGCCTTTGCGATCCCTTGAGCCGTCCGCCTCGTAAAGTCAGTATCGCGGTGAAAAGCTTTGTAAGGATCTAAGTTCTCTTTGTAAAAGTAAGAGAAAAGGTCCTTCTTTGAAGGAATCAAATCACTCAGTAAAACCTCACTTGTAAATCTTTTCCAAGAATTTCATTGTATAAAGCGAATCCAAGTCCAGAGGTTTCTCAAGCATCTCTGCATCAAGATAAACCTGTTGGGTTTCTTCCCATCTCGATCTTTCCATCCAACCAATCTTTTCGTCGGGAACGTCCAAGATATAGGGCTTCATTGCACCTATCAGATACCTTTCCTGTGCAGTGTCAAGCTTTTCGCTGAAGGAAAGAATAACAGAAAGAGCTTCCTCAGGGTTTTCAAATGTCCACTTGTATCCCTCTAAGACCGATTTCAGATACTTCTCAACAATATCAGGATGTTCTTTGAGGAATTTTTCAGTAGTGAAGTAGCACATCGCATAAGGTTCAATACCGTATTCTCGAGGGTCCACACAGGTGTACTTTAACCCCATTTTGTCGAATTGAAAACACTCGTTTGTAGTCCAACCAGGAAAAACATCAACTTGGCCTTCTAAAAGCGGTGCGTAAGAATACTGAACTGGAATTTCCTTCAACTTAGTTCGATCAATTCCCTCTTTTTTCATTAATGCTTCGTAAATAGGCATAGGGTCAGCGCCTGGTTTTATACCAATTTTGTGACCGACGAAATCTTGAGGAGTTTTTATACCAGATTCTTGTTTTGCAATAAAGACCACTGGGCTGGATTGAAAAACTACGGCAATCACAACAAGCGGTATTCCTTGTGCACGTGCTAGAAGAACCTGATCTGCACCAGCCGTCCCTATTTGATCAGAGCCTGAAGCTACAAGTTTTATGGGATCGAGGTTGTAAGCACCTTCGTGCAGGGTAACGTCAAGTCCATTCTTCGCAAAGATACCCTTCTTAAGAGCAACCATATCACCGGCAAATCCTGTCGCGTATACCCACTTCAGACGAACCGAGATTTCTTCAGGCTCTTTTTTGCAGTTGAGGACGGGGAATAATACAGCCATGGCCAGAGCGGCCAGGAGTAATGCTTTCAAACCTTTCTTCATTTCATTCCTCCATGCGACCGTCAAACGACGGTTGAGGTGTGCCAGTAGAGGGCACGTTTTTCAATTAACGCTACGAGTCCAAAAAACGCTATACCTCCGAGCGAGGCAAGCACGATTGCGGCGAACAGCATGTTGGTGTCAATCTGATAGGACGCCATCAGGATGGCGTAGCCCAGACCTACGTTTGCGCCGGACATCTCGCCGACGATGGCTCCGATTACGGCCAGGGTAGCGGAGATCTTCAACGCCGAGAAGATGTAGGGCAGGGCCATGGGGAAGCGCAGCTTCCATAGTATCTGCCAGCGTGATGCCGAGAGGGAGCCGAACAGGTCGAGCGCGGCGGGCGAGACCGTTTGCAGACCCTTGGTGGTGTTCACTATCACCGGGAAGAAGCAGATGAGCGCGGCCATCACCACCTTGGCCGGGATGCCGTTGCCGAACCACAGTATCAGCAAGGGCGCGATGGCGATTATGGGGATGGTCTTTAAGGCAATGGCGTAGGGGTAGAAGGCGCGCTCCATCAGTTTGGAGTGGGTGAACAGCACCGACACCGCAATTGCCAGCCCGGACCCGACTACGAATCCGAGCACCGACTCCAGCATGGTGACCGCTGTGTCTTTCAAGAGGGAAAGGATGGTCTTTACGATCTCAATGAAGATCTGCGAAGGTGCGGGCAGAAGGTAGTTGGGCACCTTGGCCACGCGCACGATAAGCTCCCACAGGCCTAGCACGGCAAGCGCCACCAGTATCGGGGGGATTACGTCTTTAGTCACCCGGGAGACACGCATCCTGTTTTTGTCGTTTCCGCCCATAGCCGCCGATTTTAACACAGATATCCAACCATGTCAAGGGGGGGCAAGTGCAAAACAACATAAACTTAAAACGTAAAAACATTACCCGAAAGCCGCCCTTCGCCTAGTCACAAAAATCAAAGGCGGACTCGTTATGTCATCTTAATGTAAACTGGCTTTGGTGAAGATATTCGTAGAATCAAACTTTCGTATGTCTCACTCGTCTCGAGATTGGCGGGAATAGAAGGATGATGACATCCATTAGCGCTCTACCCTTTCTCGCAAGGGGGCTTCACTGGGGTAGTAGTAGACAATCTTAACGATCCAGCCGTTGTCCGGGCTGCCAACGAAGAACTCCACCGGTTGGCCTGGTGCAACGTCCTTGACCGCATTCCAGAAATCGTCCAGAGACTTGATCGGATGATAGTTGAGATTGACTATGGCTCCACGAATAGGGTAGCCGCTGTACATGCCCCATGCTTCGGCAGAGCTTCCTTCCTTGACGTCGCTTATAAAGACACACTCCGGCGAGAACATAGAATAGTAGCTTTCGTAAACGGTTGGTGAGGCGGGCTGGATGGTCATCCCGGCAAAAGCTACATACTCCTTGGGGCGAAGCTCGCCACGATCTTCTATCTCGACTTCCAATTCGATCTCCTGGCCCAACCGATAGAAAACCATCTCGCAGTTCTGCCCGGCTACATCCCTCATCATGGTAAGATAGTCCGCGTAGTCCTGCGGCATCATCCAGTTGATTAAATAGATCACGTCGCCTGGTTGGAGCCCGCTTCTCGCAGCCGGAGTCTTGGGGAATACGTCGATCACCAGAAGCGCCTTACGAGGATGGTTAAAACCATATCGCGCGCCAAAGTCTTCCCTGGCCCGGTCAAGGTTTATCTCCTCAAGGTTGACTCCCAGCCAGCCCATGCGGCCGGCGTAGGGAAGTTCACCCGCGATCACCTGTTCGATGACAGGCTTAAGTTGATCTACAGCCAGGCTCCAGCCGATGCCTTCGCTTTCGTCGCTGACGGCTGTGTTTATGCCGATCACCTTGCCGTTTCGAAGCGAGATAAGCGGCCCGCCTGAGTTGCCGGGATTGATAGCCGCATCGGTCTGCAGGAACGCTCCGTCGCAGCCCCAGGGGCTGTTGGTGATGCTGGAGATGATTCCTTCGGTAGCGCAGTACTCAAGGGACATCGGGTTGCCGAAGGTGCCTACCGGATGGCCCACCTCGACTGCGCTTGAACGCCCCAGCTGAGCAGAGGTGACGTTATACGGAATACCTGATTCATCCAGACTAAACGTAAGCATCCCGAAGTCGTAGACCGGATCTATATAGATAGGGGTAGCCGGGAAGCGCTCGCCGTCCTTGAAGCTTACCTGGATAGAACTGATGCCCTCATCTATAACGTGCTTGTTTGTGGCCACGTAGGCGAAACCTTCCCTGCGATCGATGTGTACCACGAATCCGGAGCCTTCCCAAGAGCCTCGCTCGGCACCCTCAAGCGCCACGATGGTGCTTGAGTAGACGCGAACCGTGTAGCGTTCGGCCTTTTTGAAAAAGTTGTTTGAGGAAGATACGGAAAGGAGAAAGCTCGGGATCAGAAGTAATGCAGGCAACATCAAGTACCTTACCCAAGGTCCCCTTTTCTTTTCGCGGAATATTTTTGAAGCCATGACGGCCTCCTTTCTACTACCTTCTTCCTCACCAGAGATAGGTTTATAAAGATAGTCCTATAGTCACGTACGCCTGTATGGGGGTGTTTAATCTACCTGCGGCGCCGCGAATATGACAGGTTGAAACGCGTTTACACGCTAGAGCCATCAGTCTTTTAACTCCTTCTATTATTAAGACGCACTAGGGTAAAGTTCTGTTTACCTGAACGTATCCCTCTGAAAAATCTTACGCGACAAAGACTCGGAATGCTTACCCCATAGTGTCCAGTTTCATTACATTATGGTATAATGTAAACACTATTTACTCTACCCGCTCCCGGACGTGTACCGAGATTTAGACGAACGAATCTTCCTCACATTCTGCATAACTACACAGTTGGGCAGTGTCTTCTTGAATCTCTCAACTCCTTCCTTGGTGACTTGGGTTTCACTCAAGTTGATGAGTTTCAGGTTAAATGGCCCCTCCAGTTCCTTCAACCCGGCATCGGTGATTGGCGTGTCGATAAGAATCAGAGTTTCAAGTGAGTGTAACCCCTTCAAGTGTTTAAGACCATCATCAGAGATAGCGGTAGCCATCAGGGACAGCTCCTTCAAATTTGTGAAAGGCTTAAGGTGTTTAAGACCATCGTCGGTAATCTCAGTGAAGTCAAGGGAAAGCTCTGTTAACTCTTTCAGCCCCCTAAGGTGTCTGAGTCCCTCATCCGTAATCTTGTTACCATCCAGGGTTAACTGGGTGAGCTCGGTCATTCCTTCGATGTGGCTCAATCCTTTGTCGGTAATCTTTTCCCAAAACAAACTGAGCTCTTTCAGATTGACGAGATCCGCGAGATAGCCCAAGCCCGCATCGGTCAGCCAACCATTTCCGTTTCCGAGCGGCAACAAGTCCAGATGCCTGAGTTTTTTTAGTCCCTTCACATGGACCAGTCCTGCCTCCGTAATTCTGTCGGAGTAAACGTGCAATTCCTTCAGGTTGATCAGCCGCTCCACATAAGCAAGGTGGGTATCATTTATTCTCGGCCATATCGTTAACTTTGTAAGGGTAGTCAACCTGGCTAACGGGGAGAGGTCTCCTTCTCCTTCGACTATCTCAAGCACAAGCACATTAGGCAGTTTTTGCACCTGGTTTAATTGCGTTGGGAGAGCCTTAACTATGACTACAGTCGTTTTGTTTTCAAGGTCGTTCAGCTCCACCTCGCGAAGGTCTATGCCCGCGACGCGACCGTTTACCCAAAGCCGTCCGTTCTCAAAGCAATGATCTATTTTCGTCTCGCCTTGCCAGGGATAATACAAAAACCACTCCTCCCCTTCATGGAAATCCTCGCCGGTTGAGAGTCCAATAAAATTCTCCCCAGGCTCCCAGTCGGAAACATCAATCTCGCTGTAGCGATGCGATTCGTCGCCTCTGATGAGCAGGCATCGCTTTAGGTTTTTATTACTCATTTGCTGTTCCCTCTTTTTCTTACCTGCCAGCCCGGAACGAGCTCATTATAAACCGACCTTGCACAAACCTTAATCTTCTCGATTGTTTCTTGGATTTCTTGGACGTTTTACCTCCAGAATTTACTAATCATTCTCCTTACGCTTAAGTGAGGCTCCAAATCTTACCTCGACTTCTTCCGAATCTCTGCCCTGTATTGATTTACCCATTGCACCTTCAATCAAATCCAACAGATTAGAAGCTCTGTTCACGAAGAATCTATCAAAATCATCATTGCGCAGGAATTGAGGGTTGATCTTGTGGCTTTCCAAAATAGTGTCTAACCGCTCACTTTCCACATCATGCTTCTTCTCTAGATTTGCCAAGTAATCACCAGGAGCATTCCCACCTATTATTCGGTTGGTACTCGATGAAATGGCTGCTTTGTTCACAATACAGTTCCACTTATCCTCCGGTAGATTATTCTTCGTGCAGTAATCTTTGGGAAAGATATGGTGAATGTCTATGTTCAAATCAAAATATCTAGTCACCTCAATAGGATCACCACTTAGAAAGTCTTGACTACCAACCTGCATAAGCTGAGCCATGAGTCCCTTATATGCCGCACTCAACCTCGATTTCAAAGTAAGAAGCCTGGTTGGGCTGAAACTGGCATCCCTTATTGATCGAGGTTCCTTTCCGTCATCTATCCAGTCAATCACCTCGGGTAAATCAAAAGCGAAGCGGGTTTCGTTTGCGCCTCCGTACAGTTCCCCGAAAACACCACACCAATACCAACGTGCTAATTTTCTTCTGACTGGATCTTGATCAAAACGACTATCCAGAACAGCACACATTGCCGAAAGTGGTATCAGCTGAGTGGAATACGGAAGGCTCCTATCATCGTAAACCTTTTCGTTGACGAGAAAACGCGCAGCCTTTTTAAACCCTTCCTCAATCTTGTCTGCATTCTTCTTATAATCATCAAGAGAAAGAGCTAAGACATCTTTGCGTTTACAGCTGATGGCTTTAGTTTTCCCTTCTTGTACGTTAAAGTAACTGGAAAGCAAAGTAACCGCCGTAAGGAAAGAAGATTCATCCACTTTTTCTAAAACCTTGTGTTCGTCTAGTTTTTCCTTTCTTTTTTCCCAATCTTTTCGGAGTTGATAATCATCTGCAGCAAAGGTTGCCGTCACGAGTTCGAAGACCGAAAGTGTAACTCCGCCAGTATTAACTTTTTCAAAAACCTGACAAACGGCTTCCTTAGGAGTATCTTTGTTTAATTCAATCAATAAAAGTGGGTATCTTTGGAACCGAAGCCACACATCATGTTCAAATCGAGAGAGGAATCTGTATTTCTCAGGATCATGCTTGAAATAATTGTGGAACCCCATCTTCCATTCTGAAAACTCCACATCGTAAAAGACTAAAGCAAGAGGGAATAAACCGTGTTCATATTCTTTCTCTCTCGTGCTGACGTCAAGTTCTATCTTTCGGCCAAAGTCAGACTTTATCATCTTATCAGGTGGCAGTGATACAACCGCATCGAATCGGTCAACCTCGGGGTCAAGACATTTTTCCATAGCGAGGTAATAAAACCTATCAATCTTCTTTTTCTTCTCAGTTGTTGTAGGAACGGGTTTACTTCTCCAGATTGAAAGATAGAGGGAGGTCAGTCGTTGCTGGCCGTCCAGAATAAATTTATCAGGATAAGGCGGATTGTCCAACTCCACTCCCTTGATCGGCTGTGGTTTAAATCGTACGCGATTACCTCCAGTTTTAAGCATCATCATCGCGCCGATGGGAAAAGATTTAGATATGCTGGCGATCAATGAACGAATGTGTTCATTATCCCAGACCCACCCACGCTGAAAGTCGGGCAGTTGAATTGCTCCTATATGGATTTGTTTTAATACTTCTTCAAGTAAGGGTTTATTTATTTCAAATGTGCCTTCTGGGGATGACATAACTATATTCCTCCTGTTGGCTAATTCTAAGGTTGCGTTCCACATCTTGTGGAAATCTCTATGTCGATTTTAATAATACTCACTTAGGTTGCTTTGTCAACCCAAGTTTTCTATCTATTCAAATAGAACCGAGACCGAAATTCTAAACAAACCCTCGCTTCTCCCCCCTCAAATCTAGCAAACCTTGAACCGCTCTATCTCCACCAGCGCCGTATCCGGCCGGATGTTTATCAGGATTCCCTGCTTCAATCGGGTAGGCCTCCATCTCCAGCGATACTCGGCAATGGTATCCTCGTCTATCTCATCTTTCGAGATAACATCCAGCAGATAACGCTTGTCCACGATAAGCACGGTGTTCTCGTTGACTACGAAGTCCTTGTAGAGCAGCTCAAAGGTTTTCTCTTCGTAAGGAAGGTCACACAATCTGAACTCGGTTTTCAGGGCTTTGAGATAGTAGTCGGTGCTCGATTGATAAAAGAACTCAGCCCCTAATGTATCGGCTACTTCCTTGGCCGCTTCCGCAACCTTCTCGACAGTCTTTGCCTTGATTTTGCAGCGTGGTTCCATCATAACCGTATCGTCTCGGGCTACGTCAATCACATCCACTTCATCCCTGTTCTTGGGGAAGTTCAAGAGTATGCCTGTTGGAAAGCCAGTAGAAATAACGTAGGCTCGAACCTGTTTTTCGTGACTTGCCTGAAGCTTATTGACAGCCTTCAGCTCTACGATCAACTTCCCCGCGACAACAAGGTCTACAAAAATGATCCCCAGCTCATGTTTCTTGTAGAGCAACTGCGTGCTATACTCGCGCTGATGGGGCACGTCTCTCAGTCGAAGCTCGTGAGCCAACGCCTTCTGATAGACCTTCTCAAGATAACCAGAACCTAAAGTCTGGAAAACTTCCTGCGCCGCTTCGATTACTTGTTCTCGCATAGCTTCTTCTCCTCCTGATCTACCGCTAGTGGCCACTTGACTATAGCTTGAGTGTAGGATTTGTCAAGTAAAGCTTGCTTCATTGACATCTTTATATTTTTTTGTATGCTCACTTTATGCCACAGGACGACGTGAAGATTCAATACAGACACTCAAACCACGGTCTATTCTCAGAAGACTACCTGAACGAGGTTCTCCCTGGACGGCCAATATGGACACAAATAGAAGAAGAGGCTAAAGATGCCTTCAAGCAAATCCAAAAGATATACTCAGACAACAGGGACATCCTCAACAAGAAATTAGACGAGGACGGAACAGAACAAGCCTTCATTGAAAAAGTCCTGGACGTAATCAATCCTCACTATCTACGCCGTCCCAAAAAATCCGGCGGTTCGGGAAAGAGTTGGATACCTGACTACGCTCTCTTCGACAATAAGACAAAAAGAATCGAAGCACGACGGCGAAGACAGGAAGGCTCGAATATGTTCAAGGATTCACTTGGAATCCTCGAAGCCAAACGCTGGGAGAGACCTCTTGACCGGAAGTTAAAGCGTCAGCGTGATTCCTTTGAAGCCGATACCGACAATCCAGCTTTGCAAATTGTCGATTACCTTTTTCATGCTCGAACTCAGTGGGGAATTCTCACTAACGGTCGTCTTTGGCGAATTTACGAATGTGATCAAAGCTACGATTTGGAAAAATGGTATGAAGTAGACCTTATAGAAATTCTTGACCCAACTTCTCAGCGCAGTATTGAATTTCACGATGACCATAAATCTCTTTCTCAGCTCGATGCTTTCAAGTACTTCTATCTGTTTTTCCGCAAGGAAGCTTTCCCCAGGTTTCTACAGGAGGTTCTTGACGAGACGGAAGAGTATGAACTTGGCGTAAGCGAGAATCTTAAGGAGAACGTCTATAAAGCTCTTAGAATCCTCGCAGATGGGTTTGTTCAGTCCAACCCGGACAATTTCGACCGTCACAATGACAAAGAACTCATCCGCCAAAAGTGCTTCGTCCTTCTCTACCGTCTACTCTTCATTCTATTCGCTGAATCCAAACCGTACAAGGCTCAGGAGCGTCTGCTTCCTCGCGGCAAGAAGCGCTATGACGAAGACTACAGCCTTTGGACTCTACGTCACAAAATTGCGGTGAAGGCAGGTGAAGAGGCTGAGGCAACCGATTTCAGCCACTTTGACATAATCGGATGCGAATTTCTGGAAAGGCTTAAAAAACTCTTCCGTCTCATTGATAACGGCAGTGAGCATTTTAAAATCCCTAAAGAAGAGTTCTTTGTCCCCGACTACAACGGAGGACTCTTTGATCCCAAGCACTTTGATGAGGATTGGAAAATCACAGACCGTTATCTGTCAGAAGTCATAGACCTTCTTTCTCGCTCCGTCAAGAAAAAGCAAGACAAGTTTCTGCACTTCATCAACTACAGTGATCTTAAAGTTGACAAGCTGGGTGGTATTTATGAGGGTTTACTTGAGAATTTGTTGGAGGTTGCAGAGATAGATAAGGTTCCTGCAATCAAAGACGGCAAGGAACTCTGGGTGCCGGTGGAGGAAGCTCATAAACTTAAGAAGGTGAAGTGGAGGGAAAAAGTCAAGAAGAGGGAGTACTATCCCGTTACCGACCGGGGTGAGCGTAAGACCTCCGGTTCCTACTACACCCCCAGCATCCTTGTGGACTACATCGTTGCTAATACCCTTGACTCTATCATCGAACGATGCGAGAAGGAGATTAAGCCGGAGCGCAAGAGGCTAGAGCGGTTGCTTAAGAAGAGAGAGAAGCAAGGTATGAAGGGTGAGGTTGCTAAGATTCAGAAGAAGTTGGACGAGCTTCTTCCCAGAAAGATTCTCGCTCTCCGCATACTTGACCCGGCCATGGGGTCGGGACACTTCCTGGTCAGCGCGACTAAGTATCTTGCCAAGCGTCTTACCGAATTCTCTACGGGAGAGGAAGTGGAAGAAGAGGGCAACGACTACCGCATCGCCAAACGCCGCATCGTGGAGAACTGTATCTTTGGCGTGGACAAGAACGAACTGGCGGTTGAGCTTGCAAAGGTCTCGTTGTGGATCGAGACAGTAGCAAGAGACCATGCTCTTTCTTTCCTCGATCATCACCTGCGCTGGGGCGACTCGCTTCTGGGAACGACTATCGATTCGCTTCAGAAGTTGCGCCATGAAAAGAAGACGCCAGCGGGTACAACTGCCGCACTGTTCTCAGCTCCCCTGATGCCCTTCATCAAAGACGTCATTGGTCTCTATACCCTTATTGAGAGAACTCCTTCGCGTACAGCCCACGAGGTTAAACACAAGGAGAATCTACTCAAGGAAGCGCGAGACCTAATCAGACCGTTCAGGGAAGTCGCCGACATTTGGATTGCCGATTGGTTCACTGACATTGACCGGGAAGATTACGAGTCGGCACACGTTAACCTTCAGATAAAGGACAAGGAGAAGCGGGATAAGGAGTTTGAGAAGCTGCGGGAGAAGGATTGGTTCAAGGAAGTTCAAAGGCTCTATGAGAAGCACCGGTTCTTCCACTGGGAGCTTGAGTTCCCTGAAGCGTACTTTGATGAAGATGCCAAGCGATTAAATGACCCAGGTTTCGATGCGGTTATAGGCAATCCGCCTTGGGAGAGGATTAGATTGGAAGAGGTACAGTTCTTCACGGGACGTTTCCCGCAGATAGCTCTTGCTCCTCGTGCTTCTGACCGTAAGAGGATGATTAAGGAACTTGAAGAAAATAACCCGGAGTTGTGGGGCGAATACCAGAAAGCCAAGGATGATGCTGACCGGATACTTCACTACCTCCACAAGGCCGATTTTTATCCCTTGATGGGGCGAGGAGATACAAACTTCTATGCTGTATTTGCGGAACGCGCCTCCACTTTGATAAAACCCACCGGCAGGGTTGGGGTCCTTACCCCAAGCGGCATAGCCACTGACAACACGACCCAGTACTTCTTCCAGGAGCTTGTTGATAACAAACGCCTGGAAGTCCTTCGAGACTTTGAGAACAAGAAGGAGTTCTTCCCTGATATAGATACCCGCTTCAAGTTCAGCATCATACTTTTTGGCGGACGGGCTTCATCCATTGAAAAGATAAGGATGGCGTTTTTCCTTCACAGTAATGAGTTCGAAAAGCTAATAGCTGGAGAAACAGATAGGTCTGTTGAACTTCAACCAGAAGACTTCGCACTATTCAACCCAAACACCCGAACCTGTCCCGTATTCCGAACACAGCGAGATTATGAACTCACAAAGAAGATTTACCGGTCTGCGCCAGTTTTTATAGACAAAAGTGGAGATGAGGAAGTTAATCCTTGGGGAATTTCTTTTAAAACAATGTTCCACATGACAAATGATTCTCATCTATTTAAATCCTCTGATGAGCTTGAAAGAGATAAATTCTATCTAGTTGAGAGGAATATCTATAAGAAGGGGAATGTAAAATACCTACCGCTTTACGAAGGAAAGATGGTCCAGATGTATGACCACAGAGCGGCAAATGTTGAAATAAATCCCGAAAATATTCATCGTCCTGCGCAAGAGAAACCGACTACTTTAAAACAACACATCAATCAAAACTATACACCTAATCCACAGTTCTGGGTAAATGAAAAAGACTTGGATAATTTCTTCGACGGCGGGAAACCGTCATGGCTTCTTGTCTTTAAAAACATCACCTCACCTACGAATGTTCGTTCGTTCATTTGCAGTCCAATCCCTCTTTGCGGGGTCGGAAATAGTATGACTCTAACCATGTTCGCCCCTGAAAGGATGTTGTCTTCGCCAGCACTTGTTGCTAATCTTGCTAGTTTCGTTTTTGATTTCGCCGCGCGTCAAAAAATAGGTGGACAGAACCTGAATTTCTTTGTAGTAAACCAATTCCCTGTTCTTCCTCCTGAAAAGTACGATGAGGAGTTTCACGGTAAGAAGCTTATTGACATCATCTCTCCCAAGGTGCTTGAGCTTTGCTACATCGCCCACGACCTTGCCGGGTTTGCAAAGGATATGGGACACGTGGATGAGAAGGAGAACGTCTTAGAACCCTTCAAGTGGGACGAGGAACGCCGCTTCCACCTGCGCTGTCAGCTCGATGCGCTTTATTTCATCCTGTATGGGTTGGACACCGGTGAGGCCACCGAGATTCTTGAAACCTTCCCGATCGTCAAACGCCAGGACGAGAAGCGCTACGGTCGCTACCGCACCAGAGATTTAATCATTAACTACATGAACGCCTACAACGCAGGCGACCTGGACGTTTGGGTAGAGGGTTAATTCTATCTCCGATTCCTGTCAAGACTAGAAACCACAAGTTGATTAAGTATCCCTTGCCCCTATTTTTCCTGTGCCAGAAAGTGTGCTAGTTGTCGGCGACTATGCAAAAGGGAAGTTCATTCTGCACGACACACTATGCAATTTGAGGGCGTCGTTAAGGAGAAAAAGTTACAAGCTCAGGGGGCCAGATGGAGTTCAAGGTGCGGGGAATCCGGATCGTCTGAGCCTGGGGGAACATCTCTCTGAGCGCTTTATACTCCTCCCAGGGCATCCCCTGATACTCTCCAGGCGGGCGAGAGAGGATCCCTTCTATCATCTGCCGCTCGCGGTGCCTGGCAACCTTTAAAGCGTTCTCAGAGTAATCCTTACCGTCCTCAATAGAGATTACAAGTCGGGCATCATCCGGAGATAGCCCGTAGTGACTTCGTAGAGCCTCATAGCGCCAGTTCAGTCCTGTGCCGCGAGGGAACCAGTGCCGGGATACAAAGAGAGGCTTAGAACGGCCATAGCCACGTCCCTGGAGGTATACGTAAAGACGAGACCTTTCATCACCGGGGTCATCGGCGGAGACTTTATCCTCAGGCATAGCCCACACCCCACCATCCCAGTAAGTTTGTGGAAGGATTATGCGCTCCCCGAATTCGTAAGGATGTTTTGAAAGATTAGGTGCACCATGTCGGTCAGTTCGATGAAGCACATTCTGGTGGATCTTCTTGGTGAGGGCAAACCAGACCCAAAAAGGGAATATCATTTTATTTTTTCCCAAGCTGCAAGTAATCTGCGGGGGTATTTTTCTCGAATACGTTTAATCGATTTCATAAGTGTATTATGATCTTCCTCTGTCAGTGATTGGTTTAGTTCTTGTATAAAATCAATCACAAAAAACATAACATTTTTTAAATATTCAAGAGCAGGTTGTGGTATATATGGGTATCTTCGGAGTTCTTTGAGACTATCCACTAATTGTTGGCTTTTATCCAGAAGATTAGAGAGGTTTTTCTTGATCGAAGCACTATCTAAGGACTTGCTGTCTAAATCTAAGATACTGAGTGCGACGAGTACATTATTGAATGCTGAGTCAACTGAGGATTTCAAAAAGGCCCACCCGGATACTTCAATCTTCTTCGGGTCATAGATTGTATAAGTTCTTGATTCAGATAACCTTTGGGAGATTTCTTTTTTTAACTCTTGAAACATATCAAAAACTCTGGCTAATATTTCTTTCTGGGGATCCCCGCTGGCCTTAAGTTCAATTGCGATTTTCTCGATTTTAGTAATTGAATAGGGGGATTTCAGCTTTTCAGGGCGTGCAACAACAGCCTCAACTGCTTTTGTTATATCCTGTTGACATTTCTTAACTTCGGCCACATCAAAATCATCCGGATATGGAATTGTGCGCATACCTGCGTTATCAAACGGAAGCTTCTTTTGATTTAATTGACTCGCCACCATCAGGTGAATAAAAGGCTTTTCAGTTACGTGACGGATTGCTAACTCATAGAAGACGTTTGCATTGCAATTGGTTAAATCGGCAATAACCAAGTCGTCATCAATAAGCCTTTCTACTATTTGAGGTGGTATCAAACCAGGATCAGGGATTTCATCTGCTCTCTCAATTTTATATTTATCCTCAAGGATTGGCCCAAGAATGAAATATTGGAGTTTATCGGAGCGTTTTCTGTCAGGGGAATCCCATTCTCCAATCGGACATATCAAAAAGCAAGTCTTCTTTTTAGATGTTGTCATTAACCTTCCCCTGACAGCAATCTCACGATTCTCCCCTTTATGTTTTTGTAAACAGTCCTCAATTTTTGCTTTGCCTGTTCGGTTAACCGGGCCGTATGGGCAAGCCCATCTCTTAGGGGTTTATACTCCCTTGCGTCTCTTGCAAGACAGGCCTCCGTTATACGATCTTTCTTATCAACCAAATTAGCGAGCCCGTCCATACTTAAATAACTCAAATCATCTCTACCCTCGCGAATTTCGATACTTATATTCCCCGCTTCCTTGTTCGTAACTTCTTTCTCTCTCCACGTCCTTATTTCCTCTATTGCTTCAGGAGAAAGGCCAATCCTATTTTCCCGAATGTATCTTCTGATTAGGTTTTCAGAAACGAAACAGTCCGCGTAAGACGCAAAATTGAAGCTTGCATCATCACTTAAGTCGTCAACCCAACCGTCTACCTTTTTTTTGTTTTCCGTACCTCTAGGTAATTCGTAATCCTTCGAAACTTCGAAATACAACTCTTTGGCTGCTCTTTCCTTGGGAGGTATTCTGAGATTCTCCGGGTCTCCTTTCTTTTTGCGTTCGTGTCTCCAAACATCCCAATCATTGAGGATCCGAGGAATGACTTTTATCCTCAAGAGGTCTAACAACATCTGTAATTTCGGATCCTCGTCCTTAATTCCTTCACGGTTAGTCGTGAACCTATCGTTTGTATCGCCGGCTTCATCCAAACTATCAAAATGAATTTGTCCATACAAGTAACTTTCGACCCACCGAGCCGTAGGAATATGTGCTAAAATGTTTCTTTCTCTAAGCCTACCGTTCACGAAAAGATCAATGCCTGTTCTTTCGCGAGTACCGAATATCTTGAGTTTTGTGGGCTTATCGACGGATGCTATGAAACCGTTGAGGTTCCCGTCGATCGTCAACCGTCCTTCTTCATTCTTCTCCGGGTCAAACATTTCCTGTAACATCTCTAGATAGGGATCCTTAAGATCATTTATGATCCACCAAAATTCAGTATCCTCAGCGAGTTTCCTCAAGCATTCGAGAGTTATCTCTTCATCATTTAGGAAGATCCTGAATTCATCGTCGTAAAGGGAGAATCGGAAATAAAGGGCGATGATCTTTTTCAGGTATTCTAACCTGTTCTTGATTCCTTCTTTGATTTTTTCGAAGTATATGATCGTGCCTTTTTTGTGGTCTTTAACGTACTCGCTGAAGAGAGACATGTTTGGTTCTCCCAACGGATAATCGCCCGGCATCAAATCTTCTTTTATGGCATCATCCAAACCGGAATTGTCGATGACTCCTCCTACGTAATTCTTCATCCCCTTTTTCTTGGATATGACCATAATTCGTTCTGCACACGACAGCAGCGCCAATTTCCCTATCCCTTTTCTACCGATGTATGGCCTCTTTTTCCCGGGTGAAAAGTTCCCCTCCCTCCTTTTCGAATAGCCGATCTTCAAGAACTTATTTTGAAACTCATTTGCCAACATTCCGTCTCCGCTATCTTTTATGTAGAAGCTATCTTTGTCTCTATCGACGTAAAGCCATACGTTCTCGGCGTTCGCGTCCCAGGAATTCGAAATCGCTTCTCCGAGTACCGTAGCGAAGCTTCTATAGAGGTTTCTACCCAAGTGCTCCAGGACACTCAAAGAAATTTCGAAGGTGAACCCTTTACGTTCAGACTTCTCTTTCATAAAGCCTCCGCCAAGTGTTTTTTTATGCTTCTCGCGACTACGCGCCCCAAAACGACGGGGACTGCGTTGCCTATCAATACGTTCAGACGTTTGAGTACGAAAGGTTCACCTGGCTCTATGAATTCGTAATCTTCGGGGAAAGTCTGTAACAGAGCGGCTTCGCGTAAGGAAATGGCTCTGTCTTGCTCAGGGTGTCCGAAGCGGCCGTTCCCGAACCCCGTACTCTGAGTCGTGATCGTAGGCGCAGGTTCGGCCCATTTCATCCTTCCGTAAACGCTACCGTATTTTTGGCCTCTTTCGTCCTTGTGGCAATTCGCGACCAACTCCTCGGGCCAATCTCGCCAGGATCCTCCAGGATGCGCCGCACGAATTCTTTCTAGATTCCTTTCCGAGAGGGTGCTCGCCCAATGTAACGGGTCCGTCTTCGACCTCCCTCCAGCAACGAGCGGTTCGAGATGGCCTATGGCATCCCGAACGGTTACGTAAGAGTTCTCGCCGTGCGTAGGTGGAACGAGCTTTATCTCACCGAATCTCGAAGCGAAAAGGACGAGGCGGCGTCTCGTCTGGGGTATTCCATATTGGGGACAATATACTACGTATGTCGTCACGTGATACTCCAGGTCTTCCAGCCCTTTCACGTAATCTGCGTAAACCTCATGGTTCTTGAGACGAGGGACGTTTTCCATGGTCACTATCTCAGGTTCGACCTCTCTTACCAACCGTCCGAAAGAGTATAGTAATCCCCACCTATCGTCCTCTCGTGCGTCTCTCCTGTGAGTATACGAAGAAAACGGTTGGCAAGGAGCGCAGCCCGCGAGTATCTTGATGCTGTTCGGCGGATATAGATCTCTTAACTCGTCTCCGCTCATCTCGTTGACGTCTTTGAGAATGAACCGGCTATCATTGTTACGTTCGAATGGGTAATGGCACTCTGGGTCTAAATCTATACCCGCGCTGACCGGGATTCCCTCTTTCACGAACCCGTGCGTGAGGCCACCTGCCCCACAAAACAAATCCACGACGACGGGAGACTTATTCGGACGCTCCATCGACGATCCTCCGTAGCCTCCGAGCTACTTTCTCGGGTTTCTTCAAAACGTCTACGTCCAGGAAGCGATGCACCGACCACCCAGCTCTACGTAGCCTCCGATCGATTCGTCGGTCACGTAACTTGTTGGCGTTCAGCTTCTTCGTCCAGAACTCACGGTTCCTACCGAAAGCCTCTCCGGATGTCTCGCTTTTCCTCTTTCCGTGCCAAAACGAGCTATCGCAGAAGATCAACACGTTGGATCCTTTTATCCTGAAATCCGGGCGCGCCCGCAGAAGTTCCACCTGCGTCTCGTATTCGATGCCGAGGCTTTCGAGGATCTCTTCCATCGCGGCTTCTAAACGAGTATCCCGTCCTTTGACCTTCTTCATTCTCTCGGAAACTTTACGCGTAGGTCGCTCATAGGGCCGTCTCATCATTAATATCCTATCCTTCAATCCGCTTTTGTCAAGCACTCCAGAGCTTCCAAGATTCATGTCCATACGACCTCACATGCGAGATATTCACTGAGGACTATCCGAATGGTAGTTTTATCATGCTCGACGAATGCAAGATAGCGGTATCTTCCCGGCTGAACTTCCACCCATCTTAAACTTCTGCTGAAAGCCATTCTTTGCATCCCTCTACTTCCTACCTCCGGCCATAGGGCGGATTTAGGAGATTCCCCAAAACTCTGTATGGAATAAAGAGGCATTGAGGGAAACGGCATGAAGGCTACGGTTGGCTGATCGTAGATTTGAAGTGTGCCCAATTCATACGCCGAGTGACCTTGAGCGAGTTTCAAAACGACCCCCCCCACTCTTTCTTCCTTGACGGAAAAAGCTATATCATCTCCATCTACGTGACGGGCCATTTCTAATTTCGAGACCAGAGCCGGTTTCTTTTCGAGAATCCGTTTTATTTTCTCACGTTCAACTCCATCAGGTTTAACCGATCCACTCAAGGTACATTCTATGAGACATGCGACGTATTCCTCATCCAGAGAAAAGCGCTCATTACATGACTTGCATGCTGGCACGACCGGAAGATTGGTGGGATAAGGCTCGTCCAGAAATACTTTCGACGGTACATGATCTCGTGTCTCGGTTCTCTCTCCACAAAAGACACAGCAATCTTTCATTCTACTGTCAGAGAAATCGGTTAATTGATCCATGATCGTTCCCTGACTAAGCGTATCGAATTGAACGTCACAATGGCAACAGCAACCAAGAACACTACGCCAAATCTTTTCATCCGTCCTCCTTGAACATAGCATAGGCGTTTATCGCTTTATGTCAATCCCCTCGCCAAGCTTTGGGGCCCCTGGCCGCGCGCATCCAGAGGCCCCTTTCCCTCAGCCCACCCCTGGAGGAGCGAGTGAACAATTGTAACCCCTAAAGGGGATTTTGTCAACTCCCCGGGAAGGAGTAGTTGGCTATAGCCAGCTCTACGCGCTCCAACCTGCTCTTTTGTTTTGAAAGTGTGTGTGCCGACCTAAACTCTTTTACCCATACCTTTCTTTTGAACTTCAGCTTCACAGGGCCTCCCCAGGAGAGCAAGAACTTGCCCTTGAGTCGGTCCAGAGCGGCGACGAGATCTTTAGTATCCTGGTGCGTCCAGGTGCCCGGGTAAGGCGTCGCCGTTCCCTCATACGGTGGGTCCAGATAGAAGAAGGTCTCCTTGGCGTCATACCGTTTGAGGATATCCCTGAAGTCTATGTTATCGTGCAGCAGCACACTTTCTACATTGAGTTGGTTTGGGGTTTCTATTCGCAGAGAGGGGCAAAGAGAAAACCCCAGCAGGTCCGCCTGACGAAAGCTAGTATCTAATCAGGGAAAGTTGCGAGGGCGGTTTCCAATTCTTTTTGGGTTTCGGCAAGGACTTCTATGTCAAATTGCATTACCTTCTTCAGAATCAAAAGTGTAGCGTCTTTGGTTTGCATGTTTTCTACTTGCCACAATCCTATATCCAGTAGTGCTTGTAGAAAGTGTTTCCAAGTGATTGGTTTGAGTTGCGCTTGCTTTACAGTCTCATTGATGTGTTGCTGATAGCGCCGCAGTTTTTCCCAGGATACAGTATTCAGATAGATATTAAGCTGGACATACTGATATCGGGATCGAGGCAGATTAGCCCAGCGAGGATTGAGGCCGCAGAATATGATATGCTTAGCCGTTGCCGCTAATCCGTTTTCTCGTTCGTATGTTAGTAGGTATTCGTATCCGATTCTGATGATTGCCTCTCCGAAAAGTGCCCAGGAGATTTTAGTAAAGCCCTGCATCTTAAGCGATGGGGTAGTTTTGATGTTGCGATAGGTTCTGAGCATATCATCTAACCCTATCGGGACCCTTGGATTTGCGATCTTCTTTCGCTTCCAGTTCTTACCTAGCCAGAGCATCTTATTCCTTTTCCTCTTCTGCTTCCTCTATCATTTCTTCTATCGCTTCCTTCTCTACTTCTTCAGAGGCTTTCGCAAATCGAGCTAAGTTGGCAGGGCTGATGCCTTGTCTATAGAAACTCTGCCAATCTGGGTCGTACCGATTGCGAAGCTCCAGGAACGCTGCATCGTTACCTTGCAATCCAAGTTCCTTTTGAATCTGCTTTAAGACTCGATTGTAACTTACGGTAGGTTTGAGTTCTACTGTCTTATTAATGGATTCCTCTTTTATGTAATTCCCAACACAGTAAAGAATTATTCCGATTCCTACTCCGCCATAAGAAAGTATCAAAGGCGACCACTCTCCCAATCCAAAACCCGCATACCAAGGAACTATAAGAAACGTAGTTGGGAAGAAAATGACAGCAAGAATAACTACTAAAGGACCCAGAAGACTCCAAACGATTATTACAGATAAGATGAATCCCCACATTCCACATACGAACCAGACTATTCCTCCCAAACACATGAGAATAATACCTATTGCTCGTTTCATGTTATCCTCCTTTGCGGCATGTTTGATGTCCGCCTTAATAACCTTGCCACCGCCAGTGATAAATGTATCCTTGTTTATTAACGTAAAACATTCTGGTGGCGTAATAGCCTCGCTTCTCTGGAGCTGTATATCTAGTTGTTCCCCCAGAATCGGTGCGTATTTTACCTTCGGTTTGTCCAAGGTCTCTATGAAACTTGTATATCAGGATTTCACCGCCAGCACCGTCAGAGGCAACTTCCGTTGGAGGACCCCAGGATCGGATCAGCTCGGATTTATGGTGGCCTACCCAAGAATCCATTACTTGGTTAATGCGATTTACGCACCCTGTAGTTAGAGCCGTCAACATTAAAGCAAGAATAAGAAGAACCCATTTTAACTTACTCATGTCATCCTCCTAGCCCTTTGTGGGCGGTTTGTAGTTACATATAATTATAGTCATGCTTCCTTCTTTGTCAAGCTCTAGGAAAGGCTGCTTGGTAGGATTCTTTGATACGCCGGGTGGTGAGGTGGGTATAAATCTGCGTGGTGGAAAGTGAGGCATGTCCCAGTAGTTCCTGCACCGCACGCAGGTTTGCACCGCGATCCAGCATGTGGGTTGCGAAGCTATGACGCAGGGTATGAGGATTGGTTTTCGCGTAGTGCTGAACGATCATCCGCAGGTAACGCACGCCAAGCCGTTTTCCGGTTCTGAGAGATCGAATCAGCGGCCCGGACCTAACTTCACCTACGTAGGTTTTAAGCAAGGTCGCCAGTTTATCGCTGAGAAAGGCGATCCGTTGTTTGTTTCCTTTGCCATTGACGCGAATGGTTTCCCTCTCGAAATCTATATCCTCCACGTTCAACCTGGCAAGTTCAGAGATACGCAGTCCTTCATCGTAAAGAAGTTCAAGGATGATGCGATCTCTGGGGCATCGAAAGTGGTTATTAAAGATTTGCTCGACTTCTCTTTCCGTAAGGAACCGGGGCAAGGATTGATGATGCTTGGGTGCGATTATAGAACGTGCAGGATTATGAGAGATAAGCCCCTCACGCATCAGGTATCTGTAGAAGCTTTTGATAGTTGCCAATCGTCTGCGAACGGTATTAGGATGATGCCTTTTTGACTCCCCGGCTATGAATGCCCGGATTCCATCATGAGTCCCATCCATCGGTTTACCCTTGAGGGGGCACTTCGTATCATCACGCGAACCTAAGAACTTACAGAAAAGCTCAAGGTCGTAGCGATAGGCTTCTAAGGTACGAGGCGACGCCTGCCGAGCACGAAGCATATCAAGGAACCGCTCGATGATGGGGATTACGATACGATAACTCATGTCAATCTCTTTCGTTCTCGTAAGAGTTGCCTTTTTTGTCTAAGCTCATCCCGAAGCCTGCTTATTGCGGTTTCCGCCCCAGGAGCCCTTCTTCTTTTCCATCCTTCCAGTTCACACTCAAGCCCGGCGATTTCGTCTAGTAGGATTTGGGTCCGGCTTTTGGCTTTACCAGCAAACAAGTTACCTTGTTTCAGGTATTCAGCCTGAAGCTTAGTCTGTTGCATCATGTCAGTCTCCGTTAAAGAATCCCTGGATAGTTATGGACACTTTGCAGGTGAGGCGTTCAGGTGTAGCCGGATCAATCCACCAAACGTAATCCACTTGAAGCTTCTTGAGGATTTCGCGCAGCTTTTGCAGAACTTGTTCGCCTGTGGCGGTGAAGCAGTCCGGGCAGAACTGGGGCGGCGTATGTGTTGTGTTCTGTACTCTCGCCTCAAACTCTTTACCACATCGGCGGCAAGTGTGAATGTAAGTTTTGTCTTTACGTTTCATGTCAAGCCTCCTTTGGTTTGACTACGTTCCAGGTATGATACCAGGTATGGGTTGCCGGTATCTCTAACTTGCATACTTTCTTCCACTCCTTAGCCTTGAAGTGTTTGCTCATAATCTCCAGGAATCGTGCATACCTGACCGCGTTTGATTCCAACGTTGATGATGCGGATGCAAGACTTGACGCAAGCATAGACCAAACCTGATCTACCGTTATCCAGCATCCCGAACCGTTCTCCTCTTCGGTCCCGAACAAGTTTCGTCTCCGTATAGGTGCCGGTCGGTAGTACAGATAGCTTACCGCTTCCCGGGCATGGTCAAGGGTGATGAGTGGTGATTTCGATAGTGCGTGGATGCGAAGCATAAGCCCGTAGATTTCGGTAAGTTGAGTATCATTTGGATGTGGTGTCATCCGCTCAATATACCATGCCGCAGGGAACTCGACACCATCCGGCCAAACGAACAACCCAGGCAATCCTAGCGCTCGGCAATCCGGGCACATAACAGCGGGTCTCCAGCCGTAGAATCGGATGGTTTCAGTAGTATTGTCTGGTCTATGGCGTATCCACCGGCATTTGTTAGTTTCCACAGGATGGAAGCTTTCCGTCCGCCAGGGTAGAGGTCACTTGCAAATACAGCATTCTTTAGTGAGGTTAGAGGTATGGGATACTCTGGGGAGATCGTGTTTTTCTCCATCGCAATAGTAGACTTGGGTATGAGTATTCAGGAGCTTGATTTCACCGACGGATATTTCCTCAAGCATTTCGTCAAGGCTATAATAGGCGGCCAGCTTGGGAACTCCACCCCAAAGGATAGGAATCCAGAAAAGCTCCGGTCTCGCCT
>Ga0315545_1000117_pt1 | contig 83147 bp, 84 predicted proteins | sample SalMarSW160210MG_FD_203096 | JGI IMG/M metagenome (GOLD analysis project Ga0315545, IMG submission 203096) | Salt marsh sediment microbial communities from the Plum Island Ecosystem LTER, Massachusetts, United States - Salt Marsh Sediment SW1602-10 ... | reverse complement strand
ATTTTAATGAGTTTTTGTGCTCTTTTGAACTGGAAGATGAGGGGAAGTCTGTTCCTGTTAACGGACTGTTTGGGTATACCTCCTACGATGCCGTACAGTATTTTGAAACATTAAAATTTAAGCGTGCTGTAAATCGTGAATACGAGATCCCGGAAGTCAGATACAGCTTCTATAAATATATTATTTCAATAAATCATTTTAAAAACATATTACACATTATAGAAAACAAGTTAGATACGGAAAGCAGTCAGATTGAGAAAATAGAATCTTTATTATACAGTAAAATTATCCCTGTTAGCAGATTTAATCCTGAAGAAAAAGAAGTATCAAATCTTACCGATGATGAGTATGTAAAAATGGTCACCAAAGGGAAACAACACTGTTATCGTGGAGATGTATTTCAGATAGTATTATCAAGACAATTTTCAAAGAAATTTAGCGGAAATGATTTTAATGTTTACCGGGCATTGCGATCAATAAATCCATCTCCCTACCTTTTTTATTTTGATTATGGAGATTATAAAATATTTGGCTCTTCTCCCGAAGCACAGTTAAAAATTCAAAACAGGAAAGCTTATATAAATCCTATAGCAGGAACATTCAAAAGAACAGGTGATGACGAAAAGGATAAACAACTTGCACATAAACTTGCAAATGATCCTAAGGAGAATGCAGAACATGTAATGCTGGTCGATTTAGCCAGGAATGATTTAAGCAGACATGCCAGCGGGGTAAAAGTCGAAAATTATCGTGAAATTCAATACTACTCTCATGTGTTGCACATGGTGTCCACTGTTTCGGGAGAGTTAAACAGGGATTCCAGTAGTATTGATATGTTGACAGCAACATTTCCGGCAGGAACTCTTTCCGGGGCACCTAAATATAAAGCTATGGAACTAATTGACAGATATGAGAATCAGAATCGCGGATATTATGGAGGAGCAATAGGATTTCTTGATTTTAAAGGTAATCTTAATCATGCTATTATGATAAGAACATTTTTATGTAAAAATTATACATTATTCTATCAGGCAGGAGCGGGTATTGTCTCTGAATCAAAAGAGGAAAATGAACTGCAGGAAGTGAATAATAAGCTGGGAGCTTTAAAAAAGGCTATTCTTATGGCAAAAAGTATTAATAACTAATAATTACAAATAATGAGAAAGATTCTGGTTATAGACAATTATGATTCATTTACTTATAACCTGGTCCATTATCTGGGAAAATTAACAAATGAGACGGTTGTTGTATTTAGAAATGATGAAATCGCTTTGGATAAAATTGACCGGTATAATAAAATTGTATTATCTCCAGGCCCGGGTATACCTGTTGAGGCAGGTATTTGTATTGATTTAATTAAAGAATATGCAGCAACAAAAAGTATTTTAGGTGTGTGTTTGGGTCATCAGGCAATTGCGGAAGCTTTCGGGGCTAATTTACTGAACCTGGCTAAAGTATATCACGGAGTTTCAAGTATAATATCTGTTTTAGCACCGGATGATCCGTTGTATGTCGGGTTACCTGACAGACTGGAAGTAGGAAGATATCATTCATGGATAGTATCTAAAGATAATATACCTGACTGCTTTACTGTTACCTGTGAAGATGAACAGGGATTAATTATGGGAATCAGCCATAAAGAATATGATTTGAAGGGAGTACAATACCATCCTGAATCAGTATTAACTGAACATGGTCTTAAAATTATTGATAACTGGTTGAAATTATAAACAAATATTAATACTATGAAAGAAACGCTTAATTATTTGTTCAATCACAACATCCTCAGCAGGGAGGAGGCTAAAAAAATGCTGGTGAGTATTGGCAAAGGGCAGTATTCAGATTCTGAAATTGCTTCATTTCTTACTGTATATTTAATGAGAAAAATAACTCCCCAGGAACTGGCTGGCTTCAGGGATGCTTTACTTGAACTTTGTGTCCCGGTGAATTTATCAGAATATAATACAATTGATGTCTGTGGTACAGGCGGAGATGAGAAAAACACATTTAATATTTCAACCCTGACAGCTTTTGTTTTGGCAGGCGCAAATGTAAAAGTAGCCAAGCATGGAAATTACGGGGTTTCATCAGCTTGTGGCTCTTCAAATATTCTCGAACATTATGGCTATAAATTAAGCAATAATGTAGATAAATTAAGAAATGAAATTGACAAGGCAAATATCTGTTACCTTCATGCTCCATTATTTCATCCCGCTATGAAAAGTGTTGCTCCTGTAAGAAAAAGTCTGAAAGTAAAGACTTTTTTTAACATTCTTGGTCCTATGGTAAATCCAAGTCGTCCTAAAAATCAGCTAATAGGTGTTTTTAGTGAAGAAGTAATGAATTTATATAATGATGTTTATAAGGAATCAGATATAAGGTATTGTATTGTATATTGCTTAAATGGTTATGATGAGATCTCACTAACAGGTGATTTCAGATGTATTTCCAATGATTCTGATGAAATATTATCTCCCGGAGATTTGAATTTAAAACAGGCAGCTCATAATGATCTGTTTGGTGGAAATACTGTTGAAGAGGCTGCTAACATATTTGATAACATAATAAGTGGCAATGGTTCTGAATTCCAGAATAATGTAGTAATATCAAATGCTGCAATAGGACTTAAATGTTTGTATGCAGATAAATCTCTTGAAAATTGCCTGGATATTGCAAAAGAATCATTATTCAGTAAAAAGGCACTTGGGGCACTAAAAAAATTAATTGATTTGCAATCATGACGATTCTGGAAGAAATTGCAGGACATAAGAGAAAAGAGGTAGAAAGAAGCAAACTACTGAATGATTATAAAAAACTTGAGAAGGGTAAATACTTCAGAAGAGAACCATTGCCGTTAACTGAATTTCTGCTTGATGACAAGAAAAAAGGAATAATTGCAGAATACAAAAAGAAATCCCCCTCTTCAGGAATTATTAATGAAAAGGTCAGGATTCAAGATGTAACAGTCGGGTATGCAAGCGCAGGAGCATCAGGATTATCAGTTTTAACTGATAATAAGTATTTTGGAGGGACCAATGATGATTTGATTAAAACCCGGGAATTGAATATGTTACCAATATTAAGGAAAGATTTTACTGTGGATGAATACCAGATTGTTGAGGCCAAATCAATAGGTGCAGATGCTATTCTGTTAATTGCAGCTATTTTGAATAAAAAGCAGATAAAAGAGTTAGCAGGACTGGCTGTTTCATTAGGTATGCAGGTAATATTTGAAATTCACGATATTAAAGAACTTGATTATTTGAACGAATATATTAATATAGTAGGTGTAAATAACAGAAACCTGAAAGATTTTGCTGTTGATATTAATATTTCTTATAGTCTGTCAGAAAAGATCCCTGCGGAATTTATAAAGATTTCTGAGAGCGGTTTAGCATCTCCTGAAGATATTAAGATATTAAGAGATTATGGTTATAATGGATTTTTAATAGGTGAGAGCTTTATGAAGAATGATGATCCTGTTAAATCCTTTGAAAAATTTATAAAGGAACTATAAATTCAATTATTAATTATTTACCTGCTTCCGGTTGTTTAATTCAGATAAATGGACCAAAAGAAAATAAATATCAAAGTTTGCGGAATGAGGGATGAATCGAATATCAAGGCTCTGGCTAAGGTTCATCCGGATTATATTGGATTTATTTTTTATTCCGGATCAGAAAGATTTGTCGGAGATAATTTTGATGTAAGAATACTGGATTATATACCTGAGAGCATTAATAAGGTAGGTGTTTTTGTAAAAGCAGATAAAGACTATATTCTTGAAAAAATAAACATTTTTGGATTGAAATTAATACAGCTTCATGGAGGGGAATCATCTGCATTTTGCAGAGAACTTGGTCATACTGGCATTCCAATTGTAAAAGTATTTAGTATTAATGAAGGCTTTAATTTTAATTCAATAAATCCTTTTAAGCCATTTTGCAAATATTTCATGTTTGACACGGAGTGTAAAACTTATGGGGGGAGCAGCAGAAAGTTTGACTGGGATAGTCTTAGTCAGTATGACAATGAAAAACCTGTTTTCCTGAGCGGTGGTATTGGACCCGGAGATGCTGATTCAATAAAAGGACTTAATAATTTAAATATACATGCGGTTGATATAAACAGCAGGTTTGAGAAGGCGCCGGGATTAAAGGACATATCAAAAATCTCAGAATTTATAAAAAAAATTAAATCTTAATGCTTTATGAAATTCGATGTTGATGAAAAAGGTTATTACGGTGAGTTTGGCGGAGCCTATATTCCTGAAATGATGTACAAAAATATTGAGGAATTAAGGCTTAATTATCTTAATTTTATTAATGACTCGTCATTTCAAAAGGAGTTTAGGAAATTACTTCAGGATTATGCAGGCAGGCCAACTCCACTTTATTTTGCTGCAAGATTATCTGAGCATTATAAAACAAATATCTACCTGAAGAGAGAAGATTTAGCTCATACAGGTTCTCATAAAATAAATAATACTATTGGTCAGATATTAATTGCCAGGAGACTGGGGAAGACAAGGATTATAGCGGAAACCGGGGCAGGTCAGCACGGTGTGGCGACAGCCACAGTATGTGCCTTAATGAATCTTAAATGTATAGTTTACATGGGTAAGGTTGATGTGGAGCGTCAGGCTCCGAATGTTTTACGCATGAAAATGCTTGGTGCAGAGGTCGTCCCTGTCTACAGTGGCAATCAGACTCTGAAAGATGCAACAAATGAAGCTATAAGAGACTGGATTAACAATCCTGTTGATACGCATTATATTATTGGTTCAGTTGTTGGTCCGCATCCCTATCCGGATATGGTTACACGCCTGCAGTCTGTTATTAGTGAGGAAATGAAATGGCAATTGAAAGAAAAAACCGGCAGGGAATATCCTGATTATATAATTGCATGTGTTGGAGGTGGAAGTAATGCTGCCGGAATATATTATCATTATTTTGATAACAGGAAGGTAAAATTGATAGCAGTTGAAGCCAGTGGTAAAGGCATTGATTCAGGTTACAGTGCAGCAACAATGGTCCTGGGAAGACCAGGTATTTTGCATGGGAGCAAAAGTATGGTAATGCAAAATGATGACGGCCAGATTACAGAACCGTATTCGATATCAGCAGGACTCGATTATCCGGGTGTTGGGCCCATTCATTCACATCTTAATAAAACAGGGAGGGCAATTTTCAGGCATGCAACTGATAAAGAAGCCTTGGAAGCAGCATACCAGCTTACAAAGATGGAGGGAATTATCCCTGCACTTGAAACCGCACATGCCCTGGCAATTCTAAAGAGTGAGAAATTCAGGACAAAAGATGTGGTGACAGTATGCCTTTCAGGAAGGGGAGATAAAGATCTTGATACATACATTAAACATATGAACAATAAGTAAAATATAAAACAGCAAAACCTGATGAACCGAATAAAAAAGCTATTTGAAAACAAGGCCGGTAACATTCTATCGGTATATTTTACAGCTGGATATCCTAACTTAAATGATACAAGGACAATAATTAAGGCTCTGGCAGATAACGGAGCTGATATAATTGAAGTAGGTATGCCATTTTCTGACCCTTTGGCCGATGGTCCGGTTATACAGAAAAGCAATGATATAGCACTAAAAAACGGTATGAATATTAAATTGCTGTTTAAGCAATTAGCAGATATTAGAAAAGAAACTGACATTCCTCTTCTGTTAATGGGATATTTAAATCCTGTAATACAATACGGCATTAAGGAGTTTTGTAATATAGCCGAAGAAACCGGTATTGATGGTCTAATATTACCTGATTTACCGCTATATATTTATTTAAAGGAACATAAACAAATATTTGAAAAACATAATCTTTCAATTATCTTCCTGGTGGCACCTGAGACAAGTGATGAAAGGGTAATGGAAATTGACAGGATCAGTAATGGATTTATATACATAGTATCAAGTTCGTCAACTACTGGCATAAGAGAGGATATAGAAAGTAAACAGGTTGAGTACTTCAGGCGTATTGAAAATTTAAATCTGAGAAATCCCCGATTAATAGGATTTGGAATATCAAATCATAAGACCTTTATGAGAGCCTGTGAGTATGGAAATGGAGCAATAATAGGCAGCGCTTTTATTAAGGCACTGGAAAATCCAAATATAGATTTGGAAGATAAGGTTAAGAATTTTTTACAGGCAATAAAATCCCCCTGACAACACGTATATAGTGCGAGGAAAGGAAGACTAAGTATTTGTTTTATCCTAAATAAGCTTTGAGCAGCCTGTTTTTTGTTCTCTGTCTCAAGTGTTTTATAGCCTTTTCTTTAATTTGCCTTGTTCTTTCTCTGGAAATCCCTATAGATTCACCTATTTCTTCCAGCGACATTTGTTTTTTACCAATTCCATAAAAGGATCTTATAACATTACTTTCCTTTTCAGGTAAAGTATTTAATGTTCTTTCAATTTCCTGACTTAAGGATTCATTCATAAGATTCCCGTCAGTATCAGGTGAGTCCTGATTTTGAAGGACGTCCAGCAAGCTGTTTTCTTCACCATCCTGGAAAGGGGCATCAACTGATAAATGACGGCCTGAAAGCTCAAGAGTACTGGCAACTTTATCTTCAGGTAAGTCTAAAGTATTAGCTACTTCATCAGGAGAAGGTTCCCGTTCATGCTTCTGCTCTAACTGTGAAAAGGCTTTATTAATTTTATTTAAAGCCCCAATTTTATTTAACGGTAACCGTACTATCCTGGATTGTTCAGCCAGAGCCTGTAATATACATTGTCGTATCCACCAGACTGCATATGAAATAAACTTAAAACCTTTTGTTTCATCAAATTTTTTAGCTGCCTTTATTAAGCCCAGGTTACCTTCATTTATTAAATCAGGTAAGCTTAACCCCTGATGCTGATATTGCTTGGCTACAGATACAACAAATCGTAAATTTGCCTTGGTTAATTTTTCCAGCGCTTCCTGATCCCCTTTCTTAATACGTTTGGCCAACTCAACTTCTTCTTCAGGTGTTATTAATTCTTCTTTGCCAATATCATGCAAATACTTCTCCAGAGAGTCACTATTCCTGTTTGTAATTGACTTTGTTATCTTTAACTGCCTCATATTTCCGTCTGATTTAAAAATTCACAATAATCGTAGTCATACACAAATTAAACACTAAATCAGTAAAATTGTTGTATAATTTTTCTAAAAAAATGTTAATAAATATTAAATAGACTATTATAATCAAAATTAAATTACGGAATTTTTACTATAATTCAAAATTTAGTTTTAAAGAGTTAATTCAGGATTAATTATTTCTGCCGCATATTTAATATGTACAGGTGTTGAAATATTGGTTTCAGGGAATCATCACCTTAAGTGATGCAGGTAATATTTTAACCTCGATTTTTTTCCCAACTTTATAAGGCTCACCGTCATAATGACATTTAGTCTTTTTTTTCTTTTTTAAAGTAATTTCTTTGCATTTTATCACTTCCAGGTATTTACTCTTGTTAAGGGTTCTTCCAATAAGTTTAAGTCCAATTGGCACCATAAAAGATTTTGGAAAAGGTTTTAAAATACACAGGTCCAAAAGTCCATCGTCAATTTTAGCATCAGGTGAAATATAAATATTGTTACCATACTGACCTGCATTGGCAAAGGTGATAAGTAAGGATTTTACCTTTTTTTTGTGATTATCAAACCAGAGAGTATATTTTTTGGGCTTATAAGTTATAAATTCCCGGATAGTAGCTATAAAATAATTTACAGGTCTGCGTTTTTTATATTTATCAAAAATATTCCCAACATGGGCATCAAAGCCAACACCGGAAGTACAAAAGAAATACTTATCATTTATTCTGGCAGCATCAATAATCCTGATTGAAGGGTTGTTTAATATTTTTATTGCATTTTTAGCATTTAATGGAATTGATAAATACCTTGCCAGGCCATTACCTGTGCCCCTTGGTATAATTCCCAGTGATATGTCTGTATTAATTATTGCTGAGCCTATTTCATTTACCGTACCATCTCCGCCAACAGCAACTATTTTTTTTATGCCTTCTTCTTTATAGTGTCTTGCAATTTCATGAGCATGACCCTTATATTTTGTGGTTTCATAAAGAACATTATATTTCTTCAGTTCAATATGCTTATTAATTTGTTTTGCAATATTTGCCTGATTACCTTTTCCTGAAATTGGATTTACTATAAATAAAATATTCTCTTTTTCTTGCTGGTTCGAAATAATCACAATTGATATTTTTATTCAAAACAAACTAAAATCAATATGGCATATTATTAGAAACATCAAAATTATTAAAATAATCTCTTCCTGAATATAAATTCGGAACGTAATGAATGCAGTTTTTTTATTTGTATAATTAATGTGTGTAGATTAATATTATTATAAATTATTTGTAATATAGATTATATTTGTCCGTTAATATAGTTATTCTGTGAAACCAACATAAATATCAGTATCAGTATAAATATAATTAATAATGATTATAATTTAAATTAGTGATTATATCATTCCTGGGATCAAATTAATATCAGGGATAAATGAATAAAAGGTTTTTAATTGTTTTTGCCTCGTTGCTGTTAACAGCAGAACTAAATTCTCAACCAGGAGGAAAGGCCTTCCAGTTTCTGGAGATTACAAATTCAGCACGTGTTGCTGCACTGGGCGGCAAGGCAGTTGCTGCTACAGATGATGATTTAAATTTCCCTTTTCATAATCCTTCCCTGTTGACGTCTTCAATGCATAATAATCTCGTACTAAATTATGTGGATTATTTTGCAGGTATTAATTATGGTTACGCGTCTTATTCAAGATCTTATGAAGGTATAGGAAGTTTTGCAGCCGGAATTCATTATTTAAACTATGGTAAATTTATTGGAGCAGATGAGATAGGTACAATAACTTCCGAGTTCAGAGCAGCGGATTATGCGCTTAATTTGATTTACTCACGACAGTTGGATAGCCTTTTCACTATTGGAGTAAACTTAAAACCTATATATTCGAGTCTTGAATCTTACAGTTCGGTCGCTATAGCTCTGGATGCCGGTATAACATACCACAATCAGGAAAAATTATTTACTGCTTCTCTTGTTATAAAAAATCTTGGAACTCAAATCACTACATATTTTCCTAATGGGGAAAGAGAACCTTTACCCTTTGAGATTCTTATGGGATTATCTTTAAAGCTTAAACATGCTCCTTTCAGGTTTTACATTGTTGCTGAACATTTGGAGACTTTCGATTTAACTTATAAAACCGAAAAGGATAAAAAAGATGAGATTGATCCTTTTACCGGAGAGGAGATCAGGGAAGACAAATTAAATATATTTTTAGATAAGTTTATGCGTCATATAATATTAGGTACAGAGTTAAATATAACAGATAATTTTGTGCTCAGATTTGGATATAATTATCGCAGACGTCAGGAAATGAAGATTGACACCAGGATTGGCACTGTTGGTTTTTCGTGGGGAGTGGGTATAAAAATATATAAATTCCATCTAAGTTATGCGCGTCCGACTTTTCACCAGGCCGGAGCACCAAATCATTTTTCAGTAAGTATGAATTTATCGGAATTTTATAAAAAGTTTTAGCTTAAAATTTTATATATTACTCTGTAAATCCACATTTCCCTTTTTATTATAATTCACATGATTAAATTGTATTTTTGGAACATAGTATAATGACTTCATTAAATAAAAACATCATTATTGCCGTTGACGGATATTCATCCTGCGGTAAAAGTACATTCGCCAAAGCCATAGCCAGGGAACTCAACTATATATATGTCGATAGTGGTGCTATGTACAGGGCAGTAGCACTGTATTGCCTGAGGAAAAGAATAATTATAAATAATAATTTTGATCTTGCGCAAATAATAAAAGCATTAAAGCTGATAGATATTGAATTTAGATTTAACAGGCAAACACAAAAATATGAGACATTCCTTAATAATGAAAACGTTGAGGAAGATATCAGGAGCGTAGAAGTATCTGAAGTAGTAAGTTTAATAAGTAAGATTAAAGAAGTACGGGAAAAAATTCTAAAACTACAGCGAAAAATTGGAGAAACAAAAAGAATGGTAATGGATGGAAGAGATATAGGAACAGTAGTTTTCCCTGATGCGGAATTGAAAATCTTTATGACCGCTGATGTTGATATCAGGGCAAAAAGAAGATACGATGAGTTAATAGAAAAAGGAGTTGAAGTAAGTTTAGATGAAATAAAAAAGAATATAGAGGAAAGGGATCATCAGGATGTTAATCGCAAGGAGAGTCCTCTTGCAAAGGCTAAAGATGCTATAGAATTGGACAATAGTAATATGACAGTGGAGGAGCAAATGGACTGGTTTAGGATGATAATAAGCAGATTTCATAAATAGAATTTTATTATTTACATTTATTATCCTGAAATCTGATTTTAATTGTTGTTAATTATTGATTAATAATATCTTATAATAAAATATTATTTATGGAAGAAATTAAAAGAATAGGAGTCCTTACTTCAGGAGGTGATGCCCCGGGGATGAATGCAGCCATTCGTGCAGTTACCCGTGCCGGTATTCGTAACGGACTTGAAGTATTTGGTATTCGGAGAGGTTATCAGGGTATGATTGATGGAGACATAATTAAGCTCGAAAATCATTCAGTGAGTGGAATTATCCAGAATGGAGGTACAATATTACAAACTGCCCGGTGCATGGATTTTATGAAAAGTGAAGGCAGGCAGAAGGCATATAATCAGATAAAAAAGTTTGGGTTAGACGCTGTTATAGTAATAGGAGGGGATGGTTCATTTACAGGTGCAACAATAATGTCCAGGGAACATGATGTCCCTTTTATTGGGATACCGGGGACCATTGACAATGATCTTTATGGTACTGATTATACCATAGGATATGATACTGCATTAAACACTGTTGTTTGTGCTGTTGATAAAATTAGAGATACGGCCAGTTCTCATAACAGAATATTTTTTATTGAGGTTATGGGTAAAGAAGCTGGGTTCGTTGCCTTGCGAAGTGGAATTGCGTGTGGGGCTGAAGGTATATTAATTCCTGAGGTAAAGGGGCAGTTAGAAAGGTTAAAAAAGCTTCTTGCTGGAAGGGCTAAAAAGTATAAATCAAGTATTGTCCTTGTAGCAGAGGGTGATGACGAAGGCAGGGCTATCGATATTGCAGCCATAACACAAAAGGAGTTTCCAAAATTTGATATTAGAACAACGATTTTAGGGCATATTCAAAGGGGCGGTTCACCATCAGCATTCGACAGGGTAACAGCAAGCAGATTTGGTGTAGCTGCAGTGGACGCTCTGCTTGATGATCAGAAAAGCATAATGATAGGACTGGCGAATAATGAGATAGTCCATGTGCCATTAAATAAGACGGTTAAACTACATAAAGATGTAAATAAAGAATTACTTGAATTAGCTGATATTCTTATATAAAAAGAAAAAGTGCTGAAAAAATCAACACTCTTTCCCTTCAAGCTTCAATTGTTTTTAAGCAGTACTGTTTAATAGACTATCCACATTTGGATGAACCACAGGAAGTACAAATTAAGCATCCTTCCTGATAGATGAGGTTTTTGGAGCCACATTCGGGACACGATTTACCTTTTTTGACTTTTGTTCCGTCAGGTATATATTTCTTTAATGCCCTTTCAACCCCGTTCTTCCATGTGTTTATTGTATCATTGTCGAGTCTCAGTGATGAGACCAGATTTACAGCATCAGGTATTGGCATACCATGGCGCAATACACTTGAAATTAATTTTGCATAATTCCAGAATTCCTTGTTAAACATATGGGAAAGGCCCCCCAGAGTATTTTTATAGCCATACTTATCTACGTACTGAAAATCATATCTTGATATGCCATTTTCATCGCGATTTTTAATAATTTTTCCTTTGGTTATTGATTTTGGAATTGGAAACATTTCTTCATCAGCCATACCTGTAAAAATTTCATATGGCTTATCGTCCTTAAGTCCGACAAATGCTATCCATTTTTCTTCGTTGTTATTGAATCTAATGATTTCTGCATCGAGAATTTTAGGGCGTTTAAATTTTCTGGCTTCTTCTTCTTCCCTTTCATCGTTTGTGAGTAGTACTCCTGATCGTGATCCTTCTCTGTAAACAGTCACCCCTTTACATCCGCTTTCCCAGGCAGCAATGTACAGTTCTCCTACAAGTTCTTCAGTAACACTCTTGGGCAGGTTAATAGTAACACTTATGGAATGGTCGACCCACTTTTGTATTTCACCCTGCATTTTAACTTTGCTTACCCAATCAACATCACTGGAGGTTGCTTTATAGTAAGGAGACTTTTTTACTATATCTTTCAGTTTATTAGCATCATATTTTTTTACTTCATCCGGATTATGTCCGTGTGTTACAAGCCAGGTAGCAAAATTATGATGAAAAACATTGTATTCTTCCCATGCATCGCCTATATCATCAACAAAAGAAACATTTACACTATTATCGTTCGGATTAACTTTTCTTCTGCGTTTGTATACCGGCATAAATACTGGTTCAATACCCGATGTGGTCTGTGTCATTAAGCTTGTTGTTCCGGTAGGGGCAATTGTTAGCAGAGCTATATTTCTTCTGCCGAATTTTAACATATCATGGTAAAGCTGTTCATCTTCGTCACGCAGACGTTGAATAAAAGGATTATCTTTTTCAAGATGTGAATCATAGATTGAGAAAGATCCTCTTTCCTTTGCCAGATAAACTGATGATCTATATGCTTCTATAGCTAATGTTTTATGTATTTCAATTGAGAAATCGATTGCATTTTCACTTCCATATCTTAATCCCAGAGCAGCAAGCATATCACCTTCAGCAGTAATTCCTATTCCGGTTCTTCTCCCTTCCTCAGCTTTAATGCGTATATTTTCCCACAGTCTCTTTTCAACTCTTTTGATTTCCTGATCTTCAGGATCTCTATTAATTTTATCAATAATAGCATCAATCTTTTCAAGTTCAAGATCAATTATGTCATCCATTATTCTTTGCGCATGATGCACATGTTCTTTAAACAGATCAAAATTAAAAACAGCCTTATCTGTAAATGGATTTTCAACATATCCATAAAGGTTTATAGCTAACAACCGGCATGAATCATAGGGACAGAGGGGAATCTCTCCACAAGGGTTAGTAGAAGTAGTTTTATAACCAAAGTCAGTGTAACAGTCAGGAACAGATTCCTTTAAAATAGTATCCCAAAACAATACACCGGGTTCAGCAGATTTCCATGCGTTATGTATTATTTTGTTCCAGAGCTTTCCGGCAATAATTTCCTTTTTTAAAATAGGATTTTTAGCATCAATGGGAAATTTTTGTACATATTTTCTATTATTTATAACAGCTTCCATAAATTCATTATCAATCTTAACTGACACATTGGCTCCTGTCACCTTTCCTTTTTCCATCTTAACGTCAATGAATTGTTCAGCATCAGGATGCTTTATAGATATACTCATCATTAAAGCCCCTCTTCTCCCGTCCTGCGCCACTTCACGTGTTGAATTTGAATACCTTTCCATAAAAGGAATAATGCCCGTTGATGTAAGAGCACTATTTAAAACAGGAGTTCCTTTTGGCCGAATATGAGATAAATCATGCCCAACACCACCCCTGCGTTTCATTAATTGTACCTGTTCCTGATCAATTTTCATTATTCCTCCATAGGAATCAGCAGGATTTTCATGCCCGATAACAAAACAATTAGACAGAGATGCAATCTGGTAATTATTCCCAATGCCTGTCATTGGACCACCTTGAGGAACAATATACTTAAAATCTTTAAGTAATTCATATATTTTTTCCTCACTAATCGGGTTGGGATACTTTTTCTCAATTCTGGCTATCTCTTTGGCTATCCTTCTATGCATATCATCCGGATTCTTCTCATATAATTTGCCCGAAGAGTCTTTAAGAGCGTATTTATTTATCCATACAGTAGCAGCCAATTCATCCCCCTTAAAGTACTTGAGTGAACTTTTCAAAGCTTCTTCATAACTGAAAATTCTATTCACAGGATCGTTTAAAATTTGTCTCTTCTTTTCTATCTCTCTAAATTCTTCGGAAGTAGTTTTTCTTGTTTTTAATTCTTCAGTATGCATCGACTAAGTGTTTAAAACATTGGAAATATGTACGCTAGTTATTCTAAGAAAAAAAGAAAGCAGGATATGCAATTTAAAAATAGAATCAAATTTCTGCAATGTACAAATATTTATATTATCAACATTTCGGACTATTTATTAACTCGCATTTTAAGCGGTTGAAAGACTGATAATTAATACATAAACAGCAATTTTTATTACGAATCCTGTAAAAGAAATGCAACAATTATGTGTTTTTTTTATTAAGAAAATACTAACATGTATTTTTCTATGTTAAAGGTACTAAAATTTTAAAAGAGGACAAAGAGGATAATCGGGACAGCGCCCGGGGACAGCGCTATTTTAGGGCGCTGTCCCCTCTCATTTCCCCTCTTCTGTCCCCTTTGTGTCCCCAAAAATTTTATTAATTTTGCAGATGAAATGCCGAAGTGGCGGAATTGGTAGACGCGCATGACTCAAAATCATGTCTCCGCAAGGAGGTGTGGGTTCGATTCCCACCTTCGGTACTAATAAAAAGGGGCGCTGTCCCCACTTAAAATGAGCAAGTATAATCCCATGCATCCTTATGGAAAAAGGCAGGAACAGTTTGATAAGCGCTATCTTGCAATGGCTAAAATCTGGGCGCTCAATTCGTATTGCAAACGCAGGCAGGTAGGGGCATTAATTGTAAAAGAAAAAATGATTATTTCTGACGGATACAATGGTACTCCTTCTGATTTTGAGAATTTGTGCGAAGACAAAGATTTCAAAACCAAGCCTTATGTATTGCATGCTGAGGCTAATGCTATAACGAAAGTCGCAAAATCCAATAACAGTAGTGAAGGAGCCACCTTGTATATAACTTCATCTCCGTGTATGGAATGTGCTAAGCTTATTATTCAATCAGGGATTAAAAGAGTAGTATTTTGCGATAAATACCGTATTGAAGATGGCATTAACCTACTAAAAAGAGCAAATATTGAAGTAGTATCCATAGAGTTATAAATCAAATTTGAAATGGAATATAAAAATACTCGTAATGCTATATATTATCCTATTATTCTGGCTTTTGCCATTGTTATCGGGATACTGATTGGCAGATATTATAAAAGTAATTATTCAGAAAGGCGATTTTATATTTATCCCAGAGCTGATAAGCTAAACAACATATTAAATTATATTGAGAAGGAATATGTAGATCATGTTTCAAAGAAAGATTTGGTTGAAAGTGCCATACCAAAAATACTGGAAGAGCTGGATCCTCATTCCCAGTATATTCCTGCTAAAGATTTACATAGGATTAATGAACCGCTTGAAGGTAATTTCAGCGGGATAGGCGTACAGTTTAACCTGTTAAATGATACTTTGGTTATAATTAATACTGTGGCCAACGGGCCATCAGAAAAAATTGGAATTTTAGCAGGTGACCGCATTATAAAAGTTAATAATGAAATAGTCGCAGGGGTGAAAATGCCTAGTGATTCGATTGTTAAAAGACTTAGAGGACCTAAAGAATCCAAAGTTAGTATTGAAATAATGCGCAGAAATGTTGCCGAATTACTGTCTTTTGAGATTATCCGTGATAATATACCTTTATATAGCGTGGATGTCGGGTATATGATTACGGATGACATAGGATATATTAAGATAAATAGCTTTTCGAGAACTACATATGAGGAGTTTGTTTCTGTTTTTACTGAACTTAGATCGCAAGGATTAAAAAAGCTGGTTTTGGATTTAAGAAACAATGGAGGGGGTTACATGGATGCTGCAGTAAATATTGCAGATCAGTTTTTAAATAATAAAGAATTAATAGTATATACAGAGGGAAATGCAAGAGCCAGGGAGGAGTATCGTTCTAAACCAGGAGGGATATGTGATGATGTAGAAGTGGTTATTTTAATTGATGAAGGCTCTGCGTCGGCAAGTGAGATACTTGCAGGAGCGATTCAGGATAATGACAGGGGATTGGTTATCGGAAGACGTTCCTTTGGTAAAGGATTGGTGCAGGAACAAAAATTATTATCTGATAGTTCTGCTATAAGATTAACTATTGCCAGATACTATACTCCAACAGGAAGAAGTATTCAAAAACCATATAATAGAGGTTTTGAAGATTATATTAATGATTTAAATAACAGATATATCAGGGGTGAGTTCGCTGTTGAAGATAGTATTCATTTAAATGATAGCCTAAAATACAGAACTCCCGGGGGTAAAATTGTTTTCGGGGGTGGAGGAATAATGCCCGATATTTTTGTTCCGATTGATACAGCAGATGTTACTGATTATTTGATAGATGTTCGAAACAGGGGGTTACTTTATACTTTTGCACTTAAATTTGCCGATGACAATAGAGTGTTTTTGGAAAAACTTCAAGAACCTGAAGAATTTGTGCGATACTTAAATAAGAGAAATGTTTTAAGCGCTTTTGTAAAATATGCAAAAAGTAAGGGAGTCGACGAAGTACCCGGTGAAATTAAAATTTCAGAAGAAATACTGAAAACACAGCTTTATGCTAATATTACAAGAAATATACTGGATAATAAGGGATTTTATCCGATAATTAAAAGTATAGATAATACATTGCAAAAGGCTATTGCTGTATTGGAAAATAATACTGGTTGAAATGTATGAATAAAAGGTATTACTTCATATAACCGTAAACTGCAATATCTCCTAATTCTTCTTCTATTCTCAGTAATTGATTATATTTTGCTATACGGTCAGAACGGCTTAAAGATCCTGTTTTTATTTGTCCTGAATTTGTTGCCACAGAAATATCAGCAATTGTAGTGTCCTCGGTTTCACCTGAACGGTGAGATGTAACTGTAGTATAACCAGCTCTGTGAGCCATTTCTATAGCATTAAGGGTTTCAGTTAAAGTGCCAATTTGATTAACCTTTATTAAGATAGAATTTGCACACCCCATTTCAATACCCTTTTTAAGAAATTCAACATTGGTAACAAAAACATCATCACCAACAATCTGGCATTTATCTCCAATTTTATCCGTTAAAATTTTCCATCCGGCCCAGTCACTTTCTGACATCCCATCTTCAATAGTATCAATAGGATATTTATTTAATAGTTCTGCCAGATAATCCGCTTGTTCTTCAGATGTTCTCACAGCACCATTTTTACCTTCAAACTTTTTGTAATTATATTTACCATTTTCATAAAATTCAGAAGCAGCGCAATCAAGTGCTAATGATAAATCTCCACCGTCTTCTCTTCTTCCTGGTTTATATCCTGCTTCCTTAATGGCCTTGAGAATAGAATCAAGTGCGTCTTCTGTCCCTGTTAATTCAGGAGCAAAACCACCTTCATCACCAACGGCGGTACTTAAATTTCTCTCCTTTAATACTTTCTTTAAAGAATGAAAGACTTCAGCTCCCATCCTTAATCCTTCTTTAAAGCTTTGTGCACCAATGGGGCGGATCATAAATTCCTGAAAGGCAATAGGAGCATCAGAATGCGCTCCCCCGTTTATTATGTTCATCATAGGTATAGGAAGCGTAACCGCATTAGTTCCACCAATATACCTGTAGAGGGGCATATCATGGTACATAGCTGCAACTTTGGCAACTGCCAAAGATACACCAAGTATAGCATTTGCACCCAGTTTGCTCTTAGTCTTGGTTCCGTCTAATTCAATCATTTTCGTATCAATTTCAACCTGATTAAGAGCATTCATCCCTATAATTTCTTTTGCAATGATTTTATTGACATTGTCTATTGCTTTAAGAACCCCTTTACCAAGATACCTTTTCTTATCGCCGTCTCTTAACTCCAATGCTTCATTTTCACCGGTTGAGGCCCCGGAGGGAACTGCTGCCCTTCCAATAAATCCGCTTGCCAGGGCAACTTCCACTTCTATAGTTGGATTTCCACGTGAATCCAATATTTCGCGAGCATGTACATTAGTAATTTGTCCCATAATTGTATTATTCTTTTTTTTCTTCTTGTACTTTATCTTTTGCCTCCGGATTTTCATCTTTTGTCTGCTGTCCTTCATCTTTTTCCTTTTGTGCTTCATCTTTTACCTTTTGTGCTTCATCCTTTGGCTCTTGTGCTTCATCTTTTACCTTTTGTGCTTCATCCTTTGGCTCTTGTGCTTCATCTTTTACCTGTTCCATATTCTTCTTCTCTTCTTTTGCTTCAACACCCTTGTCTTTTTCTTCCGGGCTTTCAATTTTCTCATGTTCAGGCTCTTCAACCCCCTCACTTATTTCTTCAGAAGTTTCTTTTTTTATATCCTCCTCGGCCGTTTCAGCTTTTTCTTCTGATGGTTTCTTTTCGTCTTCTGGTTTTTCATCTATTACTGCTTTTATCTCCTGAGTCTCTGCTTCTTTAGCTGGTTCTTCTTTCGTAGCTGCCGGAGTTTCAGCAATCTGGCCATCTTCAATTGCTTTTTTCCTGAAACCTCTTCGTCTTCTTCTGCCCATCTTTGTGGCAGCTTCTGATTTAGCAGCTAGAAGATTTTCATTGTAATCAACTAATTCAATTATACACATATCGGCATTATCTCCCAGACGAAAACCTGTCTTTAATATTCTGGTATATCCGCCAGGACGATCAATGATCTTTGGTGATACCTCTCTAAATAGCTCAGAGACAGCTTCTTTATTATGAAGATGATTAAAAACCACCCTCCTTGTATGTGTTGAATCATTTTTTGATTTTGTAATTAATGGCTCAACAAACATTCTTAGTGCTTTAGCCTTTGCTGTTGTAGTCTTAATTCTCTTATGTATAATCAGGGATGAAGCCATGTTAGCCAACATAGCTTTTCTGTGACCCTTTTTTCTACTCAGATGGTTAAAACTTTTTCTATGTCGCATCTCAGTTCTTTATTTTTATCCGGAATTTAGATTTTTGAATTAAAAGTTTTTAAAAAAAACCTAAATTCTAAGCTTGTTATTTAAAATTATTCTTTATCCAACTTATATTTAGAAGTATCCATCCCAAATGTGAGATTCATACTTTCGAGCAATTCATCTAATTCCGTGAGGGACTTTTTACCAAAGTTTCTGAATTTCAATAAGTCATTTTTGTTAAACTTGACTAAATCACCCAGCGTATCTACTTCAGCTGCTTTTAAACAGTTTAATGCCCTTACTGAAAGGTCCAGGTCAACAAGTTTGGTTTTCAATAGCTGCCTCATATGAAGTACTTCTTCATCAAATTCTTCTTGGGCTGATTTTTCATCTGATTCGAGAGTAATCTTTTCATCAGAAAATAACATGAAATGGTAGATTAATATTTTTGCTGCTTCTTTTAATGCATCCTTGGGATGAATTGATCCGTCAGTCTGGATTTCAAAAACTAATTTTTCGTAATCTGTTTTCTGTTCAACCCTGTAATTTTCTATTGAATATTTAACATTTCTTATTGGTGTAAATATCGAATCAACAGGAATTATTCCAAACTCTGCATCAAGAGGTTTATTTTCTTCAGAGGGTACATAACCCCTGCCTTTATTTACAGTCATTTCCATTTGAAGTTCAACATCAGGTTCCATATGGCATATGATAAGGTCAGGATTTAATATTTCAAAACTATTTAGAAATCTGTTTAAATCACCGGCTTTAAATGTTTCCTGGCCTGTAATATTTACAATAATTTTTTCATTATTTATATCTTCAATGAGTTTCTTAAAGCGAATTTGTTTTAGATTTAAAATTATTTCAGTCATATCTTCAATCACACCTGTAATAGAAGAAAATTCGTGTTCTATTCCTTCCACCTTTATCGTAGTTATTGCATATCCCTCTAAAGATGAAAGAAGAATTCTTCTTAGTGCATTACCAACAGTAATGCCGTAGCCAGGTTCCAGCGGCCGAAATTCGAATTTGCCGAATTTGTCGTCAGAATCAATCATTATTACCTTATCGGGTTTTTGAAAAGCTAATATTGCCATAAAAATGAATTATTATTATAGATTATTTAGAATACAATTCAACAATCAAATGTTCTTTAATATTTTCAGGTATTTCATCTCTTTCAGGTCTGTTTAAAAATTTACCGGCCATTTGGTCAGAATCCCATTCAAGCCACGAATATGAACTTCTGTTATTAGAAAGTGAATCTTTAATGGGATGAAGGTCTTTAGATTTTTCACGTACTCCTATTATATCACCTGACCTTAAGGTATATGAGGGGATATTGACGATCTTCTCATTAACAGTAATATGTCTGTGCGATACCAGTTGTCGCGCAGCATTGCGTGTAGGCGCGATACCTAATCGATATACTACATTATCCAGACGGGATTCGAGTAGCTGGAGTAACACTTCACCTGTTATTCCCTTACTTCTTGATGCTTTTTCAAACAGATTTAAAAATTGTCTTTCAAGTATGCCATAAGTATATTTTGCTTTTTGTTTTTCTTTTAATTGTGTTCCGTATTCAGACAGTTTTTTTCTTTTTCTGTTGATACCGTGCATTCCAGGGGGATAGTTCTTTCTTTCGAAGCTTTTATCTGTCCCGAATATTGGTTCTCCGAACTTCCTTGCTATTTTCGTTTTTGGGCCTATATATCTAGCCATTTAAAATATAGAATTAGTTGTTAAAATTTATAATTTATAACTAAACACGTCTTCTGTTTGGCGGTCTGCATCCATTGTGTGGCAATGGTGTTACGTCAACTATTTCGATAACCTCAATACCTGATGTATGAATAGTCCTGATTGCAGATTCTCTTCCTGCACCCGGGCCTTTTACAAATACTTTAACTTTTCTCAGTCCTAAATCATAAGCAGTTTTTGCACAATCATTTGCAGCCATCTGGGCAGCATACGGAGTATTCTTTTTTGAACCTTTAAATCCCAATTTCCCGGCTGATGCCCATGAAATAACATGACCCTGATTATTTGTTAGTGATATAATTATATTATTAAATGAAGCATGAATATGAGCCTGTCCTACAGGTTCAATTTTAACAGCTTTCCTCCTGGATGTTCCTGTTTTCTTTGCCATAATAAGTAATTATTTAGTAGCTTTCTTTTTATTTGCTACAGTTCTTCTTCTTCCCTTTCGTGTACGGGCATTATTCTTTGTACTTTGTCCTCTTACAGGCAGTCCGATGCGATGTCTTATACCCCTGTAGCTTCCTATGTCCATTAATCGTTTAACGTTCATCTGGACAGAAGATCGGAGTTCCCCTTCAACTTTGTATTTATCATTAACTACTTTTCTGATATTACTTATCTGATCATCTGTCCAGTCCTTAACCTTTATCTCTTTGTCAACTCCTGCTTCCTGCAATATCATATTTGCAGTACTACGCCCTATTCCATAGATATAGGTTAATCCTATTTCACCTCTTTTATTTTTTGGTAAGTCGATTCCAACAATTCTTGCCATGACTTAAATTTTAAGATTAATTATATTTAAAAATGCATTAACCCTGACGTTGCTTAAACTTAGGGTTTTTTTTGTTTATTACATAAATGCGTCCTTTTCGTCTTACAATTTTGCAATCGGGACTTCTCTTTTTAACTGATGCTCTAACCTTCATTTTAATTAACTTTTTATTATTTATATCTGAATGTAATTCTGCCTTTAGTCAGATCATAAGGTGACATCTCTATTTTTACCTTATCACCGGGCAGAATTTTAATATAATGCATTCTCATCTTTCCGGAGATGTGAGCAGTTATAATATGTCCATTTTCGAGTTCTACTCTAAACATTGCATTTGACAACGCTTCTTTAATTATACCATCCTGTTCAATTGAAGGTTGTTTTGTCATTATTTTTAGTAATTAATATTTTTCAGTACTTCTTCAATATATTCAAATGTTGACAATATATCAGCTTTATTTTTATTAATAGCTACTGCCAGTTCGTAATGTGCTGATGGTTTATTATCAGCTGTTCTGATCGTCCATCCATCTTTTTCCTGCACAATTTCCTTTTTCCCCAGGTTAATCATTGGTTCTATACAGATGACCATGCCCTTTTTAAGTTTAATTCCTTTTCCTCTTCTGCCAAAATTGGGAACTTCAGGTGATTCATGCAAATTCTTGCCCAGACCATGGCCCACCATTTCTCTAACAACAGAAAATCCTTCATGTTCACAATAACTTTGAATTGCATAGCCAATATCACCTAATCTTTGTCCTTCCTTTGCCGCTTCAATTCCTTTAAAAAGGGATTCCTTTGTAACTTTGACCAGTTTTTTGATGCCATCATCAATTTTGCCTATAGCAAATGTATATGCAGAATCCCCGTAATATCCGTTTAATAAAACTCCACAATCAATAGAAACAATATCTCCTTCTTTAAGTTCATATTGTGAAGGGATGCCGTGAACAACCTGGCTATTTACAGAGGTGCACAGCGTTTTGGGATAGTCTTTATAGCCCAAAAATCCGGGTTCTCCTCCGTTGTCTCTAATGAATTCCTCAGCCCGCTGGTCCAGTCTGAGTGTAGCAACTCCGGGTTTTATTAATTTACCTACCTCAGCCAGGGTTTTTGAAACCAACTGATTACTTCTTCTAAGCAATTCAATCTCTTCTTCTGTTTTATAAAATATCATCAAAGAACGTTAAGTTATTTAAATGGAAGAAGCTATTCCTCCGGCTCTTCCTTTTATTCTGCCGGATTTCATCAGTCCGTCATAATGACGCATTAGAAGGTGACTTTCTATTTGCTGCAAAGTATCTAATACTACTCCAACCATTATGAGTAATGATGTGCCACCATAAAAATAAGCAAATCCTCTGGTAATCCCTGCCATCATTGCAAAAGCTGGCAGTATAGCTACAAATGCCAGGAATATAGATCCTGGAAGTGTTATTCTCGACATAATACTATCAAGAAACTCTGAAGTTTTTCTGCCAGGTTTTATACCTGGGATGAACCCTCCATGTTTCTTCATATCTTCAGCCATTTGCGTCGGATTAATAGTTATGGCTGTATAGAAATATGTAAACAATACTATTAAAACTGCATTTGTAAAGTTGTACCAGAATCCCACGGGATTTGCATATGCTGATACAAATCCGGATAAAGAATCTCCTCCGTATCTGGCAAATGATAATGGTAACATTACTATTGCCTGTGCAAAGATAATTGGCATTACACCAGCAGCATTTACTTTAAGCGGGATATATTGTCTTACTCCTCCGTATTGTTTATTCCCTATTATTCTTTTTGCATATTGTACAGGAATTCTTCTTGTACCCTGTACCAGCAGGATAGTAATAACAAATACAAGGAACAGGAATACAATCTCTACCAGGAATGCTATTAATCCGCCTCCTTGTCTTTCAAGTCTTGCCACGAGTTCACTTGTAATTGCAAAAGGAAATCGTGCTATTATTCCAATCATAATAATTAATGAAATACCGTTGCCAATTCCCTTGTCTGTTATTCTTTCTCCAAGCCACATAATAAACATGGTTCCTGTTGTAAGAATAAGTACTGAAAAGGGGACAAATAATCTGTGTATAACACGTGCTTCAGCAGGTATTTGTGTAAGGTATGCCGGCCCCTGGATTAATAAAATACCTACTGTTAAGTACCTTGTTATTTGATTAATTTTTCTCCTGCCACTCTCTCCTTCTTTTTGTAGTCTCTGGAAGTAGGGAACTGCTATACCAAGTAATTGAATTACAATTGAAGCCGAGATATAGGGCATAATCCCCAAAGCAAAAATTGAAGCATTTGCAAAAGCACCTCCTGAAAACATGTTCAGCAGACCCAGCACACCCTGAGAGGCTCTTTCCTGTAAAACCTGTAATTGAGAAGGGTCTACACCCGGCAATACAACTTTTGATCCCAGACGATAGATTAAAAGTATTCCCAGTGTATATAAAATCCTTGTTCTGAGGTCCTCAATTTTGTAAATGTTCTTAATTGTATCAATAAATTCTTTCATTTATCTATATTTTTACTGCACTCCCTTCCAAAGACTCTATAGCCTTTATGGCAGATTTTGAAAAAGCATGTGCTTTTACTTCCAGTTTAGAGGTTAATTTTCCATCGCCGAGAATTTTCACACGATCATTTTTTGAAGCAAAACCTGCATCAATTAGGGCCTGTACATCAATTGACTTCAGGTTTTTCCTGTCAGCTAAATTTTGTAAAGTACTTATATTAATACTTTTGTATTCTTTTCTGCTAATATTAGTAAATCCATATTTGGGCACTCTTCTTTGCAATGGCATTTGCCCCCCCTCATATCCTTTTTTTCTCCTGAAACCTGACCGGGATTTAGCACCCTTATGACCTTTTGTGGCCGTGCCTCCCTTACCTGACCCCTGACCCTTTCCAAGCCTTATTTTGTTCTTAACAGAATTTTTTGCCGGTTTGAGATTACTTAAGTCCATATCTTATTAAATATCTTTATTATTTTTTCCCCTCAATATTTACTAAATGTCTTACCTTATTTACCATGCCAATTATTTGAGGTGTAGCTTCCAGCTCAACAGTGCTGCTTATTTTTCTTAGCCCAAGAGCATCAAGTGTTCTTTTCTGTCTTTTTGAACTCCCTATCCTGCTTTTTATTTGCGTAATTTTAATTGTTGCCATTTTTGAAATATATTACCAAATATATCATCCATTAAATACTTTATCCATACTAATACCTCTTTGCTGAGCAACTGTATATGGATCTCTAAGTTGTAAAAGTGCTGTAAAGGTAGCTTTAACCAGGTTATGAGGATTTGAAGATCCTTTGGATTTGGCCAGTACATCAGTTATGCCTACACTTTCAAGAACTGCGCGCATTGCACCTCCTGCTTTGACTCCTGTACCCCCTGATGCGGGCTTAATGAAGATTTTAGCTCCTCCATATTTTGAAAATTGCTCATGAGGTATAGTGCCATTTAAAACAGGTACTTTTATTAAATTTTTCTTTGCATCTTCTATTCCCTTTGCTATAGCAGTAGTTACTTCATTGGCTTTTCCCAGCCCAAACCCGACTATTCCATCTTCATTTCCCACTACTACTACTGCGGAAAAACTAAATGTTCGTCCACCTTTAGTAACTTTTGTTACTCTTTGAATACTAACTAACCGGTCTTTTAAATCTAAATCAGTAGTTCTGACTCTTCTAATACTTGTTGTAGACATATTTATTAAAATTTTAATCCACCTTCTCTTGCAGCTTCAGCAAGAGCTTTAACTCTGCCATGATAGAGATAACCATTTCTGTCAAATACAACATTGGTTATCCTGGCAGCTTTTGATTTTTCAGCTGTAAGTTTTCCAACCAGCTTTGCCTGTTCAGTTTTAGTTATATTTTTTTTATCAGCAATTTCTTTATTTAAAGAAGAAACTGAAAGCACAGTCCTCCCTTCATCGTCATTGATAAATTGAGTATATATATGTTTATTACTCCTGAACACTGATAATCTTGGTTTTTCTTTTGTCCCTGTTATTATCTTTCTTATTCTTTTTCTAATTCGTGTTCTTCGTTCTTGTCTTGTTATTGCCATAGTTTAAAAGTATAGTCTGTTTTAAACACTTGCAGATTTTCCTGCTTTTTTCCTTATTTGTTCATCCATAAATTTTACACCTTTTCCTTTGTATGGTTCAGGTTTCTTTAGTGAGCGTATTTTTGCAGCAACCTGACCTAAAAGCTGTTTATCAGCACTTTTTAATGTAATAATGGGATTACTTCTCCTTTCTGTTTTAGCTTCTACTTTAATTTCCGGGGGCAGCTCAATATGAATATCGTGGGAATATCCCAGATTTAGTTCAAGTCTTTGACCCTTTGCTTCTGCCCTGTAACCTATACCCACTAATTCCTGCTGAATAGTGTAACCCTTGGAAACGCCTTCTACCATGTTATTGATCAGGGAACGGTATAAACCATGCAGGGCTTTATGCCTTTTCTGATTGGTTGGTCTTTTTACCAGTATTTTATTATCTGCAATTTCTATTTTAATATCAGGATTAACCTTTTGGGTTAATTCTCCTAAACGACCCTTAACACTGACAATATTCCCCGGGGTCATGTTTACTGTTACACCCTCGGGAATTTTTATCGGTAGCATACCTATTCGTGACATTTATAAATCCTCCTGTTTAATGTACAAAACATAATATTTCACCGCCAACACTTTGTTTTCGTGCTTCTTTATCAGTCAAAACTCCTTTTGATGTTGATAAAATAGCTATACCTAATCCGTTTAAGACTCTTGGTATATTATCCTTTCTTGCATACTTCCTTAATCCCGGGCGACTTATCCTTTTAATAGATTTGATCGCCGGCAGCTTTGTCTCGGAATTATATTTTAATGCAATCTTGATTATACCCTGAATTTTATCATCGATAAATTTATAATTCAGGATATAACCCTGATCATGAAGAATCTTTGTGATATCCTTCTTAAGATTTGAGGCAGGGATCTCCACTACTTTATGTTTAGCCATAATGGCATTACGTATTCTGGTCAAATAATCTGCAATAGGATCTGTCATAAAAATTTTCTATTAATTATTTGCGATTTACACTATATATTTTCATTACCAGCTAGCTTTTTTGACTCCTGGTATTAATCCTTCAGAGGCCATTTCTCTGAACGTTATTCTGCTTAGTCCGAATTGCCTCATGTAACCCTTTGGTCTTCCTGTTAGTATACATCTGTTATGTAATCTGTTAGGATTCGAGTTTCTTGGCAATCTGCTTAATCCCTGATAATCTCCTTCAGCTTTGAGTTTAGCTCTCTTTTTAGCGAATTTTTCTACAAGTTGTTTACGCTTTATTTCGCGAGCCTTCATTGATTCTTTAGCCATATTAACCTCTTTTTATTGTTTTAAATGGTAAACCAAATTCTCTTAACAAAGAATATCCTTCTTCATCACTTTTTGCTGTAGTGACAAAAGTAATTTCTAATCCTAATATTTTTATTATCTTATCGATATCAATTTCCGGAAATATTATCTGTTCAGCTATACCTAAATTATAGTTGCCTCTTCCGTCAAGCTTGGGATTTAATCCTCTAAAATCTCTGATTCTTGGAAGCGCTGCAGATATCAGTCTTTCAAGGAATTCGTACATTTTATCTTTTCTGAGAGTTACTTTAACTCCTATGGGCATACTTTTCCTTAATTTAAAGTTTGAAATATCCCTTTTTGAAACAGTTTGTATAGCCTTTTGTCCTGCGATTAAAGTAAGCTCTTCCTGAGCTACATCAATAAGTTTTTTATCAGCTACAGCCTGACCTACACCCTGATTAATAATTATTTTTTCTAACCTGGGAACCTGCATTATTGATGTGTAACCAAATTCTTTGGTTAGCACGGGAATAATTTCTTCCCTATATTTTTTTTTAAGGTTCGGTATATAAGCCATTATTTAATTTCTTCTCCAGATTTTGTTGAGTATCTATAAAGTTTATTTTTTTCATTTAATTTTCGGCCGATTCTTGTTGGTTCGCCTGATGATGGATCAATAAGCATCAAATTTGATATATTTATTGGGGCTTCTTTTTTTATAATACCACCTTGAGGATGTTTAGCGTTGGGTTTTGTATGCTTTGATATTAAATTAATACCCTCTACTATGGCTTTATTTGTTTTTCGAATAATCTCAAGCACTCTTCCCTTTTGTCCTTTATACTCGCCAGTTATTACAAATACTGTATCTCCCTTTTTTATATGCAACTTTTTTTGCATTTATATAAATTTTAAAATTAATTATAAAACCTCAGGTGCTAACGATATAATTTTCATATATTTATCTCTAAGCTCCCTTGCTACAGGGCCGAAAATTCTGGTCCCTCTTAATTCTTCTGTAGCAGTTAAAAGAACACAGGCATTATCATCAAAACGTATATATGATCCATCAGATCTTCTGACCTCTTTTTTAGTTCTGACAACAACAGCTTTACTTACAGTCCCTTTTTTTACTTCTCCTGAAGGCAATGCATTTTTTACTGTTACAACTACCTTATCTCCTATGCTGGCATATCTTTTTCTTGTGCCACCTAAAACTCTGATGCACAGAACTTCTTTTGCCCCGCTATTATCAGCAACTGATAATTTTGATTCTTGTTGTATCATAATTATTTAGCTCTTTCAATAATTTCAATTAATCTCCAGTTTTTTTTCTTGCTTAAGGGACGTGTTTCCATAATTTTTACCAGATCACCTATGTTGCATGTATTCTCTTCATCATGTGCAACAAATTTGGTAGTCTTATTAATAAATTTTCCATATATAGGATGCATTACCTTTCTCTTTTCAGCAACTACTATAGATTTATCCATCTTGTTACTAACTACTATGCCAACACGTTCTTTTCTTAAATTTTTTTTAGCCATTTATATTATTATTTATCCTTATTTTCTTCCAATGTCTTCTTTCGAAGAATAGTCTCCAATCTTGCTATCGTCTTCTTTGTTTCCCTTATTTTTAGCGGATTGTCAAGAGGAGATATTGCATGATTCAATTTTTGTTTAATAAGAAAATTCCTCTCGTTGTCAATCCTTTCTTCAATTTCTTTTACAGATAGTTCATTAATTTCAGATGCTTTCATAGCTGATAGTTTTAGTTTTCAACATAATCATGTCTGACCACAAATTTCGTTGTAATAGGGAGTTTTTGCGCGGCAAGACGCAGAGCTTCTTTTGCTACCTCCATAGATACGCCCTCTGCTTCAATGATTATTCTACCTGGTGTAACAGGTGCAACAAATCCTTCCGGGGCACCTTTACCTTTACCCATCCTCACTTCCGCCGGCTTTTTGGTAATAGGTTTATCCGGAAATATTCGAATCCATATCTGTCCTTCACGTTTCATATAACGCGTTACTGCCTGGCGAGCTGCTTCAATTTGTCTCCCGGTAATCCATGCAGATTCTAAGGCTTTAATGCCAAATGAACCAAATGCTATTTTATTTCCCCGCTGAGCATTTCCTTTCATTCTCCCCTTTTGACATTTTCTATATTTAGTTTTCTTTGGTTGTAACATTTTTTTTCTGTTTTTTTATTAAAATGCATTTAATTGTACGAGCTTCCTATTTTCTTCTTTTTTTTAAATTTCCTTTTGGTTTGGAACTTTTTACCCCAATGTTCGGAGAAAGGTCTCTTTTACCGAAAATTTCTCCCTTGCAGATCCAAATTTTAGTACCTATTAATCCAACCTTTGTTAAAGCTTCAGCAACAGCGTAATCAATATCAGCCCTCAATGTGTGTAATGGTGTTCTTCCTTCTTTATACATTTCTGAGCGCGCCATTTCAGCTCCTCCCAGTCTGCCTGATATCAATACTTTTATCCCTTCCGCACCCATCCTCATTGTTGAAGCCATAGCCATCTTTATTGCCCTTCTGTATGAAATTTTACCTTCAATTTGTTTTGCAATATTATTGGCCACAATAGTAGCATCTAATTCCGGTCTTTTAACCTCAAAAATATTAATTTGAATTTCTTTATTTGTTATCTTCTTTAATTCCTCTTTAAGTTTATCTACTTCTTGTCCCCCCTTCCCTATGATTATTCCGGGTCTTGCAGTATTAACCGTAACTGTTATAAGTTTCAGGGTACGTTCGATAATGATTTTGGAGATGCTCGCTTTCATGAGCCTTGCGTTAAGGTACTCACGAATTTTATAGTCTTCAGCTATTTTATCAGCATAATTTTTACCTCCAAACCAGTTGGAATCCCAACCCTTAATAAGGCCCAATCTATTAGCTATTGGATTTGCTTTTTGTCCCATTAAAAATTATTAATTAGTTTGATTTACTTTTTCTTCTGATTTATTTAGACTATCTAAAATTATTGTTACATGATTTGATCTTTTTCTTATTCTATATGCCCTTCCCTGTGGAGCAGGCCTGATTCTCTTAAGTGTTCTTCCCTGGTTCACAAAAATTTCCTTTACAAATAAGTTACTTTCTTCTATCCTGGCATTTTCATTTTTATTCTGCCAGTTAGCAATGGCTGATAACAAGAGTTTTTCAACCCTTTTGGATGATTCTTTTGATGAAAATTTGAGTAAATCCAGTGCTCTGTTAACCTCTTCTCCTCTTATCATATCTGCAACAAGTCTCATTTTTCGGGGTGAAGTAGGGCAATTATTTAGTCTGGCAATAAATTTGCTTTTTTTCGCCTCTTTAAGCATTTCAGCTCTCTGTCTTTTACGTGAATCCATTTTATAGTTATCTTTTTATAAGTTTTATGCTTTATCTCTGTTTACCTCCATGTCCTCTAAATATCCTTGTCGGAGAGAACTCTCCAAGCTTATGACCTACCATATTCTCGGTTACATAAACAGGAATGAATTTGTTACCATTGTGTACAGCTATGGTATGGCCGACAAAGTCGGGCGATATCACCGATCTTCTCGACCAGGTTTTAATAACAGATTTTTTACCTGTCTTGTTCATATCAACGATTCTCTTCTCCAGTTTGTAGTCGATAAATGGACCTTTTTTCAACGACCTGCTCATAGTATGTTAGATTATTCGTTTTTAGTCTTTCGTTTTTCAACAATATATTTATTTGATGCCTTCTTCTTTGGTCTTGTTTTAAAACCTTTAGCAATTATTCCTGTTCTTGATCTCGGATGACCCCCGGAAGCCTTGCCTTCTCCACCGCCCATAGGATGATCAACCGGATTCATAGCTACTCCTCTTACTCTTGGTCTTCTCCCCAGCCATCTTGATCTTCCGGCTTTACCTGATCTTTCAAGCCCGTGATCTGAGTTTGAAACTGTTCCTATTGTTGCTCTGCAAGAGGTCAGTATCATTCTTGATTCCCCGGAAGGTAATTTTATTATTGCATATTTGCCATCTCTCGAAGTCAGCTGTGCATAGGAACCGGCACTTCTTGCCAAAACCCCTCCTCTGCCGGGTTTTAGCTCGATATTATGAATAAGTGTTCCTAAAGGTATTTCAGCTAATGTTAGTGAATTACCTATTTCAGGGGCAATTCCAATGCCTGATCTCACTGTTTGTCCAATTTTTAATCCATTGGGAGTTATAATATATCTTTTTTCTCCATCTTCATAAATGAGCAAGGCAATTCTTGCTGTTCTGTTTGGGTCGTATTCAATTGTTTTAACAGTGGCGGCCATCCCATCTTTATTCCTTAGAAAATCAATAACTCTGTATTTCCGTTTATGGCCACCTCCAATATATCTCATTGTCATTTTACCCGAACTATTTCGTCCACCTGTCTTCTTAAGAGGCCTTATTAAGGATTTTTCAGGCGTAGACCTAGTTATATTTTCAAATTTGGACGCTATTTTGTGTCTCTGACCAGGTGTTACCGGTTTAAGTTTTCGTACAGCCATATTAAATAATTAGATATTGCTATAAAAATCAATTGTATCTCCTTCAATCAAAGTAATTATCGCTTTTTTATACGATTTAGTTTTTCCGCTGATAATTCCTGTTCGGGTGTATCTCATCTTTTTTTTGCCTCCATAACGCATTGTGTTAACAGAAGCAACTGATACATCATAAAGTTCTTCAATGGCTTTTTTTATTTGTATTTTATTTGCCCTTTTGTCTACAATAAAGCCATATCTATTCATGTCTTCACCCTGGGAAGTCATTTTTTCAGTTACTATAGGCCTTATGAGTATACTCATTTTATTTATATAAATAATTTAGTTCTCGTACATTTTATTCAGCACATCAATAGAGCTTTCAACAAAGACAATCTTTGAGCAATTCATGATGTCGTATGTTGTTAAATCGGAAATAGTTACAACTTTTGAGTCTTTTAAATTCCGGGAAGACAAATATATATTTTTATTTGTTTCAGATAACACCAGTAAAGATTTATTATCTTTAATTTTCAGGCTGTTAACAACATTAACATATTCTTTTGTTTTGGGCCCATCAAGATTAAAATCTTCCATAATCATTATAGCATTATTTTTTGCCTTATATGAAAGAGCTGATTTACGGGCCAGCCGTTTTACTTTCTTATTTAACTTAAATCGGTAATCCCGCGGGCTCGGACCAAAAGTTTTTCCACCTCCTCTAAATATTGGATTCTTTATACTTCCAACACGTGCTGCGCCAGTACCTTTTTGTCTTCTGATCTTTCTTGTGCTTCCTGTTATTTCTGATCTTTCTTTTGTTTTACTGGTTCCCTGGCGATTGTTTGCCAGGTATTGTTTAACATCCAGGTAAATGGCATGATCATTGGGTTCTATACCAAATATAGTATCTTCCAACTCTACTTTTTTACCTGTATCCTGTCCTGCAATATTTAAAACCGATAATTTCATCTAGTATTTATTTTTATATTCTATCAGGGCTCTCAATAACGACATATGAGCCTCTTGAACCTGGTACTGATCCTTTAAGGATTAATAAATTCTGTTCAGGAATTATTTTAACCTTACGCAGGTTAAGTATTTTTACAGTACTATTACCAGTATGGCCAGCCATCTTCATTCCTTTGAAAACCCTGGAGGGGAAAGAAGAAGCTCCTAATGAGCCAGGGGCCCTGCTTCTGTTATGCTGACCATGTGTAGCATCACCAACCCCGGAAAAGTTATGTCTCTTAATAACGCCTTGAAATCCTTTACCCTTTGATTTTGCAGTAACATCCAGCCATAAATCATTCTTAAAATAGTCAACTGTAATAACATCTCCAAGTTTCCAGTGTTTTACAAATCCTCTGAGTTCAACAACTTTTATTTTTGATGTAGTATTAGCTTTTTTGAAATGTCCTAACATAGCCCTGGTGGCGTTTTTTTCTTTTTTATTGTCAAAAGCTAATTGCACAGCAGTATATCCATCTTTTTCCTTGGTTTTTATTTGAGTAACAACACAAGGACCTGCCTCAATTATAGTACAAGGTACGTTATTTCCATTTTCATCACTGACCGACGTCATTCCTATTTTTTTCCCTATTAACCCTGGCATTTTAAATTGAATTTAAATTGTTTATACTTTTATTTCAACTTCTACCCCGCTGGGTAATTCCAATTTCATTAATGCATCAATAGTCTTGGGTGTAGAACTATATATATCCAGTAATCTTTTATAAGATGATAACTGAAATTGTTCACGGGATTTCTTATTTACAAAAGGAGACCGTAGAACCGTAAAAACTCTTTTATGTGTAGGCAGTGGAATTGGTCCGCTTACAACTGCACCTGTGGTTTTTACTGTCTTAACAATTTTTTCAGCAGATTTATCTACTAGATTATGATCATAAGACTTTAATTTTATTCTGATCTTCTGGCTCATTATTAATAATAAATTTTATTATACAAAAGCTTTTAGTCCTTTAATTTTTTCTATTACATCCTGAGCTATTTCAGGTGGTACTTCTTCATAATGTGAGAATTCCATTGTAGAAGTCGCACGACCAGATGTAAGTGTTCTTAATATTGTAACGTAACCGAACTTTTCAGCCAGTGGTACTTTCGCTTTAATAACCCTTACACCTGCTTTAGTTTCCATGCCTTCTACTTTCCCTCTTCTCCGGTTAAAGTCAGCAATTACATCACCCATATATTCTTCCGGTGTTAAGACTTCGGCAGACATAATTGGTTCGAGTAATTTTACTTTGGCTTTTCGCATAGCTTCTTTAAATGCCCGTTTGGCTGCAATCTCAAATGAGAGAGAATCAGAGTCAACCTGGTGGTAAGATCCGTCTTTTAGTATAACTTTTAAACTGTTAACTGGAAATCCGGCTAATACTCCGTTACGCATTGCTTCTTTGAAGCCTTTCTCAACTGAAGGAATGAATTCTCTTGGTATATTTCCTCCTTTAACTTCATCAATAAACTGAAGACCTTTAACACCCTTATCGGCAGGAGAAAGTTCGACAAGGATTTCGGCAAACCTGCCTTTACCTCCGGTTTGCTTTTTGAAAATTTCCCTGTATGTTACTACTGAGGCCAGTGCTTCTTTATATGCTACCTGAGGAGTCCCCTTATTACATTCCAAAGCAAATTCTCTTTTCAGCCTGTCTAACAAGACTTCAAGGTGAAGCTCTCCCATACCACTAATTATTGTCTGGCCGGAGTCTTCATCTACTTTAACCTGAAAAGTCGGATCTTCCTCGGATAATTTTCCTAATGCCACTCCAAGCTTGACAACATCTGCCTGTACTTTGGGTTCTATTGCTATACCAATCACAGGTTCAGGGAAACTCATTGATTCAAGATAGATGGGTTTTTTTACATCGCAGAGGGTATCTCCGGTGACCAGTTCTTTTAAGCCAACTGCAGCACAAATATCCCCTGCTTCAATTTTATTTTTGGGATTTTGCTTATTGGCATGCATCTGGTATAAGCGGGTAATTCTTTCCTTTTTCTCTGTTCTTGGATTATATACATTCATCCCGGATTCAATATATCCTGAATAGATCCTTAGAAAGGCCAATCTTCCAACAAAGGGATCAGTTGCTATTTTAAATACCAGTGCTGCTAAAGGTTCATTGGGATCCGGACTTCTTTCAATTTTTTGATCATTTCTGGGATTTTTACCTTGTACACTGCCAATATCAAAAGGACTTGGAAGAAATGCAGAAATAGCATCCAGCAGTCTTTGTACCCCTTTATTTTTAAATGCAGCGCCACACAACACAGGAATGACAGTTCTTTTAAGTGTGGCTTTACGGGTGGCTCTTAATAAATCTTCAACAGTAATGGATTCTTTATTTTCGAGGAATTTTTCAAGTAAATCATCATCAGCCTCACATATTACCTCAATTAGTTTTTCCCTCCATTCTTCCACTGTATCTTTCAGGTCTTCCGGGATATCAACATAGTCATACTTCATTCCCAGAGTATCATCTTCCTTCCAGACTATGGCACGCTGTTCGATAAGATCAATTACACCTTTGAATGATTCTTCAGAACCAATTGGTATTTGAACAGGTACAGGGGTGGCTCCCAGTTTCTCCTTAATCTGCTTTACCACGCCAAAAAAATCTGCACCCGTACGATCCATTTTATTTACAAATGCTATACGGGGGATTGCATATTTATCGGCTTGCCTCCAGACAGTCTCAGATTGAGGCTCTACACCACCCACAGCACAGAATATAACAATAGCACCATCCAGTACTCGTAATGAACGTTCGACCTCAACAGTAAAATCAACATGCCCGGGAGTATCAATAATATTAATCTTATAATTGTTGTTACGGAAATTCCAGTAGGTAGTAGTGGCAGCCGAAGTAATTGTAATCCCTCTTTCCTGTTCCTGTATCATCCAATCCATAGTTGCAGCTCCATCGTCAACTTCGCCCATACGGTGAGTTATACCAGTATAGAACAATATGCGTTCGGTAGTAGTGGTCTTACCTGCATCAATATGGGCCATGATCCCAATATTTCTGGTATAATTTAAATCTTTATTCATCATACTAATTATCAGCTAGCAACTATAATTAACTCTTAATATTGTCAAATATCTTGTTTTAGAATCTGAAATGTGCGAATGCTTTGTTTGCTTCCGCCATTCTGTGGATTTCTTCTTTCTTTTTAAATGCTCCTCCTTCTTCCTTATAAGCAGCTATAATTTCAGCTGCAAGTTTTTCGCTCATAGACTTTCCGCTTCTTTTCCTTGCAAACTGAATCATATTTTTCATGCTCAGGCATATTTTTCTATCTGGTCTAATTTCAGTGGGAACCTGAAATGTTGCACCGCCTACTCTTCTGCTTTTTACTTCTACCTGGGGTGTAATATTTTCCAGTGCTTTTTTCCAAATTTCCAAAGGAGGCTCTTCAACATCCTTACCTGTTTCTTCAATGATATCAAGTGCCTGATAGAATATTTTAAAAGCAAGACTCTTTTTACCTCTGAACATGATACTATTTACGAACCTTGTCACAAGCTGATCGTTGAATTTGGGATCAGGTAATAAATTATTCTTCTTTGGTTTTGTTTTTCTCATTGTTTATTCTGCTTAGTGCCTTAATTATTATCTGGGCCTCTTAGCCCCATATTTAGATCTTCGCTGACTACGTCCTTCAACTCCTGAAGTATCCAGGGCCCCTCTGATTAAATGATATCGTACACCAGGTAAATCTTTAACCCTGCCTCCTCTGATTAATACAATAGAGTGTTCCTGTAAATTATGTCCTTCGCCAGGTATATATGTGTTGACTTCTTTACCATTTGTTAATCTTACTCTTGCAACTTTTCTCATTGCAGAGTTAGGTTTTTTAGGTGTGGTAGTGTAAACACGTACACAAACTCCCCTTCTTTGCGGACACAAATCCAGTGCAGGGGCTTTACTTTTTTCCTTAATTTTAGTTCTTCCTTTTCTTACTAATTGCTGAATAGTCGGCATATACACTCAATATTAATATTGCTTTCGTAAATTGGGTTGCAAAGGTAGATTTTTTTTTTTGAAAAACAACAAGATGAATTAAAATATTTTAATTAATCTTTATGCGTATATTAAGCATTATAAACATGTTATATAGATTGAATACATGTCGTTTTTATAATATCATAATTCATGATATTTAAACAGAGATTTTCAGTTTTAATTCAAATAAAATATTGTTTATATAAGTTTATAATATACAATGCATAATACGGGTTTGCCTCAAATGATTTATGTGTCTTGCTTCTTGTTAAAAAATTATTATTTTTGCAAGTCCTTTTAAGGGGGGTTTGTAATAATAAATAATTCAATATTTAAGCGAAATGAAAACATATTTGACCAGTGAAATCAGAAATCTTGTTATAGTTGGGAATGCGGGATCGGGAAAAACAACTTTATCAGAAACCATGCTTTATGAAGGAGGTATAATAGAAAGAAGAGGTGATGTGGAAAGTAAGAATACTGTTTCTGATTATAAGGAAATTGAACATTATAATACAAACTCAGTTTTTTCAACTCTTCTTTATACTGAATACAATAACCATAAAATAAATTTTATTGATGCACCCGGTCTGGATGATTTTATAGGGGGTGTTATTTCCTCAATAAGAGTTGCCGATACGGCATTATTGATTATTAATGCACAAAACGGAGTAGAGGTAGGAGCGGAGATCCATGGCAGGTACCTGAAAAAATATAATACTCCTATGGTATTAGTTATAAATCAGCTGGATCATGAAAAAGCAAATTTTGAAAAATGTGTCGAGACCGCAAAAGAATGTTTTGGTAAAAACATAACAATAGTCCAGTATCCTGTAAATACAGGACCCGGGTTTAATGCGATCATAGATGTTCTGACGATGAAAATGTATAAATTCCCTGCCAGCGGTGGTAAGCCCGAAATATTAGATATACCTGCCGATCAGTTAGATCATGCTAATGAATTACATCATGAACTTATAGAAAAGGCTGCAGAAAATGATGAAGCCTTAATGGAATTATATTTTGAAAAAGATACTCTTTCTGAAGAGGAAGCAAGGAAAGGGATTACTATAGGTCTTATACAGCGTGGGATCTTCCCGGTATTCTGTATCTCTGCAAAAAATGGCATTGGCGTCAGACGGTTAATGGAATTTATCGTAAATACTGTCCCGAGTCCCTCCGATATGCCTCCGGAAAATATATCGGGGAAAGAAATTAAATGTGAAAAAACAGGTAAAACATCTCTTTTTGTATTTAAAACATCTATTGAACCCCATATAGGTGAAATAAATTATTTCAAAGTTATGTCAGGTGAGATCAAAGAGGGTATTGATTTGAATAATAACAGCACTCATAATAAGGAAAGAATTGCACAGATTTTTGTTGTTGCAGGTAAGAATAGAATTAAAGTATCCAGCATGACAGCAGGTGATATAGGTGCTACGGTAAAGTTAAAAGGAACTAAAACCAATCATACATTAGCCATTGAAAATATAAAATTTGATCCCATACAATTTCCTGAACCAAAATACCGTGCAGCAATTAAACCTCTTAGTGAAGGTGATGAGGAAAAACTTGGGGAAAACCTGCAGAGAATGCACGATGAAGATCCAACTATTGTTATAGAATACTCTAAAGAGTTAAAGCAGATAATATTATCGGGACAGGGAGAATACCATCTGAATATTTTAAAGTGGCACCTGGATAATATTTTTAAGGTAGATTCTGTATTTGTTACTCCCAGGATTCCATACAGAGAAACAATAACAAAGATTGCTCAGGCAGAATACAGGCATAAAAAGCAATCAGGGGGAGCCGGACAATTTGGTGAGGTGCATCTCGTTATTGAACCATATATAGAAGGCGCTCCGGATCCTAAATTTTATAAAGTTGAAGGAAAAGAAATAAAGGTTTCTGTAAGAGACAAAGAAGAGATTGATCTTCAATGGGGAGGTAAATTGATATATTATAATTGTATAGTTGGTGGCTCTATAGATTCAAGATTTATGCCTGCTATACTAAAAGGTATTATGGAGAAAATGGAAGTCGGACCGTTAACCGGTTCATATGCGAGAGATATTAAAGTAGCCGTTTACGACGGGAAAATGCACCCGGTTGATTCAAATGATATCTCCTTCAGGCTTGCAGGCAGAAATGCTTTCAGCCTGGCATTTAAGAAAGCGACACCAAAAATTCTTGAACCTATTTATGAATTGGAGATATTAGTTCCCTCTGACAGAATGGGAGATGTAATGAGTGACCTGCAAAGCAGGAGGGCTATAGTCCAGGGAATGTCAAGCGAAGGGGGATTTGAAAAGATTATAGCAAAAGTACCCCTGGCTGAAATGGATAAATATTCCACTTCATTAAGTTCCCTTACAGGCGGCAGGGCTATATATACAATGAAGTTTTCTGAATATTTGCAGGTTTCCGGTGAGATTCAGGAACAATTGCTAAAAGCATACGAAGCAGAACAGGAAGAGGAATAGAATATAACTCCTAAAATCTCAGAATTTTTTAGGGCTTTTAATCCTTCGATTCCCGGTACAAGTGTACAAATCCGCTGTACAATTTTTTATTGTACTCCTTTAATTTTTTATTTTCCCAGTCTTCAATAGCAACTAATCTTCTTATAACATAGAAATATACTCCCTCGCTGGCATTTCTGTCTGAATTCATTATCTTACCATCCCAGCCTTTCCAGTCCCTTATATTGCCATGGTATTCATGGACTTTTTTCCCATACCGGTTAAAAATTACTATATCTATATCGTAAACTGAGACGTCAGCCGATCTAAAAAAGTCGTTAGCTGAAATTTCCGCGTTATTTCCAACTTTTTCTTCCTGGTATAACTTTAAAACATCTCCGAATCCATCCTCGTTTGGAGTAAAAACGTTAGGCAGTAAAGGGGGTTCACCTGCTTCATCACCGGCTGAATATACTCCCATTGAAGGTTCATCTATTGTGATTTCTGTATTTGATGAATCAATGCATTCATAAGGTTTTTCAGATTTTGTGATAAATGTTATAGTATAGTCACCAGGATATATATACTCATAAATAATTGTGTCGTCACTGTTATAAAAGGTTGTATCATCACCATTGCCAAATTTCAGAATATAGGTGGCAGTATTTTTTGAGTTAGTATTGTAGAACTTATATTTTGCCGGAGCAGTAATATAATCATAATCTCCACCATAAAATATTCCGTATTCCTCAGGATAATATTCAGTATCAGTTAATTCGATATATGTTTTGTCAAATTCTGCCATTGACTGAATTGATTCATATAATACAGTATCCGAGCGTTCAAGATTAAATCTGTCACTAACGGTAATTATATATTCAGTATCTTCATAGGGAAGATCGGTAATCCTTGGATCAAGTTCAGCCCTGGGGGTTGATCCGGAACCTTCTTCATTTTCTGATGTCCATTTGATGTCTGAATAGCTATTATAAACGTAAATGACAGTATCAATTCTTCCGGGAACATAATAATATAAATTTGTGCTGGTCAGCTCTGCTTCGAGGTCTAAAAATTCGCACGAAAAGTAAAGTGAAGGGACCTTACCCGAATCATCCTTGGTGGTAATTTCTACATTAAAGTCATTGATAAAAACCCATGCCCTGCAAGTATCTGAAATTTCATTTTTAATTAATACTACCTGGTATCCTGCAGATGTACTTATAGTATCAACTGTGGATGATGAACCTGTTATAGTATCAAATGGGATGTAACTACCTGTATTTGGATTATATATAGACCATATATATTCCCAGTCGTCCATATTATCAGGAGAGAGTGTCTCTAATATAACATTAACTGACCTGCCATAAACAGGTACATTGAAAATATAGATCGAATCAGTTGAACCTGGTGTATCATATGTAACTTCTTCTGAATAATCAGCATCCGGAGCGTATAATTGGGCATTAATAAATAGAGGATAAAAAAATGCTATGAGGAAAATAAATCTGATTAAATACCTTAACATATTGATTTTTAATAATGCTATAATTGTCTTATTAAGAACTTAATTATAATTTAAATATTATAACAGCGCAATTTAATTTTAAAATTTGCAATGATATAAAAATATCATCAATGTTAATTTATTTTTAAAAATACAAATTCATTAGGTAAATTTAACAGGATACAAATGTTATTTTAGCACAATCTCAATATAAATTATAACTTGAAGACTTTTTTAAAGGAATTAAATCAGGCTCAGTACGAAGCTGTATTAAATACTGAAGGTCCTTCACTGGTAATTGCCGGAGCAGGTTCCGGAAAGACAAGGGTTCTTACTTTTCGGGTAGCCTATCTGTTAAGTAAAGGTGTGGATCCGTCAAATATTATTGCACTTACATTTACCAATAAGGCGGCAAATGAGATGAAAGAGCGAATTGACAATATTGTTGGAAACAATATTGCCAGATATCTCTGGATGGGTACTTTTCATTCAATCTTTGCCAGGATATTAAGAATTGAATCAGTTGCTTTGGGCTACAGTTCAAATTACTCTATTTATGATACAACCGATTCTAAAAGTCTGATAAAATCCATTATTAAGGAACTGAATCTTGATGAAAATATATATAAGCCGGGGATTATCCAGGGAAGAATATCTTCGGCCAAAAACAATCTTATATCAGCTGAAGCTTATTATAATAATCCTGAAATTGCAGCATATGATAAAATTACCAGAAGACCCAGAATAGCAGACATATTTAAGATCTATTGCGCACGCTGTAAAAATGCAAATGCAATGGATTTCGATGATTTACTTCTTAATACCAATATTCTTTTCAGAGATTTTACTGATATATTGAAAAAATACCAGAAGAAATTTCATTATATACTTGTAGATGAGTATCAGGATACGAACTATTCTCAATACCTGATAGTAAGAAAATTATCAGCAGTACACAGAAATGTTTGTGTTGTAGGTGATGATGCCCAGAGCATTTATTCGTTCAGAGGGGCCAGGATTGAAAATATACTTAACTTTAAAAATGACTACAGTGATTTAAGACTTTTTAAACTTGAGAAAAATTACCGTTCTACCAAAACTATTGTATCAGCAGCAAATAGTATAATTGCCAGGAATAAAGAACAGATTCATAAAAAGATCTGGTCAGACAATGAAACAGGTGAAAAAATAAAAATAATCAGAACCCTTACCGATACGGAAGAAGGATTTTTTGTGTCAAATTCAATACTTGACACTGCATTAAGTGAACAGGAGCAGTATAGTGAATTTGCAATATTATACAGAACAAATGCACAGTCGAGAATATTTGAGGAAGCACTAAGAAAAAGAAATATACCCTATAAAGTATATGGCAGCATATCATTTTATGAGCGAAAGGAAATTAAAGATGTGCTGGCATATTTACGTCTTACTGTAAATCAGCATGATAATGAAGCTTTAAAAAGAATAATCAACTATCCTGCACGTGGTCTTGGAAAAGTTACAATGGGGAAACTTGAAGATCAGGCAAATAGAACTGATAAGAGTATCTGGGAAATAATACTTGAACTGGATGAGGAAAATTTAGGATTTAATTCAGGTATCCTAACCAGACTAAAATCATTTTCAAATACTATTTCAGATTTTAATATGAAATTGGAAAGTCATAATGCTTACGAATTGGCCAAATACATACTTTCATCAACAGGTATATTGAAGGATTTATATAATGGATATACACCTGAAGAAATAAGTAAATATGAAAATCTCGAGGAGTTGTTAAATGGAATTAGGGAATTTACTGAAGAAAATGAAGATGAGAATATTGTTACTTTGGATAAATACCTGCAAAATGTTTCACTGCTTACTGATATGGATAATGAGAAAAATGAAGATAAAAATAAAGTTACTATAATGACTATTCATTCAGCCAAAGGATTAGAGTTTAATAATATTTATATTGCAGGAGTTGAAGAAGATTTACTCCCCTCCAGGTTATCGCTTGATTCGCCAAAGGATCTGGAAGAAGAAAGAAGACTTTTTTACGTTGCTGTTACACGGGCCAGAAAGAGAGTCATAATTACTTATGCGCAGTCGCGCTACAAATGGGGTACTCCAATCGATTGTTCTCCCAGCAGATTTATAAAAGACATTGATGAAAAATATGTTGATTCTGTGCAGGAAAAGGAATCCGTGTCTAATATAATTGAATACAGAGGTAACATGAGAGATAATAACGGCCATAAGTTGCTAAGCAGTTATTTAAACAGGGATCCTAACAATAACCATATTAATATTGGTAACAGAAAGTTTATAAAATTAACGAAAACAAGTACCTTTAATAATAGTAAATCTGAAAATAATATTAAGGATTTTAAGCCTGATAATCCTGAAAATATACAGGCAGGCATGAAAGTTGAGCATCAGCGTTTTGGGATTGGCAAGGTTATTCATATTGAGGGCGTTTCTCCAAACAGAAAAGCAACTGTATTTTTTCAGGAATCAGGGCAAAAAAAACAATTACTTTTGAAATTTGCCAAACTTAAAATTGTAAGTTCAATTTAGAATAATAGCAGCGATTCTAAATAATATTGGATTTAATCTTTGATAGATAAATAATTTTCCATTAGTTTTGTATAAAAAGAATTATGAGCTACGATTATAATACAAGCAGAAACAATTTAAAGTTGCCGGAATACGGAAGAAATATCCAGAAAATGGTTGAATATTTAATGACTATTGAAGACCGTGACCAAAGAAATAAAATGGCATATGCAGTAATTTCTGTAATGGGCAATATGAATCCTCACTTAAGAGACATTAGTGATTTCAAACATAAACTATGGGATCATCTTTCCATTATGTCAGATTTCAAACTCGATATTGATTCTCCCTATAAGCAACCGGAACCCAAAGTATTTAATGAAAAACCAAGAAGGGTTGAATATAAATTAAATGAAATAAAATTTAAGCATTACGGCAGAACACTTGAAATGCTGATTGATACAGCTTCAAAATACCCTGAAGGTGAGGAAAAGGAGCAACTTATTAAAGTTATTGCCAATCATATGAAAAAATCCTACCTAACATGGAACAGAGAGGTAGTCGATGATGGGGAAATTTTCAAGGACTTAAAAGAGCTGTCAGGTAGTAAAATAAAAATTGATGAAGATCTAAAGCTTAATGATTCCAGAGAAATACTTTCCAAAAATAAAAGAAAGAGAATCATGAGAAAAAAATAGTAATTATTATTTGCTTTATGTTATTAAATGAGTTCTTTTAAAATAAAAGGAGGAAAGAGATTAAGAGGTGAGATAATACCTCAAGGATCAAAAAATGAAGCGTTACAGGTGATATGTGCTACTTTACTAACCCCTGAGAAAGTAATTATCAGAAACATTCCCGATATTATTGATGTAAATAATTTAATTGGTTTAATAACAGGATTAGGTGTTGAAGTTAACAGATTAAATTCTTCTGATTATTCCTTTTGTGCAAAGGATGTCAATATAGATTACCTTCTGAGCGATGAATTCATTAAGAACAGTGCAAGCCTGCGAGGTTCGTTAATGCTCATCGGGCCTCTCATCGCCAGATTTGGAAAGGGATACATCCCAAAACCCGGAGGAGATAAAATAGGGAGGAGAAGAGTGGATACTCATATTAATGGATTCATAAAATTAGGAGCCAGGTTTAATTATGATGCCAGGGAAGATTTCTATAAAATAGAAGCTAAACATCTCCAGGGATGCTATATTTTACTTGAGGAAGCTTCAGTTACCGGCACTGCAAATATTATTATGGCTGCCGTGCTTGCCGAAGACAAATCAACAATATACCATGCAGCATGTGAACCGTATATTCAGCAGTTATGCAAAATGCTGAATATGATGGGTGCAAAAATATCAGGTATTAGTTCAAACTTGCTAACTATTGAGGGTGTTTCCAAGCTAGGAGGATGTGAGCATACTCTTTTGCCGGATATGATTGAAGTGGGAAGTTTTATCGGATTGGCTGCTATGACAAAGAGTGAAATACTAATAAAAAATGTATCATATCAAAACCTCGGAATTATTCCTTATTCATTTAGGCGGTTAGGCATTAGGTTTGAAAAAACAAATGATGATATCTTTATCCCTGAGCAGGAACACTATGAAATTGAGACTTTTATCGACGGATCTATAATGACAATTGATGATGCTCCCTGGCCCGGTCTCACTCCTGATTTGTTAAGTGTTATTCTGGTCGTGGCAACACAGGCAAAGGGAAGTATACTTATTCATCAGAAAATGTTTGAGAGCAGATTGTTTTTTGTGGATAAATTAATAGATATGGGGGCTCAAATCATATTATGTGATCCTCATCGGGCAACAGTTATAGGATTGGATAATCAAATTAATTTAAGGGCTACTAATATGACTTCACCAGATATACGTGCAGGTGTTGCTTTACTGATTGCTGCTCTTTCGGCAGATGGCACAAGTATAATTAATAATATTGATCAAATAGACAGGGGATACCAGTATATAGATAAACGTTTAAATAATATAGGTGCTGAGATTGTCAGGGTTAGTTAAAATCAAAATTACATTTCTTTGTTATTTTTGCATTTAAAATTTAAATAGGCTGTCAAATTGTCTGAATAAGAAAAATGGCAAGTATTTTGTCAGCTAAGATCGCTGTTAAAAATAAATATTTAATTAAAACAGGTTCCATATGGTAAAGAAAGCAATGCCAGAAAAAGAGGAAACGATACATAGCACAGCAAAAACTGGTAAAACCAGGGGAGATATTAATAAAACAACTATTAAATCATCAGGGAAAACAGCAAAAAAAAGGACATCTGATCAAAGAGAAAAGATTAAATCGAAGATGGCATCTTATGAAGAAAAAATAAAAGAACTGACAGATAAATACTTAAGATTATCAGCCGAGTTTGATAACTATAGAAAACGTACTCTTAAAGAGAAAATTGAATTAACAAAATCAGCAGGAGAGGAGTTACTGAAAAATATATTGCCAGTTATGGATGATTTTGAAAGGGGCATAAAGACTGTTAATAATGCCGGCGATATTACAGCAATAAAAGAAGGAATAGATCTAATATACAATAAATTCAAGGACTTCCTAAATCAAAATGGAGTCAGGGAAATAGATGCTAAAGAAAAGGAATTTAATATCGATCTTCACGAAGCAGTCACAAAAATACCTGCTGCAAAAAAAGATTTAAAAGGTAAGGTAGTTGACGTGATCGAAAAAGGTTATACTCTTAATGATAAGGTAATCAGATATTCAAAGGTTGTAATTGGTGAATAAATTATCATTTTTGTTCCAGTAGTAAGAGGCATCTATTAAATACCCTACCTGAAAATATAATAAATAAATGGCTAAAAGAGATTATTATGAAATTCTGAATGTACCTAAAAATGCTTCCCTGGAGGATATAAAAAGGGCTTACAGAAAGCAGGCATTAAAATATCATCCGGATAAAAATCCTGGCGATAAACAAGCCGAAGAAAAGTTCAAGGAAGCAGCAGAGGCATATGGAGTCTTGCGTGACTCTGATAAGAGGGCCAGGTATGATCAATTCGGCCACGCAGGCGTAGGAGGTGCTTCGGGTGGGGGATTTAGTATGACTATTGATGATATTTTTAGTCAGTTTGGCGATATATTCGGTGATTTCGGATTTGGAGGATTTGGCGGCTTCGGAACCGGCAGAAGGAGTTCCAGAAGAATTAACAAAGGAACTAATCTCAGGGTAAAAGTAAAATTGAACCTGGAGGAAATTGCAGCCGGGGTCCAGAAAAAAATTAAAGTGAATAAGTACGTAACCTGTGATGTATGTGGCGGAACAGGAGCAAGGGACGGCAGTTCATATAATACATGTTCAACTTGTGGGGGAACTGGTAATGTTACAAGAGTGACACAAACACTTCTGGGTCATATGCAGACAACACAGGCTTGTCCTTCGTGCGATGGTGAAGGAAGAACAATTGCACAAAAATGTACAAATTGTCATGGTGAAGGTATCATAAAAGCGAATGAAATAATTAGTATGAAGATTCCCGCAGGGGTGGCTGAAGGCATGCAAATGACTGTTGCAGGCAAAGGTAATGCCGCAAGAAGAGGAGGTATTAATGGAGAATTGTTAGTCTTAATTGAGGAGGAAAACCATCCTGATTTAATTCGTGATGGCAATGATTTGTTATACAATTTACATATAAGTATCACTCAGGCAGCATTAGGTGCCCCTGTTGAAGTACCGACTATTAACGGGAAAGTTAAAATAAAAATCGATCCGGGGACACAACCGGGTAAAATTCTGAGATTAAGAGGAAAGGGATTACCGGGAGTAGATAGCTACGGACGGGGTGACCTGCTCGTCAGTATTAATGTGTGGATCCCAAAATTACTTACACGTGAAGAAAGAAAGTTATTAGAAAAGCTGAATGAATCTCCAAATTTCAAGCCTAATCCCAATAAGGCAGATACAAGTTATTTCGAGAAAAAGACCAATTTTTTTAACTAAATGGATATCTTCAAAGCACAAAATATACGCAAACAATTTGGGAATACCATTGCCTTAAATGAAGTATCGGTTAATGTGCCGGAAGGCAGTATATATGGATTACTAGGCCCAAATGGTGCAGGAAAAACTACCTTAATACGAATTATAAATCAAATACTGGCTCCTGATAAGGGAGAGTTATATTTTTATAACAGGAAGCTTAAGTCGGATGATATATTTCAAATTGGCTATCTTCCGGAGGAAAGAGGTTTGTATAAGAAAATGAAGGTTGGAGAGCAGGCATTATATCTTGCACAACTTAAAGGGGTATCAAAAAAAGAAGCACTTGCAAGGTTAAAATACTGGTTTCAAAAATTTGAAATTCAGGCATGGTGGAACAAAAAGATTGAAGAACTTTCAAAAGGCATGCAACAAAAAATCCAGTTTATTATTACAATATTGCACGAACCAGCACTTATTATTTTTGATGAGCCTTTTAGTGGTTTTGATCCTATAAATACAAAATTACTCAAGAAAGAAGTTCTGAACTTAAGAGAAAAGGGCGCAACTATAATATTTTCCACACATGACATGAGTTCTGTTGAAGAATTATGTGATCATATAACATTGATCAACAAATCAAAGACTATACTCGAAGGTAAAATAAATGATATAAGGAATGCATATAAATCAAATACTTTTAAAATAGGTTACAAAGGTAATCCGGAGAAACTGAAAAATCTTCTGGATGGAGATTTTGAATTAATTGAGCATAGTACGAAGGACAATACTAATTACGCTAAAATCAAAGTAAACAGGTTATTAAGGAAAAATGAACTACTTTATTTGTTAATACCTGAAATTCAAATTACTTCATTTAATGAATTACTCCCAAGTATGAATGAAATATTTATTAAAGTAGTTGAAAAATCTCAGGATGTTACTAACTAAACGATTTTACGGTAAATGAATAAAATAACAATTATTGTTAAACGTGAATACTTAACCAGGGTAAGAAAAAGAGCATTTATCATAATGACTTTAATAGGACCAATCCTGTTTGCCGCCTTTTTAATAATTCCTGCCTGGCTGGCGACGCTTGAAGACAAAGAAGAAAAAATAATTGCTGTAATTGAATATAGTGATAGCAATACGCCGGTACCTGATTCATTAAAGCAGTTTTTTGATGCTTTACCGGATAGGGACAATCTGAAATTTGAATATATAGGATATACCACTTTAGATGTATTAAAGTCTACTCTCGAGTATTCAAAATATTTTGGCATCCTGCATATTCCTCATAATGTAATTAATTCCGAAGTAGTTGAATTATATACCAAAAAGGAACCAAGCATAAGCATGGAAATTTATATTACTAAATCTCTGGAGAAATATATACACAATATTAAATTAAGGAAGTTAAATATACCTGTTGAAGTCTTAAATTCTGTGCAAACCAGCATAAAATTAAAAACTATAAAACTGGAGAAGGGTAAATATGAAGAGAAAGACTTGAAAAATTTAAGAAGAGGAGTTGGTTATGCAGCAGGATTCTTAATTTATTTTTATATCTTCTTTTTTGGAGCCCAGGTTATGCGTGGAGTAATTGAAGAAAAGACAAACAGGATTGTTGAATTAATCGTATCCTCAGTTCGTCCCTTTCAGCTTATGATGGGTAAAATTATTGGCATTGGATTATTAGGCCTTACACAATTTATAGCCTGGATTATATTAACCTTTGTTATCGTTACTGTTGCTCAGGAAGTATTAATGGTAAAGAATAATATAAAGGAGAAACAACAATTTACTGCTGAAAGTATTATTGATGCCAAACCTGTTACCCAGGAACAATTAAATACAGATAATAAGGTTGCCGAATTTGAAGGAATTCTTAATAAGATAAGGGGAATTGATTTTATTGTTATGATCAGTATTTTTATATTTTATTTCCTTGGCGGTTATATTCTGTACGGCTCATTATTTGCAGCTATTGGCGCTGTAGTTGATAGTGAGACCGACACACAACAATTTATGCTGCCGGTAACTGTACCACTTATTATCAGCATATTTGTTATGATTAATGCTTTTATGAATCCAAGCGGGAAGATTGCAGTATTGTTTTCCATTATTCCATTGACCTCACCTATTGTTATGATGGCTAGAATACCATTTGATGTCCCCTGGGCAGAACTTGTTGCTTCAATGATTATTTTAGTTCTCACTTTTCTGGGAACTACATGGTTTGCAGGTAAAATATACAAAACAGGAATTTTAATGTACGGAAAGAAAGTAAATTACAGGGAGATCTGGAAATGGTTAACATATAAGACCTGATTAATCCTCAGGTATTATCATATAAATAACCTGATTGAAAAAATTAAAATTAATTATCACTAATTAACTTAAATTATGGCCAGTATATTAGTTATTGATGATGAAAAGAGTATCCTAAACACATTGAAGGAGATTTTCGAATATGAAAATCATAAGGTTGAGTTAGCTACAAATGGGCCTGAAGGAATAGAACTTTTGGAGCAAAAGGATTTTGATGTCGTTTTATGTGATATCAAAATGCCTGAGATGGATGGTATTGAAGTTTTGGAAAGAATCCTTGACAAAAGTCAGGATATACCGGTTATTATGATATCAGGACATGGTAATATTGATACTGCTGTTGAGGCAATTAAAAAGGGAGCGTATGATTTTATTGAAAAGCCGCTTGATCTGAACAGACTCCTGGTAACTGTCCGTAATGCCATAGAAAGGATAGATCTGGTAACGCAAACTAAAGTATTAAAGAGAAAGGTTAGTAAAACTTATGATATCATCGGAGAGTCACCTGCTATTAGAAAAGTAAAAGAAATAATTGAAAAAGTAGCTCCAACAGATGCAAGGGTGCTAATTACAGGCAATAGCGGAACCGGCAAGGAATTGGTAGCAAGATGGCTGCATGAAAAAAGTGAAAGGGCATCCCAGCCTTTTGTAGAAGTTAATTGTGCCGCTATTCCTTCGGAATTAATAGAAAGTGAACTTTTTGGTCATGAAAAGGGTGCTTTCACATCTGCCCATAAACAAAGAAAGGGTAAATTTGAACAAGCTGATGGAGGAACAATTTTTCTGGACGAGATCGGGGACATGAGCCTTGCCGCGCAGGCTAAGGTTCTTAGAGTTTTACAGGAGAATAAAATTACGAGAGTAGGAAGTGATAAAGATATAATAGTAAATGTTAGAGTTATAGCTGCTACGAACAAAAATCTTAAGGAAGAGATAACAAAAAAAACATTCAGGGAAGATTTATATCACCGTATTAGTGTAATCCTGATTAATGTGCCTACTTTAAATGAAAGGCTGGAAGATATAAAATTGTTAGCTGACTTTTTTAATGAACAAATTTGTAATGAGTATAGACGGCAAAAAATCAAAATTTCAGAAGATGCAATTGAAGAACTCAAAAGAATAAAATGGACAGGTAATATTCGTGAATTTCGCAATGTGCTGGAGCGTCTTATTATCTTATGTGAAAAAGAAATTACAGGTAGAAATGTGGTTGATTATGCGCAACCGATATTTAAATAGTTAAATTGTTCTATTGTTCTATTGCTCTATTGCTTTATTGTTGTATTGTTTACAATCCTGCGAATTTTAAAATTTGTGTAACCTATAATTATAGCTATTACCGGATTTATTAAATTAAAAAAACAAAATGGCAGATAAGTCATCGTTGGCACTCCGAGCACCTTGGCCTGCGTCGCTCCACAAGTATTCCACGGTATAAGTACTGAGGTTAATGTTCCTGCATCCTCCAGTGTCCTGCTCAATACTTCCGGTTTTAGTCCTTTATCTTTAAAGGTCTGGGAATACATTCTTCCGGGAACTACAATAGCAAGGTATTGATCAGAAGCTGTCAGATTAAAGAATATACAGGTTGTTATTGTTGATGCTATGAGTGAACCTGTTGACTGTGCCAGTAAAATTATTGTCTTTGTAATTCTTTTAAGCATGCCCCCGGCCTCCATGATTCCGCCAAATACCATTGCTGATAAAATTAACCAAACTGTATACAGCATTCCTGCCATTCCACCTGTTACAAACAAATCATTTATTGTTTTATTTGCAGTATCGATTTGAATATTTCCAAACATTGCCCTCATAATTACAATATAAGAAGCTTTTATCTGACTAATTCCTTCTCCGGCGAGTTGCCTGATCAATCCGGGCTGAAAAATTAAAGCAGCAACAGCTCCTAAAAGAGTACCTATTAAGAGAGCCGGTAATGCCGGCACCTTTTTTATGATAATAAATATCAATATTACAGGTATTGCTAATAATAATGGATTTAAATTAAAAGAATTATCAATTATAATAAGTACCTGCCGGATGTTCGTTTCAGAAATATTATAATTATTAGTAAATCCTATAATTAAGAAGATAATTAATGTCAATAGTATTGAAGGCCCGGTAGTAATAACCATATAACGAATGTGAGTGAATAAATCTGTTCCTGCTACGGCCGATGCAAGATTAGTCGTGTCGGAAAGAGGGGACATCTTATCACCAAAATAAGCACCTGAGATAATAGCTCCGGCAACTAATCCATCATTTATTCCAAGCGTTTTTCCAATTCCCAGTAAAGCTACACCAATTGTTGCTATTGTAGACCAGGAACTTCCTGTTACCAGAGAAATAATACCACTTACTATTAGTGCTGTAAACAAAAATATACTGGGGTGGATAATTTGCAATCCGTAATAAATAATGACAGGAATAATACCACTGATTAACCAGGTCCCAGCCAGAGATCCAATAATTAATAAAATGAGAATTGAAGGGATTGCTATACTTATACTTTTATTTATTGAACTTAATAATTTATTATAACTAACATTTAACCTTATAGAAATCAGCCCTGCAACAGCAGCTGACAATAATAAGACTATCTGATTTGCTCCTGAAAGAGTGTTCTCTTTAAAAATTATTACATTAAGTGACAGAAAACCAATTAAGAAAATAATTGGGATGAATGCCTGATAGAGCTTTGGAGATTTTATCTTATTCATTTTATTGTAAAATCATTGTACATTTAAATTTTTGCCAAAGTACACAAATTAATTAAAGATTTTGTTAAGGTTTTTTAACATATTTTATTATACTTTTGTTTGTCTATTGTATATATTGGAGCAATTTTTGAAGAAGGTCAATAAACTTCGAATATGAATTTAGATTATAATTTTTTTGAACCTGATAATAAAATACCGCCTGCAAAAGGTAAAGTATTGATTTCTGAACCTTTTTTGCAGGATAATTATTTTAAACGATCAATTATTTTGTTAACAGAACATTCGGAAGAAGGCTCCGTCGGATTTGTACTTAATAAACCTGTTAATTTACAAGCTAACGAGGTTATAAGTGATTTTCCAAAAACTGATGCACTTATATCACTCGGGGGGCCTGTTAATACTAATACATTGCACTACATACATACCTTGGGTGATATTATTCCTGGAAGTGTGAAAGTACTGGAAAACATATATTGGAGTGGAGATTTTGAAATAGTAAAAAGATTAATTGAATCCGGTAATCTTGCAAAGGAACAAATACGGTTTTTTTTAGGTTACTCAGGGTGGCATGCGCACCAGCTCGAGGATGAACTGGCTGAAAATTCATGGGTTGTTGCCGAACTTAATCCGGAGGAGATAATGGCGCCCATCAGCAAACACTTCTGGAAAACTACACTGAAAAGGATGGGGAAAAAATATGAAATGTGGTCAAATTTTCCTGAAAATCCACAGATGAACTAAATTTAGCTGATTTGCAGCAAAGAAAGTTCTATAGCTAATTCCAGGTATTTTACTAATAATTACTGAATGTCACTTCATTCAATTTCTGAATGAGTAGTTTAGATATTTTATTATAATATCTTTTTTGTCTGAATGCAACAACCCATCTGATGCCTGTTATCACATTTGTTAAAAATAGTTCATCAGCAGTGAGGAGATCCTGTATAGTCAGGGAACAATTATCATTTATAAAATATCCCAGAGATTTTATTATCTGAATTACCTTATATCTCATTATTCCATCAAGGCAACCTTCATTTAGCCCTGGTGTGAAAAATTTTAAATCCTTTACAATAAAAATATTTGAACCTGTGCATTCGGCTATTCTTTGCTTTTCATTTAAGATAATACTATCATCAAGATTCTTTTCATTTTTGTATATACCCGCCATAATAAAAACTAGTGAATTGGTTGATTTCAAATTTGATAAAACATTTATCGGCTTAAGTATATCCTGATAGATTTCAACCGCATAGCCCTTTATATTAAGCATATATTTATCATATTCAAGCGGAGAAGATTCAATAAGAAAGGATATTTCATTTGTTGATGGAGCATATAAACCCCCTGGATTTCTGAATATCGTTAGTCTGATTCTTGCACCCTGGAGTTGGCGGTTTTTATTTAAAATATTTATTATTAACCTTCTACAATATTCAAATTTAAAAGTTTCGGGGATATTCATCTTAAGAACCTTCATGCTTTTAATCAGCCTGTTTACATGTAATTCCAGAAATTGTGGTTCTGTACCATTGGCGTGTATGGTCTCAAACAATGCATCGCCATACTTAAAAGCCCTGTTATTACTATTAATAACAGGCTGGTCTGATTTGAGAAAGTCCCCGTTTAGACATATATATTTACTAATTTGCATTGCCCCAGGTTAAAATTAAAAGAGAAGATGGGAAACTCAAAATATGATTTAAAGCCTTAATAATTCACTGATAAAATTACCTAATAATCTGTAATCAAGAATTATCGGAAATATGAATCCGAAAACTGCCCCAATAAAATGAGCATCATGATTAATATTATCAATATTTCTTTTACTCATGTATTGTGAATAAATGAGATAGATTGCTCCCAAAATAATTCCGGGAACAGGCAGGAGTCCGTATACATATAACATTTTCCATGGATTAAAGAATATATATGAGAATATTATGGCTGAAACAGCACCCGAGGCTCCAACAGAATTATACCATGCATTATTTCTTTGCTTATAAAGGCTCAACAATGATGATAATACAATAGCCAATAAATAGAATAACAGGAAAACAAAACGATAAAATTTTAATACTCCAGGTGATAGGTAATACTTAAAATATTGTTCGACAACAGGTCCGAAGATAAATAAAACCAGCATGTTGACAATAAGATGAGTCCAGTTGGCATGTAAAAATCCATGAGATAATAACCTGTACCATTCTTTGCGATGAAATATCTGATAAGCATTAAACTGAAATTTTGAAAAAACCTCAGAACTCCTGAATGCAGCGATTGAAAATATTATGGTGGAAACTATAATTATATAAGTCATAATTTTAAAATAATGTAAATATAAAAATATCTGATGACTAATTTCTTATTGCAGTAAAAGATCCGGATTAAAACTAATTTTCAGATTGCGGGTTTAAAGCTTGAATTAATGTTGGAATATTATACTAAAGTCTCAATGTAGTATTTTGTATATTAATTCTTTTAGTAAGCTGCCAGGAGAGGTAGTCAAATTTCCAACTCCTTTTGATTTTAAATCATATTCTCTTAGTATTGATATGACCTGTTCAACTTTCCCGGGGGGGTACACCCTGGCTGCGGTCTGATAGTCAGGAACAAAATAGGGACTTATCTTTAAAGCAGAGATAACATTTTTACTGGATTTGTCTTTTAAGGAATGATAGGTTAGTATTCTGACAAAAAAATAGTATAATGAAGATATTGTTAATGTTATCGGATTATTTTTCTGATTTTTATCAAAATAATTTATAATTCTGTTAGCCTTTAAGCTATCCTTTTCGATCAGAGCTTTCTGCAGTTCGAAATTGTTAAAGTCCTTGCTAATACCAATATTGTTTTCTATAACTGTGGAATTTATTGTTTTTACTCTGGCATTAAGAGAGATAATAAGTTTTTCCAGTTCATTGGCAATTTTGCTTAAATCATTCCCCAGATATTCAATTAAAAGAACACTTGCTGACGGTTCAATTTTATAACCTCTGTCATCCAGAAAAGAATTTATCCATTCAGCAACCTGATTTTCAAATAATTTTTTAGATTCGAAAAGTATACCGTTATCAATAACTGATTTATATAATTTTATTCTTTTATCAAGCTTTTTATATTTGTAATTAATAACCAGTATTGTAGATTTAAGGGGATTGTCAGTATAATATATCAAATCATTAATATTATCCAAATTCTGGGCTTCCCTGACTACAACAACCTGGTATTTTGACATCATTGGAAATCGTTTGGCGGCGTTAATAATTTCAGGTATTTCTGTATCTTTTCCGTATAATATTACCTGGTTAAATGTTTTCTCCGAATCTGAAAGTACATTATCGGTAATATAATCAGCTATTTTATCGATATAGTAAGGTTCATCACCTGTCAGGAAGTATAAGGGACTATAATTCTTGTTTTTTAAATCTCTGAGAATTTTTTCAAATGTCATTTTTTATAATTTTAACTTAAATTATCACCTTTACGATAAGTTAATTAATGAATATATTTATTTATACTGAAAAATTTAAATAGTATTTCTAATATATATGCAAACCTTAAATTTACCAACTTATTCATTTAAGATAAAGTCTGAAGATAACAGAAAATATATTTTTGATGAAATTAGAAAAAAATACCTTTTGCTAACTCCCGAGGAATGGGTCAGACAGAATTTTATTAAGTATTTGGTAAAAGAAAAAAAGTATCCGCAGCAACTTATTTCAATTGAGAGGGAATTTAAAATCAGCAAATTAATCAAGAGATGCGATATTGTGGTTTTTAATAAATCAGGAAGACCAAATCTGATAGTTGAATGCAAATCTCCCTCAATTACAATTAGCCAGGATACATTTGATCAAATATCGGACTATAACAGACATTTTAATGTAGATTATTTAATTGTTACAAATGGATTTAAACATTATTGCTGCAGATTTGATAAAAATACAGGAAGCTTTGCTTTTGCAGAGGAAATTCCTGAATATTCCGAGTTATAAAAAGTGATATAAACTAATTTTTAAATAATGTATTAATAATCCTCTTACTGAATGAATTTTTATTTTCTGTATAAGTATAACCGTATCCATATCCATAGCTATATTAGTTAATAATGTGTATACTAGTTATAGCTATTAATTGCTTTATTTATTGATACTTTTTTTGCTATGTAGTATGATACTAAAAATGCATTTGGTACACCACACTGTTGTTTGATTTCTTTAGCAGCCGAATATGAATTGCCGGCTTTTAATCTGTATTTATACCATCCATCTTCAATTATTAAAGATATTTTATAACTGCCCCTGTATATCTCCGATAATTCATTTGTTGTCAGAGGAATGCGGGATGCAGCAATTTGTACATGCCATTCTGTATCATTAAGTCTTCCTTTTCTGCCGTATGTTTGTACTTCCTGTTCCAATGATCTTGAATGTTTAGCAGCTATATAAAGATTTTCACTGATTCCTTCATCGAAGGCAATGATATAAGCCTTTTTAACTTGTGAATTTCTTAATATTTTCAAAGCATCAGAGAATAATCTGACACCCAGTATTTGATATTTGAACCATCCTTCTTCCTCTATCATTTCTGCAGGATAATCGTCCTTATAAATTCTTGAAAGCTGCTCCTTTGTCAGCGGAACCCTGTTTGCAGCAATTTGTACTCTGAAAATAACTCCGCCAACTTCATGAATATAATAGGATTCATCTGTATCCTCTTCCTGAATCCGGGTTTTGGCTGGTTCACTTATAACAATATCCTGAACAGGAGGCAATTCTGTTTCCTGATCAACAGGTTCCTCGTAATACAATGGTCGCTGTATCGGTTCTGTTTCAGTTTCTTCAATATCAGTGATATCAGCAGAAACTTGTTCTGCTGTTTCATCACTGGGCGTATAATCAATACCAATTGTAGTATCCCGTACAGGAGGCAATTCTGTTTCCTGATCAGCAGGTTCCTGGTAATACAATTGCTGTTGTCCCGGTTCAGTTTCTTCAATATCAATAACATCAGCGGAAACTTGTTCTGCTCTCTCATCACTGGGTGTATAATCAATGCCATAATAGATTCCAAGAGCACTTAGCTGCTTTTCAAGGGATTTAATCTCTAAATCATATGCACTGTTAAGATTCTCTACATTTTCCTTATTGTCAGATATTTTAGATGCTTCAGATCTTAAAATGCTTGCCTGGTAATATAAGTCATTAGATTGTTCTTCTATTAGCCTTGCATTAATATAACTTGACTCATCGCCTTCAAAATCTAACCAGAATTTTTCAATATAACTTTTATAAATGCCAAATTTGGTTAGATTTATTAGTTTGTAATATTCTGCAGCCTCAATTTGCTTTTTCTGGGCTTTATTTTCTAATTGTTTTACCTTTTTTTCGATTTTATCTTCGTCAAGCTCATAATCACCCTGAACAGCAAATGTTTCCATGTATAATTCATTGGCCTCCTCTATTAATTGTTCTGCCTGTATTTCATAGGATTTTGTCTTATCAAGCTTTTTTAAATCAGAACCACTAAAAATAGATTTTATTAAATCATCCTGTTGGCTGTACATCAGGCAGGAGGAAAGCAGATAAATTAATAAATAAATGGGATAGATTAATAGTAACTTGGAGCAGTTTTTAGATGTCATTATTGTTTTCGATCAATAATTCATTTTTAACTAAATTAAGAAATAATTATTTAATAAAATAATATATATAAAATTAAAAATCAACTAAATATAAACCGATTTTTAAATTAATCGTTTTGGTTAAAATTATAATTGTTAATTAAGTTTAATAAATATTTGAAGCTCAGTTTTATATTATGGTTAATAAATTTTCTATTATAATACACACAGAAGCTCAGTCTAACGGATTAATTAACTGAAGCATATACTCACCGGTATATTTTTCAGGTACCTTTATCCATTCTTTTTTTTCACCGATTATTTTAAAGCCATGCTTTTGAAACAAGTTCAGGCTGTCTTTATTTTCTGTAAGAATGTTACAGTAAATCTGGTGAAGCTGCAGAGTATGAAATGCATAATTAATCAGCCTTTTAATAGTCATTGAGGCATATCCTTTCTTTCGTTCGCTTTTGTCACCAATTAGGATTCCCACACCAGCTCTGTTATGAAATGGATCAAAATCAAATAGATCTACCGTACCAATTGGCTTTGATTTACTTCCCTTGTCATATTTCAGATCTATCATTAAGCGGAGTTGTTTTGTCTGATATATGTCAAGATGAGAATTTTCTAAATATTTCCTTAAAATATATTTGGAATAGGGAACTATTGTGTTGCTAACTCTCCATATTTCAAGATCATTTTCCCAACTGTATAATAGATCTATATCAGAGGGTTCTAGTGCCCTCAGGACGATTTCCGGAATATTTGATTTTTTTTTCACCCCATTAGTTATCGCTATTAGTTAAGTCACTCAATTACACAAAAATACAATATTTTAAATTGTGCTGATACATTAATTTTCAACAATTATTAAGGAATTTATATCATATTTGTTGGGAGTGAAGAAGGAATAGTAATGGTAGTTTTGCCTGATCTATGTGGTTTAATTATTTGCATTTTGTTCTTGTGTAAAACAGTCTCTTCTTTTACCGGACTTTTGCAAAACTGGCAGATTTGTGAAAATTTCAAGCCTGTAAATTTCTTTATTATCTGTATTTTTGTCATTAAATTTTGATATGTAGGCTATTTCACCTCCTTTAACCGGCACAAAAAATAAGTCATCACCCGTAGTATTGATAGGATAACCAATATTAACCGGGACCGTCCATTTCCTGTAATCCTTATCAGAGTAAAATATATCAAACCCTCCCATATTGTAATGTCCTTGCGAACTAAAAAACAGTCTTTTCCCGTTGCTGGTAATAAAAGGGGTGTCTTCATCGAATTTCGTATTAATTATCTTACCCAGGTCTTTGGGCTTGCTCCAGTGACCGTCCTGATCTTTTTTCGAAACATAAATATCCAATCCCCCTGTCCCCCTGGGTCTGTCACTGGCAAAATACAATAATTTTCCATCTTCTGATATGCTGGCATGTGTCTCATTGAATGAGGAGTTTATTTTATTACTTAATTTTTTTGCCTCTGTCCATATACAATCTACCAGATAGCTGACATAGATATCGGTTTGGTCATTTGTTTTTTTAACAAGATAAAGTTCATTACCATCAAAAGATAATGACGTGGGATAAAAATCGCCATCAGAGATAATCTGAGGATTGATATTCACTGGTACTGTCCATTCATCATCCAGCATCACCGTATAAAATATAGCATCATAAAATTTCAGCTTTCTGATAAATACTAAAGATTTCTCATCTCCTGATACAACAGGATTTAATTCTATTGCTTCAGTATTAATATATTCATTAAGTAAACTTTCATCGAAAACAGTAGGGCTGTCCTGGATAATTTTTGCCCTCTCACACGATTTTATTTCATTTTCTACTATTACCTGATTGTAATTATTATAGTAGTATGGAGAATTAATAAAAGTATTATAAGCTTCAAGGGCTTTATCCAGCTCGTTGTTTATTCTGTATGCATTACCCAGGTAAAAATAAGCATGCAGGGGGGCCTGTGTTTCTTCAAATGATCTTCTCTTATATTTATTTTTTTCGGTGATATTTGTTAAGGCTTTTTCAAAAAAAGGAATTGCATAAGTTTCTTTTCCGGGGATTTTAAGATAGCATTCACCGGCTTTAAAGTTAAAATTGGCATTATCAGGGTAGTGCTCAATTAGTTTTAAATAGTTGTACACTGCTTCTTCGTAATCGCCACGATTAAAGAAGTATTCTCCTTCTTTAAAATATTCTTCAATATCGTCTTCAATCTGACAATAATTATTATTTAAAGGGAAAAAAATTATATAAAATATAAATAGTAAATATCTCATAATGAAATAATTTGAATTTATTCAAATTTAATAATTCTTTTTATTCACGGATTGCTGGTATAGCAGATTATTTTATTTGCAGGTTCTCTGGAATTTCTGTTTTTTTAATTCTTATCTGCTCCGGGTTTATGCCAATTAAAATAAATTCTACTCTACGGTTATATTTTCTTCCTTCCGGATTATCCGAACCATCGGGATTAGTGTTAATTGCAATAAATCGGGTCTCACCAAAACCAATAGTTTTCAGTCTTTCAACATTTATTCCTTTGTTAAGGAGATAATTCAATACAGATGATGCTCTTTTTTCAGACAATCTCTGGTTATATTCGCTGGGGCCTTTTGCATCGGCATGTCCATGTAATTCTGCCTTAATTGTTGTATAATCTTTTAAGAATGATGCAATTTTATCAAGTTTAACCTGACCTTTTTCAGTAAGTTCGTAACTGTCAAACTTAAAATATACAGGGCTAAGTTCAAATTCTATTATCTTTAATTCAGCAGGTTCTTCTTCCTCGATAACTTCTTCTTCCTCTGCGATTTCTTCAACAACCTCTTCAGTTTTTTCCTCTTCAAGAGTGACTTTTTCTAATGTAAGATCCTCTTTTTCAACTTCATCTATTTCATCTGTAAGAATTTCTTCAGTTATTTCTTCTGCTGCTGTTGTTATTTTATAAATATCTTCCTTTCCGTAACCGTCTGGTTCCAATAATGCAAGATAAGCTACCTGTCCATTATTCCAGGGATAATAGAACAAATCATCATCTGTAGTATTTATTGGATAGCCCAGGTTCACAGCATCTGTCAGATTACCTTCATCATCAATACTTGCGACATATACATCGTAGCCCCCCATACTACTATGTCCCTGTGAACTGAAAAAAAGTGATTTCCCATCCTCGGTAATGAAAGGGGTGTCTTCGTTTAATGCAGTATTAACAACACTACCTAAGTTCTCAGGATTATCCCATTCTCCTTCTTCATCAAGTACAGATCTGTATATATCCATTTCACCGAGGCCCCCTCTTCTATTGCTTGTAAAAAATAATGTTTTACCATCTTTTGAGATACTTGCATGTGATTCCCAGTACTTACTATTTACAGGTTTGGCAAGAGGCATGGATTTTGTCCATTGTTCATTTAAATAACTGCTTGTATAAATATCGCTGTTAAAATTATCTTCTTTTGTCAGAAAAAGCTGGGTGCCATCATATGATATTGATGAAACATATTGATCACCATCTGACTGAATTTGTGAAGTGATATTAACAGGTTCAGTCCATTGCCCGTCCTCAAAACGTGAGAAATAGACAGCATCATAAAAGGGCAGTTCATTCATATAGATTAATGTATTCCCATCTCCTGATATTACTGCTTTATAGTTTGAGGCGTTATTGTTTATCAGGTTACCCAGATTAGTTTTATGAATATCTATCGGATTTTCCAAATACTTTAATGCAACATTACAGGCATCAATTTGCTTATTGATGTATTCAATGTTTGCTTTGTCTGAGGAAGGTAATAACTCTTTATACTTATTATAAGATTCAATTGCCTTGTCAAGGTTATTATTGACCCTATAAGCATTACCCAGATAAAGATATGCATCCAGGGGCGCCTTTTTCTCCCTGAAAACACTTTCTCTGTTATTAAGCTTTGTATTTTTTATTGCTTCTTCCAAATAAGTAATTGCCTTGTCTTTCTGTCCCGGAATGTTCAAGTAGCAAATACCTATTCTATAATTAATATTGGCATTATCTTCAAATCCGTTATTATATAATTCTAAAAAATCGTATAAAGCATCAACATATTCTTCTTCAGCAAGAAAAAACTCGGCGTCAGAAAAATATAATCTTAAATCTTCATCTGATTTCTGGGCTATGATAGATTTAAAGGAACATAATATTAATAATATTATAAATGTTAGTCTCATAAAAATTAGATATTTAATTATTTAAACAAATGTAGTAATAATATATAATAACGACTGATAACTAAAATTAAATTATTAGGGTCTAACAAATTATGTGACTATTTAAATTTACAAAAAATAGATAAAAAAAATGGAATTTATTTTAAATATTGAGAGATTATTTTAATCAATAGCCAGGTGATCAGGCACAGTAAAACTATGTATTAGTATTACATTTTCATCAGGATTAGTAATTTGTATCTCGACCCGGCGGTTAATTTGTCTTCCTTCAGGGGTTGAATTAATGGCTTTGTGTCTGGTTTCCCCGAAGCCCTGAATTGTATAACGTTCAGATTCCAGATTATTTTTCCACAGGTAATTACCTACTGATTTTGACCTGTTTACAGAAAGTATTTGATTATATTGGCTTGGTCCGGTTGAATCTGTAAAACCATTAATCTGGATTAATAATTCCGGATGGATTGTCAAAAATCGTATCAGCCGGTCAAGAAATTCCAAAGCTTCTTTATTTAAAGCATAACTGTCAAATGTGAAGAATATATCATCAATAAGAAATGTATCTTTTCTGGTAACTAATTCAGCTTCAGGCTTAGTAGTTAATTCGACTTCAAGTTTGGAATTAATTATCAGTTCTTCTTCCGGGAAGTTCAATGGGATGTTAATTTTCTGACTATCAAATTGTATGCCCTTACTGTTAAAGGTTAATTCATATTTCCCTGCCGGTATTTTATGTTCATACTTTCCTTCGCTGGTACAAAATTTTGTTATCAGCGTATCATTATTTTCAGTGTCTATAAATGTTACAGATATTTTATTCATTTCATATTCAATACTGTCAGTAGACTGCACTACTCCGCTAATTTTGTATTTTACAGGATTTGCTGTTGATAAAATTTCATATCTATAAATGTCCTGATTTATCAATTCTCCATTTGTAAATTTTGAATGATATCCATTATTGCCATTATTAACAGGATAAAAGAAAACATCGTCATCAGTTGTATTTACAGGATATCCAATGTTTATCGGGTAATTCCATTCGCCATTTTCGGATAATTCCGAATAGAACAAATCGTATCCTCCCATATTATAGTGTCCCTGAGAACTAAAATAAAGTCTTTTCCAGTTTTCAGTAACAAATGGTGATTCTTCATCAAAGACAGTATTTATTACAGGTCCTAAATTCACTGGAGGGCTCCATTCGCCGTTTTTATCCAATACCGATTTATAAATATCAAGACCTCCATAACCTCCAATTCTGTTACTTGTGAAAAACAGGACTTCTCCTTCAGACGACAAACTTGCATTTGTTTCATTATATGTGGTATTAATATGATCATTTAACCTGGTTATTCTTGACCATTTACCGTTATTTAGTATTGATTGAAAAATATCACCACTCGTAAGTGGATTATAAGCATATAGCAGTATTCTATCTCCATTTTTTGATATTCCAACTATATTAAATTCTCCATCTGATTTTATTTTAGGTGTTAGATTTACAGGTTTCATCCATGATCCGTCAGATTTAACCGATTGCATTACTGCATCATAAAATTTCAACCTATCCATATAAAAAATTACGGACCCATCTGCAGTTACTAAAGGATTAAAATTTGAAAAATGAGAATTAATTATCTCATCAAGTTTTTCTTCCTTAATGTTTATGGGTTTATTGATCAGTTCCTGGGCGTTTATACAACGTTTTATTTGCATGTCTACTATCTCTCTGTTTTCCAGATCATCTGTATCAAGGGAATCTTTAATAATGTTGAAAGTCTCAATTGCCTTATCTAACTTATTGTGAAGGCGATAAGCAATAGCCAGAAAGTAAATGGAGCTTAAAGGAGCGTTGGATTCTTCAAGTTCATTTTTATAATGTATTTTTGAAGCTTTTTCAACTGCCTCTTGTAAATAAGGTAATGCCTTTAGTTTCTGGCCCTGGATATGTAAATAACATTTACCTATCTTATATTTTATATTTGATGTATTATATCCTTTTTCCAGGAGCATTTCGTAAAGTGGAAGTGCTTCATTATACTCTTCTGAAAAAATGTATTCTTCTGCTTCATCATAAATATCTTCATGTGATGGCCAAAACTGACCAAACAAGAAAAAGCATGATAATGATAAAATTATAAATAGAATGCTTTTTTTATAACAAGCAAATAATTTAATCATAGGTTACAATTATTTTATGCTATTTTTTATTTTTTTTCCGGATTATAACAAATACAATGAAAAGTAAAATTATGCCAATTACAACAACAAAGGGAATAAGTAACTTATAATTAGCCTTTTTATATATTCTGTCGTAGTCTTTTGTCAGATCCTTAACATCGAATCCTTTCATAAAGATAACTTTTAATAGAAGATTTAAGATATCAGTCTCACTATATGAATATTTATCCGTATGTCCTATAAGATATTTTATCAGTTCAAGGGCTTTTGAAAATTGACCTGTATCTAAATCTTCAAGAGCTTTTTTAATTTCACTATCAGCATGTTTCATAAGAATATTTACAAATTCTTCAAGACTTTCAGGAGCTATCAAATCAATTAACAATTGGTATACAGCTTCCCTGTTATAATCTTTTAATCTTGCCTGTGCAATTAAATATTCTAACAAATTTGTAAATGTTGAAATGTTCTTTTCTCTTATATCCAGGTTTTGAATAACTGATTTAAGATTTCCGGTTGCATTTTTCTCTAAATATCTCAGAAATAAATCGACGTTCTTATAAGAATCTGTTTTTATACTAATCAATAATTCCATCATGTCGTTATCGGAATAGCCACTGCTTAAACCTTTATCCCACAAGTAATTCAGCAAATCCCCGGATGTATAAATATCCTTCTTTTGCGAATCAAAACCGATTAAAATATTTGTTAGATTTTCATTCTGCATTAATAGTATGCTTTGATAAATAAAATCAATATCAAGCTCTGATGATAAATAATCCATAAATAATTTATTTACTTCACTGGCATCAAATTTTTCTTTGGTTGCTTCATCTGAGAGGTAATTATATAGATCAGTTATACTAGTGATATTGACTTTTTCCCAGTTAATGTCTTCAAGGTATTCTTTTAAATCGCCTTCGGCAAATTGAATAATTTTTAATAATTCTTCAGTACTTACTTTTTCTGTAATTTCATCAGCAGGTTTGACGGAAGTCTCCTCAATTACAGGAGTGTATTCAACGGTTACATCGTGGGTATTTGTAATGCCATTATCATTTGTCAATTTGAAGGTTAATAGATTAGTTCCTTGTTCAGGTTTGAACTGATATACGAATTTTTTTCTTTTAATTTCAAAATTTTCTCTATTTATAAGAATTCCATTATTATAAATTTCAATAATAAGATTTGTATTTTTTTCCAGATTTAGTCTAATTGGTATAATTTCATCTGAACTGACTATATAGTTATCTTTTTTAATCTCTAATTCAGGAATACTGGTTAATTTCACATCTTCTTCCGTAGTTATTTCCTTCAGTTCAGCAATGAGTTCTGTTTTGATTTCTATTTCATTATCAGGATGGTCTATTGGAATAGATATTTCCTTAGATGTCGTTTTTACTCCATAACCTTCTGTAACTATCCTGAAATCACCCTGAGTAGCATTAAGTGTATATGAGCCATCATCATTAATACTGGTTTCGTCAATTGTCTTATTAGTATATTTTTCAATTAGTTTTATCTTTATTTCATCGTAATTAGTTTTGATATCGGCACCTTTTTCTGCCTTGCCCAGTAAAATAAATTTTCTTGGGTGTCTTTCAGAAAATACTTCAACTTTGAATATATCATTTAACCCATATACTTCATCGGGTTTATATATTGAATAATATGCATATTGATCATCTTTTCCCGGAGCAAAGAAAAGATCATCACCTGTAGTATTAACAGGGGGCCCCAGATTTACAGGAGTACTCCACCTGCCATTTTCTGAAAGTGTACTGTAAAATATGTCATAACCTCCCATATTATAGTGTCCAAGGGAACTGAAATATAAAGTTTTACCATCTGTGGTTATAAAAGGAGTATCTTCGTTATATATTGAGTTAATAACATTTCCAAGATTTTCTGCCGGCCCCCAGTCTCCGTTATCTGTTTTTTCTGATTTATAAATATCCAGACCGCCGTACCCACCTTTACGATTACTTGTGAAATAAAGGGTTTTTCCGTCAGAGGATATTGAGGCGTGTGATTCCCAGTATTTTGTATTTATATTGTCATTTAGTTTTTGAAGTTTTGACCATTTACCATCTATTAATTTGCTGGCATATATATTACCGTCGTATCCATCGCTTCTATATGCAAATATTTCATCTCCTTTATAAGATATGCCTGTAGAATAGGAATTTCCATCCAGCGCAAACTCAGGAGTCAGATTAACAGGATAGGCCCATTTACCGCTATCTTTTTTAGAATAGAAAATTGCATCGTAAAATATCAATTTTCTAGTGTATACCATAGATGCTCCGTCACCAGAAATAACAGGATTTATATCAGAGTACTGGCTATTAATTATATCACCCAGGTTTTCTGAAATAACATATTTTGGATTAGCTTTTAACTTAAAAGCTATTTCACAAGCTTTTATTTGTCTCTTTACTAATTCCTCATCATAAATTTCAGGATTTAATATCTCTAAAAATTCTTTGTATCTGTCTATTGCTTCATCCAGCCTGTCATTTATCCTATATGCAGTTCCAAGGAAGTAAAGTGCTTCAGGAGGTGCTTTTCGTTCTTTAAGTGAGCTCGGATTGCATTTTTGGTCGATATTCTCGGCAGCTTTTAACAGGTAACTAATAGATTTATTTTTCAGATAAGGATCATTTAAATAGCATATTCCAATTTTGAAACTGATATTGTAATTTTCAGGATCTTCAGCCAGTAATTGCTGATATAAAGGAAGAGCATCTTTATATTCCTCAAACAAATAATAAGACCCTGCTTCGAGAAATAAGCTTTTAGTATCGGAGGCAGGTTGACTGTAAATTGCTAAGGAAAATGATAATACAAACAGTAATTTGCCAATAATTTTAAGGTAATGCTTATTAATGTTCATCAAATTCTTTTCTTATAAAACAAATTTAACAATAAAATTCAAATAACTAAAAATGATTACTTGGATACTAATTCTATTAATAAAGGTAAATATAAAAACTATTAATATAGTGAGTAAAAACATTTATGGACAGTCTAATAAGAAATAAAGGTGGTAAAAATAGAAATATTACTGCCAGTACTGTGAAATTAAAAGATTAACAATAAATTCGGAGATATAAATATCCGATTTTATAGATTTACGGAATTGTTAATAATTAAAATTTATCTGGTTGTCAGAAATGATTTGAATATTCAGGTAATTTTTCGTCCCAGGCAGGAAAAGCCTTTAAACAGTATAGACAAGTCATTAATAATTTTATAATCCTTTGCATATAGCATATTTACTTTTTCTATTAATTTTTTATTGGTTATCTTCCTGTTAAGTCCATCTAAAGGTGATAGAATTCCTTTTTTTAAATTTGGAAGGTTAGTATGTATTCCTCCTGTAGTCCCGTAATAGCCAACAAAAGAATAAATACCGAGCAACACAGCAAAAACATTTACGACATATCGCGCAGGATTTTTAACAAAGAATATTGAAACCGGACAACCGGCAATTAAAATCAGGGAAATGCAAATGTCAAGCATTCTTTTTTTCCTCCTGTTAAGACTTCTCGAAATGGTATTAAAATTAACAATATAGAGGTCTCCTGCAGTATTAATTGAATTGCTGCCTATTACTGAAAGACTTTCAGGAGGAGCAATTTTAAAATCTATATTTTTATCAGTAAATTGAAGCATTGTTTTAATTATGCTCTGGGAAGTCATATCTTTTGCGCAGAATATTAGTTCATCAACCTTATTAATTTCGACAATATCTCTAATCTGGGTTATATTACCGATAAAATCTGATTTTAGGCTTTTTTCATCCGGACTCACAATACCAATTAATTCGGGTTTAATCTGAGTTTGTTTTAAAATTGAATAAACCCGGCTACTTTCCTTTTTATTTCCAATTATTATTATTCTTCTTCTTTTTTTAAGAATTTCAAATTTAAAATTCTTTTTGTCCACAAAGTATAACATAAGTCTGATTCCAATGGTTGAAATGAGAGTCCAGATTGTCCCAAATAGTATCAGGGCTCTGGAGAACCTGAGATTTTCAGGTAATAAAGCATAAATAATCAGGATAAAAAAGGTGCCGAATATAACACCCCGGAATAATGCTCCAATTTTTACAAGTTTTTCATATCCACCTGAAAGAAATATTGATATAATCCATACTAAAATATAAGCGGGTACTACTAAATTAAGATATTCCTCCGGATAACTTCTTTCAATAATATTACCCCATAAAGGTGAGATAAGATAATAAGCAAGATAAATCATTAAAACATTAAGGATCGGATTTACTGTGGTGATTATTGATCGCCGGAGGATAGCAAATACTGCACGAAAATATATGGCAATATTTATTAACAAACTGAAAAAACTTGCATTTTTCCTGGAGAAATGTTTTTTTGCAAAAATTATCATAGCATTATAGAATAACACAACGTAGTTAATGCTTCCTTTTTTTGTACTTTCTCCTTTATAATGTATTATTGTTGTTTTGGGGAAATAATAGTTTTTATATCCGGCTAATTTTATTCGATAAGATAAGTCAATATCTTCTCCATACATAAAGAAATCTTCATCTAATAAGCCTATCTCAATAAGTAATTTTGTTCTGACAAGAATAAATGCACCAGTCAGGACATCAACTTCATGAATTTTTTCTTTATCAAGGTATCCAAGATGATATTGTCCGAATCTCCTTGATTTGCCAAATAATGCTGATAATCCGAAAATCTTATAAAAGGCAACAGATGGAGTTGGGAGGGAACGTTTTGATTCAGGGAGATAATTACCTTTTCCGTCGATCATTTTAACACCCAGGCTCCCGGCATCATCATGAGTTTCCATAAATTCCAGACATTTCTCAAATGTATCTTCTTCAACAACTGTATCCGGATTTAATATCAGCACATATTTACCGGTTGCTTTTTTAATGGCCTGATTATTTGCTTTGGCAAATCCAACATTTTTTTTATTTTCAATAAGATTTACTTCAGGAAATTTGTCTCTGATCATCAAACATGAGCCATCAACAGAATTATTATCAACAACAAATATTTCGGACTTAATATTTCTTGATGAATTCAGAACAGAATGTAAACACTGTTCAAGGAAATATTTAACATTATAGTTTACTATTATTACTGAAAGATCCATGTATTATTAAACAAAGAAATCAAATTTATAATATTTTTAATATAGATAAATTTTATTGTATTAAAAAAAGAGGTTTGTAAGATTATTTAGGCAGGTTTTTTGCACACTCCATAAATGCCATTCTACATGCATTTTTATCTCCTAAAGAACAAGCTTTGTGAAAATAAGGGCAGGCGCTTTCTTTATCTTCCAAACGATAATAAGACATTCCTAAATTAAAAAATGTAACAGGATTATCATGACTTAGATTTATGGCTTGTTTAAAATCATTAACTGCCAGATTGTAATCTTTCAGTTCGTAATAAACCATACCTCTGCTATGGTATGCACTGGCATTTGTGCTATTTAATTCAATTGATTTGGTCAGATCTTCTATGGCCAATTCATACTCCTGGAGATTAGTATTTGCTACAGCCCTGTTTAGGTAAACCTTATAAAAATCAACAGGTTGTTCCAGTTCAAAAATTTTGTTAAAATCATTTATAGCTTTATAATACTTTTTTCTTGAGATATTTATTAATCCCCTTAAATAGTATAACTCGCTTTCAGCCGGAAATTCAATAATAGCCTCATTGACACATTTTGATGCTTCCTTGATTTCATTCATCTGATAGTAAATATTTACTCTTTTCTCCAAGGCCATGACATTCCCCGGAGATAACACTAATGCATTTTCAACTTTTCTTAGTGCTTCACTAAAATTAGATTTCTCGAGCTCTGCATCGGCTTCCTGCAACAATATATTAATTCTGGGATTGTCTTGTGTTAATGCTTCCAGATTAACAAAGAATATAATCAGAATAACAAAGGCTGGTTTCATATAACCTTCAAATATATAGGATTAATTTATTGTTCTAATTTAAAAATTATGGTATTGTATAACAATAAAACTTGCAGTTATTTATAAACTTCACTAAAAATTTATCAGAAATTTTATACAGAAAATCAAGAATGTTCTTCTGAATTTATTACTTAGCAAGCTTTTTTAAATCGGAAGCTAACAGGCCATCCGGATTCTTATTGTCTATTTTGTGATAATCGAAATAGTAAAAGTTCGCGTCACCGGCACCAATAATTATTTTATAGCATCTTGCATTTATTTTTGTTCCTTCCGGACCAACCTTATGCAAAAAGACTACATCATCCCTTCGATCTTTTATCGCCTGTTCAATTTCTTCTTTTGTAACAATTTGAAATTTATAGGGATAAATTTTCTTTATCCTTGCAGCAGAATTTATTTCTCCTGAAAGCTCATTTTCAAGTATATACAAAGTCTTCCCTCTGATATCTTTTATATTATCATTGTAATGTTTAAATACATTTGCTGAAACAATCTCCGGGTGATCTTTAATAAGTTTTACGTGATTTTGAATAAATCGAACCAGTATCCCTAATTTATATCCATAATATTCTTCTTCTACATTATAATATGCAACAGGTACTGATGCTATATCAGGCATTTGATTCATCCTGAAATAATCTCCTCCAAGCGATAGATGAATAAATCTGTATCTGGCATCTGTCTTATCGTGCTCAAAACTAACCTGCGTCATGTATAAAAAAGAATATTTTGGATCAAGTCTTTTTTCTTCAAATTCACTAAATGAAATAAAGTCGTAATCAGTTATTTCCCATTCCTGTTCCATAACCTCTTTAATAACATAATTATATTCAAGAAGCGGATTATTTGGGAGAACAACAAGTGTTTTCGTCAGGAAAAACGCATTAACATCTTCCCTTGAGGGTATATATCCCTGGGAAAATAAGGAAATTGCCAGATTGGCAATAAGAAATGAGGTGGCTATTTTTTTCATATTTATAATTATTTTACAGGAAAATATAATGGATTTCTTTCATTAAATCGCCTGATATACAAAAACTTAAGTTGCTTTTTCTTTCTGTTCCTAAGTGAGACATATTCATCGTGTAATTCAGGATCCCGCATAAGTAGTAATTCAACGCTGGCGACATTATAGTCTAATATATTACCGGTTTTAAAGTCTAGCAAATATTGGCGCATTTCAGTTGTTGAATAGGCCGAAGACCTTGATCCATAAGGATAATAACGATAGTCATAATAGGAATATGGATAATAATAATTGTTATTATAAGCAGTATGATTGGCTACAAAATGACAGATATTTCCTAATATATTAATTCTGTAAAATCCGTCATTTATATTAACATACAGACTTTTATTATTCGAATATCCCCATATTTTCTTAGTTTGAATTTCCTGTTTCACACCAAAACTGTCATAATAATATACTTCTTTTGACTCTAGGACTCTGGTAAAAAAATATGGTTCATCATAAGCAACAGAAGATATGATCCTTGATTTTGGTATAGGGCGGTTATTTACTGCTTGTTCAAAATTTATATAAATTCCTTCATTAAGTTTAAATTCGGGTGTATATCTTACAAAACCAGTTGAATCACTTTGACCGAATAAAAGCGAATTAAAGAATATACTTAGTACCAATAACGGGTATATATCTTGTTTCATAATGTTTAACTGAGTTAAAACCGGCCTTATAACAAATTTACCTTTTTATTTATAAACCTTAAAAGAATAACGATATTAATTAAGCATATATTTTTCTAAAAGAGTAGATTTTTAATCAACTTGAAATTTTTTTACTATGGTCATTTATAGTAATTCATTTAATTTATTTTAACTAAATTTATGTTTATATTTAAAAATTCCATAAAAACATTATACAATTTAAAATATAATAATGGGGTGGCTTAAAAGATCACTTGATTCCATTACAAATAAGCATGTTACTACCACAGATTCAGATATAATCAATAAAATAATAATACTATATTTTTATTGCCTGGTTGCATTTGTGTTTTTTCTTATTTACGGTATTGCTGCTGTCGTTTATAAAAGTTATGTGTTATCGGCATTTCTTTTGGCATCTTCATTAATTAGTATATCATGTTACTTTTATTTAAAAAAGACGGGAAGATATGTTATCAGCAGCTATGTATTAGTTTATCTTACAGCTGTTAATTTTTTGTTCTTACTCGTATCAGGAGGTATTTCCGGTACAGGATTTATCTGGATATGTGTATTCCCCTTATCAGTAATTATTTTACTTGGCGCCGTTAAAGGAATATATTACTCGGCAGGATTCTTTATAGCCTGCCTGATTATACTATTATTAAACGGAGTATTGTCACCTCAGTTAAATTATGATTTGGTATTTTCTATCAGGTTACTTGGTGCATATATTGCAGTACTTTTGGTGGTTTATGTTTTCGAATTTCAAAGAAACTATAATAATCAGAAGCTGATCAAAACAATGTTTGAAATAAAAGATGAAAATAGCAGGAAAGATTATTTCTTATCTCAACTTTCGCATCAGATAAGAACACCTCTGAATAATATTACTGTTATTTCAAACATGTTAAAAAGGGCAAAACTTGACTCTCAACAAAGAGACATATTTGATACAATAATTGCATCTACAAATAATCTGGTGAATATTGTAAACAACATTGTAAAGGTGGCAAATATAAAACTGGAAGATGAAGTTATATCAAAGGTTAGTTTAGATTTATATTCAACTATTAACTATACACTGAATTTATTTAGAGGTCAATACCGAAACAAGCTGAACTTTAATTTAATTTTTCCCAGAGAAATTAAAAACAATTTATGGGGTGATCCTGTCCTGATAAAGCAGCTCTTTATTAATCTTATCGGAAATATTATTGAACTTTATGATCAAAAAAAGATAAATATTACTGTTAGTGTTAATATAAATATTAGTGTTAATATAAATAAAGAAACAACAAAAAGCACAGAGTTATTATTTAATATAGAATGTCCTTTATTAACACTCCAGAAAGATGATTCCGGTAATTACTATGTTAAAGCAGACAGGAAGGATATTAAAACTGATGAAAAGGGGTCCGTTAAAAATTATTTCGATGTGACTATCACAAGAAGAATTATTTCTGCTTATAAAGGAGAGCTGGAAATCTCCCTGGATAAAGATCGAACAACAGTTTCCTTTATACTTAAATTCGATAAGTATGCGAAAATAGAGCCTTTATATAGGAAGGAAGAATTCATTAGTAAGACCGATGAATTATTTATAAAGACTCGTAAAAAAATCGATATAAAAGACTCAAATATTCTTTTAGTAGAAGATAATGCTGTAAATCAAAAAATAATATTACTCAGCTTAAAAAACAATGTTCGAAATATTGATGTAGCTAATAATGGCAAAGAAGCCCTGGATAAATTCGTTAAATCAAAATATGATCTCATCTTAATGGATATACAGATGCCTTTTATGAATGGCATTACAGCTACAAAAAAAATAAGGGAAGTTGAAATTAGCACAAATACTCGTATTCCGATTATTGCAATAACCGCTTATGCACTGGCAGGAGATAAAGAAGCATGTTTGGCTGCAGGAATGAATGATTATATTAGCAAGCCGTTTCAGGTAGATGTTCTTATTCAGAAAATGAAAAACCTGCTTGAACAGGATGACTAATCAGGAATCTTGTTAACATGAATCCTAATACCAATAACTAAAATATCATCTACCTGATCAAGGCCCCCCTTCCAGTTCAGGATACTTTTTTCAAGGTACTCATGTTGTTTTGCCATTGGTAATTGATGTATTGCCAGAAGAAGATGCCGGAATCTTCGATATTTGTACTTTTTACCTTCAGGACCGCCAAACTGGTCAGCATAACCGTCAGAAAATATGTAAATTATATCCCCGTCCTTTAAAGGGATTTCATGATTTTTAAAACCATTTGTTTTATATTCATCCGGTCTTTCGAGACCTACTGAAAATCTGTCTCCTTTATATTCATATATATTATTATCCCTGATTAAATACATAGGATTAAAGGCTCCTGCATATTCAAGTTTCATATTCTTATTATCGAATGAACAAAAAGCCAAATCCATCCCGTCTCTGAAAGAAATAATTTCCTGTTCATGAAAAATTTTCTGAAAGGCTTTATTAAGGCTGGTTAATATCTGAGAAGGCTGTTTTATCCCCTCAATGCTTGTAATATGCCGGAATAGTTCAACTCCGATGATTGACATAAAAGCACCCGGGACACCGTGTCCTGTACAATCAACAGCAGCTACAAATGTTCTGTCTCCGACTTTGCTTAACCAGTAGAAATCACCACTGACAATATCTTTGGGTATATGCAGGACAAAAGAATCGGGGAAAACGGAGTTAAATAATTTATCAGGAGGCATTAATGCTGATTGAATTCGCTTTGCATAAATTATACTATCCGTAATATTCTTGTTTTTTATTATGAGTTCTTCTTTTTGTTCCATTATCTGTTTTGCAATAAGCTCTCTTTGTTTGTTTTCTCTCCTTATTTTAACCAGGTATATTAGCAATAATGCTATAATTAAAGTTATAATGATTATATATAACAGCGTTACCTTATTTGTTCCAATACCTGACAATCCGTTGTTATTCAACAATAAATAATTGACATTGTGGCTTGACAGCCCATCTGCTGTTGTGTAATAATCTGTCTTGCTATATGCTGGAGAAATGCCGATTTTTAAACAAAAAATCAAACACAGAAATATTTTGTATTTAAGATATAGGATCGACAAGTTTAAACCTGCTTATATTATTCTCTATATCTAATTTAGTTAACTAAATAATAAGAAACAATTTTTTATAATTATTTAGATAATAAAATAATATATAATACAGGAAGGTGTTTATTAATAAAACATATTAAGAGTTTCGGGTGCTAAATCATTTATATCCAAAACAACAAAGAAATCTATTGTTTTAAAGGCTCTATCAATAGCAGGCGGTCCGCATACCTTTGCGCCGTATCTGAGGTACATATCCATTAAGGAAGGCATATCTACTTTATTTTTATAAGGGACTTTCAGGTCATCAGAATAACATTCCAGTCCGCTTACAGGAACAGTAGAAATTTTACAGTGTACATAGTTATTGCGTTCAAGATAATTCATAAATGTTTTACCTACAGCAGGATCCTGACTGCTTATTGAGCAGCAACCAAAAAGATATCGTTTTTGTGTATAGAAGATATACTGTGCAATACCTTTCCATAAGAGGAATAATGCCCTGGTGTTTCTATGTTCTTTATCAATACATGCCCGTCCCACTTCTACTGATTTTCGTATTACCTTTCTTCCCAGTTTATTTAAGTTAAATTCGCCTGATGAATAAAAGCCAATGCCTTTTCTTGCCATTTCAAGTGTCTGTAAGCGGTAAGTCCCTACAATTTTATTTGTTGCTTTGTCAATTATCAGTAAATGATGACACTGGCGGTCAAAATCATCCTCATCGCGCAAAGTTGAAAATGATGTATCCAATCCTTCTTTCAACTCGAGATTAAATACTTCAAAACGTAATTTTAATACTTCATCAACTTCAATGGGATTTTCTGCAAGTTTGACAATATATTTTTTATCTGAGAAGTTAATAATGTTCCTGGTTGCCAAATTATATTCAGGGATTATTTCTTTCTGAGGAAGAATGTTACCTAATCTTATTTGCATAATTTCCTGTTTAGGTAAATTAGGAAAACAGTAATAAAAAAATCTTAAAAAAACTTACTGTTTTCGAATTTAATAAATATTTATTTAAATGCGGAATAATTTATTTTTTAATTGAGCTATATAAGGCTAACTTGTTTTTTTATAGAAAGATAGAATAACAGTATTATTAGCCAAAGTCTTGTTTGCAAATATTAGTAAAACTTTCGGATGAACAAATGGATAATCATTTAGGTCCCTGATATATTATGCTAATAAAATTGATATAATCAATAATTTATTAACAATTGTTTTACAAGGATTGATATACATAGAATCATTGTGTTTCAATACTATCTATTAATATTTTTATTATCAAGAGTATAATTAATGTCAATTATAAATCTTGACATGGTCAATATCTGTATTAGTATTTTTATTAATTTTCTTACTAATTTTAGGGTATTAATCGTAAATTATTAATAAGCGATGTCGCGAGATTATTTTAAATTATTATTAATAATATCAAAATTATACATTGATGAATATTACAGTAATTGGAAGTTCTAATACTGATATGATAATTAAAGTTCCCCGGATTCCTAAGCCTGGAGAAACTGTATTGGGCGGTAAATTCAGCACTGCTCCCGGCGGTAAAGGAGCTAATCAGGCTGTTGCTGCAGCAAGATCAGGAGGCAATGTTACTTTTGTTGCCCGCGTTGGTGATGATATATTTGGTGAACAAGCTTTAAAGGGCTTTAAGGAAGATGGTATTAATACTGATTTTATTATAAAAGACAAGGATGCCCCATCAGGAATTGCAGAAATATTTGTGGCTGAGGATGGGGAGAATAGTATAGCTGTTGCTCTGGGCGCAAATTTAAATTTGTCTGTATACGATGTAATTGCTGCTAAGGAAGCAATTTTATCATCCGATATTTTACTTATGCAATTGGAGATACCACTGAAAACAGTTCAATATGCTGCAAAATTAGCTTTTGATCACGGAATAAGAGTTATTCTCAATCCTGCACCAGGCCAACCTTTGCCAATTGAAATATTAAAAACTATATCTATACTTACACCTAATGAAGCAGAAGCTGCAATGTTAACGGGAATCAAAATTGAAGATGAAGGAGCAGGCGAAGATGCCGGAAGAATATTAATCTCGAAAGGAGTCAATAAAGTAATTATTACCATAGGCAAAAAGGGAGCTCTTATTCTGGACAGTAGTGGTTCAGAACTTGTCGGGGGCTTTAAGGTGCATGCTGTTGATACTACTGCCGCAGGGGATATTTTTAATGGAGCACTTGCCGTGGCACTGGCTGAAAAGAAGAATATCTGGGAAGCTGTAAAATTTGGTAATGCTGCTGCTGCATTATCGGTAACTAAACTTGGGGCCCAGCCATCTGCCCCTAAACGTAAAGATATTTTAGAATTCCTTAAAAATAAAACTTAAAAAAAGTTTAAAGTTAAAGACTCTTATCAAAATCCGACTTATATAAAATAGATTTTAATTTCATTTATTGTACAGTGCTAATTCAAGTCCGACACAAAATCTGGGTAACTCGGGAAATTGATATTCCTTTTTAAATAAATCTGAAAGACGGTATTCAGCTGATATTGCAAACCTGTTTATTCCTAAACGTGCCGAAACCCCGTAAAAAAATCTTTTTATATACCAGAGGTTATGGTATTTTGTAATTGCTAATTCAGCTTTATTTTCTTCATCATTTACCTTATCCTTGGTAAAATGATTTATTGCAAAAGCCCAGTTACCAAATAAGCCAATATCAAGATATTTGCCTATAATATTACCTCTTTTACCAACATTAAATCTGTTATATAATTCAAGTTCTGCATTGTTGAATCTGATTTTTTCTTTATCATGCAGTAAAGAATTAGGTAATATTTTATCTGCCTCCTGTTTGATAACATATTTTTTGAAACTGTAACCAGCATTAAATCCGACTGAATAAAATTCAAATATTTTAAATTTATACCTGTATCCAATTTTAATGCATGAAGATAAACCATATATTATTTCTGCTCCTTTATCATCTGGATTGCCTGTAAAAAATTCATATCCAAAGTATATATGAGAGAATTTCTGCATATTAGGGCCCTTTTTATAGGAATAAGCATTATCCTTAACATTTTTTTCCAATAATACTGTCTGAGAGGAAATTTTACTACATACAAATACTATTATTAATAATATTAAAAATGTTCTTTTCATTGCTGGTTCTCTTTAAAATTTATAAACGCCTGTATATCCTCTAAAGTGGACTCTTAATAATTCATTATTCTTAAATTCCTCAACAGGAAATTCTAATACGTCATGCTGAAAAACCTTGATTATTGCATATTTATCCAGAATTTTCCTATTGTTTTCAATGTGATAAAATAATAAATTTTCATTCCCCTTATTTTCCAGATCCACCTGGTCATTAATCTTAACTTTTAAAATATTATTAGTCAGATGAAACTGAATGATTTCAATTGAGTCTTTTGATTGTTCTTTAAAAAAATAGCTTGCCTGGGGTATGCCGTAACCATGAGCATAATCATAGTATGGATATAAATTACCGGACTTTTCAATTTCCGTAAATAGTTCTTTATTAGTTAATTCCGGGTTTAGTTGTTTCACACAGGCTGCAAATCCTGATATTAAAGGTGCTGAGAAAGATGTACCCTGCAATTTTAATAGTTTATTTCTTCCTGCAGCTATTACTTCTCCGAAAGCTGAAACATTTGGTTTCCTTCTTTTATCATAAGTAGGTCCGTAGGAACTGAAATCAATGTGGTAATCGGTATGCGGATTAATACCGCCAACAGACAAAACGCTATCAGCATCAGCAGGTGTTCCAAGGAATTCCCAGTTCTTGTTTCCATCATTACCCATAGCATTTACCACCAATATTCCTTTTGAAGCAGCCAAATTTGCTGCTCTTGCGACAAGACTGGTCTTTCCATCCATGTCAGAAGGAAAGTACCTGTGATATGTATATCCGAGAGAACTGTTAATAATATCGGCTCCATTCCTGTCAGCCCATTCAACTGCGGCCAGCCAGTTTTCTTCTTCTGAAAATGGTTCTGAACGTTTTTCTGTTCTTGCAAGTAAAAATTCTGCACCTGTGGCCAGACCCATCTTAATAGTATCATATCTGCCGGCAATACACGACAATACCATTGTGCCATGTGAAATCCCCGAATACACATTTTCTCTTTTCTTAACAAAATCATATGTTTTTATGATTCGTCCTTCGTTTATTATATGTTTAAAAACCGGATGGGTATCAACTTTTGGAAATCCTCCGTCGAATACCGCAATTCGTATTCCTTTTCCATCTATGCCGTACTGTTCAAATATCTTCCCCCCAAGTCTTTCAGTCTGTTTAACAAGTAATTCCATTTTTGGTTTTGATAAAATAAAATCACTGCTGTATGATGAGGATTTTGATGTCAGGGAAACCGGCATTATATTCTCCACAAAATCCAGTTTGTCGATTGCCCTGATCTCACTTGCTGAAGCATAAACTGATACTGCATTAAACCATCTGCTTACTGATTTTACGTTTCCGGTAATTTTTTCGATCTGTATTATATAGTCATTTCTAACAGGCAGGTCGGTAGTATCATGTAAGGGTAAATTAAGTTCCTTCCTGCGCTGGATAGCTTTGGCATCGAAATATTTATAAGGATCAAATTCAACGGTTTTCTTATCGGTAAAAAATACCCAGTAACTATTTTGAGAAAACAAATCAGCCGGTAAGATAAATAATATATGTATCAAGACAATTATTCTGAAAATCTTTACAAATGTTCTCCTAAATAAAATTTGCTGCATTTACTTGTATTTATTTAGTATAAAATATCTATTCTTTGGTCAATATAATTTTATTGTTAATGTAATATCCAAAACTTATCATCTTTTGTTCCGTATTTGCTCATAGAAGACAACTTAGCAAAATATTTATTTATAGAATTCTCATAATTTTAATTGGTTAGACGGTTTTGCCCAAGTTGGTTTAGTTAGTAGTTTTGTTTAATTTGTAAATTGAAGGCATTTGAACTCAAATGCCTTCTTTTTATTGAGTCAATTCCAAAATTGGATTACCTGTACAAGCATTGGGATATGTAATATTCAGAAAGGTTGAAATAGTAGGAGCAATATCAATAATATCAACAGGTCTCAGAACAGTGCCCCTTCCTATTTTCCAACCATACCATATCAGTGGAATTCTGGAATCGTATGCATAAGATGAATTATGATTTGATAAGCCATCACCTTTTTCAATCCAGCCTGCCTTAAGGTTTATTATTACGTCACCTGATCGTTTTTGATTAAATCCGTTCTGGATTTTTTTAAAAATGCCACTTGTGAAGTCTGTTGTCTGCAAAGTTGTTGATGTAATAGTATTTGCCACTCCTGAAAATTGCAGTATAAACTGGGCAGTATAATTCTGGAATTCACTCAAAGGTATTTTAGCATCTTCAATGAGTGTGCGATTTAAATATATTTGCTGTGAGTGATATGCTTTAATCCAGTCACCCTTACCGTAAACATTGTCCAAAGCACTTTTCAGCAATGATATAGCCCCGTTCTGATTAAAATATCCCGCAGGAATTTTATGATCAGTCAGATAATCGGGTATGGGTGCTACACCATGGTCCGATGTGAGATATATTAACACATTCTCTTTACCAATATTTGAGTCAATAAAACTCAGAAAATGTGCTATCTCTTTATCAAGTCTCAGGAATACATCCTCGATTTCAACCGAATTCGGCCCAAACAGGCTGCCTATATTCTCTGTTGCGGTGAAAGACACTGTAATTATATCAGTATATTCGTCTTTCCCCAGATTCTCATTTACTATAACTGAAATGGCGAAGTCTTTAACAAGTGAATTTCCAAAAGGTGTTGATTTAAGAATATTATAATCTGTCTGTCGGTTTTTTGTATTAACAAGCTTAGGCAGGTTATATGGAAATATTGTGCGGCCTTTTATTCCCGTTTCGTACTTATTATCATCGGGCAGGCTCTCGGTATATTCATATAAAGGCAGAAGTGTATTCCATTCTCTTTCAAGATAAGTATCCGGAAATCTCTTATTATTAAAATCGTTTACCCATGATGGAAGTGAATCGGCATAATATGTGCTTGTGACCCAATTACCGGATTTTGTATCCAACCAGTATGCCATATTTGCGGTATGCCCGCTGGAAAGTATAGCTGGTGCAGCATCCAGAGAGATTCCAAATACTTTGGATTCTAAGTTATTTGACAGGCGAAGTTCATCAGAGTATGTTGTGCATAATAAATTCTTTGGCGAATATTTGCCTGCTTCATTGCTGCAGCCAATAGTATTATATTTATCATCTTCAATGTTTTGTTCAATCTTGTCCTGTAAATTCAGATACCATTCCTTTGAAACAATTCCGTGGTTAGCCGGGAGCGTTCCGGTGGCAATTGTTGAATGACCTACTCCTTCCTGCGATAATAAATAATTAAAGCTTGTATTTTTACAGAATGTACCCCGGGTAATTAGTTTTTTAAAACCGTTTTCTTCAAACTTATTCCAGTAACGGTAGATATAATCATATCTCATCTGGCTGATTACTATTCCAATAATTAATCTGGGTTTTTCAGATGGAATGCGGGTATTATTTTGGGCGAAACATAAAGTACTACTTAATAAATTCGCAACTATTACAATCGGCAGCAGGCGGCATTTCATATTCGGTATTAAATAACTGTTAATTCTTTAGATTCAATATATTTTCAATACATAAAAATGCTTCAATAGTATAAAACTATATATTTTACATTTTAAAAATAAATCTGCTAAGATAGATTTTTTTAAATCTTTTTAACAAAATAAATTATATATGTTGGAATTGGGAAGTTTAAAAATGTTAATAAAGGTGGTAACCGTACGCGGACTTATGCTAATTACAAAACAGGACTGTTGATATTTGTTGAGAATATTAATCTTTGGTTTCAGACATTAAATCTTATATGCAAAATGTCACCGTCAGCAACTGTGTAATTCTTTCCTTCAATGGACAGCTTACCTTTTTCCCTGCAGGTATGTTCTGAGCCCAAAGTGACAAAATCTTCATATTTAATAACCTCAGCCCGTATAAATCCGCGTTCCATATCACTATGTACAATTCCTGCTGCCTGTTGTGCTGTCGAACCTTTCTTTACAGTCCATGCCCTTATTTCATTCCGGTTCATAGTAAAAAAAGAAATTAAGTTAAGCAGGGAATATGCTGAGCGAATCAAACGATTAACACCTGGTTCACTTAATCCAGCTTCATTCAGAAATTCTATTCTGTCTTTTTCTTCTTCAAATTCTGAGATTTCAGCTTCGAGCTGACCTGCGACGATAATAATTTCTGCATTTTGATCTTTAAGGGCTTCCTTAACCTGATCTACATAATTGTTACCATTTTTTGCGGCATCGTCATTTACATTGCATACATAGATGATTGGTTTGACTGTTAGCAGGAACAAATCTTCAATATACTTTTTATCTGATTCGTCAACTTCCAGGCTCCTGATATTCTTAAATGAATCAAGATGGGCTTTTACTTTGTCTAATATTTCAATTCCATGTATGGAGTCTTTATCTCCTGATTTGGCAACATGTTTAACTTGTTCTGTTTTTTTCTCAACTGATTCCAGATCCTTTAACTGCAACTCAAAATCAATAGTCTCAATATCTCTTACCGGATCAACTGAACCGTCAATATGTGGTAATTTCTCATCATCAAAGCATCGGAGTACATGTATCAGTGCATCAGTATTTCTGATATCTCCAAGGAACTTGTTGCCAACACCTTCACCCTTATTTGATCCTTTTGTTAAACCAGGAATATCTACTATTTCGACTGTTGCCTGTATAATCTTTCCTGCCGGATGTAGTTTAGCCAGTTCATTTAACCTGGAATCTGGTACATTAATAAAACTTAGATTTGACTTACTGGAACCAAAGGCATAACTTGTAGTTTCCACCTTGGTATTTGACATGCAGTTAAAAATCGTGGTTTTACCTACATTGGCTACTCCAATAATTCCGCATTTTAATGCCATCGTATTTTATTTTTAATTAGAAATACAGATGTGGTTTATAACTTATCTGGAAATTACGTTATTTCCATTTAATATAAAAGATATTGTTATATTTTGAATGAACCCGAAATAAGAATATATTTATCAATAATATAAAACTACGATTTTTATTTTTTATAAGTTTGTTAATAGTAAATTTATTATTATTACCGGGTTGTTACCAGGTTTTTTATCTTCCTTAATATGACGAAACTCAGGTTCATACATACTGCAGACCTTCATCTTGATACACCCTTTAAAGGGCTTAGCAGCTGGAACAGGGACTTGGCCGGTAAGTTGAAAGATGCCACATTCAAAAGTTTCGGAAAGATTATTGATTTATGCCTTAAGGAAAATGTTGACTTTCTTGTAATATCAGGGGACGTTTTCGAAAGTGATAACTTAAG
>Ga0315545_1000116_pt1 | contig 83207 bp, 66 predicted proteins | sample SalMarSW160210MG_FD_203096 | JGI IMG/M metagenome (GOLD analysis project Ga0315545, IMG submission 203096) | Salt marsh sediment microbial communities from the Plum Island Ecosystem LTER, Massachusetts, United States - Salt Marsh Sediment SW1602-10 ... | reverse complement strand
TGACTAATCTTTTCGAGTATACGGCGCCTTTCGGAAAAGATACCGCATTTAAGGCTGCTTTCATACCTGCAGTTGGTGCGTGCGACGACCGAATCGTATGGGTATATCCCCACTCCGCGCCCGATAGTCTCTGTGAGGCCTGGGCTATGATCACCGACTGGGACATGGGGGTTGGGGTAGTGGAATCTCCGATTCACACCGCATCGCCCATCCGCCTTTCAGCCTCGCTCAACCGGCTCTCATACGACGTGTCCGGGAGTGTTACGGGCGAGGCCAAGCTTACCCTCTACTCCGCCGACGGCCGAAGGGTTCTTGAGGAAACTATCAAAGGAGAAGGAATCTGGCAAGCGCCTTCCCTACCCTCCGGCGTCTACTTCGCCCGGGTTGAGGCTGAGTCAACCAGCGCCACAGGCAAGCTAGTGATCCTCCACTAAACCTTGACAAACAGGGGGACGTGCCTTTAATAACTAAAAGGAGGTCAATATGCTCAATATAAGCCTTTTGGCTTTAGCCTTGTGCAGTGGTGTTCTGGTGGACCCGTTTCAGGTAGCAGACCACCAGCCCGGCCACCAGCAGGTATACGGTTGTGCGGCCATGGCCTCAGACGGGCACTTTGCCGTAGCCTGGGTAGACGGCATAGCTTCCGGCGATCCCGATGATCTTGATGATCCAGAGCAGGAGCTTTTTATCCGCTTCTTTGACCGAGATGGAAACCCAATGACCGAGGCTTATAAGGTTACAAAGCTTGCGGACACCTCGTGGATCCGCCACCCTTGCCTTGAGATGGACACCGCAGGCAATACCATCCTGCTTTGGGAAGAGAGGAAGACTCAGGGTAAGGAGGAGCCTTCCTATGTGCGCTTTCAGCGTTTTGCCCCTGACGGCAGCCCTGTTGGCTCTGCGCACACCTTGGTTGCCCGCGCACTCTTAGGTGAGCAGACGCTGCTATTCAGCCCGATTGACCTAAGCCTCAACAATAATGAGGAGTTCGTGGTAACCTGGTGTGAGATAGAGTCTGGTCCCCCCACTTTGAACTACGTGTGGGTCGGGCGTTTTGATTTGGATGGTTATCCTGAAGACCAGGCCTTTTTGACTTGTGATGCGGAGTGTGTATATTCCTACTATCCCAGGGTGGCGCTGAACGATGCAGGCGACGTAGTGGTAACCTGGCGCAATGAGATTTGGGGGGACCCGGACTCGACGTATCAGCGGTTCCAGGTGTTCGATGCCGCAGATGAACCTATTCTGTCTTGGAGACCAAGGGGACATCTGTTGGATGAACGGGAAGACGGCGGGGGGGAGCCCCAGCTCTTTTGGCTCGATAATGACCGTTTCGTGGCATTTTTCAGGGCATTCTGGAAGTATTACGGAGGTTTTTTGGAGGCTCGGGTGTTCGCCCATCGCGGGTTGGCGTCCTATCCCCCATGCTTGGTGGTGAATGATCCCTACGGAGGCGGGACCTGGGAAAAGTGGTTCTCAGTTGTCCTCTCCTCTGATGGACGGTTTGCAGAGACGCATTTTCGAAGGAGTAAGTTACACGAAGACTGCTGGTGGATGCGCCCGGGTGGCATAATTGGAGAGATTCGAGACAAGGAGGTTTGGCGACAGACTAATCTTTTCGAATATACGACACCTTTCGGAATCGATACCACATTTAAGCTTTCTTGGTTTACGCCTGTAGTAGGGGTGTGCGACGACCGAATCGTGTGGGTGTATCCTCGTTCCACGCCCGATAGTCTCTGTGAGGCCTGGGCCTTAATCACCGACTGGGACATGGGGGTAGGGGTAGTGGAATCTCCTATCCACACCGAATCCCCTATCCAGGTTTCAGCCTCGCTCAACCGGCTCTTCTACGACGTGTCCGGGAGTGTTACGGGCGAGGCAAAGCTTACCTTTTACTCTGTGGACGGACGGAGAATACTCCAGGAGACCATAAAAGGCAAGGGCACCTGGACGCCCTCCCCGCCCTCCTCCTTCCCCTCCGGGGTGTATTTTGCACGGGTTACAACCGAGGGTTACTCTGCACGCACAAAAGTCGTGGTGCTACGCTAATGGAGTTCTGTTTTCGGGGTCCCCGCGCGGATGCGAAGCAAACGCGTGGGGTAAAGGCGTCATACCAAACGCAAAAAGTGGTCTTGGTCAAATAACTTCCCCTCCCCTGGTTAAGGGGGGAGAGCGATACTCCTTCAATAGAGTTATCTTCTCCCCACTCAATATCCTCAATCCTAAAGGCCTGTGTAGAACAGATACAACGTGCCCCCGTCGGGTACTCTTGTCTGTTCAAAAGTCTGTTCGGACCCAAAAGCGCAGACAGGAGTGTCTGCGCTACATTGTAGTTCTTGACATGCGGCGAATGAAGGATAGACTGACCCTTGATTATGAGAAGAGCCACGGTATGCGGATTGCTTTTCGCCGCAGGATACCTCTGGGCGGCCCAAACCGGGATGGTTTCCGGTTTCGTGCGCGAGGCCTCCTCGGGTGAGTTTTTGGCCTACGCCAGCGTTTATCTTGCCGATAAAAGCATTGGCGCCGCTACCAACAAGCAGGGCTACTACGTGCTTGTTGATGTTCCTGAGGGCAAACACACTATTATCGTTTCGATGATAGGTTATCGGGAGGAGCGGTTAGAGATAGACGTCAGAGCCGGTAAGCGACTGCGCCGCGATTTCTACCTTAAGCCCCAGCCCCTGGGCATGGAGCCTGTCGAGGTGACCGCGGAGCGCGCGCGGTTCGAGCACGAGGTTGACGTCGGGGTAAGGCACGTTGAACTCAGCGAACTCAAGCAGATACCGGGATTCGTTGAGCAGGATCTGTTTCGTTCTTTACAGATGCTGCCCGGAGTGGTGTCGGTCTCGGACTTTACCTCGGCCCTTTACATCCGAGGCGGCACCATGGACCAGAACCTTATCCTTCTCGACGGGGTAACCGTCTACAACCCCTATCATTTGCTTGGTTTCTTTTCTACCTTCATCCTCGAATCACTCAAGGGAGCGGAATTATATACAGGCGGATTCCCTGCCCGGTACGGCGGAGCGATTTCCTCGGTGCTTGACGCCGAGATGAAGGCGGGCAACAGCGAACGGATAGCCGCCTCAGGAGAGATAGGGCTTTTGACCTCCAAGCTTGTCGTCGAGGGGCCGCTTCCCTGGGGTGCCAAAGGTTCCTGGCTTGTGGCAGGTCGCAGAACCTACATCGATGCCATCACCTGGGTCATAGACAAGATGTTCAGAAAGTCCCTGGAGAGACAGGATATGTCCATCTATCTTCCCTACCACTTCTACGATCTTCAGACCAAGGTGAACTGGGATGCAAGTGAGCGCTCACGATTCACCTTATCCGGGTTCTTCGGCGACGACGTGCTTAGCTTTAAGGAAGAAGAGGAGGTGGACTTGGACTTCCGCTGGGGAAACGGAACCCTTGGTTTGAGGTGGCGTTATCTGTTTACACCTCAGCTTTTCTCGCTTCTGGGGTTCAACGCCACTCGTTACCGGGTTGACAGCAAGGTAGTTGAGAGAAACGGTGAGGAGTATTATTATGGGCTTCGCAGCGGTATCGGCGAGTTGGGGATTCAATGGGGACTCAGCTGGTTTCCCAAGCCAGACCACGTCGTAGAGTTCGGATTGGAGGGCAAGGTTATGGAAACATTTAGTGTGCAGGAGGAGACGGATATCGTGTTCTATGATCTGCGGGACACCTTCTGGCTTGCCGCTGCGTACGTGCAGGACAAGTGGGAACCAACCCCTTTCTGGGTGATAGAAACCGGCCTGAGGAGCGAGTACTTCTCTAAAGGGGATTACTGGAGGGTTTCTCCACGGTTAGGCATAAAGCGCCGGATCACTGCTGACTGGGCGATAAAGGCCGGAGCAGGGCTTTACTATCAATACCTTTGCGTTCCCTTACCCCGCGATGAGATGATGCTTAAGATACCTGTCCAGTTCGTCCAGCAGTGGCTGCCGGCAGATGAGCGCTATCCCCCGCTTCACTCCGTACTCGCTACCCTGGGCACAGAGCACCTGTTTCCAAAGGATATGAGTCTTTCGTTGGAGGTCTACTTTAAGGATATACGAAATATACGCGAGGCCACCTGGTTTGGCGGAGAGGGAATTACCACGGACACCGGTGAGATCTCTATGGGGCAAGGCTACTCATACGGTGCGGAGGTTCTCCTCAAGCGCGGCTCAGCCTGGCTGGGCTACTCTTATTCGGTTACCAGGTATCGTTTTGAGGACGGTGACTGGTTCTATCCCCTGCACGACTCGCGCCACAACGTGAATTTCTCGTTCGCGTTGCCTCTGGGCAAGGGCTGGAACTTTACCGCGGCGTGGGTCTTCGGTTCTGGCTTTCCTTTCACCGGCCCGGTCGGCTGGTATCAGTACGTGGATGAGGATGGAGATATTGATTGGTTGCCCATCTCGGGCAGACGAGGCGAGGTTCGCTACCCGCCATACCACCGACTCGATGCAGGCTTCACCAAATCCTTCAAGCTCTTCAAACGTTTCGATGCCGAGTTCTACGTGCAGGTCTTAAACGTCTACGCCAGGCGCAACGTACTCTTCTACGAATACGAGATCGACGCAGATGGCATTACCAACCGAGAAGCACAGTACATGCTGCCAATCCCAGTCCCCAGTCTTGGCATAAGGGCCAGGTTATGATGAAGTTCCGTAAATTCTTTATGTTATCGGCTTTCCTTACGATCTTCTCCCTTTCTTGTGGGGTGACCCCTGAAGAGTACGAAGGGGAACCCAATATCTGTGCCATATTAACTACGGACTCCTTTGCCCAAGTGATGGTGGGTCGTACTGCTGCAATTAATGATACCGTGAAAGTAAAAATCATTATTGACACCTCCTGGGATATCGAGGATGAGGATACAATATACTATGTGGATACGATTACAGTTCCCCTCTGGAACGGGGTCAGCGAGGCTGAAGTCATCCTCAAGCATGGTGAAGAAAGCTTCAGTCTTACCGAGGATTCAACCGGATATTACTACGCGGACTCGACAGGGCTCGCGGCGGAGCAGACCTGGGAGCTTGAGGTTACCTATCCTTCGGGAGAGGAGATTTCAGCGCAGACCACAATTCCTGGAAGTTTCGAGATAACGGGATTTCAGACCGACACCGTGTCCAATACCGATACCCTGGCGTGGAGCAAGTCCAGCGATGCCGCAGGTTATCTGGTGAAGGCATTTGTCTGGGTCTCGTGGGAGGATGAGGACGCAGATACAGTTTACATAGATTCCGCTTTCACCTATCCGGAGTTGTTGCCCGGTGATAGTTACTCGATACCTCTGGAGGAACTTTATTTGTGGGGCGACTCCCTTTGGTTCTGGGTAGCTGCTCTGGATACCAACGCTTATGACTACCGGTATTATGGAGAAGATCACTGGGACCCTGACATCCGCGTGGAAGACTACATGCACATCGAAGGTGCTTGGGGCGTGTTCGGCTCACAGACGGTGGTGCAATCAAAGAGCTACGTCCTCTCTGAATTGTAATCCCCTCTACAGTCGGTTCACGACTCCGCGGCGACCCCGGAACGGCCAAAGGCCGCCTGCGATCTTTTGTCCTTCGAACAAGAGGTGCTCAAAGGAATTCCGTAAGCCTCGTAAAGCCTTGACGACAGCAAGGTGGACAAGTCAAAAGAAGGCGATGGACGGCTCGATCCTGGTCGAATTCGTTAATCCATTGGGTGCAGAGACTTTCAAGTATTACTCTTCCCTTTCCTTTTTGATTGCCTCGTGCATCTGGGCCAGGCGTTTTTGCACCTTTGCGAAGAGGTCTTTGGCAGGCAGGCCTGAGAGTATCTCAACTCCTTCCTCGATATTGGATACCGCGTAGATGTGGAATTTACCTTCGCTTACCGCATCACGCACGTCGTCACGCAGCATGAGGTTAGGAAGGTTGGATGCAGGAATCATCACCCCCTGCTTGCCGGTAAGCCCCTTGGAGTTGCACAAGTGGAAGAACCCCTCGATCTTCTGGTTGGCCCCGCCTATGGGCTGCACTATGCCGAACTGGTTCACCGACCCGGTTACGGCCACAGACTGGGTCAGGGGCACCCGGGCCAGGCTTGAAAGGAGCGCATAAAGCTCGGTACTCGATGCACTGTCGCCTTCCACCTCGTCGTAGAGCTGCTCGAAGGTCAGGCTTGCCGAGAGGGGCAGCGGATGTTCGGCGGCGAACCTGGCGCCCAGAAAGCCCGTGATGATCAAAACACCCTTGTTATGGATGGGGCCGCTCATTCGGGTCTCGCGCTCGATCTGCAGCACGCCCTTGCGGCCGAGCCAGGCGCGGGCGGTGATTTTTACCGGCTTGCCGAACGAGTAGTCGCCCAGCGAGAGAACCGTGAGTCCGTTTATCTGGCCTACCTTTTCACCCTCCACGTCGATTAAGAGTGTTCCGCGCAACATGAGGTCCTGGATCTTTTCTTCAATCATGCGGCTGCGGTAGATCTTTTCCTCAAGCGCCTTGACCACGTGTTCTGCGCGCACCACCGGCGAGTTTGCGTCCATTGCCCAGAAGCTCGCTTCACTGGCAAGTTCGGCTATCTGCGAGAAGCGGGTGGAGAGTCGTTGCTGATCCTCTGCAAGACGGGAGCCGTGCTCGACAACTCGGGCCACCGCCTGCCTGGTAAACGAACGCAGGCCGTCGTATTTGCAGCGCGCCGAGATGAAACGGGCGTAGGCAAGCTCGTTCTCAGGTGTGCGCGGCATATCCACGTCGAAGTCCGCCCGGATCTTAAACAGCCGCCGGAGATCCTCGTCAAGCTCGTGAAGCAGACCGTAGATCCTTGGAGAACCTATGAGTATCACCTTGAAATCGATTGGGATAGGCGTGGGACGCAGGGTCTCGATGATCGCACCTCTGACCTTTTCTGAGATGTTTTCGACCTTGGCCTCGTTTGAGCGAAGGGTGCGCTTTAGCGCGTCCCATGCAAAGGGCTCTGAGAGCAGCTCGCGCGCGGACAGGATCAGGTATCCGCCGTTGGCGCGGTGCACCGCACCAGGCTTGATCTTGGATAAGTCGGTAACCATGTTGCCAGAGACGTTGCGGTACTCGATCGCACCGAACAAGTTGTAGTAGGTCGGATTGTCCTCGAAGATCACTGGTGCGCCGCTGAGATTGGAGTTGTCAACGAACACGTTTACCCGATACCGCTCAAGAAGCGCGTGAAGATGAGCTATCCGCTCCGGATCGTCGGTCTTCTTAAAGAGATCTATGTGGCGCACCACATCGCGCTTGACCCAGTTGAAGTAGCGGTTTATCCTGGTTTCGTCCTTGTGCTTCTCGATGAGGGGATCAAGAAGCAGCCCAAGGGTGTAGTAGGTCACCTTGCGGTCGTACTCGGTAAGGACATCAGTCTGTTCGGTCTCTATCCTATGCACCTCTGCAAGGATAGTCTCCATGACATTGGTAATCTCCTGGCCTTTCTTCTGGATTTTCTCCTTTTCGGCATCGGGCAGCGCCTGGAACTCCTCCTGTTCAAGTGGTTTGCCTTCGCGAATCGGGATGGGTAAGAGGCCAGTGGGTCCCCTTTTTATAACGAAGCTGCGTTTTTGAGCCTCCTCTGAGAGTTTCTTGAACTTCGCTTCCTTGCGCTGCTCGAACGATGCGGTTACCTTTGTGCGTTCCTCGGCATACTCCTCGCTTTCGAATACCTTGGGTATCTTCTCCCGGCAGTCCTTGATGAAGGAGTCCATCGAGGATGCGAAATCCTTCGCGGTGCCGGGTTTTAAGCCTATGGAGAGCGGTTCTGACGGTGTCTCGAAGTTGTATACGTATACCCAGTCGAGCGGTTTTTTTTCGTCGGCTGCGCGGCTGCGCACCAGCGACATCGTCGTCGTCATGCGGCCCGTGCCCAAGGGCCCTGACACGTAGCAGTTGAAGCCCGGGGTTCCGTGTGCCAGCGCAAATCTTATGGCGCGCACCCCGCGTTCCTGGCCTATCGTGCCGTGAAGGGGCTCGATGTGCTCGGTCGTTTCAAAGGGAAACCTCTCCGCATCCATCCTTGCCCGCAGACCCTCCACGGGCACGCGCTTTTGCGCCCTCAAACTCTTTTTCCCCTTGGAAGGTGTAGATCTCTTTGCACTCATGAGATCAGTATAGTAATGGTTTGGGGGTTGTCAAACAGCTGTATGCTCCTTTTGGAGTTGTCCAAAAGATCGCAGGGAAGTAATAAAAGGGCTGGCAGAGCCGGCCCTTCGATTTGTGTCTTTCCGATCTTTCGCCCGAGGGGCGAAAGGAGGATTTATCCGGTGTCCCCGCGCGTATGCGAAGCAGACGTGTGGGGTGCGATGAAATAAGAGGCGGGCCTTCATTGTACCTGAAGAGACAGAGGCGTCATCTCAAAAGGTTGTATTGATTCGGTAGCCTACAGTGTGGCGCAGACTCTCCAGTCTGCGCAAATTATTAATCAGAACAGGCTGGAGAGCCTGTTCCACACGGTAAGCTGTGCCGACCTAAAGGTCGGCTCCTACGTCTTGTCATTGCGAGGGTGTCGAAGGCGCCCGAAGCGATCTCATATATCAGACGCGCGTTTATTCAAGACGATCTTTAATCGCTCTCAATAAGGAGAGTAGGTGATAATTGCTTGGAGGTAAGTCCCAAGATTGTGCCACATATGAGATTGCCACCCTCCACCTTGATGGGGGAGGATAAAGGTGGGGGTGATTAATGAACCACCAAAACCGGGCAGGTTGCCTGCTCGACCACCCGCATCGAGGTCGAGCCGAGCGCCTTGCGTCCGGCGGCGTCAAGCCCGCGTGAGCCCACGATCATAAGGTCGTAGCCCCGCTCCTGGACCAGCCTCAGTATGCCGTCCTCGGCCTTCTCGTCAAACAGAAGCTCGCGGAGAGGCTCTATCCCTGAGTCTTTAAAGAGACTTGCAGCGGCATCGAGTATGCGCCTCCCGTCCTCCCTCAAACCCTCCCTTATCTCCGTCCGAAGGTCATCTGCATACATGGCAGGCACGTAGGCTGCGTACACAAGCGTAACCTCCGATTTCATGCAGCTTGCAATATCGCGCCCCTTCTGGGCCGCACGCATCGCGTTGTCCGAACCGTCGGTAGCTATCAATATCTTCTTAAACATACCTTATCCTTTCTAATTGCTTATTCGTAACACAGCCCCGCCCTGTATCTTGCTTTCCTTCATCGCCCGTAACACCTTGTTCGCATCCTCTAACGGAAACTCCGTAACTTCAGTTTTTACAGGTATCTTGCCCGCGTAATCCAGAAGCTGGCGAACGTCCTCGTGCGTGGAGTTGGCGACCGAGCGCAGCGTTCTTTCCCAGTAGATCAGCTCGTAGGGGAAGCCGGGGATCGGGGTCATGGTGATGCCAGCCAGGGCGATGGTTCCGCCGGATCGAAGGTGTCGCAATGCCATGGGAACAAGCGGCCCTGCCGGGGCGAAGATTATCCCTGAATGGATGAGCTCCGGCGGTTTCTCCTCCGCGGTTCCTGTCCACTCCGCACCCAGCTTCTCGGCTAACTTTCGGTTGGCAGGTGTCCTTGAGAATACGAACACCCGTATCCCCAGGTATCTAGCCACCTGTATGGTTACGTGCGCGGAGTTGCCGAACCCGTAAAGGCCCAGTATCTGGCCGGGCTTCGCCTTTGATAAAACAAGCGCACGGTAGCCGATCACTCCGCCGCACATCAAGGGCGCGGCCTCGGCATCCGCAATACCCTCGGGTAAGGGATAAGCCGAGTCCTCGGGCACCACCATATACTCTGCGTAGCCTCCATCGACATGGTAGCCTGTAAACCTCGCATCTGGACACAGATTCTCCCTTCCTTCCCTGCAGAAGGGGCACTCACCGCAGGTTTCGTAAAGCCAGGGCACGCCAACGCGCGCGCTCAATCGTTCTCTAGATACCCCCTCGCCCACCTTGTCTATCCTGCCAACTATCTCGTGACCGGGCACTATCGGCAACTTCGGCAGTTTGAGATCGCCCTCGACCGTGTGCAGGTCTGTATGGCACACCCCGCAGACCGATACCTTTACCCTTACCTGACCGGCATCGGGTTCCGGCATCCCCAGATCCACGAACTTCAAAGGCTCGGACTCAATCGGAGCTGGCTTAGAAAGTTGCATCGCTTTCATGAATCCTAAGATAATCCCTTTGCGCTCGAAGTCAAGTTTTTAACCCCTGCTATTCCGTCAGGGTTGACATGGGCGCTCTTTATCCTAAAGTCAAGGCTATGGTTTGTCTGGTTTTGATCTTCATGATTTCTACAACCGACTCCCTGCGGGCTGAGTTCAGGGCAACGGCGCAGGAATGGAAAGCAGACGTCCTCGATCGATCAAATCGTGATTAATCCTAGCGAATCCTGGTACACCTACATCCTTCAATGCGCCGACGGCTCGCTTTACACAGGAATCGCAAGGGACGTCATGAAACGTCTTGTCGAGCACAATCAAGGCAAGGGCGCGCGTTACACCCGCAGCCGCCGTCCCTGTCTCTTGCGGTTCATGGAACGCCACGCCACCCGGTCCAGCGCACAGAAGAGAGAGGCGGAGATCAAAAAACTCTCCCCGGAACAAAAGCGAGCACTCATTCGAGGGTGTCCTATCCCGTAAGACCTTAAAAAAAATCACTTCCTTGACAATCGGACGTTCGGGATTACTATCCTGAAAACCATTAAGTAGGAGGTACGATTATGAAAAGGATAGCATTGATACTGCTGGCAGGGGTGCTTGTTCTTCCTGCCGTGGAGTGGGACAAGGAGCGAATCACCGATGACATGCGCTTTCATGTAAACCCCGTGCTTGTCCTGGATAGCCACGGTCATGCCCGAGTGCTTTACATCGAAATGGATGAGGAGTCAGGAGAATCCTGGCTTAAGCTTGCTTCGAATGAAACCGGCAGTTGGGATATCAATGAGGTCACCCCACTCTCAAGCTACTATTACGAGTATGAACTTTATTATCTCCAAACCCACAGCCTTGCCTTGGATTCCGAGGATAACACCTACGTAGTGTTCTTTGACCTCACGAGCGACGAGCTCTCCGATCTCTACCTGGCAACGGATATCACAGGTGATTTCGAGGTGGATGCCCTTACCTCGGATTCGCTCATCCAGGTTGCTCCCATCGTCCAGATAGATGCCGGTGACCAGGTCACGATGGTCTACCTGGAGGGGGATCCCATGACAGAAACCGCAGTACTTCGTTATGGCTGGTTTGATCAAGGTGAGCTGGTATCGGAATTGATCACGGACAACGTCTACTTTGAGGATTATATCACACCTATCGATTTCATACTCGGAAATACCGACACACCCCATGCCTTCTACACCGGTTCCGACTACTATCTCTGGCACGCGGAGCCGTCTTTGAGTCATCTCCAAGGCTGGAACTCGGAACACGTAAGCAGCATACCTTACGCCATTACCCCATCAGCGGCCCGGGATGCCGCAGACAAACTACATGTTGCTTACAGGGCAGGTGAGATGGATATCGATAGCCTCATGTATGCCACCGACAAAAGCGGTGCCTGGCAGGAAGAGCTGGTGACCCAAACCGGTGAGCCATTCTACGACTGGTACGATGTGCCCTCCATCTCGCTCAATCCTCAAGGCACTCCTTATATAGTTTGGGGTTGCTACTGGGGAGACTACTGGTTTTACGGCCTTCACTACTCTGCGAAGACTGTTACAGGATGGTTTAATGAAGACATCTCCGATACGCTGGGTGGATACGAGGTTCCTGCGATGGGTCACTACTTCGCCATAGACTCCGAAGGCTACGGTCATCTTGTTTACGCGGCAGAGACCGAGTACACTTGGCAGATCTACTATGCCAAGAGCATGGAGTCGCTTGGGGAAGTTGGAATAACCGAACAACCGCTTGTATCCAACCCCTTCGACCTGGAAATCCGGGGATCTACGATACACTTCAGTCTGCCTGCATCTGGGATGGTCAGTCTCGATCTTTACGACGCATCAGGCCGCAGGGTTTGCTGCATCGCGTCAGGGATTTATGCGGCAGGCGAGCACTCGGTACCGATCAACTCAGATAGATTGCCGACAGGGGTCTACTTCGTGCGGGCTGAAATCCAGGGACGCTCGGCGAGCGCCAAGTTTGTATTGACGCATTAACAGTAGGGGCGAGGCATGCCCCGCCCCTACAAAAGACCAACCGAGGAGGTTGATGATGAGAAAGATAGCCTTGATCCTTTTGTCAGGGGTGCTTTTGCTCTCCGCCGTAGAGTGGGATATTGAGGAGATCCCCCCTGATCCTGACTGTTTCAACGTAGAACCTCTAATCGCGCTGGATAACCAAGGCCACCCCAGGGTGCTATTCGTTAAAGTGAACTTTGCGACCGAGGAGACTGTCATAGAGGTGGCCTCAAAGACAACCGGTGCATGGGTGATAAAGGATGTAGCACCGCTTCTGGATTTCTATAACTACAGCGTTGATGTGGATCAACAGGGTAACACCTATGTGGCATTTTCCGATGTGCCCGGCATCCAGGACGAGCATTATGATATCTTCCTTGCCACCGATAAGACCGGCGAGTTCGTGGTACAGAACCTGACTGAAGGGGATATGAACTGGCAGTATATCCCCCTCGTTCGGGTGGATGGCTCCGGGAAAGTCCATCTTCTTTACTATGAGGAGATAGAGGCCGAGCTTTCCCTGATTTACGGTTGGCTAGAGGGAGAGACCTTGAACAAGAAGATAGTCACCTCGAATGTAAGTTACGATGATTACCACTCCATAGACCTGGTACTTGAGCAAGACGGTACCCCCCACGCTTTTTACTTCGATGGGGATAATGACTATATCTGGCACGCCACACCGGAGGATGGACCAGCAGGCGACTGGGATCTTGAACAGGTAAATGAGCAAATGAGTTATGAGGTGACGGTAGCTATTGATAAATCAGGCTACTTCCACCTGTCCTACGATTACGCCTACGAACCCCTTTATTACATCACCAACAAAACCGGTTCGTGGATAGAGGAGACGGTGGCGGATGGTTCCACCGGAGGTAACGAGGAGCCCTCCATTGCCATCGACCCCCAAGGTAATCCCCACATCGCTTGGTTACGGACTAACGTAGACTACTGGTACGATATCTGCTACGGCACGAAGACCGCTGGAGGATGGATAGAGGAACTGGTAACCAACACTCCTGCTGATGATGAATGGCCAGGGGTTGGTCACTTCTTTGCCATAGACAATGCAGGTTATGGACATCTCGTTTACACCTTTTACGATGAGTCCGAGGAGCAAGCTCACATGTACTACGTGAAGTCAGTGGATCCCCTTTCTGCCGGGATAGCCGAGCGGCCGGCTGAGGTAAATCCATTCGATCTCGAGGTTAGAGGTTCAACCATCCGCTTCAGCTTGCCGAATGCCTCTTCGATCCGCCTCGACCTCTACGACGCGGCAGGCCGCAGGGTGCGGTTGCTTAGGTCAGGTGTCTATGAATCCGGCGAGCACTCGATCCCAATCAATCAAGCAGAACTTTCGGCAGGGGTTTATTTCGTGCACCTTGAATCGAACAATCGCCAGGCTAGTGTTAAGTTCGTAATTACTCCCTAGAGTTTGGTAGGATTTGACAAGGGTGGCTCTGAGGATATTCTATAATCGTTAAACTCAACCGAAAGGAGGTTGAAGATGAGAAGAATCGCCTTGATGGTTCTGGCAGGAGTCCTTGCACTCTCTGCCGTGGAGTGGGAGATAGAGCAGGTAACAAAGGGGACCAAACACTACAGCTATCAGCCACTTCTTGCTCTTGATGATCAGGGGTATACGCATGTGCTTTTCACACAGTGGAATGATGATGTTCACCTCAAGGTTGCCTCTAACGTTATCGGTTCGTGGGTTATCAAGGAAGTAGCGCCGGTCACGGAAGGGCCTTCCTACTGTCTTGATGTCGATTCGGAAGGAAACACGTTCGTAGCATTCTCGCAGTGGCTGGATGAAACTAATTGGGATCTTTTTATTGCCGCCGACACCAACGGAAAGTTTGTTAGTGTCAACATCACTAAAGACGAAATCGTTAATGTAGTACCGATTGTAACACTGGATCATGAAGGAATCCCGCATCTGCTTTACGTGGAACGTACCACGCCGGAAGAAGTAGCCGAGCTTTTCTACGGATACGACGATGCAGAGGGATTCCACAGCGAACAGGTGTGCGAAAACTTACATCCTGACTATTACATAGGATTTGACCTTGTGTTCGATCAACTTTATATCCCTCACGCCTTCTACATCGGTGATGATAGCCATCTCTGGCACACCACCTCCGGAGAACCAGGATGGATAGGAGACCAGCTCAACGAGCTATCAAGCGAGTATCCCTCGGCGGTAGCGGATGCCTCAGGAGCGTTTCATGTAGCCTACGACGTCGGCAGTAATAGTATCCACTATATCACCAATCAGAGCGGCGCATGGCAGGATGAGCTTGTCTCGGCTGGTGGAGGCCCAAAAGGCTGGAACGAACAGCCTTCCATTGCTATTGATCCTAACGGTGATCCTCATGTGGTTTGGTTGCGGGTCAACGCCGATTACTGGCATGATTTTTACTATGCGAATAAAACCACAGGTGTTTGGGTAGAGGAACCAATTACCTCTACACCTGAGGAAGATGAGTTGCCTGGATACGGACACTACTTTGCGATTGACGCCCAGGGTTACGGCCATCTCGTCTACTGCGCCGATGACGAGGATGGGGTAACTCAGATATACTACGCCAAGTCCAAGGCACCTTTGGCCATAGCCGAGAGCCCTACTCAGGTAATCCCTTTGAGTCTGGAGCTCAGGGGATCGTGGGTCCACTTCAGCCTGCCTGAGGCTTCTTCGATCCGCCTCGACCTCTACGACGCGGCAGGCCGCAGGGTTACCTGCATCGCGTCAGGAACCTATCCCGCAGGCGATCATACTATCCCCATCAACTCAGCCGGACTCGCGACAGGGGTCTACTTCGTGCGCCTTGAATCAACCAATCTACAGGCTAGCGCTAAGTTTGTGCTGACCAGATAGTATCGCTGACAATCGAATCCCGGGTGCTTTCGCGCTCCCATCTATCTTTATTGGCTTGCCTTTACCTCAAGGGAGATGCTTTCTTCGTCCATCCGTCCCTCATCATCGCTCACGGTTACCGTGATGGTGGCGATCAGGTCGCTCGCTACAGACGATGGGGCTGTCCAGCGAGCCCTATCGCCAAGGTTCTCAATCTTCCCCAAATCGGCCTGCCAAACATAGGTAAGTTCACCCCCTGCCGGATTGTAGACATCGCAGTGGAGAATGGTGCTCTCACCAGGCGCCAGCGAAGGATCGTCAGCCGTGACGCGTTCGATCTCAGGACCCGGCAACTCGCAGAAAAGCACAAAAAGAAGCAGGCTCAAAAGAATAAGGATCATCCCAACTTGCTTTTGTCTCATCACTTCCTCCTTCCTTCACTGAGGGCAGGTTGAGACAAGCACGGTATAAGGCTCAAGATAGTTGAACGCAACCTCGCCCTTGCCATAGGCCGGATAGTAGCCTTCCTCGTCCGTTACCTCAATGAACCAGTAGCCCGCAACAAAGCCCGAACCGGTAAGATCAAAGACCGCGGTTGTATCCTTGATCTCCCCGAACACCTCGCCATCCGGCGCATAAAGACGCATCAAAGGCTTGCAGTCGCCGCCCAGCCTGGATACGTCCACGTAAAGCATGGTTGTATCCTTTAACTCGAATCGGTAGAAGTCTGGAAGCGATGCCATAGGCTCAAGGCTGTCAGAGAAAGCATCCACCAGATAGGCACCGGTGGATTCTATGCCCAGAAGCAGGGGGCTGGCGTCGGTGGTGTCGTCGTCAGGCTCCAGGGGATCGTTGATGTTGGATGAGGCTATTTCGAGCCTGTATCTGTAACGGTCGCCTGCAGGATCGCCCACAGGGGTTATGCGAAGGTAGTAGGTCTGTTCGGGACGACTTGCCACCCATGCCGCAGGCACCAGATCGGATTCGCGAGCGTCCGGTACAAGCGGGGTCTGTTTCTCGCTTAAAAGTTCCGCCTTCAGATAGAAGGCGGTGCCCGTCGGTTCGAGGAGTTTGACCTTTACAACGATCACTGAAGCAAATGGTTTGTTTGGGCCGATGCCGAAGTGGAACATCTCTGCCGGATCATCTGCCGGGATGGTAAACTCCTTTGCGTAGGGGATACTCACGTCCCAGGCGGTCTGGATGGTGTTGTTGTCGGTAGGATCAGGCGGCGTAGTAGAGTCGTCGTTATCGCAGGCCAGGACAAACAAGCCGGTTGCTAAGACAAAACTTGTAAAAAGCGAGACTTTCCTTTGCAACAAGGCCTCCTTTTACCGATTAACGAGAAAGGATACCCTCTGCTTCTTTGCTGTCAAGGGGATTACTCCTTATATAAATGAGGCTGAGTTAACGTCGGTCCCTACGTTTTTCTCTGCGATCTTTTGACCTCTGGTCAAAAGGAGCATTGACTCGTGGTCCCCGCGGCGTTACGAAGTAACGGCGTGGGGTAATTAAATGCCGAGAGGGGGAGTTGAACCCCCACGGGGTTGCCCCCACTAGCTCCTGAAGCTAGCGCGTCTGCCTGTTCCGCCATCTCGGCTATTACCAATGTTTAATGATGATGTCGGCACTTCACTTACGCTCCATGTCCGCCATCTCGGCTATTACCAATGTTTAATGATGATGTCGGCACTTCACTTACGCTCCATGTCCGCCATCTCGGCTATTACCAATGTTTAATGATGATGTCGGCACTTCGCTTACGCTCCATGTCCGCCATCTCGGCATTATTACAAATCTTAATGTAGATGGCTCCTTTTCAGTTTAGGCAACTACGTCGCCTGCGTTCACTGCGACCTTCGTCCGCGGCTCATGACCGCCATCTCGGCTATTACTAAGGTTTAATGATGATGTTGGCACTTCGCTTACGCTCCATGTCCGCCATCTCGATTTCTATCAGCTTCGAGAAAAGAAGTCTATACAATCATGCCGGAAAGTCAAGCAGCTTAGCCGGTTGCGTTCGCATCGACTTGGCACCCGCGGCTCGCGGCAAGGCTTGCGTTCCTTCATCATATCCATAGAATTGCAGGATGTTTCGTCTCTACTCGCGCCGGGTAGACCGCAGGATATTCAGTGATATAAACCACTGGCTCGCCCAGCGTGATGACTTTACCGATTCGGAAGAACTTCGTCGGTTCGTAAGGAACGCTGAAAAGACAAGCCCTGAGGAGTTCTTCTCTTTATCCAAACGAACCCGTGTTGAACTCAAAAGAACCTCGGAGTATCCCCTGACATATACGTCCCGTTTTGACTCCCCGTTGCCCTCAGGATACGAGGAGAATGACCGGGTGCAAGGTGAGTGCCTTCCTGAATACCCGCTTTCTTCACCGGCGGCAATTCTGCTTTCGGGCTGGCTTGAAGGGGCGAGTGACTATTCGCGTCTGGCGAGTTGGGTAGGTCGCTGCGGCCGCAACCTGTGGGCGATGGATCTTCCCTATCATATGCGTCGCGCTCCCCAAGGAACCCGCTCAGGTGAACTCGCCATCACCCCAGACCTGGTGCGTACCCTTAAGGCCGTGAGGCAAGCGGTTGTGGACGCACGAGTACTCATCTCTGCGATATGGGAGTTGGGATCAAGGGATATAACACTGCTGGGCTTCAGTCTGGGCGGCTGGGTCGGCTCTCTGCTTGCACTTTCAGAACCCAAGGTCTCAAAGGCGGTTCTTGTCACACCTGTGGTTCGTCCTGATGAGCTTTTCCTGAACTCACCTTTCTTCAGCTCTCTGCGTGAAGGCCTACAGGTAGGGGATAGGACAATGGTTTTTAACCAGCTCAGGTATCTTTTTCTGCCCGTGCACGGCACGCCCGTTGTTGATCCCCGGCATATCCATCTTATAGGCGCGCACGAGGACCCGCTTGCAACGCCTAGCTCTGTTAATGAACTTTCCTCAAGCTGGGGATGCAAGAAAGAGATCCTTTCCGGCGGGCACATTACCCTTTACTTCACCCCCCGGCTGTGGCAGCGAATCTTTACCCTCCTGCACCCCACCAGTTTTATTCCTTTCGGAACCTCGGTGGTGATGCGTAGCGACGACGTGGGGCAGATTGGTTGACATGCGCGCCTTCCCTGGCTAGACTTTACAAACTTAGAAAGTCCCTAAACCAAGGAGAAAAGATGTCAAAAACACAAGAGATTTTAAGACAAACTGAAAGCTACAGCGCCTCGAACTATCATCCCTTGGATGTGGTGTTATCCAAGGGCGAAGGCGTTTGGGTATGGGACGTTGACGGAAACAAGTATATGGATATGCTTGCCGCCTACTCGGCCCTCAACCAGGGGCATCGCCATCCAAAGATTCTTGCGGCGATGATCGAGCAGGCCGAGCGCATCACCCTAACCTCGCGCGCGTTCCACAACGACCGCATGGGTGAGTTCTTGGAAAAGCTGTGCAAGCTTGCAGGTAAAGATAAGGCCCTGCCAATGAACACCGGTGCCGAGGCGGTGGAGACCGCTATAAAGGCGGCGCGCAAGTGGGGCTACAAAATCAAGGGCGTTGCCGAAGACAAAGCCGAGATCATCACCTGCCGAGGTAACTTCCACGGCCGAACCACCACCATAGTCGGATTCTCCACCGAAGCCCAGTACAAGGAAGGCTTCGGACCCTTCACCCCAGGATTCGTTACCATCCCTTACGGGGATATCTCTGCCCTCAAGCAGGCCATAACCCCCAACACGGTCGGCTTCCTTGTCGAGCCCCTGCAGGGAGAGGGTGGGGTGATTGTCCCGCCAGAAGGATACCTTAAGGAAGCCGCGGTACTCTGTAAGGAGCGCAACGTTTTACTTCTCGCCGACGAGATCCAAACCGGCCTGGGACGCACTGGAAAGATGTTCTGCTCGGATCACGAGGGCGTGGTGCCCGATATCTACGTCCTGGGCAAGGCCCTGGGCGGAGGAGTGTACCCTGTCTCGGCCATCTGCTGCAACGACGATATAATGGGAGTGTTCCATCCCGGCGACCACGGTTCGACCTTCGGGGGTAATCCCTTAGGCTCTGCCGTGGGCATCGCAGCGCTGGATGTAATCATTGAAGAAAAGCTTCCAGAAAAGACGGCTGAGCTTGGTTCCTACTTTGTCGACGAGCTTCGCAAGATTGACTCCCCCCACGTTGATCACGTGCGCGGCAAAGGGTTGATGATCGGGGTGGTCATAAAAGAAAGTTCCGGCACTGCACGTCCCTTCTGCGAGAAGCTCCGCGATGAGGGAATCCTTGCAAAAGAAACCCATCACCAGGTTATACGTTTCGCTCCGCCCCTGGTTATCACAGCCGAAGAGATCGACTGGGCGCTTGAGCGAATAAAAAAAGTGCTGAAATAGTGCTCCCTTTTGCCTGCGGCAAAAGGATCGCAGGGGAAAAAGGATGAGGCGATCTATATCTTGTGGGGTTATATTTCTCACTGGCTTACTCGCTGGCTGCGGTGACGATCTGCCCGATTTGGATTTCCGCCAGGAGATGGTGGATTTGGTGGCGGAAATCTCAGAGTACGCGAAATCTAAAGATTCAACCTTCTATATCTTTTCCCATAACGCGGTCGAGCGGTGGTCTGAATACGGTTACCTCGAGGCGGTGGACGGAATCGGTCAGGAGGATGCGTACTACGGCTACGGCATTGCGACACCTGCCGAGGTCACATATTGAAGATAACCAGAAAGAAGGTAGTCCACTTAAAGACTTAAGACAAGTACTGCCTGATTTAAGTTATACACAAGTTCAAATTCTACTTCAAGAGTTAAAAAATGAAGGCTGGATTCATTCTAATGGGCGTACGAAAGGTGCCCGTTGGTACCCTGGCCCAGCCTCGGAATAATCGTGTTTTAAACAATTCAACCGTAACTTGTAATCATCAACGGCTGAATGACAGGCTCTCCAGTCTCAACAGATGAACCCATTTTTATATTATACTTGACTATCCATAACTTCACGGTAGAATGAGCGTAAGAACATCTTAAGCGGAGCGTTATTTGAACGAGCGAAACATGACCAACCTTCCGACAATGCTACAGCAGCAGGAGATTGGCGAAACGGCATCCCGAACCGCAAAATCCCTCAAGTTTGCAGGCGTGGTGCTTTTTATCTTCTCCTTCCTCTCCCTTGTGATCGGTGTTTTTCTGGTTATCCGGATCATCTCTTCACCTTTGGGGTTTTCCAGGCTTTCGCCCCTCCTTCATATGTACAACCTGAAACTTCTTTCTCTGCCTTTACTCAGCCTGGTCCTGGCAGCCGCGATGCTCATGGTGGCAAAGGCCGCCCGACCCTACATTAAAGAAATCAGCCTGCAAAACTTCTCCCACTACCACACCATGGTAAGGATATTCTTTATAGTTTGGGGTAGCGTGACCGCTGTGGAGTTGATGATCGGGATAGCATCCGCGGCCTTCTACCTGGCAAGGGCTATAAAGATCATCTCTTGAGGTTATTATGGCAGATTCATCCTTAAATCATGATACCTCTGATGCTGGAACAATGGAGAGGTTGAGGGAGAAGATAGGGAGAACCGTCCCCTGGTTGAGAGTGGTGGGGATAGCCAGCCTTGCTGTTGCCGGGCTTAATCTGGCGACACTGGTCTTCAACGCCTGGCTACTTCCAAGGTACGGTGGAAGGCTGGAGACCGGGCTGCCCAGCTGGAACTTCACCTACGTACTGAGAGGGGTATTGGGGATGACGGTTTCTATCCTTTGGGGGGTTCTTTGCCTGCTGGCCGCCCGCAAGGCTCGAGGCTACGCACAACGATCGGAAACCGGGGACCTGATCGGCTTCCATCAGAGGATCAATAACATAGCCCTGGTCTGGCGCATCCTTGGAATACTTACGCTTGTGCTGCTTTCTCTGGTTGTCTTGGTAGGTCTCATCTCTTTACTTGCTAATCCTCCATTCTAGCTTCCTGTCCATGGCGGGCGAATATAACCGGTTATCCTTGTTCTCCTTCAATCCTCAATGCGAGTAGATAGTGGGAAAGGCCGGATTCATTCTAATGGGCGTACGAAAGGTGCCCGTTGGTACCCTGGCCCAGCCTCGGAATGATTGTGTTTTAAACAATTCAGCAATAATCCAAACACCGAAAAACTTTGACACGCCCCGATTTTCTCCTATGATAGAAATACCCCACGCCGTCCCCTTCGGGTACGCCGCGGGGACCCCGTAAGGGATCGGAAATTGAAACCAGAGGAGGCATGATGCCCGCCGATATCGAGATAGCACGGACCACGAAACTAAAACCGATTGCCGAGATAGCGGCAAAGCTTGGTCTTACCCCGGACGATCTGGAACTTTACGGTCACTACATCGCAAAGGTTTCCGCCGAGACCTGCCACCGGGAGTTGGTGCGCGAGCCGGCAGGAAAGCTGATCCTTGTATCCGCGATTACCCCTACCAAGGCGGGCGAGGGAAAGACTACGATTTCGATCGGCCTGGCCCAGGGTCTTGCACGTATCGGCAAGAAGACTGTGCTGGCATTAAGGGAGCCCTCCCTTGGCCCGGTGATGGGAATAAAGGGTGGCGCTACAGGAGGCGGGTATTCGCAGGTACTGCCGATGGAGGATATAAATCTCCACTTCACCGGCGACATCCACGCAGTGACCGCCGCCCACAACCTTCTCACCGCGATGATCGACAACCACATCCAGCAGGGTGACGAGTTGGCGATCGACGGTCGCACGGTTTTGTGGAGGCGCGTTTTGGACGTGAACGACCGCAGTCTGCGCGATGTAGTAATCGGACTGGGAGGTAGAACCATGGGCTTCCCCCGCGAGTCGGGTTTCGACATCAGTGCCGCGTCCGAGGTGATGGCTATACTGTGTCTGACGGATAGTTTTTCGGATCTCAAACGCAGGTTGGACAACATCCTGGTGGGTTTTACGTTTGATAGACAGCCGGTTACGGCCAAGGGGCTACACGCATCCGGTGCGATGGCCGCACTCCTAAAGCACGCATTCAAGCCGAACCTGGTGCAGACCATCGAAGGCGTGCCTGCGTTCATTCACGGCGGGCCGTTCGCAAACATCGCCCAGGGTGCGAACTCCATAATGGCGACGAAGCTGGCACTGCGACTCGCGGATTATGTGGTAACAGAAGCAGGATTCGGGTTCGACCTGGGTGCTGAAAAGTTCTTCGACATCGTATCCAAAGCTGGCAAGTTGGATCCTGGTGTGGTGGTACTGGTGGCGACCGTTCGTGCCTTAAAGATGCACGGCGGTGCGGACAAGAAGGAGCTGGAAAAGCCAGACCCGGATGCCGTCAGAAGAGGCCTGCCCAACCTGGCCAAGCACCTTGAGAACATAGGAAAGTTCCAGATGCCCGCGGTGGTGGCTATAAACGTGTTTGCTCAGGACACCGATGAGGAAATAAGAGCCGTCGAGGAGTTCTGCAAGAGCCAGGATGTGGAGTATGCCCGGGCCGAGGTGTGGGCAAAGGGCGGGGAAGGCGGAGCCGAGCTGGCCGAGAAGGTGGCCAAACTGCTGGATGAGAAGCCCGGGCACTACAAGCCATTGTATGAACTGGACTGGTCGGTGGAACGCAAGATCGAGACCGTGGCGCACGAGATATACGGTGCCGAGGCGGTGGATTACACACCGGACGCGCAGCGGGACCTGAGTCGGATCAAGAGGTTCGGGTACGATAAACTCCCTGTGTGCATTGCCAAGACACAGGCGAGCCTGTCGGATAATCCTAAATTGCTGGGCAGACCAAAGGACTTTTTGGTGACGGTGCGCGACATCGTGATCGCCGCCGGTGCGGGATTCCTGGTGCCCATCACGGGCAAGGTTTTGCGCATGCCCGGCCTGCCCAAGCACCCCGCCGCCGAGCGGATTGATATCGATGACGACGGGAATATCTCGGGACTGTTTTAATTCACCCGGTAAGGATCTTGTAACTGGAGGGTTTCACCTTGGTGTGATTTTAATCGAACTTGAAGAACCAGCTTGATTCTGATCTTGTTCGATATGAGGCAACGCCCATTCCAATATATTGACAACGTCTGAATCGATACCTACAATTGCCTGCTCCATAGTCATGGGGAGTCTGTACTTAATGTTGTACGTATGTATTTCAAGAGCGAGAAAAAGGACTTAGCGGCCAAGGAGAAGGTTAGTCTGGTAAAGGAATTGGGAGATTTGGAAATCGTGAAAACATCTGAATAATAATCGTATATTGTCTGCTGGCCCCAGCTCCGCCGGGGCTTTTTCTTATACAATCATTTTACCGCACCCGGTCATTTCACTGCGATCTTTTCGCCGCAGGCGAAAAGGAGGATTACTAAAACCTCCAGCCGAAGTATGCCGGGACGGTCAAGGAGAGCGGACATCGGTCGGTTCCCGAACCTATACCGTAGACAAGCTCCAGCTTGCCGACGAACCCCTTGCCAAGTCCCAGTCCCAGACCGATGCCTGCACCGGCGAGCAGCCCGTCGTGGGGGTCTTCGTTGACCTTGGCCAGGTAGAGGGGCGGCAACCCTGGCTCGTGTATGGCGGCGATGTCGAACGAAACACTGGCCGCCCACCAGCAGTCGTCTATACCGCCTACAAGTGGCAGATTCTTGAGGGAAAAATCCAGCCACCGGTAGCGCAGCTCCACCGAACCCACCGAAAGACACGGCCCAACCTGGGTGGTATCCTTCCAGCCTCTAAGGAAGCGATCCTTGCCGATGTAGATGGTGCGGTAGCGAGGGATGGAATCTATCTGCTGGTAGGTGAAGACGTTGCCTGCAAGCACCGTCCTTTTCCCCAGAGGAAGGTATCCGGCCACCGAGAGGGAGCAGGCGCGCTGGGTTTGAAAGCCCTCGGTGTAGCCCGGATTGTGGAGGTAGGAGGCAACGACCTGAACGCCCCTGGTTGGATACGAAGCGTCGTCGCGCAGGTCAAGTTCAAGGGTTGGCTTGAGGTAAACGGAGCGGTCGATTGTATCCGAAGCAAAGGTATAGGTGTCTGATTCCAAACCGTATGCCTTGGTCTGCAGGAAGCCGATCTCGAGCGAAGCGGTCAAGGGACGAACCAGCCGCACGGTTTGCTCGTATGATACCCTGTGCTCGATGCGATAGAGCCGAGCGTCCTTGCGCCAGAAGTAGGTAAAGGTGTAACCTAACTTCTCGCCGTGCCAGCGGTTGTAGGTGATGGGGGCCTCCACAAAGGTATAACCCTTCCAGCGAGGCGTGGAGAACCGGAACCCGATCTCGCCTCCAACGTCCACGTGCAGCGCCCTACCGAACAGGTTTGGATACAATGCGCCCGCCCCCAGGTAGAATCCGGTGGAGGCGTCTATGCCCACGATTGGGTAAGGAAGTGGGTAGTGGCGTTCGGCGACCGTGATTACTACGTCGCTCTTCTCCGCGTCAGGATCAACCGCCTGGATGTCAACGCTGCCGAACGCGCCGGTGCTTAGTATGGCGTTGCGGGTCTCCTCGACCGCCTCAGTGGTCAGGGTGTCGCCCGGTCCAAAGACAAGCTCGCGGCGGATGATACCCTCATGGGTAAACTCGTTGCCTTTTATCTCAATCCTTCCAACGACCGGTGCAGGGAAAACAAGCGGGCCTACAACTCGACTGAACTCCTCTGGATTCACCTCCGGAACCTGAGGTTTCAGAGGCATCTGTTGGGCAAGGGTTATCGGAGCGGCAATTATCAGGGCGATTAAGAAGATGTTCATTTGCCCTCTATCTCGCCAAGGAGCTTCTGGGCGTCCGGCTTATCCTCAAGGTAGAAGTCTGCAGGGTTGTAAGGGTTGGTAACGGCCAGACACCTCTTGAGCTGTTCACGGGCGGCGGAGTAGTTTTTCTGTTTTATGTAAACCTTGGCCAGGTCAACGTAGAGCAGGGTGTAGTTGGGATCAATACCGATGCCCTTCTGGAGATAGGAGATGGACTTGCTGATGTCCCCGCCTGCAAAGCCGGGCACCTCGAGATACCAGATGGCCAGCCCGTCCATCGCAGGGGTAAACTTTGGGTTCAGTGAGAGAGCCTTTTCAAAATCAGCCTTGATACCGGGAGCCATCGAAAGTGAGTTGAGCACGCCCTTTGTCTGACCGATTCGCCCCAGGGCTACCCCGTGCCAGAAGTGGGTCTCGGGGATAGCAGCATTCGCCGCCCTGGCCTGCTGTGCGTAACCCCTGGCCGTCTCGTAGCGGGAAAGCTTATCCTGTTTTGAGGTCTTGTCGTCACCGTAAAGACAGTAAAGCCTGGCCATGCGCCAAAGCGCTCCTGCATCGTTGGCGTTCTCGGAAAGGACCTCCTTACACAGGTTGTAGATCTGATCGGTATAACCTTTGTAATCCTTGTGTCGGTTCTGGTAGTAGTTATCGGCCTTGGAAAGCCGCGCGTCCAGCGCCCACACTGCAACCGCGAGCAAAAGCCCGCACAGAACAACTCGTTTCATGCTTCCTCCTTGATAATGGTGAGTCTACGAAATGAACCTCGCAAGTCAAGGGCAAAAAAAATCCCCGGCCGGGCGCAAGCCCGACCGGGATCCACTGACAGTCTTGGGGTCTTAGTTCAAGTTAGTTTTTGATTTGCCTCCTTGAGGTTTGTTGATCTTCGCAGGCTTCCGAAACCCAGCACTACTGCTTTGGTTTATCCAGATCATCCACGCCTACGAACTCGTCTATGTCCTCGACGATCTCAATGGTCTCGTAGACCTCCGGCGGGATGCTGAAGCCGCACATCTGTTCGATGTCAGCGATCAGTGGCGGGGCGTCCTGGGGCCATAATCTCCCCCCCAGACCGTCCAGAAGGGTTTCGTCGGTTATAGACGCAGGCGGAACGCCTGCCCATTGAGCGACCGCATTGTGGATGTCTTCTTCAGTGCAATCTGCAAAGAGAGGGCTTACCATAAGCCCGAAAAAAACGAGCGCGGCAAAAGCCAAAACTACGCGCTTCATGTTATCCTCCTTGGGTTGTTAAGTGGGTTAGGTTCTTAGTCTGTCAGGGAATTTGAGCGAGCCAACGCTCTGTCTCTTCCGCTTCCCTTGTCATCCCCAAACGCACGTAGCCCTCCTTGGCTTGCACCAGTAGATCTTCGAGACCGGCTATATCTAATCCGAGTTTCCTTATGCTCTTTCCAAAACTCTCATGCAACACGCGGAAACGATCCTCGTTGTTGATCGCCTCGGCTTTCCTCAGAGCCTCATGGTAGAGACCTTTCGCTTCCTCCCATGAGTCGTTAAGTACAGCAATATCTGCAAGGGCGATTTGAACAGCGTTAAGAACATTGTGGGATTCGATCTCCTCGGCTAACCCTGTCGCCTCCTTAAGTAGGGAATCGGCCTTCTCCATATCCTCCAGGTTCATATATACCCTTGCGAGATCGCACAGAATCAGTGCCAGGTTCTTGAGATCGCCAAGCTCCCTGAAGAGGCTGGCGGATTCCTGAATGGGGGAAAGGGCCTGGGAAAACCTGTCCTGCTTGAGATAGATCGAGCCCCTTCGGAAGAAGGCGCTGGCCATAAGGCCTTTGTCCTCCAGCTGATCGGCGAGAAGTTCAAGGCTCTTCGTGCTTTTAATCGCGTTGTCAAGATTTTCTTCTTCTACAAATGATAAAGCCATTCGACTGTAGCAGATAGCCAGGGGTCTTAAGGCGTTTGCCTTTTTGAAGTTCCGGCTGACGGTTCGGAGTGTATTGAGAGCTCGGCGGTGGTTGCCGCGGCGCTGGTCAAGGATGGCCATGTTCAAAAGCACCAGCCCCTGCAGGCGCAGATCCTTGTTCGCACCGGCAAGGGTCAGGGCCTCGCTCCACATCTGGTCGGCGGCGGCGTATTGATTCATTCGGGCAAAGACCTTGCCCAAGGTCACGGCGCTTGCGTAGCCAAGACGGTAATCGCCGGTGGGGTGGGCAGTCTGGCGGGCAACCTCCGCGTACGTTCGGGCGCGCCTGAGTCGGCCCTCTGCAAGTAGCGCCTCCGCCGCTATCCGGTTAAGCTCGACAGCCTCGGACGGTGAGCATTCGTACTTCACGCCCTCCAAAGCGAAGGCGAGCGCTGAGGACCTTTCGCCCCTCCTCAAGGCCTCGCTGGCTTTTTCTAAAAGGCTCACCGTTTCCTCTTCCAAAAAATGTCATTCATGAGGACTCGATCTCCTTTTAAAATCCTTCCTCTATAATTTGACTGTAATTGAATCATAGTCAGATGGAATGACTTGTCAAGTGGGCGGGGTTTATCTGCGATGAGGTGATAGCTAAATCAGATGCGATATTTTATCAAAATTACCGGATCGAATTGGTGATGTGGATAACTCGGCCCCAGGGGGTTGACTTTTTTCCTGTCTCGTTTATATTACATGTATGCCTAAACGACCCAGCAAGAATTACGACCTGCCGAATGGCTTTACACAACTCAAAAAGCTGGGCGAGGGGGCGGGAAGCGTGGTCCTGGCCGTAAAGAATGAAACCACCGGCAAGGAGCTGGCGTTCAAACTTGCCACACGGCAAGACCCGACGCACCGGTTGGAGCAGGAGTTCGCTATCCTTGCACGCCTGGACCACCCCGGGATCGTGCGGGTGTACGAGTCGGGATTTTATAAGGGGAGTCCATACTTCATGATGGAGTTGATCAAGGGGAAGCCTTTCAACCGTTTCATGAACGAGCATCGTTCAGAGCCCGGATTCATCGAGCTTTTCCTCGGCGTTCTGGGCGAGGGGGCAATCACCCTTGCAGGCATCCATCAGGAGGGGGTAGTCCATGCCGACATAAAGCCCGCCAATCTTTTAGTCCAAGAAAATGGAAAACCGGTGCTTTTGGACTTCGGCTTTGCAGAGGATTATCTACTCAGCCACACCGCAGAGCCGCGAGGCACCCTTGACTACGTGGCACCCGAGCTGTTCCTGGGCAGGGAGGTCTCTCCTGCGGCAGACGTTTACTCGCTTGGAGCGATGGCCTACGAGGGATTGACAGGGAAGATACTGTGGGGCAAGAAATCCCTCCCCGATCTTATACGGGCAAAATTCAAGACACCACCCGGATTCAGCAAACAGAAGCCTGAGATATGGGGTGATGCCGAGGAACTCATACTCAGGATGCTTCAACCCGACCCGGCACTGCGTCCCGCCGCTGGAGAAATCCTGACGGTAATCGAGAAATTGATCGAGAAGAAGGAAAGGATCGAGGTTGAGCAACCAGGTATCGCACCCAGGCTTTGCTTTGGTGGACGAGAGGAGGAGCTTTCTGAACTTGAGAGATCGATCTTTGAAGAAAAGAGGGTCCTGCTCCTTGAAGGTCCCTCAGGAATCGGCAAGACCCGACTTCTGCGTGAGTTTCTATTCCGTGCTTTGCTCAAACACCACAACACCTTACTCGTTACGGGCCGCGCAGGCCACCTTTCCCTGACTGAACACCTCGCCGCCGCCTTGGGACTTGCACGGGAGCAAACCCATGCTGAGGAAAGGGAGCACCGCTACGAAATGATCTTTCAGGCCGCGCGGAAGGCACAACTCGATGCGGTGATGATAGATGCCCCCGCTGATTTATCCCCGGATGAGGAGGAGTGTCTTGGTTTTCTTGCCCGCGGTTTTGACGGAAAGATCGGGGTTGTTATCTCACAAGTCCAGCAGCGTATCCATCCTTCCGCTTACAAGATTGAGCTTAAGCCCCTCAAGGAGGAAACAATCCTTGAGATGGTCTCGCGAACCTTTGAAGGGCTGCGTGAAAAAAACGCCCTTGCAAGTGCTCTGACATCTATAGGGGAGGGAAACCCAAGGCGCATGAACGAACTTCTCGAGGTGCTCTACCATGAAGGATGGCTACGTAGAAAGAAACGATGGGTCTACGAATCCCCGGTTGAAGAAAAGAACCTGGCTGAAAAGCTAGCAGAGTGGCTGGGTGCAAGGATAGAGGGACTCCCTCTGGAATCAAAACTGGTTCTTTCAACGCTGGCAACGGCTGAAGGACCGTTGCCCTCTCCGCTGCTGCAGAGCGCACTGGGCAAATCCGATACCCCGTTGATTCTCTTGAACCTGACTAACGTGGGGTTCGTGCATTCCTTCCCCTACCGGAACGTCCCTCACTATGAACTTAAGAACGATCTTGTGGGGCAATACGCATCAGCCGCACTTGCAGATAAAGACAAAAAAACCCTGAGGAAGAAACTGGCTGAGGCGTTGGAGGATATGTGCAGGGAGATTTGGAACGAGGATCCATCAGCTTGGGATAACTCCTATCTTGTTCAGCTTGCTTCGCTTTATTCCAAAGCCGGCATAAAAGCGAAAGCCCGCCGCTATCTGGTTTCTGCCGCCAAGCGTTTGGCCGCCGCCTACGACTTCGACCAGGCACACCTATTCCTTAAGGATGCCCTGAGTGCTAAACCTGCCAGGAATGAGCGGATGGAAACCCTGCTGGAACTGGGGCGTATAGCAGACATCGAACATAACGCTCAGGAGGCGGAGGAGTTCTACACCCAGGCCTTGCCTCTGGTCGAAGAAGACCTTGAGAGCGAAGCAGATATCCTGCTCCGCATAGGATTGGCATATCAGAGGGTGAAGGATCTCGACCGGGCCCAGGATTTCTTCAACCGCAGTGAAGAATTTCTCAAAGACTCTTCCAGCGCGCTTAAATACCAACTGCTCTCGGCACGCGGATGGAACGCCCTTGAGCGGGGAAAACTGAACCAAGCCCAAACCTTCTTCCAGCAAAGCATGAAGATCGCCTCTTCATCCTACGAGCAACGCAGCGTTCAATACGATCTGGCGTGGACGCTTTTTTTGAAGAGAAATCCTTCCGAGGCACTTAAATACGCACGCACAGCACTTGAACTAAGCGAGACTGAAGATGACAAGAGTGCCATTTGTCGAACGTCGCTTCTCGTGGCCGATGTACTAAATAACCTTGGAAGACTTAAGGAGGCGGAAGACCACGTAGAACGGGCCCTGGGCCTGACCAGGAAGATGGGGTATCCCATCATGACCTCGCGCGTTCTGCACCACAAGGCTCAGTTGTTCTCTAAAGCAGGACGCTACCGCGAAGCGAGGAGCGTAGCGCATCAGGCAATCGAGGTGCTGGGCAAGCTCAAGGACAGATACCAGATCGCGCTGCTCGCTCTGTTCGAGGCCCAGCGATCAATGGATATCGGCGACTGGGAAAGAGCCGAACAAGGGCATCTTGAACTCTGGCAAGCCACGCAGAAAACCTCTTCTTTAAATTCCCTTGCCCCATACGTTCTACAGAGTTGGGCCGAGCTCTATCGACTAAAAGGCGAGGTTCTCCCCGCAAAACGTATGCTTGTGAAGGCAAAGGCACTTGCCTCCTCGCGCGGCGACGAATCCGTACTTCCATGGATAGGAATCACTCATTGTCGGATAAGCCTTGCCGAGGGGGATTACTCTGGGGCCAAAAAACTGCTCAAGGGATGTAAACCCCTCTTGAATAAAAAAGGCGATGTATATGCCGAATTTCACGTCGGGCTGCTTGAAACAGAGATAAGCCTTGGGGAAGGGAAGGATGCAGTAAAATCTGCCTCTGAGTTGATTAAGGGGATAGAGAAAAACGGCTTCGAGAATTTGCGCGGGAAGACACTTCGTCTCCTTGGACGAGCGTTAATGGCCTCTGACAGGTTCCGGGAGGGACTAGTCAAGCTTCACGAGAGCGCGGAAGTATTAAAGTCCCAGGAGGCGCTCTATGAACAAGGTCTTAGCCTCTATACGATCGCGGAGGCGATGTTTGAAAAAACAGGCTACACAGAGGAATCTATCTCGATATTACAGGAGGCGCAGATAATCTTCGAGCGTATCGGAGCGGCAAGGAATCTTCAGAGAATCAAAAGCTTCCGCGCCGAGCATTTCGCAGACTGGCGGAAGCAAGCCGGGCTCTCGACCGAATATCTTAAAAGCCTCAAGCGCGTAAGTGAACTGATAAACTACCGGCTTGGGGAGGAAAACTTCATGCTCGATCTTCTCGCTATAGTTCTGGAACTAACCGTAGCAGAACGGGGGATGGTCTTTATGATGGATGAAGACGAGCTCTACTCCGTGGCTTCAAAACGAATGGATACAACAACTACGCATGATGCCCGACGCATCTCCCGTACCGTTATCAAACGCATTCAGCATGGCCTGAAGTCCATCTACACACCTGACGCCACCAAGGACGGACGCTTCAACCGTTCCCAGAGCATCATGTTGAATGATATCCGCTCCCTCATGTGTATTCCACTCAGAACGAGCGAGAAGTTGATAGGAACTATCTATCTGGACAGCCGCGAAATAGGTCTCTTTGATGCCGAAAAAACCCTCTACTTCGACGCACTTGGCAACCTTCTGGCGGCGACCATCGATAAATCGGCTGAGTTTGCAAGGCTGAGAGAGGAGTTGGTGCTCGCACGCAAAAGAAAACCCTGGGAAGAGACAGGGATCGTTATAGGCACCTCCCCTGCCATAAGCAAACTCTGCAGCCAGCTTGAGCGGATAGCTCAATCCGATACCAACATCCTTCTTGAGGGAGAAACAGGTACAGGCAAGGGTGTGTTCGCCAACATGATCCATGAACAAAGTCCGCGGCGCAAACGGGAGTTCTGCTCCATAAACTGCGGAATCCTGCCGGAAGGGGTCTTTGAATCCGAACTCTTCGGCCACCGCAAAGGGGCATATACCGGCGCGACCGAGGACCGTCTGGGGCTTCTGGAGGCGGCAGACGGCTCAACCGTTTTCTTTGACGAGATCACCAACACATCCCTGGCCATGCAAGCCAAGCTCTTAGAGGTAATCGAAGAACGGATAATCCGCCGCCTGGGTGAATCGAAGAAAAGATATGCCAATCTCAGGTTCATCGTCGCAACCAACCGCGACCTCAAAGAGGAGGTTCGTGAAGGACGCTTCCGCGACGACCTCTACTTCCGTATAAACACGGTTACCCTCTCACTCCCGCCTCTGCGCGAACGAAGAGAAGACATCCCGGAGTTTATCAACTTCTTCCTTAAAAAGTTCTCAACCGAATTCAACAAGAACGTAACAGAGATAGCGGATGATGTAATGCAAGCCCTCATTACCTACCCCTGGCCAGGCAACATCCGGGAGCTTGCAAACGTAATTGAACGGGCAATCCTGCTGGCCCCAGAAAGGCTTATTACACGCGACCTCCTGGATCAGCGATTCTTCCCACTGGTTCCACATACCACCCAAACACTGCGCGAGGCCCGTCAAATCGAGGAGAAGGAGCTTATAAGACGAACCCTGCTTGAAACCAGGGGTAACGTAACGCGAACCGCACGACGCCTTGGCATCTCCCGCCAGCACCTCTCACGACTCCTCAAATGCTACGACATCCCACGTAAACCAAGATAGGACTGTCGCAATAATGTGACAATCCTGGCCTAATTTTAAATGGCTTGTTAGTTGGTCGTTAGCACAACAAAGATATACGCATGTCACATATATATGACACTTTTGTACCCCGATACCCTCCCCCTGCCAACCCAATATCTGCAACCCTTTTAAATTCAATAGCTTATAGAATTGGCCCGGACCTTGCTTATCTACTTTAACGCAATTGAGCAACCTGCAAAACAAAAGGAGGATAATATGCAGAGAACGCAGAGAACGTGGAAGAAACTTCTCGGGGCGGCACTCTTGACCCTGGCCGTTATAGGAATGATAGCCCCATTGGTCGCGGCTACAACACCTACGCAATTGGATTCACCAACCGGCGAGTCTGGTTACGTAGCGGATCCTGATGATACCTTCGATACAGGAGGACCTTTTCCTGATCCTCCGTATCCTGATCCCATGCCGCCACCCCCGCCGCAGGTTTAGGTAAGTCGCCCGAGTAAAAGCACCTGAAATGTTCAAGAGAGGAAAAGATGGCGAGGAGTACTAAACAATACTGGGAGGAAAGAGAGCTCATTTCGAGCCAAGAGAACCTGTTCAGCAACGTAATCATTGAGTTTGGATCAAACATGCTGGTACTCAACCATCCGGACGTCAAAGGCCTTCACGTAAAACGTGATCCAAAAACCGATGACGTGATCATAGAACTCTTTGTCTACCGTGTGAGCAACTCCTTAAGATTCTTAATCCAGGAGGAATACGGGGGACATACCATTCGATTCTTTGAGACCTCGTTGAGGCCACGCATCCCGGCTTCTCTTTCCTGAAAACCCCCAAGGTTAGAATATCGATGAGGCGCAGCCTGAAGCTGCGCCTCATCTCACCCTAAAAGATCAGCGATTAATGGCCTGAGCTTTTGGATCGAGCAGAAGGTGGAAGAAACCGTCGGCGGCCCAAGGTGTGCAATCGGGATTTTCTATACGTTCCTATCCCTTGCGCCTTTAGCTTCATCATCGCTGCTATAAGCGCGTCAGGGAAGTGGTCGTCCTTCTTGACGATGTGACCCTGAGCATCCCTGCGCCAGGTGCGAAGCTGGCGGATAAGGGTAGTATGGCGTTCAGGGATGCGAATCCGTCCCTTCTCGAAAAGGTAGGAGAGGATGGACACCCCCTCTTCCTTGAAACTGACGAAAGGTACACCAAGTGTTTCTGAGGAAGGTGCGGACGCGCCGCCAGCTGGCGGACGGCCCCATACCGCAAAGCCCTCATCCCTGAGCCTTGAGTTCTCAAACGGATGAGAGAAATCCGCGTAAACCTCCCTGAGACCGAAGCGCTCCCTGAGCTCCTTTAGACGGCTGACGATTGCGTCAACTCCCTGCCGGTGAAACGCCTCGGTATGAAGCACATAGACATTATCACCCGACAATCCGAGAACGACCACCGCGGTCATCCCTGCAAACCCCCAGTCAATCCCGTAACACCCCCCGTACCCGTAACACACATCCTCCCTCACCTCTCCCTCTTTGACAACGGCCCTGTCGATCGCTTCTGGTTCGATCACGCACCCTGCGGACGCGGGCCTCATACCCATCACCTCCACCTCGAACGTCTCTCGGTTCGTATCCCGCCACTCGCCCACTATCTCGTCTATATCTATCCAGCCTTGCGAATCCTTGGCTTTCCCTTTGCAGTATCGCTCCCTGAACTCATTGACAGGACACAACTTGCATTCATAAGGACAGGGTTTGGCCACATCAAAACTGTCCCAGCGGTAAAGTTCGTAGCCTTGGGAATTATGATCTTCGACGAGTCTCGCGAAGCTGCCTGTGAGTTTGTGATAGGTGGACGCTCGCAGGATAAGGGCAGGGTCTGCGGTGCGCACCGTATATCGGGCGGCCCGAACCACGTCCTCCTCGGCTTCAGCTTCTTCATCAATTATCAACAGCGCCCCCCGCTTACCGCGGCCAAGGTGAAGCCCCCGGATGGAGCGCGCCGACGCGGTCTTGGCCACTATACGGTTGCCGTTTATTCCCACAAGCTCCGAACGTCTCAATCGGTCCACCGATTCCTCGGTTTCAGGCAGCTCGAGCCACTCCAGGATGTAGGAGTAGAGTGTAAGCGCCTGGGTTTCCGAGCCGGCCACGATGCCTGCGTCGAAATCCTTAAAAAGGAAGAAGGCGGTGGCCAGGATCGCCGCCCCGAAGGTCTTGCCTCCGCCGCGCGGGGCTAAGACTACGGCTTTGCGCGTCTTAAGAGAGCAAAGATCGTCAAAGAGCCGCTTGAACTCACCGAAGAACCGGACCCCGCGCTCCGCAAAAAAGAGCGCAGGGTCCGTGCGGTAACGCGCAAGGAGGGGTGCTCGTGCACGCAGGCGCTCGAGGAAATTCCCGAGCAGGGTCCTTTCACTAGGTACCATTTCGCTTCAGCTCGGCCTCGAGCGCCTTAATAATATCTTCCCTTTTGCGATCAAATTCAGCGCCCAGCACTTTGCGCAACACTCGAAACAGCGGCTCAAGCTCCCTCTCAAGCCGCTCGCGACGCTCTGTTTCCGATAAAGAAATCAGAAAGTTCTCCTCGGTCTTTAAAAGCCCGGGAAGAAGTCGAACCGCTTTCTCAAAACGATTTATTCGGGATTTGTCGGTTTCCTCGTCGGCTGCATTAACCATCTTCAGGTAGCGATCCTTGAGCTTTTCCAGATCTTTGATAGCCTTGCGACGAAACTTTGCCGAATTAAGAACCGCTGTCTCGTTCATCATGCACATCCTTCAGTACTTCTTGACGATCGCTGGTGAGCCTTACCAGCTCGCGCAGGGCAAGCTCCCGGTAGAGCGCATAAAGTTCGTCCTCACGAACTATGAGTTTCTGGCATCGTTCGGCTAAATCTCGTTCTCTCATCTTTCGCTCCAGCCGCCAGGCGCGCCACAGGGCGATCACCGCCGCGATCAAAAGCGCAAGCGGGATGCCGAAGTCGCGCACCATGGCAAGAACGTTCATCTCATTTCGCCTGCCCCAGAAAGCGCAGGATGTCTGAAATGTTATCGCCCAGCTCGGCCTTCTTTGAAAGCGAGTACTTAAGGATAGCGTCGTAGAACTTCCGGTCGTCAGACTGCGTGCTTTTGAGTTCCTCCAGAGCCCTTCTGAGATTCTCGCGCGCCTCTTCCAACGCGTCGCGCAGATCGCTGTTTATGCTGTCGCGGCTGCAGCGCTTGAGCGCCAGGCAGATGGCCTCGTAAGCCTTGGCCACGTCTTCAATTATCATTTATGTACCTCCGATTCATTGCTTTCCAATTTCCCCCACGAAAGGGGTCCGCATATCCCGTCAACCACCAGCTCCGTTTTGCCCTGAAACTCCAGGAACACCTCTTGCGTTCTCGGTCCCCAGTCGCCATCTGCGACCAGCCGAGCGTCCACGTGATGGTTAAGGAACTTCTGAACTCTGGCCACCCAAGGGTTCTTTATGCCGTATCTGAGGGTCGGACGCCAACCCGTAACACCCGTCACACCCGTAACACCCGTCACACCCGTAACGCACCTGCCTGAGGTATAAGGCTCCTCAGGCTGTCCGCGTGTCTTCATCCAATTGCCCAGATCGCGCGCACCCCACAGGGTGAGACCGAAGAGCCTGCCCGGATGACGCTCGATCCTTTCAAGAAAGAATCGGTAAGCTTCACCCTCGTAACCGCCATGAATTGCGATGCATCCGGCTGACCACCGGCCGATACTCTCATCCCTTCCTCCGGCGTGAACGTGGATCCCGAACCGGCCTTGATACACCCGTTCGGTGATATCCTGGCTGAAATCAGCGTCCCGGTCCCGCCAGACCCTGTCAATTCCCGATGCCGAAACCAGCGCTGGGTGTCCGCGGTGCCTGCCGCGCTTGTATAGATGATGTCCCCACACAAGGTTGGCAGCACCGGCAGGATGCGGGCTGATCTGAGTGTAATATCTTCCCGGTTCGGTGGTCGCCCGCAACGCCCGTACCCGTAACACACCCCGTAACACACCTTTATTTTTTCCCGATTCATCGGCTTCCTTCCAAAAAAGCACGACGCAATCGTTGTACCGGTCGGGTGTGTTCGCATTGATGCCAACGAGACCCTCCAGTTCTCCCAACGGCTCTGCACCCTCAAGGCAGAGGACGTTTACTGCATCCTGCCCTGTTTCCACAGGATAGCCCAGGGCCGAGCAGAACTCGCAGGCAAGTTCGTAGGTTAATTGCAGCTTAGTAATACTGACCTCCTTTCCCACACACTCTCCCTCTGGGAGAGGGCCGGGGTGAGGGAAGCTTTCCTTTTTTACGGCTTAATTATGACACGGTCGGTGAAGAACACAATAGAAACCTGAAGACCCGTAACACCCCTCTGACCTCCCGCAGATCGCGCGCACTTGACTTGCGAATGTGCTTCGGCGGGAATCCCGAAATAGCGGTAGGGGCACGGCATGCCGTGCCCCTACAAACTTTTGTGCAAAGCACAAAAGGAGCATTCAACCCGCTTGACAAAAAGCTGAGAGCGATTAGAGTTTATTGTGACAAAAGGAGTCTTTCATCCGAGGCTATGGAGTGTATTTTTCATGCTCGCGGTCTCCGCCGGCACAGTACACGGCTTCTGTAACGCAAGCCTGATGCGCCCGCCTGTTGAGCCGCCAAGGATCGAAGCTTTGCTTGATTCCATGCTTGTCTTAGGCGATCCAGGCCGAGGTCTTACGAGATTCGTAGAGGATTCGGCAAACACCTCCGAGGAACGCCTTCACGCCGCCACACTTTTGGCCGCACTTCACAATCGTCGTGAGGAACCGGCAAGGGCGCTCCTGGCGATCTTCTACATATCGCGTGCGCTGGAGACCTCATGGACGCCCGAGCAGGCGCTTATCGCCGCCGAGGCTTACGCAAGATTAGGCCATCAGGATTGGAGTGAGACTTCACTTGACCGCATCCCCTACGCCCATTCCTTGACCGAGGTGGCTCAGGTGTTACGGGTCTGGGGAGCTTTTGAGAAGATGAAAGACCCGGACTCTCTTGTTGAGATCCGCTCCCGCTTCGAGCGTCAGCTTGAGCGATGCTCGGATCCTATCGCACTCATGCTCTCCCTGCACGGCCTCGGTCTTTGTTATATCGCCAAGGGCACGGCAGCAGCTTACGACACCGCAGCCGCGCTTTTGAGTTTCACGATGGAGGATACCGCCGCGGCATACCTGAGCTTCGCAACCAAAGGGTACCGCAAGTACACCAAGGAAATTCCGCTTGTCAAACGCCTCTTACCCTACAGTCTGTACTGGTCGGGCAGGGCCGCTACCAGAAGCGGCAACGGGTGGATTGCACTGCAGGCGTATGAGGAAATCCTTAACAAGTATCCGGAGGCTATCTTCTGGGATGAGGCCGTGGTGCAGTACGGGGCGCTTCAGCTCAAAAGGTACAAGACGGACTCGGTGAGGTTTGCGGCGAATCTATTGCTTAAGCGTAGCAGGGAACCGTATAAGCTCCTGCAGGCGCGGCTTCTTCTGGCATCTGCGATGGCGTACGAGGCCAAATACGACTCCGCAGCGGCGGCGTTTGCCTCGCTTGCAAGGTCAATAGAGATAGGTGATACCCTGCGCGTGCTCTCCCGTGCGGGCATGACCGCCTCTCTCCTGCGCTATTCGGAATCCATCGAAGAGCCCGATAGCATCGCCGTCCGTCTTGCCGAGCTCGACCTCTCAGGCTACAACCCCCTGGCCATACCCCAGATCAACTCGGAGATTGCGGAGCGTTTCCTGATTCAGCGCCGGATAGATGAAGCGGAGAGCTTCTTTGCGCGCAGCCTGCGCTACTACCCTAATCCGGGGACCGAGACGCGCGCCAGGCTTGCTCTTGCATACATATCCCTTGCCAAAGGGGAGTATACGAGCTCTATAGCCAACTACGAGAAGGTGTTAGAGCTTGTTGACCGCTACGGGTTTTCCTTCGACGGCCTGGCTGACGTTCAGCTGAGTCTGGGACTGGCGTATCTTCAGCGCTCGAAATCTGAGGATGGGAATGGGCTTGCCGATCTGCGTCGGGCGCGCTCAAGCTTTCGTGAAGCCCTTGCGCTCGATCCTGAAGGTGAGACCGGCGACGCGGCCCGCAGACAGCTGGAGGGAATAGATTAATACATCCTCAAGCGATGGCGTTTATGCAACACTTGACAAGGCTACTTTTTGCACTATAATATACACAGTGTGGGGAGCGGAAGCCTCCAATAAGGTGGTGAGCCCTCCCTGAAAACCTAAAGTCGCGAGGAGGAAGCGATGAAAAGAATAATCCCTCTAATCGCCGTTGCGTTAGCAATGGCGGTGCCAGCGGTAATGTCTGCACAGACACCTGACTACTACGGCTACGAAAATCCTGACAAAACGGTTCTAATGGAATGGGTAGAAGACGCAATCAATAATAACAATATCCCGTTTACCTCTACGGGCGAGAAGGATGCTTTCCTGGCCTTAATAGATACCCTCTACGCTAAGCGTGATAACAGAGATTGGAGTGGCTGCGCAACTGTAGCCGGGTATCTGGAAACAGCAACGGCAGCTATCGTTGGAGACGACATCAGCTCGTTGGTCGAAGACTGCTGTCAGGTTACCGCAGATGCCTATGACGATCCTTCCCACAGTATGCTCATGACACCAACAGTTAAGACATCTATCCAAGATGGGTTGAACGATGGTAACTCGGAATCTCTGGGTGTTGAAGGGACACTTACACATCATGCTGAGATCGTGACCGAATTTCCAGATGGCACAATAGTGACAGAAGCGGCTTGTACATTGAGTCTCGTGGTTAAAGTCTAGGGATAAACCGTATACAGCTCAGGGAGATTAGACTCTCCCTGAGCTGTATACGTCTAAAGTAAGGAGAAGTCAATGAACCAGACGTGGAAAGGAAAAGTAAAGGGTTGGGGAATAGCCCTATTCTTGGCTGTTATCAACACTGCCGCAGGACGCTCGATTTCCCCTGCTTCACCAACTGTTAATGTTAAGGACATGCTTAAAACGATAAATATGTTGTCTAAGTTGGTAATAGGAGATAGCGGCCTTGTAAGCAGTATGCCCATAAGTCCTTACGACAGTCTACCCCTATGGTTTCGACTCTCCGACAGCCTCGGTCAGCCTGTGGAAGGGTTAGCATGCACCCTAAGCGTAGGGCGAAAGAAGCTTGTAAGGTTCTCTGACGATTTTGGTGAGGTGCTTTTCTGGGTTCCACCGCCTAAGTTTTTTTCACGGGTTTTGCTTACGGCGCATCCTGATCGTACAGTTGAACTTGAGACTAAACTCACCGCATCGTCCTCTACAAGCCCGGGCGAGGGCTTTGAGACCGGTGAAGGCATGCTTGAGCTGAAGGATGATGGAATCAAGGTTCTTTACACTAATGAATACGAAACGAAAGGCCGCGAGATGATGGCCGCCCTCAAGCAAGAAAAACAAATCATTTGCGACTTGACTGGAATGCAATTGAACCTTTTAAAGGTAATTATAACCACCAATAACTACAGGTGGTGCCTTGGAGGTTGGGCAGTTTCTCCGGCTAGCAGGGCAGAATTCGACCGCGATAAATTTGAAACACTCCCACATGAGTGGGTAGAAAACTCTCTTTCGGACTATTACGGTGTGTATACTGACCCCAGAACACGATGGATTGGAGATGGGTTGGCCAACTATATTGCGTTTGAGATTAGCAAACGGCTTTTCCCCGAGATGACTAGGTTTTCTCGTGTTGAATATAAGGATTCCGGTGAGGTTTACGACCTTCGAACCTGGAGCCAAGGAGAGATTGAAAAATTCGCAGGAGGTGGATCGGTGGGCTATAAAGGTTACGACCTTGCACCTTTTTTCTGGGCAAAGGTTGTGGAAAAATCAGGGGATTCCTTGATTATCGCTAAGTTCCTTGAGGAATTCAGGCAGGCCGAAGATAAAAGCCAAAAAAACGCCATCGCTATCCTCGAATACCTCAGTGGACTGGACATAGATAAGGAACTGGTTATTACAGGCAAGGAATATTTAGAGAATGTCAACAAGTATTGGCTGGTTGTTATCCCTAAGGCCGGAATGAATTATATTTCCGGACGGACATTCGTAATGGGAGATAGTTCAGACAGGAACTGTTCTCCAGTTCGCAGAGTTAACGTTGACCCGTTCCATCTCGATCGCTATGAGGTAACCAACGAACAGTTCTGTGGGTTCCTTAATGCACGGGGCAACCAGAAGGAGGGTGGCTCATACTGGTTCGACGAATGGTATTATTCTGACATCATACATGAAGGAGATTCGTTTAGAGTCAAAGCCGGTCGTGAGAGTTATCCTGTAAGCCAGGTAAGCTGGTACGGTGCCGCGGCTTACGCAAAATGGGCGGGCAAACGGCTGCCGACCGACGCGGAATGGGAGTTCGCCGCATCGAACAACGGCACTACCCTCTACCCCTGGGGAGACGAGTGGCATGATGACTACTGCAACTGGGGAGAGAAAGGCGAGCTTGACGGTTATGAGTTTACCGCTCCGGTGGATTCGTTTGAGAAGGGAAAGAATCACTACGATTGCTACAACATGGTGGGCAACGTGTTTGAATGGGTTCAGGATTGGCAAGCGCCTTATAATCCCGCTGATACCATCAATCCCCAAGGGCCTGCAACGGGCGAGCTGAAGGTCCATCGCGGCGGTTGTTATAAGTATTCAAAGGAATGGCAGAACCGCTACGCCCGGATCGGAGGACGGCCTTCGGCCTGCTATCCCTGCGTGGGCTTTCGCTGCGCTGCGGATGTGCCTTCGGCTTGCTCGCGATGACGGGAAACTCTCTGGAGTCCTCATGCGATCCTTTCTCCGCAGGAGAAAGGGAGGATATAAGGAACGGGCCGCGGTTGCGGCCCGCTGTAAAAGCATCTTTGGTCAAACATCCCAAAACCAAAGGAGGTTTGGTGGCTTTAGCGTGTCGAACTATTACTAGCATCTACCGTGCCAGGTGCTGCTTTCAAAATCATCCCGCGCATTATCGAGACTTGTTCTAAATAACTGCCGAGGGGAATTGACGCTTTGTGCAACCCGCTTGCACGAAAGGGAAACCCTGCCCTGTGTGAAGCGTTATGCTCGGAGTATCAGGGAATCCGCCGTGGGGTCAAAAAAGGTATTGACACATCACGTTTGCCGACTAAGCTTGGCCTATGACTCGCTCGCATGCGACTAAGGCCTTTGTTTTGAGTATCTTGGCGGTGACAGTCGCCTTTGCATATCCTGTGGGCGGTTGGGGCGGATTAGGTGTTACCGGCATGATGGTTGACGTGGAAGGTCTGAACGACAGCCTGAGAACGATCAACCGGGAGATACTGGGCGGCTCTCAAACTGTTGAGTTGGAGAGCCCTTTCTATTTTATAGGCGGTCAGGGCGGTGGCGAGATCGGTCTTTTCTCGCTTGGTGCCTGGGGCGGCGGACTTTTTAAGACAGCAAAGGCGGACGTGCTGGAGGCATCGCTCGGATATGCCGCGGGATCGGTTGAGCTGGGTATACACCTCAAGCCAATAAAATGGTTTTGGATCAGACCGTGCCTTGATGCGGGGGGAGCTTTATTTGCGCTGGAACTTGCTGAGATCGGAGGCGGCAGGGCCGGGGATACCCTCGAAGAGCCCTACCTGTTCTCTTTAAGAGGCTGGCAAGTAAATGCAGGCGCGGGACTTGCACTTCAGTTCAACGTTCCCTTATGCAAAAGGAGTCTTGTTGGTTTGATGATCCAGACAGGCTACCTGTACCCTTTGTACATGTCTTGGCGCGATCAGGACGGTCTAAACATAAATCCAATCGAAGGGTTCGGTATGCACGGTCTCTATCTGAGGGCAGGGATAAACTTCTCCGCCCGGGACGAGTGATGCCGAACCATAGGGTCTGCGAGAAAATCCTTACCTGCAACGCCGGCAAAACCTTACGATCAGGTCCGAGAATCAGGTGATACAAAAACCATAAACGACAAATTACCGCTCTTTCAAAAAGCCAGATTACCTCTTGACAAACTTTTCACCATCAGTATCATGTTTATCTAAAACAAAGGAGAAGTCATGAGAAGAAAAATGACAAAGGACTTTAGCGGACGTTTTCTCGTTCGTATCCCTGTGTCTCTACACCGCACCCTGGCGGAACAGGCGATTGCGGATCGCATCAGCCTGAATCAGTACGTTCTCTTTCAGCTTGCTCGTGGGGCGAGTCTGCGCGAGTTTGAGCGTTTCCTGAAGAGCATGAAGGATACCACCATTGAGGAGTTGGATGATCTTATCGAGTCGGATCGTTTGGCTGATACTCCTCGTGCCAAGCTGCGTCTCATGGACCTGGTTATGAAGGACGCCAGGATGGAAAAGCCTGCTGGCAAGCTGCACCTTGACGGTGAGCTGTCCGTTGACGTTAATGAGCAGCAGGAGCTGCTGGAGGTTGACGGGAAGCAGGTAAGGATGAAGACCGACTATGTTGCCGTTATCAAGAGCAAGGAATCGGACGAGCAAATCCGCTTCAGCGCGACATTTCACTCAATGTATCAGGCCATGCGTCCGCTTTCCAAGGAACTCGCTAAGACACTCGAGAAGCTTCGCCTTTCCATCTACCCCAGCCGTGTATTCCGCGAGCTTCTGGACAGGCTTATCACCAACCTTGATCTTAATGTCAAGATCGGTTAATACGTCGGAAACTCTAAAAGCCGGGTGCCGCCCGGCTTTTTTTATTCCCCTCCAGTGAGAACCGATTGGAACTTAACGCTCTCTAAATCAATGTTGGAACGATGGGGGTTTCGCTAACCCTTCGGCTCGTGCCCGAGCTTTTCCGCCACCGAGCGTATCTTTCCCTCAATTCGATTCACGGCACCGGCCCGGTCGTCTACCCCGATCACGATATACACGCGGTTCGAGTGCCTGCGCATAGCGTCTCTGCATTCCTTGATAACCGAAAACACCTCGTCCCATTCACCCTCGATCGAGGTGGACATAGGCCCAAGCTTGTAGGACAATCCTGAAGCGTCTACTATCCTTATCGCCTCGGCAACGTAGCCCGAAAGGCTCTCTCCCTTATCGGTCGGGAAGATGGTAAACTGTACAAGCATGGCTCTCCTTTCGGCTTAAGGATAGACCCGTAACTAAGGATGTCAAGCCAGTCGAATTCTTTAACCACAGATTTCGCAGATGAACGCAGATTATCTAATGGGGGACAATGACCGCGGTCAGCCGTCGGCTGTGAGCCGTCAAAAGGAACAGGAATCGTTGACAAATCAAACTTAAGAAGGTAAACTTTGCGCTTATGCGCTCAAATCAATCTCAGGGCATGGGGATTCGTTCATTCAAAACGATTCTGCCTTACCTCGCGGGTCACTGGTCCAAGATTATCGGCGGGTTCATCTTCCTGGCCATCGTGGATATCGGCCAAGTGGTGTTGATCAAGTTTCTCGCCATTGCCATCAACGCCCTGAAGCCCGACGTTACCCTGGGGTTCATTGCCGTCAACGTGGTGATTTACCTTGTCATTGGATTCTTTATCGCGTTGGGGCGTTACTTCTGGAGGCGGTGGCTCTCCGGGACCGGGGTACGGGTGATAACGGATCTGCGGCACAACCTGTTTGACCATCTCCAGTCGTTGTCGTTCTCCTTCTACGACAAGCGCCAGGTGGGCGATCTCATGGCTCACTCCACCGAGGATGTCGAGCATCTAAGGCGTTCAATAACCTTCGGTCCCATAATCGTGGTGGATATCTTCTTCCAGGGCATTGCCGCGATCGTGGGCATGATTCTGCTGGAATTCCCGGCCACTGCAAAGCTCACTCTATTCACCTTGATTCCTCTGATAGTCATCCTTATCTTCGTTGGAAGGTTTGCCGGGCTGCTGCGCCACCGGTGGAGAGCGGTTCGTGAGGCGTTCTCCTCGATGATGGCAAAGATCACCGAGAATCTGTCCGGCATCCGGGTGGTGAAGGCCTACGTGCAGGAGGACGGGGAAACCGCCGAGTTCAGGAATGTGAGCAGGGACTACGTGAAGAAGAATATCGATGTGTTCAAGATATGGGGGGTAATGTTCCCCATGGTGGGATTCCTGGCCAGCGTATCGCTGTTCCTCATCCTGCTTCTGGGGGGTCGAGAGGTTATCCTGGGCGAGCTGAGTATCGGCTCCTTTGTGGCTTTGCCCCTGTACATCAACGTAATCCTGTGGCCGATGATGGCCATCGGGTGGCTCATGAACCTTCTGCAGGGCGGTGCCGCGGCCATGGCGCGTTTAAATAAGCTGTTTGCAACCAAGCCCGAGATTGCCGATACCCCACAGACCCTTCCCATCAAGGAGATAGAGGGTAAGGTTACGTTCAAGCGTCTCACCTTCCACTACCCCGACATGCCGCACCCTGCGCTCAAGAACGTCAGCTTCGAGCTCCATCCGGGAAAGATCCTGGGTATTATCGGCACCCTTGGTTCTGGTAAATCCACCCTTGTATCGCTGATTCCCCGGTTGTATGAAGCGCCGGAAGGTTCAATAACTGTGGACGGACACAAAATCACCCGGGTCCCGCTCAAGACACTCAGGGGCGCTGTAGGTATGGTTCCCCAGGACATCTTCCTTTTCTCCGAGACGGTTGCCGAAAACATCGCCTTCGGGGTAAAGAAGGAGGTCAGCCAGGAAGAAATAGAGCGTGCGGCCAAGATTGCAGGGATACACGAGGAGATACAAGGGTTCACCAAGGGCTACGATACGGTGTTGGGTGAGCGAGGCGTAACGGTCTCAGGGGGGCAGAAGCAGCGCCTGACCATCGCCAGGGCGGTGCTGACCGACCCAAAGATACTGATACTTGACGACGCGCTCTCAGCCGTGGACGCTGATAAGGAAATCGAGATCCTCACCGCACTCAAGGAAATAATGCGCGAGCGTGCGGTGATCATCATCTCCGCAAGGCCGCGCAGCCTGGCGTTCGCCGACGAGATCCTGGTTCTGGACGAGGGACGCATAGCCGAACGCGGCACTCACGAGGAACTCATAGCCAAAGACGGCCTGTACGCGCTATTCGCAAGGCTGCAGGGGATATCCTAATCATGCTCCTTTTTTGCCGAGCAAAAAAGATCGCACCAGAACAGTTGTTGTTGAGGGATAAGCCAACGGTCGAACATGGCAGAGTAAATCTTCCAGCGGATCAATCATCTCTGAGAGGTTATGATGTTTTCTCATGAGGAAGAAAAGCTCGGCAAGATATACGATTCCCGGATCGTAGCCCGTCTTTTGAAGTTTTTGAAAAAAGACTGGTGGATGATGGCGGTCGGTGGACTCATGGCACTCATTCTTGCCGGCACCCGGCTGGTCATGCCCACGGTTCGCCAGATAGCCATCGACGACTACCTGTTCAAGGTGTACCGTCTGATTGTTCTTTCCCCGGAGGAGGCAGCTAAATACAGCGAATATCTTCTTCCGGTATCAGATTCCACCTACGCCATTCACTATCAATCGGTAAGGCATCTGGAAGAAATCGAGGATGCCGAATCGAGAATGGCTGACAAAGCGCAATACTACCTGTTTGACCAAACAAAGGCGAAAGAGACCTTAAGTCCCGAGGTCTTGGAAAGATATCGCACGATCGGCGAGGGGAAATACCTCGTCCCATACAGCGAGTTCAGGCACCACGATAAGGAGGCGGATCCCTTCCCCAAGAAGATACTACTTGCGCTTCGCGATGCCGATTGGCGGGGGCTGGTACGATTTTCCATCTTCTTCGTGTTCCTTGCCTTGGGTCAGTTGATATTCGGGTTCGGGCAGCAATTGATGATGTTCTTTGTCGGGCAGCGGGCCATGCACCGGCTCAGGGTGAAAATATTCGCCCATCTGCAGAGACTTTCGGTTAAGTTCTTCGATCAGAATCCGGTGGGCCGGCTGGTTACCCGCACCACCAACGACGTGGAGAAGCTCAATCAGTTCTTCTCCGATGTGGTCACCAGCTTCTTCTACGACATCTTTCTGATCATAGGGTTGTTCATCTATCTGCCCATCATGCAGAACTGGCGTCTGTCACTGGTTCTTTTTGCCGTCGTTCCCCCCATGGCGGTGGTGACCGTGATTTTCCGCCGCATGCTCCGCAGCGCGTTCCGCAAGGTCAGGGTTCGTCTTGCGCGCATCAACGCGTTCCTTGCCGAGAACCTGTCCGGGATCAAGGTGGTTCAGATATTCACTAGGGAGCGCAAGCGGCTTTCCGATTTCAACCAGATCAACGAAAGCTACTTCAGGGCACACTACGGCCAGATCATGGTGTTTGCGGTGTTCCGCCCCCTTATCGATTTCTTCGCCTTTGCAGCGGTTGCCGCTTTGCTGTGGTTCGGTGCGGTATGGATCAAGATAATACCGACCGACGTATCTATTGGACACCTTGCTGCCTTCTTGTCTTTTGTGGAGATATTCTTCCAGCCTATCCGCGACATTGCCGAGAAGTTCCAGCTTCTGCAGGAATCAATGGCCTCGGGTGAGCGCATCTTCATGCTCGTCGACGAACCAGAGGAGGAGTACAAGGGGCGCAAGCTGCCCCGTAGCATTCAGGGCGAGATCGAGTTTAAGAACGTGTGGTTTGCCTACAACGACGACGACTGGGTGTTAAAGGACATAAACTTCAAGATCAAGCCCGGGGAAAGGGTGGCGATCGTGGGGGCCACCGGGGCTGGCAAGACATCTGTTATCAACACCCTGTGCCGGTTCTACGAGATTCAGAAGGGAAAGATCCTGGTTGACGGGATAAATGCAAGGCGGTTGGACAAAAAAGACCTTCGGTCCAGGGTGGGAATCGTGATGCAGGACGTGTTCCTGTTCCTTGGTGACATCGAGACCAACATCAGACTGCGCTCCGAGATGTCGCACCGGCGGGTCAAGGCCGCGGCCGAGATTGCCAACGCCGATAAGTTCATCTCCAGGCTGCCCCAACACTACAAGGCCCAGGTGCAGGAACGCGGGGTCAATCTCTCGGCAGGAGAGCGTCAGCTCATCGCCTTCGCCCGCGCCCTGGCTTTCGACCCGGCAATCCTGGTCTTAGACGAAGCCACATCGTCGGTGGACACCAAGACCGAGGCCTTAATACAGGACGCGATCCACAAACTGCTTGAGGGACATACCGCATTGATAATCGCCCACCGGCTATCAACGGTGCGCGATGCAGACCGCATCATCGTCCTCGACCACGGACGCATCGTGGAAGAGGGCACACATGAGGCGCTCATGGCCTGCAAAGGCACCTACTACGGCCTGTACAAACTCCAGTTCGAGCACAAAATATAAACAGGAAAATGCCATTTGACTTAACTCCCCAGTAAGGTTATTATTCCAGAATGAAGGACAGCTGGCAGGAAACGTTTGGGAACCTGTTGCCGCAGGTCGAGCGACCGATAAGGTACACCGATTCCGAACTCAATGCGGTCAAGCACCGCGAGGATGCAAGGGTAAAAATAGCCCTCGTGTTCCCGGATACCTACGAGATCGGGATGTCTGGCTACGGGCTGCGGGTGCTTTACCACATCATTAACGGCATACCAGAAGCGGCGGCGGAGCGCGCGTTCATGCCCTGGGTGGACATGCTCGCAAGGATGAAGGAGCACTCCATCCCTCTCGCCAGCCTTGAGACCCGCACCCCGCTTTGCCAGTTCGACATGGTGGGAATAACCCTGCAGAGCGAGCTGGGTTATACGAACGCGCTCGGAATCCTTGAGCTTGCAGGAATACCGATACGGTCGAAAGACCGTAAGGAGAGCGATCCATTGGTTGTCGCAGGCGGTCCGTGTACGGTCAACCCGCTGCCTGTAGAACCGTTCTTCGATGCCTTCTGCATAGGAGATGGCGAGGATGCGATAAGGGAGATGGTAGATGTGCTGCTTGAATCCCCGGATCGCAAGGAGCGAATCTCAGGTCTTTCCGAGATCGAGGGCGTATGGGTGCCTCCTATCCACGGCCAATCAAAGGCGATAAAAAGACGCGTCGTATCGGATCTCCGCCCGGAGGATGCTCCTTTTGAACAGATAGTGCCGACCGGAGATGTGGAACACGACAGGCTTGTGATCGAGATAGGCCGCGGATGCCTGCGCGGCTGCCGGTTCTGCCAGGCCGGTTTCTTGAACCGCCCCGCAAGATACCGTTCGATACAGGACATCCTCTACCTTGCAGAGAAAGGCCTTGCCGCAACCGGCTGGGAGGAGGTATCACTTCTCTCGTTCGCCGTCTCAGACTACCCCCGGTTTGACGAACTTCTTGCAAGGCTCAACTCGACGCTGAGGCCCACCCAAACGGCTATATCACTTCCCAGCTTCCGGGGCGAGGCGTTCAACGAGCGGATCGGTCAAAGGCTTGCCGAGATAAAGAGAACCGGCCTTACCTTCGCGCCTGAAACCGCATCTCCGAGGCTGAAGCGGGTCATAAACAAAAACGTTTCCAACTCCGAGATAATCGAGACTGTCCGGATCGCGGCCAGGCTCGGATGGCGCCGGGTGAAACTGTATTTCATGATCGGCCTGCCCGGCGAGACCACCGAGGACGTGGATATGAACATAGAGTTCATCCGGGAGATTGCACGATCCGCAAAGGGTCTGGCCGTCAACGTACATACCTCAGCGTTCGTTCCCAAACCCAATACACCGTTCCAGTGGGCGGGTTTTGATGAGCTTCCGGTGCTTGCCGAGAAGATCGCCCGCCTGCGGGAGGAGACTCGGATGCGCCGTGTAAAGGTCAAGTGGGCGCGTCCGGAGGCGAGTTTTATAGAGGCGGTACTCGCCCGCGGGGACGAACGACTGGCAGACGTACTGGAAGAAGTCCTCCAGCGGGGAGGTTACTTCCAGGAATGGAGCGAGCATTTCAAACCACAAAGATGGGAGCAAAGCTTCACCGAGCACGGGGTAGATCCGTATCGTTACACCGGTCCAAGGCAGTTGGAAGACGAACTGCCCTGGGGGTTCATTGATACCGGTATCCGCAAGGAATTCCTCGAGGATGAGTACCATAAGGCGCGTTCGGCTCAGACCCAGCCCGATTGCCTGACAGGACCTTGTTATGCCTGCGGGGCTGGGTGCGAATCCGCCCCGTCTGAGGCAAACGCCGGTGCTCCCAAGTCCTCGGATGCCATGGAAAAACATGACACTGAACCTTTACGACTTACCCGTAACACCATCAACACCCGTAACACCCGTAACACCATCAATACCCGTGTCCATACCCGTGATAAAACTGAACTCCGTTACAGACTCAAGTTCACGGTCGGCGAAGCCTTACGGTACGCAAGTCATCTGAATCTTGTGCGGGTAATCTACCGTCTGCTGCGGCGCTCAGGATTGCCCGTGGAGTACACCCAAGGCTTCTCACCTCATCCGCGCGTCCGGTTCAGCTTTCCAAAACCCGTAGGGGTAACCAGCCGGGGCGAGTACGTCGACGTCAACCTGACTGCACCGCCCCAGGGGGATCTCGACGAACTCCTTGCACCTCATATGCCTGAGGGATTGGCTCTCGCTGGATACCGTCTGCTTCCTGCGGCAGCACCTGCCGTCACCAAGGCTGCGGAGATACTGCACTACGAGGTCATCGGCTCGCCCGAGGTAGAAGCAGGGGAGCTAACCAAACGCGCACTCGCGAACGCCGACATACATCACGTCAATGCCGCAAACGGACGTTTGAGCCTCTTGCTTGACAACGCTCAGCGGGCCAAGTTGTGGAATACGCTCGCTCGCCTTTACAACATAACAGATAACGAGGCGCGCGCCCTATCTGTCGAGAGAATCGACGCATACATAAAGAGAGGCGCTCGTCTTTTGACACCCCTTGAGGAGAGTTACCAATGAAGAAAGAGATACTTATCAACGTGGGGCGATTCGAGACCCGCACCGCGGTGCTCGATAACGGGAAACTTATCGAGTTTTACTCCGAGCGACTGGAACACAAGAACCTGGTGGGCAGGATATACAAAGGAAGGGTGGAGAACGTAGTCCCTGGTCTGGCTGGAGCGTTCGTCAACATAGGGCTTTCAAAGAACGGTTTCCTGCCTCTTGCCGACATCCCGGACAAAACACTCTCACAGATGTATGACTCGGAGGTAGAAGAAGCGGAGGCAGACAAGCTAAAGGAAGCTCGCAGGCTCGACCTGAAGCCCAACCAGGAGATACTTGTACAGGTGGTCAAGGAGCCATTGGGGAAGAAGGGGGCGCGACTTTCATCATACATCTTCCTGCCCGGGCGCTACCTGGTGCTTACGCCTTCCATCAATCACATCGGGGTCTCAAGACGCATAAGGGACAGAAGTGAACGCTCTCGCCTGCGTTCTGTGGCCTCAAAGCTCAAAAAGGACAAGATGGGACTGATTGTTCGTACCGCGACCGAGAAAGTCCCGGAGTCGGACATAAAGCTCGACTTCGAAAGCCTCATGGAGATGTGGAACTCTGTCTCCAAGCTGGCGTCTCAAGAAAAAGCCCCGGCATTGGTCTACGAGGAACCGCTTGTATCCCTGAAGCTGGTGCGGGATCAGTTCACCCGCGGGGTATCATCGGTGATCGTCGATTCGAGGGTGGAGTACGAAAACGTTCTGCGTTACCTGCGAAGAAACGCTCCAAAACTGCGCTCCCGTGTGAGACTTTACGATGGAAAAGAACCTGTCTTCGAGCGCTACGGTGTAGAAGACGAATTGAGAGGTGTATTCGAGCGCAAGATCTGGCTGAAAAGCGGCGGGTTTATCACCATAGATCACACCGAGGCGCTGGTGGCCATAGACGTGAATACCGGCCGCTTCTCAGCGGAGGAGCAGCCGGAGAAGCTCATCTTCCAGACCAACATGGAGGCGGCCCGGGAGATTGCCATTCAGATACGCCTGCGCGACCTCTCCGGGCTTCTCGTTATAGACTTCATCGACATGCACTCGAAGGAGAACATGTCGATGGTCCTCAAGGAACTCAAGAAATATCTGCGCGAGGACAAGGCTCACGCCGACTTTTCTGGCTTCAGCCGATTCGGACTGATTGAGATAACCCGCGAGCGCAAGAGACCCGGCCTTTTCGTACACCTGACCGAGGAGTGCTCGGTCTGCCACGGCCTGGGCAGGATACCTTCAAAAGACTACATGCTCTCGGAGATCGAAAGGGTTCTGCAGCAGCGTGCCGATCTTTTTGCCGGGCACACGGTACTCATCAAAGCCGAGCCGCACATCGCGGACTTCCTGTCTGTACAGCGTTTTGAGGAGCTTGCCGACTGGGCCCGCACCTACAACATAGCCATAGAGATTAAGGCCGACATCTATTTACGGCCAGGGGAGTACACCGTTATACTGAGCGACACGAACGACGTGCTTTACAAACGAGAGGCCAGCCCGGTGAGCGGTAGCGGCTGAGCCAGATACGGATCTGAGCCGTATGAAAGAATCGGCCGTCGAATGGAAGAAAAATCTATGGGTAATACCCGGTCTATGGCTGACCGGAGCCCTGACCTTCCTGCCCCTGCTCGGAAACCGCTTCATAGCAGACGACTTCACCGCACTCTCAATATTTCGAGCATACAGATCCAAGCCCTTCTTCCAAACCGTCCTATACGGCGGCAACGACTTCTTCAGGCCATTGAACATGGCGTTCATCATGGCAAGGGGCGCTTTGTTCGGCGATGCCCCTTTACCCTACGTGATCGCCAACATCATGCTGCATCTCGTAAATACCACCCTTGTGTTCCTGATAGCAAGAAGGGTTTTTAAAAGAACGCTTGCCGCAGCAGCAGCAGGATTCCTTTTCCTTTTTGCCTTCAGCCACTACGAGGCGATAACATGGGTATCATCCTCGGTTACGCTGTTCGTGACCCTGTTCATGCTCATCTCGATTTACGGCCACGTGCGCTTCAGGGAGAAAGGCGGGATCGGTTGGCTGATATTTGCGATCGCCGGATTCATACTCGCGTTCCTTACCAAGGAAACCGCTATCTCGCTGCCCTTCATCCTGCTTGCCTGCGATCTGATCCTGGTGAAGAAGGAGAAAAGGAGCAAAGGGTTCTTCTATCCATATGCGATCTATGGAGTGCTTCTCGCGGCCTACCTTGCGATACAGACCGGCTGGGCGATGCGGTTTATGGGTACTGATTCCATATACAAGCCGGGCTGGCACGTATTGACCAATCTGGCCGATTACTGGGTGTGGCTCTGGATGCCCAACCCTAGCCATCCCTACGTGGCTGAGGTGTTCTCGATATTACCCAGGGGAGTGCTGGTGATCTACTGGATAGCGGCGGGTGCAGTGGCGCTGACCCTGCCCGCAGTTATCGTCCTGGCGAGCCTCAAGAAGCTTAGGGGACCGCTCCTGTGGAGCTTCATTTGTTCGATACTTGCCCTTCTCGTTTTCCTCCCCTTTACCATCAAGATTTCAGCCCGATACGCATACCTGCCCTCGGTGTTCATCGCTTTGTTTGCCGGGGTGCTGTTCAGTTGGGTCTACTTCTATCTCAGGGAGAAGGGGAGGAGGGGGAGGAGGGTCTGGCAGGGGATACTGGTTGCGATCGGCTCAATCTACCTCCTCGGAAACGTCGCAGGACTCCTTTTGATCGAGCGCGAGTTCGTAAAGGTCAGCACGACCACGGAACGGCTGGCATTACAAGTCGGCGAACTGGTTGAACTTACCGATGAGGACGTTATCTTTATAGAGGATTTGCCCTCACACGTGCACCTGCGAGAGGCGGTGCAGTGGCATCACAACCCCACCGTTCACGTTCACGCGGATAACGACAAGTACAGAGGAACACCACAAACCCTTGAGGCGACCAGAGGATTCTATCGGGGCAGTGAGGCAAATCTTTATCACCTGAGGTTTGAGGAGGGTGAGCTAAAGCTCGTGTCAAGCGAGAGACTTTAATCATACCTCCCCCTCGACGGGGGAGGGTAGAAGGAGCGCGGACTCTCCAGTCCGCGATTCAAGAAGCAGCGGGTTAGAGAACCCGCTCTCCATTTGATCGTGTCGTAGCACTCCAGAGTTATTCCCTCGGATTATTTCCCCCTCCCTGGTGGACAGCGTGCCCCTTGGGGTGCCAATTTTACTGCACCCCATAGGGTAGGGGGACAAATGGGGAGGGGATGCTTGACACCTCCCATAACCCACATTAAAACCGCACATGGCCAAACCCAAAGGGCGCAACCCAGCAGAAGATTCCAAGTCGGCCTGATGTGTTAATCTGTGCGGGCCGACCTGAAGGTCGGCCCCTACGAACTCGTCACCCTCATCGCCCGAAAGATGATGAGGTAATTCACCCCGGAATAGGAATCCGCAGATGACGCAGATTTCACAGATTAAAAGACTCCTCGATAAGAAGGGAAACAATCAGCTCCCCCTCCCTGGTATAAGGGGTAACGCTCCGGTGAAGTGTTCTGGGGAGAGAGAAGAATTCCCCCTTACCAAGGGGGATTAAGTCCCTCCACCCGCTCTCCATTAACCCTCTCCCGCTGGGATGTGTGCCCCGTAGGGGTAGAGGGATTAAGGCGGATTTGTTATGGGGTATTAACGGGGTGGCTTTTTTACCCCACGTATTTGCTTCGCAGTTACTCCGCAAGCGTCGTCATTTCATGTCCGTGGGGACCCCGGTTTTTTGTCCATCTTTTGTCCAGCTTTTGGGGAGCTTTTGTCCAACTTTTGACCAGCTTTTTTTCACCCCGGACGTCTGCTGCGCAGCCGTCCGGGGACCCCGAAACCTGTGACGAGTGCTATGTAAACCTGACTGGATTTCTTGACATTAACCCCACTCGGCGTAAGATTAACAGATGTTTCATCCCCTAAACTTTTCAAGGAGGTGACGTGCGCGAGTTTGACGTAAGTGACGTAATTAAGCCCGTTAGGAACCTGTGCATAGAGGCCAACACCCTGTTGCCCGCAGACGTTAAGAAGGCGTTACTGGAAGCTAAGGAGAAGGAAGAATCACCGGTGGGCGCCGAGATACTAGCACAAATCGCGGAGAATATAGATATAGCATGCTCGGAGAAGCTTGCCATCTGCCAGGATACCGGCTTTGCGGTGCTTTTTGTAGAGATCGGTCAGGATGTTTGTCTCGTGGGAGGAAGCCTGCGGGATGCCTTAAACGAAGGCGTGAGGCAGGGTTATACCGACGGCTATCTGAGAAAATCAATCGTTGCCGACCCGGCAGGCTCCAGGGTGAACACCAAGGACAACACCCCGGCGATCATCCACTGGGATATTGTGCCTGGTGATCGGATGAAGATTACCGTGGCGCCAAAGGGCGGCGGCTCTGAGAACATGAGCAGTGTAAAGATGATGAAGCCTGCCGACGGGCTTGAGGGGATAGCGGATTTCGTGGTCGAATGGGTTCGCAATGCCGGCGGCAACCCCTGCCCGCCGGTAATCGTAGGTGTAGGCATCGGCGGCACGTTCGAGCACGTGGCCTATCTCGCCAAGAAGGCGCTTTTGCGTGACATAGGCTCGCATCATCCCGATCCGAGGTATGCGGATGCTGAGCGCGAGATTTTAAAAAAAATCAACGCAACCGGCGTCGGGCCGATGGGCTTGGGCGGAAGGGTGACTGCTTTGGCCGTTTTCATCGAGACCCACCCATGCCATATCGCCTCAATGCCGGTGGCCGTGAACATAAACTGCCACGCGGCGCGGCACAAAACGGTAATCCTTTAAAGAGGACGACAGAGAAAGTTATGCTCCATCAAGGGGTCTAATGATCAAGGAGGATATAGAAGAATGAAGATTCTCGTTTTGAACTGCGGCTCTTCGTCAGTAAAGTACATGATCTACAGGTGGGGGATAAGGCGGCCTTTGGCGTCCGGCATAGTCGAGCGGGTAGGCATCGAGGGCTCGTTCATCAAACATCAGGTACCAGGGCGAGAAATCTACCAGAGATCAAAAAAGTGCCCCACCCACAAGGAGGCGATAGGACTGGTAATGGAGACACTCACCAGTCCCGAGGTGGGCGTAATCAAGGAGATCTCGGAGATCGAGGCCTGCGGCCACAGAGTGGTGCACGGAGGAGAGCGCTTCGCGGCCTCGGTTCGCATAACCCCTGAGGTGCTCGAGACCTTCCGCGAGCTGGCCGACCTTGCCCCACTTCACAACCCACCCAACATCCTGGGCATAGAAGCGGCGATGGAGTACCTGCCTTCGATACCGCACGTGGCGGTGATGGACACGAGCTTCCACCAGACCATGCCTGCGGAGGCATACATCTACGCCGTCCCCTACGAGTGGTACCGCTCCTACAAGGTGCGCCGCTACGGCTTCCACGGAACGTCGCATCTTTACGTATCCAAAAGAGCATCGGTTATGCTATCCAAGAAGCCGGAAGAGGTCAACCTCATAACCTGCCACATCGGCAACGGGGTAAGCTTTACCGCGATAAAAGAGGGAAAAAGCTTCGACCACTCCATGGGCTTTACCCCTCTTGAGGGGCTGGTGATGGGAACCCGCTCAGGCGACCTGGATCCGGCAATAATCGGCTACATCGCCGAAAAAGAGGACCTCACCGCACAGCAGGTGATCAATATTTTAAACAAGAAGAGCGGCATACTGGGGATAACCGGTAAGTACGTTGACCGCCGGGACGTGCACAAGGCGATGGAGGAAGGCGATAAGCAGGCCGAGCTTGCCTTTAAGATCGAGTGCTACCGCGCCAAGAAGTATCTGGGTACCTACCTTGCCGCCCTGGGCCATACCGACGCCATTGTATTCACCGCAGGCGTTGGCGAGAAGGGTTGGGAAATGCGCGAGGAGATATGCCGGGGACTTGAGGAGTTGGGCGTCAAGATCGATCCCGAGCGCAACCGTCAAGCGACAAGCCGCAACCACGAGTTCGTGATCTCTGCCGACTCATCGCCGGTAAAGATATTCGTTATCCCTACCGATGAGGAGCTGGTGTTCGTTGAGGACGTGGTGGGCATCCTTGAGGGTACTTACGGCAAGCCTGACTTTCACTACTCGTTCGAGAAGCCGGAATACCGAAACGAGCTTCGCGACGAGGCCTATCAGCGGGAGCTTGAGGAACAGGGCTAGCACCCTTGACATCTGGCTTAAAAACTGTATCTTTTGGCATGTCCTTAAAGTAACATCAAGAAGGAGCGAAAGTCATGGTGAAGTATAGGCACAAAGAAAAAGAGAATACCCGAACCATCAAGGGTCGAGAAACGGCCTTTAGAGTCTATCGGATAATAGCGCCAATACTGTTAGCCATCTACCTTGCCCTTGCCGTAATGATGTGGGCACTGGGAAATCGTGCTTTTGGGACAACATTGATAATCGTATTTGCTCTGATCTTTGTGTTGTGCGCAGCACTGCTGATAAGCCGAAGAAATATCCGAAACGAAATTATCCTCACCAAAGGGAAAGCATTCAGGCCAGGGGAAGAATTCCATGTGCTTTACTCCTCAAAGGAATATTTTGTTAAGTTTTGGAAGTGGCTTATGTATGAAGGCTCGGGCATATTGCACATTGAGAAGAATAAAGCTATATTCATAGGCAGGAAGCGGCCACAGCAACAGGAGATAATCCTGGAGTTCGATCTTGCCGGCATCAAAGTCAACTGAATTGGAAGAAAATCATTCTACATCAATGGGGCCGTTCCCTGGTTATCAATTCAGACCCCCTGGGAAGAGCACTATTTTACCTTAGAGCCGGGCCTTTTTCTATTCGGCTCCGAAGCAAAGACAAAGGCTCTCTGCCAAAGGCTAGGGGAGAAAAGCAAACAACATGAACCCTGAGCTGCTTGCGGCCTATCATTATCTTTCTTCCGCCATCGCCCAGGCCTTCGCCGCACTGATTGCGCTCACCGCGATGTTCTACATTTACAGGATGGGTACATTACAGAGAGAGATAAAAGAAATTGTTGATTCTCTCCGTCCGTTGATTGAAAATGACAGAGGTAGTGTAAGAGACATGCCCAGGCATGTCCTTTCTTATACTGAAAAGGAAGTAATCAATGCTGCTGAAGAGCGACTGGGAAGAAACTATTGGGTACACTCCAAAGCAATACAAGCTAAGCTTAGTCAACTAAAGAGGCTAAACGGAATGTACACAATAGAAATTCGACATCCAATTATCCTTTCCGCCTTCACGATGCTTACTGGCATCGCAGCCCTTCTCATTGGCCCTAAACTTTGCACCGATGGCTGGCGGTGGGGCATCATGATAGGCGAATCAGCCCTCGCCGCCGGACAGCCAGTACCTCATAGACCGGGTGTTCTTCCTCAGAAAGGGAACGGATACCATCTGGTTTTAAGCAAGGAGGTAAGCTATGAAAAAACAAAGGCTTAAAGCAGCGATCCTTGTGGGGATCGTGGCAATCATTGGGTGCAATAGAGCGGACGAGCCCCAGGCCCCGACCTTGGTTTCGCCCGCCGATGGTGCGGCGCTCTACTCAGGGCTGGCTTTTATCTGGGGTACGGGGGAAGAAGCAGAAGAGTACGTTATTCATGTCTGGACCGGCTCCACAGATGTGATCGAGGACACACTTACGGATACGACCTACACCATGTCGGACAGTGCGTTTTCAGCACTTGCCTACGGGATTTACAACTGGGCTGTGGCCTCAAAAGCCGACTCCAAGTTAGCATGGAGCGAATCCTGGAGCTTTTCGCTCACGCAGCCCGCTGCTCCCGCTCCCACCCTGATAGCTCCTGAGGATGGAGCCGTTTTCTACAGAGAAGCGCCTACCTTTATTTGGAGATCCAATCCCCTGGGACCTGACTACGTTATCCGCATATTTACAGACACCACCATCGTTCTTCAAGATACCCTGAGCGATACGAGTTATGTCATGTCTGTTAGTGTATTTGATATTTTGGAGAATGGCACCTACGATTGGTGGGTGGGCACGGTTATCCACAACGAATTGATTGTAAGCGGGACTCGGACTTTCAACATAATCGGACCAATCGACCTCGACACCACCTACTTCCCGTTCGGGCTGGGGTATGAATGGACGTATGAAAGGCATCGTTGGGAACACTCAGATGAAAACGATTGGGACAAGTACGACACATTTACTATCAGAGTAGTTGATTCTATTTTCAGGGGTGATTCCTTAATTTTCAAACTTGAAGGTGGCTGGTTCCAGTTCCTTGATTCGCAAGTTGAAATCTGGAAGGCGAACAAACTGGAAATATGGCAATTCTATTGGAAGGTGGATACCATCAATGTGGCATACCCTCAACCAGAAAGTCTCTATTACAAAGATTTAGGTGGTATTTTGGGTGTCGAATTATTCAAGCTAGGTTACAATGTTGACACCTTGGTTTTTTACCAAGGAGAAGATTACGGCAATTATGGATCATCGAGAATGGAAAAGCATCTTAAAAAGATTGGAGTAGTATATCAGCGCAAAGGAAATTGGTGGGTTGGACACAGTGGATGTGGAGATATTGGGGCCACAGATTCTCTCATCATTTTCACCACCCCGGAGAGGCAAAGATACCCATAGATAAGGTAGCCAACCACCTAGGCCGTTGACATAAGTCCAATCCTCGCTAAAATATAAGTAGTGAACTTATTGCTATTGCTTTACTTGGCAGCTCTCCCCCAAAAGGAGGTGCTGACCTACGACGTCAACCTCGGGCCGCTGTACGCAGGGGAGATGAAGCTCTCGTTCATCGAGACCGAGTTTGAGGGTCAGCACTGCTATAGGTTCCGCTCGGTCCTGACCTCGCTTGAGGGCCTTTCATGGCTCTTTACCCTGAACGACACCATCTACTCCTACGTAACCCGCGATTCATTCAAGGTGCTCTACTTCGAGAAACGAATGCACGAAACCAATTACGATACCGTAATAAGGGTGCGCTTCGACTGGGAAACCAACCGCATTCTGTACGAGGACGGCTCCTCATATCCGCTTCTGCCCGGTACACTTGATATCGTATCGATCTACTATTACTTCAGACTCAATCCGCTGGCAGTGGGCGAGGAACGCGACGTTGTCCTGCACGCCGATCGCATGACCGAGCGAGCGAGCGTACAGGCGGTCAAGGAGGTGACGGTGCGATCGCAAGCATCGCCAACCGGCAGCTTTGTCTGCACCAAGCTGGTGCCCGACGTTCGAGGTAAGGGCAGCTTCGGCTCGGGCGGAAACCTGATCTTCTATCTTACGAACGATGAGAACCTATATCCCGCGTTAATCAGAACAGTTATGACAATCGGCTCCGTCTCAGCGAGGCTAAAATGGATCTGGTTCGAGTAATCACCCCACACGAACACTTCGCGTTCGCGCCGGGACCCCGCCAGTAACACGCCATGATGCAGGAGATATTCCCATGACTTCCAAAGCCGCTAAGTCACCTGCCATCTATGCTGTTCTTCTGGTAGGAGGCAAGGGCGAGCGGTTCTGGCCACTGAGTACTCCGGAAAGACCAAAGCAATTCCTCAAAATATTTTCTCAAAAGACCATGGTGGCGGAAACCGTGGAGCGCATAAGTTCAATGATTCCAAAGACTAACATTCACTACGTACTACCTCCTCATCTGGAAGCGCTTTTGAGGCAAGAAATCAAAGGTGTCAAGAGCAAGAACATGATCATCGAACCCGAGGGCCGCAACACCGCACCGGCCATAGCACTTGCCGCCAGAACATTAAGGAACAAACCGGATACTGTCATGATGGTGCTGCCGGCGGATCATCTGGTATCGCCAAAAAAGACCTTCATCTCCGATCTGAAGGCGGCGGTAAGATTGGCCCGGAAGGATTTTCTCGTAACCTTCGGCATCCCGCCTTCAAGACCCGAAACGGGCTACGGGTATATCGAGATTGACCGTAACACACACTTAGGCCGACTGGGGTTTAAGGTCAAGCGTTTCAGGGAGAAGCCGGATTTGCCGACGGCCAAAAGGTACCTGAAATCCGGCAATTTCTTCTGGAATTCCGGGATGTTCACCTGGAAGGTTTCTGCGATCATTGAAGCATTCAGACAGCACCATCCCCAGATATATAAGGGTCTTCTTGCGAAGCAATCCAAGGAGCCTACCAAGCGATCCTACGCCAGGTTAGAGGCGACATCTGTTGATTATGCCATTATGGAGAAGGCCGAAAACGTAGCGGTAGTGCCTGCTCGGTTCCGCTGGGACGACGTCGGTTCGTGGAGCGCTCTGGAACGTCACCTGCATCAAGGACTTGACAAAAACACTAGGATTGGTAAACTTATAGTATTGGAAAGCAAAGGATGTATCGCGGTCGCCCCCGAGGGCGAGATCGCTCTTCTGGGTGTGCGCGATCTTGTGATTGTAAAAACAAAAGATACAGTACTCGTATGTGCAAAGGATCGGGCCGCCGATGTCAAGAAACTCCTTGCACGGCGGACTCCGGTGAAACCCTAGGAGGAGCAAAGATGAAGCGTTTGATTGCAGTGGCTTTGGCGGCCGTTGTGTTAGGGTTGGGATTTGTGGGCTGTACTCCGCGCAAAACCACGAAGGTGGTCTCTCCCGGTCAGGACTACTCCCTGTATGAGATGGAGCAGCCCGGGGACACGACTATTACCCCGAGTGGAGTTACAGTGCCCGGCTACCGGGTACAGATCTTTGCCTCAAGCACCAACGAAGGCGCCAACAAGGTGGCCAGCGAAGCGCGTTTCAAGTTCACCGAGCGGGCCTACGTCGAATACGACGCCCCCTACTACAAGGTACGTATAGGCGACTACAAGAACCGCTCCGATGCCGAGATACTGCGCGAGAAGGCAAAGAACCTCGGCTACGGCGACGCCTGGATCGTCCAGACGGAGGTCAATGCCCAGTAAGTTGCTCGTTGCAACGTCTAACGAGGGCAAGTTGCGAGAGTTCAGGAAAGTACTCGGTGGGATTGTTGAGATAGTGAGTTCCACCGAGCTTTCTCTCTCCACAAAAGAAATTAAAGAAGGCACAAACTACGCAGAAAACGCACTTGCCAAAGCCGAAGCCTACCGGGATCGGTTCGATGGAATGATCTGCGGTGAGGATTCAGGATTGGAGGTGGACGTTCTGGGAAGAAAGCCCGGGCCGCTATCGGCAAGGTACGGCGGAGAGAAAACTTCTTATCCTGAAAAGTGCAGAATGCTTTTGAAGGAGCTTGAGGATGTTCCCCTCTATGAGAGAACGGCCCGGTTCCGGGCAACCATCGCATTGATTGATGGGAAGGAGGTAAAGACGTTTGAGGGTGTGCTTGAGGGCTGGGTGGGGTTCGAGTACAGGGGGACCGAGGGGTTCGGCTACGATCCGATATTTATACCTAAGGGTTTCTCGCAGAGCAACGCGGAGCTGGGGCTCGTGATCAAGAATCGAATCAGCCACCGAGCTAAGGCGATTCGGAAGCTTGCTGAATATCTTAGATCTAAACCCTTCTTTCAAAAACAATGAATGAGGTAAAAGCGAGCTTGAATATTCACACTACATACCGTTATGATCGGGGGGTATGGAGGGACAGGCTCTCCAGCCCGTCCGGACATCCTGGAGAGGATATCCTCCAAAATCCCTGCTAACTATCTCCTGGTGTACAGACTCTCCCTTACGGTTGACTCCCAGAAACCAGAGATTATAATTGGATGTCACACCCTGTCTGATGTAACAGGTGTGTGTTACACCCGGGGAGTAGCGTAGTCCGGTTTAACGCGCCTGCTTTGGGAGCAGGAGATCGGGGGTTCGAATCCCCCCTCCCCGATTTACGCCCCAACCGAATACTTCGTCTTCTGTTGGGGACCCCAAATATAATATGCTCCTTTTTTCGTGGAACGAAAAAAGATCGCATGCGCTGGATAACCTCCTCAACATTACAGCGCTTCTCAGATATCCTCAGGATTCACCAGCTGGAACCAGCTGCCGTGAGTATCTTTTATGACGACGCCCCTCTGTCTGGCTCTGGGTGAGCGTCTTGCTCAAAGGTAAGACCGCGAGGTTTGAACTCTTCAGCGATCTTGACCACCTCTCCCCGCAGAAGTGAATCATCTTGTTTGAGATATATCCTTGGCGTTCCGCCTCAACAGTTATCCATGCGGTTTGCGGCAGCGCACGATCAGGTACTGGGCGATCACCCGGGTATCGGCAAATTCGGGCAGGCGCTTGAGGAGCTCGTCCGATGCAAATGGCTCATTCAGGTGCTCAATAGTAAACCCAGCTTGGAGAATCATGTTTATCCAAGAGCTTATGGTATGGTGAAATCGAGGTGTCCGAAACTTTTTAAGCTTCGCCTTCAGCTCGGCAGGGGTTTTATAGAATATCCACTCCTCTATCTCCACAAACCCCTCCTTGAAGTAGCCCCAGCACTGACGGGCAACGTGTTTGCCCTCTTTATCGTCAACCCACTTGCTTGGCGGGCTGGTAAAGCAAGGATGGATGATGGAGAACTGGAAGAATCCGTCAGGCTTCAGGATGCGGTAGGCCTCCTTGATCGCACGCTGCGGATCGGCCATATCCATCAGGCTCATGAACGCGGCGACGAAGTCGAAGTGCTGATCCTCAAAAGGCAGCTCTGCAGCATTGGCCGTCTGGTAGAGGATACCCAGGGGTTCTTCTTCTTCCTTCTCATTCGCATGTCGAATAAAGGTTTTGGAGATATCTATACCCGTCATCTTCGACCCGAGCGAGGCAAGGATTCTCGTATTGTGCCCATCGCCGCAGCCTATATCCAAACCGGAGAGTCCCTCGATATCAGGCAACATAGCGAGAAACGCCGGGGTGTTGAGATAGTCTCGCGTTACGTCCATCCCCATGCGGGAGAGCTTGGTCCAGGCCTCGGCGTTCTCCTCCCAGTACCTTCCTACCTCTCTATCATCCAAGAGACCTCCTTGCGAATGGTTTTGATGATTCCCAAGAATATAGTGATCACCTCTATAATTGCAAGCCATTACCTGACGTGAGAGGACGAGATTTTGTTGATACAATCCCTACCTTAGCGGAATAACCTTTTGGATCGACGATGACGCCTCGGGTTCGGCATGGCCGCAGACCGCACTTGACACCTCATGATTTCTCTTTAAGATGCAGTGATGAGACGAGCCTTGGCTGCCCTCGCGTTGCTTTGGGGATTTGCGATGCTTTCGGCGCGGCCTGCCAATCCCCTTTCGGTAGGGGCCGATCTCATGCTTTCTATCTATCAGAAACTTATCTCCCCTCTTCAGGGCGGGCATATCTGCAACTTCTCGCCCACGTGTTCTGCTTTCAGCAGACAGTCTTATCGACTCTACGGCCCGTTCTGGGGGACGCTCATGACCTTTGACAGGCTCGAGCGCTGCAACCCCGGAGCTTGGAGACATCTTCATACATACTATGCGGAGTTGAGGTCAGAAAGGTTATTCGACCCGCCCTCAAACCATTACCTTCCTGCCAGACTGAAAAGGCAAAAGAAGAAAGCAGATACCTCATCTGTAGTTATAACCGAGGAGGGGAAGAGTGATTAGCCTGCTTCTTCTCTTTGCCCAGGCACCTATAGACTTCGCCGACTACCTTTACTCCGCCGGAGATTACCGTAGGGCAGCGCTGGAGTACGAGCGCATCGCCTTCCTTGAGCTAACCGACAGTGCATGGGCATCTTACGCGCTTCTGCGTGCTGGTGAGGCGCTTTTGAAGACAGACGAACCGGAGCGCGCCGCAAGCCTCTACTCCTTCGGAATCACAAACCTCCCCACGACCCGTAACACATCCACCTACGGACTCCTACGCGCCCAATACCAGATGGAGGATTTCAACATCGTCGATAGTCTTGCGACAGTACTTGCAGGCACGAGCTTTGAATGGCATTCAACCGTTTATCGATCCTTTGCTCTGGTGTTTTCCGGTGATACGGCCTCGGCCACTCGTTACCTCTCTGTGCTCGATCGTAATGATCTTGTGGACTCGACGATAGCCCTTATCGACGCCCCTTTTAAACATCGAAGCCCCTTCCTCTCTGCCGGACTCTCCACGCTTCTCCCCGGTGCGGGTCAGGCGTACTGCGGACGCTGGGGCGACGCATGGCAGTCGTTTTCGGTTACCGCCCTTTTCGCCGGAGCTGCCGCTTACTACTTCCTCCTCTCGCCGGACACATCGGCAGTCAACACCGTAAAGGGAACTGTCACCGCATCCCTGGGAGGCCTCTTCTGGCTTGCAAACATCTACGGCGCGTCCAACGCAGCCCTGGACTACAACGACTACGCTGGACGCAAGCGTCAAGAGCAACTGCGCAATCTTCTTAACCGCTTCGATCTTGAACCGGAGATCAAACATCCGTGAGCGCCCTCCTTGCCCTCCTCCCAGCCCTCCTCCCATTTTTTGCGACCACGCATGAGCCGGATCTTACGAATATAGAACGACTTGCCGACAGCCTCTACGCCTACGGCTCCTTCGATGCCGCGGCGCTGGAATACAAGAGAAGCATATATCTTTCGTCTTTCGACACCACCGGATCAGTCGATAGCCTCCTTACGCGTGCAAAACTCGCCTTGTCCCTCTACCGTAACGGAGAGCAAAAAGAGGCGGATGCAATCCTCTATTCACTTGAAGGCCCGATGGTGCGGATGGCCAGAGCGGTGCTTTTGATAGAGGAGGGCAACCCGTATCTCGCGGCACGGGCTGTAGATTCGGCAACCTGCGAGACGTTCGGCGCACCTGCCTACCGATTGCGTGGCTGGGCGTATATGGAAGCTCACGAATTCAAAAAAGCGTCCGAGGAGTTCTGCAAGGCAGGCGAGGATTCGCTGGCGGTGTTGGTTGCAGAGCTGGCCGAGATCAAGCTGAAGAACCCCAGGACCGCCAGGCTCCTTTCCATAACACCCGGGCTGGGCGAGGCCTACGCAGGCAGGCCCTTATTTGGTCTCTGGGCCCTTGCGGTCAACGCGGGGGGCACCTACCTTATAATCAACGCCATCCTCAAGCAGCGCTACGTGGACGCCTTGCTGGTCTACACATTTCTCTGGCAGCGGTTCTATGCCGGCTCGATGGCCAACGCCGATCGGTTTGCAATGGATTGGAACGAAAGGGCTTATAAGAAAACCCTTGACCCCATCCGCGAACGGTTCGGCGAGCGCGAGGCACTAAGACTCGATCTTGCGGCACTTGCGCGGCTCAGTGCACCTTAATCGTCAGGTTTGAGTGTGTTTCGTCACAAAAAAAGCTGGACAAAAGGTAGACAAAAGATGGACAAAAGGTGGACAAAAGGTGGACAAGGACGCGACTGCGTCGCAATTGCAAATATCAAATATCAAAATGCAAAATGATGGGACGGACATGAAGCGAAGCGGAAGCGAAGCGACGTCTGGAGGTAAAAAAGCTGGTCAAGAACGCGACTGCGTCGCAATTGCAGATTGGAAGATTAGAAGATTGTAAATTGAATGAAAATTTTAAAATTTGCATTTTGTTTTTTGAAATTATTAGATAACTACCCTTCTCCTCGTCAGGTTTGAGTCTTTCGCTTCAGGTCTTGCGGTCTTTGAGAAGCATTGCCCCCTCCCCCCGGCACTTCGTGCCGACCCCCTCCACCAGGGAGGGGGAAGTATTATTCGTTGCAATCGTCGGTTATCCCCCTCCTTTTGCGGGGAGGGGATGAAGGGGAGGGGAAATTATGGTTGGTGTGCCCCCTGCATCCACCTCTCCCTTGACGGCGTAAGCACTACCGTCCAGTGGGGAGGATTGAGGTGAGGGTGATTTTATATGCTTTACACCCTCCCCCTACCCCCTCCAGTCAAGGGGGAGGTATTCTTTCCCAGAGATGTACTTCACCTAATATCAAGCGGAAGCTTTACCGTCGTTGCGAGACGCCGAAGGCGGCGAAGCTCCGAAGGGCGAACGAAGGGAGCAATCTCAGAGCACAGTCCTGAAATCTTCAAGTACCTTCTTCACAGATACATCTTACTGCCATGAGATTGCTTCGTTTCCTTCGGAAACTCGCAATGACACGGGGAATTCCCTTTACCCTCAATTTGAAATTTACTCCGCAAGCGTCATCCTTCGGAGCATTTTAAATTTTGCATTTTAAAATTTGCAATGCCCCTTGGGGCTATTGCCCTTCCTGCCTCTGCTCGGCCAGCTTTTGCCTTGCAATGGCAATACCCTGGTCAGCCTTTTCGATTTCGAGCTTTGCCCCAATCTTTACAAAAATCTCACGCGCACGCTGGAAGTAGTCAAGTGCTTTTTGGTGATCTCCCATATCACCGTATGCAGCCCCGATGTTGCCGAGTTGATTGGCCTGCACTTCAAGATTACCTATCTGCCTGGCTATCTCTAACGACTTCTGATAATACCCAAGCGCCTTCTTCGGCTCGCCAAGGGTATCGTAGACAAGCCCGATGTTGCCGAGGATACTGGCTTGGATTTCTAAGTTCCCGATTTGTTCGGCTATCTTGAGCGCCTTCTCGTGATAATCAAGCGCCTTGTGCGGCTCGCCAAGGGTGTAGTAGACATTCCCGATGTTGCCGAGTTGATTGGCCTGACCTTCAAGCCTGCCTATCTTCTCGTTAATTTCCAACGCCTTCTGGTGATACTCAAGCGCCTTCTGCGGGTCACCAAGGGTTTGGTAGACAAGCCCGATGTTGCCGAGTTGATTGGCCTGCACTTCGAGGTTGCCGATTTGTCTGGCTATCTCAAGTGACTTCTCGTAATAATCAAGCGCCTTGTGCGGCTCGCCCAGGGTTTTGTAGACATTCCCGATGTTGCCGAGTTGGTTGGCCTGCACTTCAAGATTACCTATCTGCTTGGCTATCTCTAAAGACTTCTGATAATACTCAAGAGCCTTGTGCGGTTCGCCAAGGGTGTGGTATACAACCCCGGTGTTGCCTAGGGCGACTGAAAGGGCTTCGTCAAGTTTAGCTTGCTCAGCAATATCAATCATTTTAAGGAAGGTCTGCTCGGCATCACGGGTAGCCCCGCTCTTCCTCTGGCTCAATCCTATAAGGTTAAGAATCGCGCAGCGCTCGCTGTCATCGGAAGCTAACATGAGGGCATCTGTGAAAGCTGAAATTGCTTTACTGTATTTGTATTCCCTGTAATGCTTCATCCCCGAATAAAGAATTACATTCTTCTTCCTGTCGCTTACCTCCGGCAATCCATCTAGGTATAAAAATCCTTCCTTGAGAGATTCTTTTAATTTGTGGATTTCACTCTGAAGTTTAACTTTAACGAATCTTGATTGAATAAGGGAATATACAGCTATTGCAACACCTAATAAAGTAGCTAAGCCTCCAATGATTGCCATCAGTATTATTGCTAAACTAGAGTTCATTTTTCCTCTCCTGAGTCAGACCCCGATGGGAAATCAGTTTCCAATTTAGCCATAAAACGTTGTGCATAAAAGCTCGCAACTATGGTCGCTGCGATAGGAATAAAATTTAGTATATTAACCCAAAACGTTACATTGCCGGCAAGAAAAATTGCATAAGCGCCTGTATCAAGAATTATTAAGACTACGAAAAGCAATATCCACATTGTAAGCCGGAAAGGAGCCCGCTTATATTCCTTCAGAGTTGCAATATCAATGATTGTCATGACGCACCAGATTAGGGCTATGGAAGGGATGGATGGTCTTGATATGATAAACTTGATATTTTGATCTGGGGCCAAACAGAGGTAAATGATTTCTAACAATAACGGGAGAACTGAAATGGTAACACATGCAACACCCCACCACATCTTTCTCCGTTTCCAAGGTGTTATTAGGAAAATACTATCTACAGGCCTTTGAATGTGCCGCTCCTTCTTCATGCCTAAATCATACCCTTTAAGGGCAGCTTGTCAAGGATGCAAGCCCATTGAGCGGGCTAAGAGCCCGCTCTACACTTGCCCAGAAAAACTCGATAGTTTTGTTGAAGTGCTCTTCGGGCTCCCCAAGAATCTACGTAGTAGATTCGTGGGGTAAGCAAAGTTGACAAAACATCCCGCAGGGCTATAATTCCCGAACGTTTGTCTCGCCACGCAAGCTAGCAAGGAGCATGGAGAATGATCACGTTTCGCGGTGGAATACACACGCCTGAGTTCAAGGAGTTAGCCGAAGAAAAACCGATCGAGATAATGCCCGCGCCCAAGCATGTGGTTATACCTCTGTCCCAGCACACCGGTGCTCCGGCAAAACCCATAGTCAATGTAGGAGACGAGGTCAAAGCAGGCACGCTCATCGCCGAGCCGGTTGGCATGATCTCCGCGCCTGTGCACTCATCCATCGCGGGCAAGGTAAAGGCCATTGAGCCCTGGGTACACCCGGTTCTTCCTGTACCGACCAAATCTATAATCATCGAGGCCGGCGAGGAAGACGAGCTTGACCCCGAGATTAAGCCTCGCAGTGACAATGAGATAGAGGAACTAAAGCCGGATGATATCCGTGAGATTATCCGCAACGCCGGCATCGTAGGACTTGGCGGTGCGGCGTTCCCGACGTCGGTGAAGGTAACCCCGCCTAAGGACGCGAAGATAGATACCCTTATAATCAACGGTGCCGAGTGCGAGCCATTTTTGACAGCCGACGACCGGCTTATGCGCGAGAAGCCCGAGGGGATCATCAATGGAGCAAGGATTCTGGCAAAGGTTTTGGGGTTGGAGCGAGCCTTTATCGCGATCGAGCACAACAAGCCCGAGGCCATCCGCATCGTGACCGAGACCGCTCAGAGTGTCTGGCCCTCCGCAGAGGTCTTAACTGTAAGAACCAAGTACCCCCAAGGTGCTGAGAAGCAGCTCATATCCGCCATCTTAAAACGCGAGGTTCCAGCCGGCGGGCTGCCGTTCATGGTTGGGGTGGTTGTTCAGAACGCAGGCACCGCCTACGCGGTCTGGGAGGCGGTGGCAAAACGCAAGCCTCTGTATGAGCGCGTAGTTACGGTTACCGGGCCCGGAATCGCCGAGCCTAAGAATCTTCTTGTGCGTATCGGCACGCTTGCCGCGGACGTGATCGAACACTGCGGCGGGCTGCGGCCCTCGGCAAGTAAGTTCATCTCAGGCGGGCCGATGATGGGCATCGCGCAAGCCTCACTAGAGGTGCCGGTGATCAAGGGAACATCGGGCATGCTCTTTCTGGACGGCTCAAAGAGTCTGTTTAAAGTCAGGGAGGAGTCAAGCTGCATACGATGCGGCCACTGCGTGGGTATCTGTCCCATGAAGCTCGTTCCCGCCGAGATCGCACGCATGGCAGAGTACGAGAAGCTTGAAGATGCCGAGAAGTGGGGGATTTTGGACTGCATGGAGTGCGGTGCGTGCGCGTTCGTCTGTCCTGCGGGCCGCAGACTGGTGCAGTGGATCAAGTACGGAAAGACACTTATCTTCGCCGAACGCAGCCGCAAGAAGGGGCGCAAATGATCCGTAACACACAACCTCCCTCACTCCCTATCGAGATTCTTACGGGATCCGAAAGGAGACTAGATGAATTCTGAGGTCAAGGATACTCGAAAGTTTCTGGTCACCCCTTCCCCGCACCTGAAGGCGCCGTTCAACGTGAAGATGGTGATGTACATCGTTGTGATCGCGTTACTTCCGGCTCTTGGCGGCGCGATCCACTTCTTCGGGCTTTACTCACTGTGGCTGGTACTTATCTCGGTTGCCAGCGCGGTGCTTACCGAGTTTTTTGCAAACCTTGCGTTCAAGCGCCCCTTGGATAGCTGCCTGGACGGTTCGGCCGTAATCACCGGCATGCTTCTTGCCTACAACCTGCCTCCTTCAGTACCCCTGTGGATGCCGGCTGTAGGTTCGGCGTTCGCGATAATTATCGTGAAAGCTTTGTTCGGCGGCCTGGGACACAACTTTTTGAACCCGGCTTTGGCCGGTCGAGCGTTCCTCATGGCCTCCTGGCCGGACAAGATGACCTCGGGCTGGATATTGAGGGAAGGATTAGGGACTACCTCCGGCATTCAGGTAGACGCCTTCTCAGGAGCCACACCACTGGCGGTGGTGCAGAAGCTCAAGGACGTGGCCGATCCCAATCTTGCCGAGACCACCAGGTCGGCACTGAACGACCCCTCAATGCTCAAGAGTCTTTTCTTCGGAAACGTAGGCGGGGTGCTTGGCGAGACCTCGGCACTCCTGCTTCTTATCCCGGCTCTCGTACTGATCGCAATCCGGGTCATAGACTGGCGCATCCCGCTGGCATACATCGGAACCGTGGCTCTGGGCACGCTTGCGGCTTGGCTCTTTAAGGCGACGCCGGTCACACCTATCTTTCATTTTCTCTCCGGCGGGCTTATGCTGGGCGCTTTGTTCATGGCCACCGACTACACAACCACCCCCATGACTCCTTTGGGGCTTTGGATATTCGGCATAGGATGCGGGGTGCTGACCGTCTTGATCCGATTGTGGGGAGGCTATCCCGAAGGGGTAAGCTACTCGATACTTTTAATGAACGTGGCAACGCCCCTTATCGACCGCTATACCAGGCCCAAGATTCTGGGCGAGAGTGCGGCAAAGAAGGAGAAAAAATGAGGCTTGAGGTCAGGATGGTGCTTGTATTGATGGGTGTAGTCCTGGTTTCGGCCGGTCTATTGGGTTTGGTGTTCGGGGTTACCGCGCCGGTGATCGCCGCCCAGAAGGAGGCCGCACGGCAGGAAGCTCTGGCCATGCTTTTGCCCGAGGCTGAACGTTTCGAGCCTGACACCTTGATATCCGACGGCGACACCAGCATCATCTACCACGCCTACGACGAGAAGGAGACAAAGGTTGGTATCGTCTTCACCGCTGCGCCCAAGGGCTACGCCGGGCCGATCGAGACCATGGTCGGTCTGCATGTGGACTCAACGGTCTCCGCCATCCGCATCGCCTCTGCGGCTGAAGGTCTCAAGGAAACACCCGGCCTTGGCGCTCGCGTGCTGGAGGATACGTTCCGCAACCAGTTCAAGGGCTTAAAACATGACGATCTCTATCTTGCCAAGGAGGGCGGCAGGATAGATGCTGTAACCGCGGCAACCAGATCATCCGACGCTGTGACCTCAGGGGTCAGAAAAGGTGTCGAGCGCTACCTTCCATACCTGGTCGAGATGGCCGAGAGAGAGATGACAGCTCAAGGCTACGCCGGCGAGTTCAAAGTAATCGTTCACCTAAGCAAGGGAGGCAAGATCACCAGGATTGAGATACCCCTGGAAGGCTTCAATGAAACCACCGCTATCGGCACCCAGTGTTGCGAGCCCGGATTTCTCGCCCGTTTCGTGGGGCTTTCAAGCGCTGCGGAGGTCAAAGCGGTCGACGCTGTGTCCGGCGCCACCGTGACATCCGAGGCGGTCAAAGACGCGGTAAGACAGACACTTAACCACTAACGACCGCATCCCTATACTCGTAACTTGCAGGATGCTTGCTCCGACAATCTGCGATCTTTTCTTCGCAGAAGAAAAGGAGCATGAAAAAGACGCGGCAATACAGGCACTTAACCACTAACGACCGCATCCCTATACTCGTAACTTGCAGGATGCTTGCTCCAACAATCTGCGATCTTTTCTTCGCAGAAGAAAAGGAGCATGAAAAAACGCGGTGGCAAGAGCATTCGGCCCCTAGCCCTGATCAACCGTAATCTGCACTGAAGATCAACCTGAACTTCATCGTAAGTGGTTGCGATCTCAAAGAAAAAAGAAATCGCTGCTACTGGTCCGAAGAACGCAAGTCAGTGCCTGTTACTTGCCTCCCGGTCCCCAGTCAGGATCGGCATAAACCTTTGCATCGGTAAGTCTTCCCACCTCGCTTCCTGTTATAACAGTTCCTGCCTTTTCCTTGAATTCCCAGACGTAAAGATCGGCGTGACGGGGTGCAGTGCCCAGAAGAAGGGTGTCACCTGTTGGAGAAGCGGTTATGTAGGAGTAACTTTTAAACCAGTCTTTTGAGATAGGGACGATCTGAACCTCTGGCTGAGTCTCATCGTAGCGTATGGCGTAGACGGTTCCAATCTTGCCTTCGCTTTCTTTAACCGCAAAGATCCATCTTCCGTCGTGCGACCAGCAGAGATCGATCCAGCTCCCTATGGGTAGTGGGTCTTTAAGAGAAGCGGTAAGCAGGTGGTAGTCACTTCCATCCCTGTTCACAAGGCCTATATCCGCGCGCGGCACTGGTATCGGGCCAGCTGGCGTATCCTTTTCATACGTGCCCAGATTTATAAACGCGATAACCTCGCCTGAAGGGGAGAATGCAGGCGCCATAGCCTTCGTGAAGAGGATGCTATCCACCGCCTCGCTTTCGGTCTTCCTGTCGGTAAAGAGCGTAGAGATTTTCTCCTCATCGGCCTTCAAGATGGATATTCTGCTTGATGTGGCAAATACCAACTCCGGCGCGGTGGGTGAGCCGTCAAGCCATTGAGGGGCTGGGACCTCATAGGTGGTCAGTTCATTCCCGCTGCGATCGGTTATATATAAGTATGGAGGATAGTCCGGTTTGGTGCGGCTCAGGAACGCCACCCTCTCGCTCGCTCCGATAAGGGTAGGAGACCATATGCCCTGCATGCTGTCTTCAAGTGGGGTGATGGATGCCACGAGCGCACCCGTATCGTCGAGCACGTAGATCACCGAGATGGTGTCCGTCGTGAGGATGTAGGACGCTCGCTCGCCCCAGTCTGCCTCGTCCCTGCCGCAGAAGACCCCGGCTACGAGCAGAAAGGCAAACCCGCATACAGCCATCCGACCTTTATTAAACATAAAACCTCCTTATAGAGATAGTCTAGGTGAAGCTTAGGGGATGTCAAGATTATTCGGGAGGTGTTTCGTTGATCGTCTCTGATAGGAAGGCTTACTGCTCGATGATACCGCACTCCTTAAGGAACTCCTCAAAGGTGATTCCCACGCCCTTCTGGCTTTTTTGACCGTCATAGTGAGGAGCCAAGGAATACCCGGAGATGACCTGCTTGCCGCCTTCTGTAAGGGCAAGAGCCATCGGTGGCAGCCCCAGATCGGATAGGGCTATGGTTGAATCGGGTATTCGCACGTTACGATTGATTAGTATCTGGTCGCCGGGAAGGTCAAGGAAGTATAAACTAAGTTCACGAGGTTCAGGATAACAAAGGACTGTGATTAACATCCACTCATCCTTATCTTTGAGATGAGCATATAGTGTGTCGATCAGCAACTCGCCTGCGAAGTGGGTAAGGCAATAGAAAACGAACATGTTCTTTTTCTCAGAATGACAAAACCGAACAAGACTGTCTGGTTCAAATGCATGGCTCGTGAAAACTCGTGCGAGCCTTCCATGACCTGCCGGGATAGTATCAACGATGTTCATTCCCTCCGCCGATTCCACGTATTCGTATCGAGCAAGTGGACGGCCACAGCCGGGACAGTCTTTCTTCATGACAAATGAGTCCGTGGCGTTTTCTGTGGCCTTAGCGGATACTATGCGGTATGCGGAAAGCCTGGCAAATGTTTGAGTGAACGTATCGGCGAAGAAGAGCAGGGAAGAAGAAGCGCCTGCTACAGGAACCTCACTTTCCAATCGGTCAACAAAAGTACGCTGATTCAGGTTATAGACGTCAATGTAGTAAGGGTTGCCTGCGTTGTGGCGGGGAACGACAAGCAGGCTGTCGTCCAAAACACGAATGCCGAAGTAGCCTACCACAAAATCCCAGGATGAGCGCCAATTCTTTTGGTAGGCGGTATCCCGGATAGCCTTCTGGATGTCCCATCGAGGGGCCTGGGACAGCGCTTTATATCCCGGAGGGGTGTCGGTAATAACCCCTTGAAGTTGCCCCGTGGGGGAGAAAATGAAGACCTCAGGCCCTATGCTGGTTGTCAGCACAAAACCCTTGCTGAAGGCGGCGGCCTGTGCAGAGATGTGGATGGTGGCGGTTTTTTCTTTATTAAGGAAGTCAAGCACCGAGTCGGGATAAAACCCTTCGTAGGTAACTAGATTGCCTATGGTGTCATAAAGGATGAACGCAGGCCGGGCATCCCAAGAGCCGTAGAGTCTTTCGCCGGAGATCATAATCCTTTTGCCCAGGACTGCGATATTCTTCGCCTCGATGTGCCAGGAGTGCCGCCATCGGCGCACAAGATCCCCTTTAAGGTTATACTGACTTACGTAACCGCCAGACTCCAGAACGTAGATAAGCGTGTCATCAACAACGATAAGGCTTCGGCATCCTCTACGAGTGGTATCCTTTAGCTCAACGCTGTGGGTAAGGGTTAAGTCGCGGGAAAAAAAGCACAGCCTGTATGGGGTTCTTAGTACGTAACCGGCCTTGGTAGGAGTGCAGCCCGCGAGTCCACTTTGAGTATAGCGAGGCAGCAGCAGTTCCTGCTTCTTTTCGAGTTTCAATTCAGGGAGGTCCGCCACCAGGGGGGTAGAAACGCAAAACAAGGCGATAATGGCGGCAAGAGCCGGACAAAGCTGGCTCCTGCCTTTCAGGTTGATTGCTGTCGTGTCCTTATTCACAACCAGGTGGCGGCCAGACCGCGTTCAGCCAGTCCTTAGGGACGAGCATAGTTGCTTCTCCGTCGTCGGCGTTAATGTAGCCTTCATGAGAAAGGTTAGAGCTTTACGCATGTTCTCCTCCCCCTTTTGTTTGTTTTTTACGTTAGAGGCACCTTTTCTCCGATATCTCCATACAAATTTTACTCAAAAAGTTAAAGTTGTCAATACCCTCGTCTTATAGACAGATCGGTTCCTACGTTGGTGTGCAGGGAAGATAAGGGTCTTTTGTAACGTGTTATGGATACGGTTTGAGTTACCCGGTGTGGAGTTGACACGGGGCAAAGTTTGACTATCTTTAGGTAAATTCAAGGAGGCTTATGCGTTCTTCGAGATTTGTTAAGTTTGTTAGCGTGGGAGCTTTCCTGTGGGCCATTTGCTCTGGAGCCGAGACTTATAGGGTGGATCAGATACTTTCGAAACACGTGAAGGCGATGGGCGGTTCTGCGGTAATCTCCAATTTAACTTCGGTGGTGCGCGATGCTCGCGTGGAGGCCGGTGGACTGCAAGGCACCTCCACCACCTGGATACTGCCGCCGAACCGGACCCGCAACCGCATAAAGATTGGTGTGCTGGATCAAACCTCGTGTTTTGACGGGGAATGTCAGTGGACGATAGACGCCAACGGCATGCTTTCGATCGGGGACGAGGAGGCCAGGAAATCCGGACTGACCGAGGCGCTCATCGACGGCCTGAGCTACGTGTTCCCCGACTCGACATTAAGGGTGCGCTGCATTGCCCGCGAGGGCGAGCTGGGCCGAAGCTTCCTCGTGCTCCAGATGCTGCCTGAGGACGGCGTTCCTGCAAAACTCTGGATAGACGAGCAGACCTGGCTTCTGGCCAAAACCGAACTTACCTCGGGCGGACTCACCGCTATCCGGGAATACTCAGACTACTCCAAGATCCAAGGGCTTATGGTGCCGCACCGCATCCGCATGCAGATCCCCGAGATGGAGCAGTGGTTCGAGTTTTTTGTTCACACCGTGAAGGTCAACGAGTACGTTGACGAGAGGCTTTTCTTGCGCAAGAAGCGGCCTGTCCACGACTACGTTATAGCCGCAGGTAAGCAGACCGCCCCGATCGACTTTACGTTCTCAAACGACCACATCTACCTCAAGGGGTTCATAAATGGAGAAGGACCCTTTGATTTCCTTCTGGACTCTGGTGCCGGCGCTTCAGTGATCGATGAGGGTCTTGCAAAAAGGCTTCACCTTGCACCGGCCGGTGAGTTCAAAGCAACCGGCGTGGGGGGCTTTGTCGGCATGTCGTTGGTGCAGGTTGATTCAATAAATCTCGAAGGATTAGGACTTTACGGTCAGGTAATCGTGGCCATGGAGCCTTCCGAACTCCTGGCACGATACGCAGGTCTGCCCGTTGCCCTGATCCTCGGCTACGATTGTCTTTCCCGGTTCGCAACCGAGATCCGCTTCTCCGACGCTACCGTGACCTTCCACGAGGCTGAAGGATTCGCCGCACCTGCGGGCTACAGCTTCCTTTCCTGTTCCTTTAGCTCCCGTGTCCCCGTTTTGCAGGCACGCGTTGAGGATGTGAGGGGTCGTTTCATACTCGACACCGGTTCAGGATCCTCGATTGACCTGTCTGAACCTTTCATCAAACGCACGGGACTCAAAAAGGAACGCAGGCTTTTCGAATCCGAACTTCACGGTTTCGGCGGCCCGGTTAAAATCATGGTGGGCAGGGTCAGGCATATCTCCCTGGGACCCTATTTGATGGAGAATGCGGTTGCGGGCTTTGCCGAGAACGCCCGGTCCGGGGTGCTTTCATCCGAGGAATACGACGGCATCATAGGCAACGAGGTGCTGCGCCGCTTTGATTTCATCTTTGACTACGCAGGCGAGCGTGTGGCAATAAAACCCAACCCCTCGTTTGAAGAGCCCTTCCGCACCGTCAAGAGCGGGATGATGCTTGAGCTCTCCGAGGATGGTCGGATAATCGTCGCCCGAAACGTTCCTTACACACCCGCTGATGAGGCCCAGATAGAGCCGGGCTCCGAGCTTCTGGAGGTTGCAGGTCAAAGGGCGCGCGAGCTTGGACTCGGCGGTATCCGCGAGATAATGCGAGGCCCCGATGACACCGAGGTACAGGTCAAGCTGCTTTATAAGGGCGAGGTTCGGGTAGCGACCCTTAAGCTGCGAACCTACTACTGATGAAAGTTGAAAGCAAGGAGTCCATGAGAATCCTCCCGATGGGCTGAGGATTGACACAGGCCATTAATCCGCCTAGAATAATCCGTGATCGTTCTGCTGTCGCTTTTATTCCTGCAGCCCTCTTTACCTGAGAACACAACCATCATCTCCGCGGCTGGAGATACCCTGTTCTTTAACCAGCTTGCCGATGCGCTCATGGGCTACGACGTAATCTTCGTTGGCGAGCGGCACGACGCAAAAGCGGCGCACGAGGCCGAGCTTGCTATCCTCTCTTCGCTTGCCGAACGCGACTCAAACCTGGCGCTTGCACTTGAGATGTTCGAGCGCGACGTGCAGGATGTGCTGGATTCCTATCTGGTTGGAGATACTTCCGAGGACACGTTCCTTGCCCGATCCCGTCCCTGGCCAAACTACAAAACAGATTACCGGCCTTTGGTGGAGTTTGCCAAAGCCAATGAGATTGCGGTGGTCGCGGCCAACGTTCCGCGCAGGGCCGCCGCGGCGGTGGCGCGTTCAGGAGAGGTCTCCCATGAAGTCATGGGTCAGGATAGCGTCTTTATGCCTGACACTTTTCATCTGGACTCCGAGAAATACTACGAGCGTTTTGCCGCCACCATGCAGGGGATGCCACACGGCGGCCCTATGGGTTCCCTGAACGTTGATGCACTCTACAAGGCACAGGTGCTCAAGGACGCGGTGATGGCCGCCTCACTGCACCCTTACCTTGATCGTCGTATCCTTTTCTTCTGCGGACGCTTCCATGCAGACTACCATCTGGGTGTCCCCTATCAGTTACAAAAGAATCATCCCGACCTCAAGATTGCGGTTGTGAGCTTGGCACCGGCGTCCGAAGAACTCTCTGCTGAGGATCGCTCCCTGATAGCGGACTTCCTGTGGATATATACACCCCACGACGTTACAGAGTAACGCCGCGTGGGCCCCGAAAAGAACTGATCGATCACCTGGAAGCTGCCCCTCCCGCGGAGCCTGTGATCTCTTTACCACCTCGAGGTAAAAGATTTGACACATCTAAGGCAAGGAGTATTATAATTACATGCTGAGAGTGAAGGACTGCATGAACAAAGACCCAAAGGTGATAACGCCCCAGGCCAGTCTGCGTGAGGCTGTCGAGTTGATGCTTGCCGAGCGTGTTGAGGGGCTGGCTGTGGTGGACAAAGGTGGGCGTTCGCTTGGTCTTATCACCTTGAGCTATCTGCTGCGCGGGTTCATGCCTGCCAACCTGAGCCACTGCCCGGAGAGGATGCTGGAGGAGCTGGAAGCGGTAAACATCCAGGCGTTCTTCGGTCCCACAAGCGGACTCTTTCTGGTGGCGGACTTCTTCAAGGAGGACGTGGAGCCGTTATCGCCCGAAGACTCCTTGATGCATGCCGCGGCCGAGATGCACCGCCAGGAGCTTTTTATGCTGCCGGTGGTCGATAAGAACAAGTTCGTCGGCGTCCTCTCCCGACGCGACGTCATGCAGGCATTTTTTGAAAAGTCCTCCTTTTTTCCTTCGGAGAAAAGTTCGGAAGAATAAATCTCTAAGCCTGTCTTTCCATATCACTTGAGCATAAGTGGTGGGGATTTTGCGATCTTTGTCCTGAAAGGACAAAGGAGCATTTAATTTCGTGGTCCCCAACCGGAGACGCAGTATCCGGTTGGGATAACTAGTCTTCCCGGGGCAGGATGCGAACCGAGTCCTTCGCAATCTTCTCTACCGCATCGCCCACCTCCTCCTCACTCACTATCCCGTCGTTTAAGAGCTCCTGCAGCCGCTTCTCGTTTACCATGGTGACCTTATCCCAGAATCCCAGCTTTTCCAGCAGGGGCTTTAATTTCGCCTGGCTGATCTTGAAATGCGTGTTTGTTTGCAGCCGTGCCGAGCCTTTTGTGGTAACTATCTTTCGTTCTCCACGCCGGTTCATCTCTTCTATTACCTGTTTCTTCACCTCCTCCATCTGTTTTTCGATTTCCGTACGTTTCGCGCGCAGATCAAGGTAGCGGTTGATTGCAGGCTCAAGGTCTTCAGAGAGGTCTTCGAATTCCTGATCTGCAGGCAGTTCTTTGGGCTCGTAGCCGGAGAAGTAAAGATAGACGGCTGTGCGGGAGGCGATGAAGTCGGCGATGTGCAGGCTCCATTCCAGGGGGCTCTTTGGCATGCGCAATGGCTGCGGTCCCCACAGACCCTGATGGCACTCGATGGCGCTTACGATATCTTCAAAGTAGGGGGTCTCGGAAGCAAGATCCTTCAGCTGATGGCGAACGATCAAAGGGTGATCGGCTTCCGTTCGATCCTCATCCACCAGACCGTTCTTGAAGGAATCGTGCAGTATCGCTGCCGCACGAAGGACGTCGAGCTTTGCTTCGTCTATCTTGAAGATCTTCGCGATCTCTGTGGCAAGATACACTACCCGCTTGGTATGCAGGACAAGACCGCCGTCGCCCAGGGTATCCAGCGGATGGAAGCGACCTGAGGCGGAGGCCGCGACGTGCCAGAAATAATCCGGAACCCGCTCAAGCGCCTTGGTGACAAACAATCGGATTGACGGATCCTCTATCTGCTTCAGTTCCTCATCGAGGTTGAATTTTCGCTCTTCGCTCATAGGCCTAATGTTAGGGAGGATTGGGCGTTTGTCAAACTCCAATTCATATTCAGATAAAGGGGTCCCCGTAGAGTTGCATAGCAAATCTGTGGGGTGGAAAAAAACGCGGGGCCGAAACCCCGCGTTAACAATCTTTGGATAAAAAGGTTTATTCGCCTTCGGTGAAGGTATCGAGCAGGCTCTCACCCTCGATAGTCATAGTGAAAGTGTCTTCTTCGCCGTAAGGTCTGGTCACTACCGACTTGAACTCGGTCTTGACGCTGCCGACGTCCTCGGCCCAGTAGTTGTAGCTGAGGTACTCATCGTAGTCAGCAACGTCCTGCGGGGTAGCGGAGATCTTGAGACAGCCGGTGTAATCGTTGGCCTCAACGCCGTCCTCAACAACCTCGTAGTCGGTCTTGAAAACAGATGTAAAGGTATCCGGGGGGACTATAGAATCGATGATTTCGGTTTCGACGGTCCACTTGTCGCCAACCACTGGCTTTGACGGAATCGTGTACAATTCCTCGGTGGCGTCGAGGTCTTCATAGAAGTAGATGTAGTCCTTGTCGGCGTCGACGTAGCTGTAGCTTGTGTCGGGCTCTACGCCTTCGACATCTACGGTGAGGATGGTCTTGATCTTCCACACTTCGATGGGTTCATCACCGGTGGTTTCTTCCAGGGCCATGACTTCGCTAACCATGGTGGTGTTAACTGTGCCTACTACATCATCCGTACCTTCAGGATAATCCATGGTCATTGTTGAGGTGCCGGAGTACTCCCACTTGTTGCCTTCCGCGAGCGGGTAGTATGGGGAGCCTTTTTGGAACAGGCCGCATCCGGCGAAACCGATAACAAGGGCGATAGCCATTACGGCTAACAAAGCTTTCTTCATTCGTAGCCTCCTTTAGCTTTGATGATGCAGAAAGTTTATGGATAATCAGGACTTTGTCAACCCCCCGACGTTCCTCAAAAATAATCTTCCCGAACGGTATTGGTTTATTCCGCAAGCGTCATCCTACGGTACTCAGAATAGACTGGTTGAAGCCGGAAGGGTTTAACGGAGTGCAAATAGCTGTTAATCTCCCGGGTAAAACATCCAGGAGGTTAGTCAGTGGTAGTAACGATCCCGGAAGGGATATTAGATTGGAGTCAGAAGACGAAGTGCCCCCGTCGGGTATGGACATCATAAATGAGAACGCACCCAGGTATCGCAGTTCTCCTAAGAGCGAGAAGACCCGGAAGCTTGCTGAGGTTACAGGCTACAGCCGCAAGCATCTGGCTGTCTTCATAAAAACCAACCAGGACTTCATATTCAATCATCCCAAGTTGAAAGGTCTGTGTGAAGAAACAAGGAAGATGCTTCTAAGGATAAACCCGGCCAGTATTGACCGGCGTCTTGGACCCATACGAAAGAAAGAAGAGTTGGCGAAACGCTACAAGCCAAACCCACACGCCTCGAACATCAAAAAGCGAATACCTGTTCAGACCCACTTCGAGAAGCCTCGTAACCGCCAGGGGTCGCTTGAGATAGACCTGGTGTTTCACTGCGGTGAGTCTGCCGCGGGCGACTTTACCTACACCCTCACCGCTACCGAGATAACTACAGGATGGACTGAACTGAGGGTGATACAAAACCGCGCCCAGGTATGGAGCGTATCCGCACTGAAAGAGATAGTGAACTCACTTCCATTCAAGGTGATAGCATTACATTCCGACAACGGCTCCGAGTTCATCAACGCTTATTTACCCCACAAGCCTACTTCGTGGTCTTGCGGGGACCCCGAACGCGACCAACGGAACGAAGTTCCGTCGAACGCTCTGCGAACCTTTGTCCGAAGGACAAAGGGAGCATGAAATGACCTGTTTATTCCTACGATGAAACTGGTCGAGAAGCACAGAGATGGTGCTAAGGTACATAAACGATACACTGCCCAGACCCCATTTGCCCGCCTGCTGAATCGTGATGAACTCAGTGATGCCAAGAAGGCTCGTCTGGTCAGAATGCATGAATGCTGTAACTACTTCCGGCTCATCGAAGCAATAGCCACGCTTGCCAAAAAACTTGACCGCGCATACAATAACAAGTATCATCCAAAGGAGGCAGCATGAACTCCAATACACCCATTTCGGAACGATTTATTTATGAGGAAAGACGGCCCCCGGTTATATAAAAAAGTGTAGACATGATATCACTCCTTTCGACTCATGATTCAATTCTCCACACTCCTCTGAACTCCTCTGACGAACACAATATAGACGTGAAGAATCCGTGGGTAGTTGCCTCAAACAACAACTACCAAGCTTGCATCGCTCGTAATTTCCGCTAAACTTAGAGTCGTGAAGCCGTTTGGATCGTGGGAGAGTTATGCCTGATTCCAAAACAACCGTGATTCATTATTTTCGTCCTCCACATCGGCTGCTGGATATCCCCGCCGAACTCCTATACGTCAATGATGAGGTGATCGTTACCTCACACATCCTCGAGGGTACGTCGGAGCCTCTGATAATAGACGGCGAGACCGTGGTCGAGAACGGCTGCAGGGCCGTGTTCGCGGAGTACAGAAAGCAATGGCACGACGTGGCGAAGATTTTTAAACCTGACGGGACTGGGGAGGGCTTTACCGGTTATTATACAGATATCAATACCCCGTCCGAGGAACGCGACGACGGCTACTGGACCAAGGACCTGTTTCTCGATCTATGGATATCCCCTGACCGGTTACGGATAATGGTCCTCGACGAGGATGAGTTCGACGAGGCGATTCGAAACAAATGGATCACCGAAGTGGAAGCTCGCTCCGCCCGGGCCGAGCTGGATCGATTGATGAAACTCTTCTGCCAGGGCAGATTTCCGCCCGAGCTTTTGGAGCGGTTTTCATGAGTCACATCATGCTTCTTGCCCTTTCGTTAATATCCGTCAGCAAGACGTTTACCATACGCATCCTGGCAGCCGAGCACCCCCAGGAGGTGATAATCTCTTCAAACCAGGGTACTCATACGATAAGGGCTTCAGGAGACGGGATTATGGTCGATGGCAAGCTCCAGAGCTACTTCCAGCAGATGGAAGCGGCCCGCTACACCATCTCAGCCGGTGAGATGAAGCGCAGATACGCCGGAGGGTTCACCTTCTACGCATCGGAGGGCGAGCTTTTTATCCTCAACTACATCCCGGAGGAAGACTACCTGGCGTCGGTGGTGGCATCGGAGATGCCCGAAGGCGGTGCAGAAGCGCTCAAGGCCCAGGTCGTTCTGGCACGAACTTACGCGTACAAGAATATGGGCGATCACGACAGGGGCTACGATCTTCTAGACAGTCAGCTTTCTCAGGTTTATAAGGGATTGCCCGTCAATTCGGCCTCCCTGGAAGCGGTGCGCGAGACCGCAGGGCTTGTCTTAGGATACAAGCAAGAGATTGCAGAGGTCTACTACCACTCAACCTGCGGCGGGATGATCCTTTTGCCCTCCGACGTGTGGGAAGGGGCAAAGGATCAGCCCTATCACCGCCGGATGAAAGATACCCTGTGTTCAAACTCCCCCTTCTACGCCTGGGAGGATACCTTCAGGCTGGATACGTTGGCAGCGGCCCTTGGTCTTGAGGCTTTACCTCGTTCCTTGCGTCTCGTTAAGGATACCTTCTTTACCCCGGTCAAGGGGTTTGTATTCTATGCGCCCGACTCGATGTATTTCGATTACAACGATGTGGTCAACCTGCTCGATCACCGCCCGAAAACGCGAAGGTTTGAGGCGGAGATCTCCGATCGCCTCCTTTTGATCCACGGGCACGGCTACGGCCACGCGGTGGGGATGTGCCAGTTCGGGGCCATGGCCATGGAGAAGGCAGGGGCAAACTACCGCGACATCCTGTTCCACTACTTCCCAGGCACCGAACTGCTTGCCCTGTCTCGCATCTCAAAAGGGGTGAAATGAG